>ERZ773145.225-NODE-225-length-58379-cov-25.927543_pt1 | contig 58379 bp, 56 predicted proteins | sample MGYA00580848_ERZ773145 | MGnify/ENA primary metagenome ERZ773145 (study PRJEB29015, sample SAMEA2737858) | human gut metagenome | biome: human gut; feature: human-associated habitat; material: faeces | place: China | collected 2012 ... | reverse complement strand
AGGGACTGTGTAAGGGGCTTTTGGACAGCCCTTTGAGAATAAGGCTATCCTGATTGCAGGAGGAAACTTAAACAGCAACCTTCTCAAGAATCTCCCGATTCTATAAGCGGGAGAGGTTCAACGTAGTTCGGCGAATCTTTGCCGTAAGCCGCGATGACGTCGTTGATTCCAGGCCTCCTGTACCGAGTTTGACATTTTACTGCATTATAGGCCCGGATTTTTTTGGATTTGTATAAATTATGAAATAAATAGGTAAAATTGAGAGCCTAGGGATTGTTGTAATTACAACGGACAAAGAGGGTGTTTTTTGATATAATATATAAATGGACTTTTTCTATATGCTATAGTGAACAGGAGGCGTTTTGTATGGCTTTTAAGAAACGTGTGGTAGGGGTCATCGGCTTAGGTCATGTCGGGGCTCATGTAGCTTTTAATTTAGGGGTCCTCGGGATTGCCGATGAAGTCAAGTTATGCGACGTGAAGTCGGAAAAACTGGTCAGTGAACGGCAGGATATGATGGATGCCGTCATGTTCATGCCTCATCGTGTCAATTACACGATTGCCAGCTATGAAGAATTGGCAGACTGCGACGTCATCGTCAATGCTATCGGCGACATTACGCTCTGCGCATCGGGGAACCGCGACGATGAAATGCATTTCACTGTGCCTCAGGTCGCTGATTATATCCCCAAGGTCATGGCCGGCGGCTTCCAGGGCATCATCATCAATATCACCAACCCTTGTGACGTCATTACGGACCTCATCGCTAAGAAGAGCGGCCTTCCGAAAGGTCATGTTTTCGGTACCGGCACGGGGCTGGACAGCTCGCGCCTGGTCAGTGCCATTTCCCAGCAGACCGGCCTGGATCATCATTCCTTCTCGGCCTACATGATGGGGGAACACGGCAATTCCCAGATCGTCCCCTGGTCGCTCATCAAGTTCGGCGGTAAATCCCTGGCAGAACTGGAACAGAATCCGGCCTATGTCTTCGATAAGGCCCGCGTCCAGGATGAAACCATCCATGCCGGCTGGGTCACCTATTCTGGCAAGCACTGCACGGAATACGGCATCAGTATGACGGCAGCTACCATGGTCCGGGCCGTCCTGCGGGATGAACGGAAAATCATGGCAGCCAGCGCGCCTTTAGATGGTGAATACGGCGAAACGGGCATCTTCTGCGGTGTCCCGTCGGTCATCGGCGCCAATGGCATCGAAGAAGTCATCGAATATAACCTGCCGGAACAGGAAATGAAGGACTTCAAGGCCTGCTGCGCTACGATTCGCGCCAACATCGCCAAAGCCGAAGCATTTTGGAAATAATGTGGGTATTTTAAGCTGTTAGTGGTTAGCTGATGGATTTAAATTTAAAATCATTCACTGAAAACGACAAACAATGAACGACCTACAACTAACGTAAAAAGGCGCTGTCTTCATGCGACAGCGCCTTTTTTATCGCCCTTCGACGCAGATCCAGCGGTGGTCTTTTTCGATGTGGACCTGGACGGAGGAGAAGCCGGCATTATGGAAAATGGTTTCAAAGGTTTCCGGCGTCGGGTTATAGAGGTGGTAGCGTTCGATGTTTTCCCGGACGTCAGAGCTGAGGCCGTCGTGGCCGTAGATTTCGGCGATGAGCAGGAACGTGCCGCCTGGTTTCAGGACGCGGCGGACTTCCTTCAGGTTTTCCGGCGGATTGGGCCAGAAATAGAAACTTTCGACGGTCGTGATTTTGTCAAAGGTTTGGTCGGTAAAGGGCAGGGCTTCGACAGAACCTTCGCAGACTGTCATTTTTCCGGAAGCTATATCGTCAGCATTCGTCTGGCGTGAGGTCTGGACCGACGTCGCTGAATAGTCCACGCCAGTCAGATGGCCCGTCGTGATGTGGGCGCTCATGCGATGGAGATTGGCCCCGCCGCCGCAGCCGATGTCTAAGACCGTTTCATCGCCGCGCCAATGGAAATGGGACAGGCCCCATGCCGTGAGGGCGGCATGGCTCTCATTCATGCGCGCCAGCATCTGCTGTCCCGCTTCCCCTGTCGGTCTGGCCGGATTGCCGGCCGTCGTAATGGCTTTTTGCCGTTCTTTTTCTGTATTGGTCATGATGATAACTCCTTTCGTAATCCTATCATCAAAATCATACCACGATGTCACAGTCAGAGAAAGGGTTGGCGGGCCAGAATTGGAAAATGTGCAGAACTTTGGCTGACTTCATGCGCCAGACTCTTTCCTTTTACTTGCATCCTCCTTTTTTAGCGGAGAATTTTTCTCTTAGCATCTGGTTGATTTCGTTTCTTTCTTTTCCTTGTTTTTCCATTTGTTTGATTAATTTATACGCATGAAACAGTGGGGACGGAGCGATTTCAGAACTGAAGAAGCCGATGCCCATGTTCCAGGCCAGCTGTTCGAATACGTCGTCCAGGGCTCTGGAGTTCAGGCCATTGGCATAGGCTTTCAGCAGTTCCCGCATGGCCTGCCGCATCCGTCCGGCACCGACGGCATTGGCCAGCGAAAGCAGGAGGCGGATGTTATAATCGAGATATCGTTTTTCGCTTTTCCAGGTCATATCCCAAAATTCTACAGCCAGTTCGCCCAGCTTTTCATCGATCATGGGATAGTTCGTGATGACCGCCGGCCGTTCTGGCGCATCTTCCACGTTCCCTTTTTCCTCGGTCCGATAGAAATAAGCGTGATATTCATGTTCTGCTGTTTTTTCTGTATAATGCTCATATCCCAGCATTTCCATGATCTCATAGAGGGGGATTGGTTCAAAACTTTGAATGACTTCCATCCCTTCGCCGACGGGAAGCTTGGCTGCCTGTTTTTTCAGCCCATCAAGGAAATTACCGGCTATGCCGCGCACATCAATTTTTTTAAAACTTGCCACTTTATCTTTCCATTCTATATTTTTCATGAGGTCTGCCCCTTTCTGTTGCCTGTTCATGATACGGTCATTACAGGTATTTTTTATTGTTTTCTTCGTCTTTCTGGAATGAGTATAGCATGGCAGGGGAGACAAGTATGTTGGTTTTAAAACCAAAGCGGATATTTCATTGAACTTGGAAGGGGCACTTTGTTGTAGAAATTTTTTGAATGATTATTGTCTGTTGTAAAAGAATACTGTATAATTATAATATATAATACACACGAAATACATATAAAAGAATATGAAAGAGAGTGATCATTATGAAAACGAGATGTAGTTTATCAAGAGCGATTGTGAAGTGGTAAGCTTATTTTGGACACGAAGGGGGTAACTTTTGGATACAGAAACTGTATAATCAAGACAGAAGATATGCATTTTCTAAACACCCGTTATTCCCTGCTTAGACCAGGAGGCTTACTATGAAATACACCAAAGAACAACGCTTGGATATAGGCCGTCGCATCTATGACGGTGAGATTACCAAGTATGAAGCAGCCAGGCAGTACGGCATCAATTCCTCGACAGCCCGAGATTACATGAGGATGTACCGCGATGAGAATCAATTGCCCCCTAAAAAGGGTCCTCAGCTTTTCAGAGAAAAGAAATTGATTCAAGAAAGAACGAAGTCCGAACCTCATAACCTCGAAGCCTATGAATCCATGTCGAAAGACGAACTGATTCAGGAGCTGATCAAAGCACGCATAGCGGAGGCCCGATTAAAAAAAGGTTACGAAGTGAAGGGAGATGGTTCGGTAATTCGCTACAGCAGCAAGAATACCAAGTAATCCTTGAGCTATCCGGGGAATTCCCCGTGAAGCTCCTCTGTAAAACTATGGGGATTAACCGCAGCAGCTTCTACTATTGGAAGAAACATCTCGGAGCCCCCGCGCCAAGAACCAAGAATCTGCTTGACAACATCCAGTTGTTTACGGAATACCATTTGAAGTATCCTTCTCATGGTTACCGGTGGCTGAATGCCAAGATTCGTCTGGATACCGGCGCTGCCTTTTCGGATCCGTATGCGCACAAATGCTGCAGGATTGCGGGAGTTAAGAGCAAAGCAAAACACTACAAGTATAAGAAGCCAGGCGATCCGGGAAGAATATTCCCGAATCTGCTTTCCGCAGAACTCAGCATTGACGGGCCACTTCAGTGCATTGTCAGCGACATGACCACGTTCTGTGTCAAGGGTATCTACTATGAGCTGACCTTGTACATGGACCTCTGGAACAATGAGATTGTCAGCCATGCCCTGTCAGCGAAGCGTGGAGACCGGATGACATACATCAGCGGATTGGAAAATCTTCTCGAACTCAAGAAAACTCATCCTGAATACAAAATGATTCTTCATAGTGACCAGGGCTCCGTTTACGCCTCGAAGGCGTATAACGAGCTTCTGCCCATGTATGTGAATCGCTCCATGTCGCGCGCTGGAACGCCTACGGATAATGCTGCCATGGAGTCCATTAACGGCTGGATTAAAGCTGAGCTGTTTATGGACCTCCATGTTACCGGCGAAAAACCAGTAGAGCAGGAAATTGACGACTACATTGTGTTTTTCAATGAAGAGCGTCCGGCGTATTCGCTGAATTATCTTACGCCAAAGCAGTACAGAGAAGCGCATGTCGTCGCATAATCTGTTAATGGCGTCCAAATCTAAGGCATCTGATGTCCTGCGATTCCAGCAGTGCTGTCCAAGGCACTGCTCTTAGATGTATAAAACCAAAATAATAAGTGATTAATTTTTATGTAGTCGTGTCCAAAAAGTGTTGACTACTGCAATTCAAGCTGCCGGACTTCAGCAACCTCCGGGGCGGGGTTACGGACATTCCGGCTCCTGCTGGGGGAGGAGGTGGTGGTTCTGGTGGCGGCGGGGGCGGACGGGGTGGAAGCTCCGGTGGAAGGGACCAGCTGGCCAGCGCCGCAGCCCAGACCAGCAAGAGCATCGAGGAAGAATGGTTCCGCACCTTCCAGACGAAAAGTGCCCTGGTGGACCGGTGGTACAAGGAAGAGACGGATGAACTGGAAAAGTCCAAATCCGCCAATGAGAACTACGAACGAGACAAAACCCGCCTGGCAGAGCTGTATGCCCAGAAGCGGCTGGATGCCCTTTCTGAGGAACAGGCCAAAACCCGGGAGCTGATGAACAAGGCCCGGGACCTTTCCTTTGATGCGGTGACGGCTAAACTCACTCTGTATGGTTCCAAGCAGGAACAGGAAGTCATGAAGATGCAGTCCGACATGGAGAAGGCGGTGGCGTCCATTGACGACAAGTATGCCAAACTTTCTCAGGACTTTATTTCTTTGACGGCCAGTGAAAAAGCGGTGTTCCTGAATGCCCTGAAGGAAAAGGGCATCGCCTATGAACAGGCCAGTGCCAATGAAATCGCCTTTGACAAGCAGGCCAACCTGGAAAAAGCTGCAGCCTATAAAAGCTACCTGGACGAGAAGAATGCCTACTTTGCCCAGGGGAAAGATATCCAGGCAGCCCTTGACGAAGCCTACAACCAGAATTCCCTGGCCATGCTCCAGCAAACCTTGACGGCGGAGATGGCCCTTCGGCAGAGCAACATCGATGCGGAAAAATCCCTGATGGATACCTACCAGGAAGCCTATATGAATGCCCACATGGGGACCCTGGAACTGATCGCCGACATGGCGTCCACCACCCTGAGCGGGCTGGAGACGGCTTTTACGGATATCCTGACCGGGGCCAAAAATGCCAAAGACGCCTTTATGGATTTGGGGAAGGCTATGCTGAAGACCATCGCCAGCTACTTTTCCCAGATGCTTTCCGGGATGCTGGTGACGGCTCTCTTCGGGGACAAGCTGAATGCCGCCAGTGCAGCCAAGACCGTAGCTCAAGGTACGGCAGCTGCCGGGGCTCTGGCTCCCGCGGCCTGGCTGAAACTGGTCATCGACCCGTCTGCGGGACCTGTGGCCACGGGCCTTCTGACTGGAGGAACGAGTGCAGCGGTGGGAATCGGCATGGCGGCTGCAGCAACCAATACGGCTGCTGGAGCAGCACAGGGAGCTGGAAAGACTCCCCACTATGCCAAAGGCGGGTATTTCACAAGACCTCTAGTAGGGGTCCTGGGGGATGCCGGGGATGAAGTAGCCCTGCCTCTCAACCGGGCGGTATTCGACAGCATCGCAGAAGGGATTGTGAATTCTTCCGAAGCGAATGATAACCGGGAAGTGGCCACCACCTTCAACAACTACGGGGACATCAACAACGCCGCAGATCTGGAGGACCTGATGGATGGCTTCACCGATGCTGTGCTGGCGGGACTGAGAGGTGCATAACATGAAATTTCCGGAACGAAAAGAAGGAGAGCAGGGGCTGACCATCACCAAAGACGGGGTGGAATATAAGCTGCCGGTCCATTGGAGTCTTACGGACAGCGGCAGCTATACCTTCCGGAGCAAGCTCCAGTCCCGGGCCTTTGCCCATGGCAGTGATGCTGTAGGGGATGGGAAGATTGACGGTCGGACTCTCCAGGTGGAGTTTTCCATGGAAGGGGCTACGGAAGAAGATCATGACGAAGTGCTGAACGAAGCCTATACCTTCTTTGGACAGACCGACTATTCTCTGATGGCCGGTCGCCCGGACCGAGTCTACCATGTGGCCTGCTTGTCCAAGATCAAGCACAAGTTCGAGAACGGGTTTAAGCAACGACGAAGCAACATTACCGTTTCTCTTCTCCTGGCAGACCCGTTCCGGTACGAAGTCCAGGAATCCAAAGTGGTATTCCTCTTTCCCCAGGCAACGGTGCAGGCTGAGATGGTACTCCACAATCTGGGGAGCGTGGATACACCTCTCACCTTCCGGTTTATCCCAAAAGACCGGATGACCAACCTCACCATCTGGCACCAGGAAGCCAAAGAGAAGTTTACCCTAACAGATGCTCTCCTGGTGGCTCCCAAGACCTCCATCGTAAACGGCCGGGAAGGAACGGTCTGGCGGGATAAGGATAACAGCATCAACGCCTTCACCGGGACCTTTCTCCACGCCAAGCCGGGAGCCAACCTGTTTCTTTACACAGGCGGGGCCGGGACGGTGGAAATTACCTATACCAACAGGTGGTTTGTATGACGAATTTCATCTTTGGACGGGGCCTGTTCGGCCGGTGGATCTTTGCAGGACCCACCGGTTCCGGAGAAGGTAGCAGCGATCGGGGCAAGGTCCATGAGTACTATCCCGGTCAGTTTGTGGTCTATGCCTACAAAAAGGACGGGACCCGGACGGCTATTTTCGGGGGAGGCAGTGAGGCCAATGCCCTGAACGAAGTGACTTTTGAAATCACCAGCACAGGCTGCGGCCAGTGTCAGCTCACCTTTTACCGGCAGCCTTCCAATACCCAATTAGACTATATGCAGCGCATCGACATCCACCTGTATGGGGACAGGAAGCCCTGGTACAGCGGGTACATCATCAGCCGGCCCATTGAAGGGACAACGGACACCAAGTTTGTGTACAAAGGCTACGGTTTCTACAACCGGCTGGAAATGTGATGATCTGGAAGACCTACGAAAATACGGACGTGGGAGATATCGTCCGAGACATTGCCCGGCAGGTGGAACGCCAGACCCTGCAGGTAGTCTACAACGACAGCAAAATCCAGAGCGTGGGGTACAGTCCTACGAAACTGGTCTTTGATGGGGTGACAGTGAAAGAAGCCCTGAACACCCTGGCGGACTTTGCCGTGGACTACGTATACGGAGTGGACGAATACCGGTGTCTGTACTTTCGCCGCAGAGAGACGGCGGTGAACGAACAGGCCCGTCTTACGGTAGGAAAACACATTACTTCCTACACCCCTTCCTGGGATGTATCCAAGCTGGTGAACTGGGCCCGGATCAAGGGGGGCAGCGTGGACGACCAGGGCGAGCAGTGGCTGTGCATTGTGGAGGATAAGGATAGCCAGAACAGCTACGGGGTCCACCAGGCCGTCTGGAACCTGCCGGAAGCCTACGATGCCGCCGATGCCAGACGGTGGGGGGAGAACCAGATCAGCCAGTACAAAGCTCCGGTGAAGTCCGCCAAGATCAGCGGAGTGAGGCTGGAGTATCCCTATCCGGATGGGACCTTTAACGTCCGCCATATGTCCACGGACGGGTTGGCGGAGATAAGGCGTCTTGACGGGAATGCAGATACCTACCCCATCAAGAAGATTAAATACACCCTCTCCGGGGAAAAGGGCATCAAGACCGAAATGGAGCTGGGCGAGCCACTGTTTTCCGTGGACCGGTATCTGTCGGAAATTGAACGGCGGTCCAAGGATATCGAGCAGTCTCAGTCTTCAGCCCTGAAACAATGGAAAGGAGGAAGCTGATGGCCATCCATGATTATCGATTCAATCCCTTTGAAAATACCTTCGACATTAAGAAGATATTCGACGAAAGACACGTGATCCCCAGCAACAGTCCCTATACCATCCGGCTGGCGGAAGTGCCCCAGAAGACGTCTCCCACCACGCTGCAGGTGAAGTTCCAGAACGGGAATCTCCTGACGGAAGTGTCGGAAGAACCGGCCCAGGGGCAGTACTGGCCGGATTATCTTACTACGGAGCATGGTATTGAGGGCTGGAACACGGGAACCCTGAAATTTTCTGCCGCCGATGCGGGGAAGACCGTCCTTGTGACCTATAACGGGATGGGGACCCTGACGGACGACCGGCTGATCGACCAGGTGGAGATTTCCGTCACGTCCAGCACCCAGGCGGACAAGGACGCCCGGGTGCTGGGCTTGAATTCCTGGGACGTAGAGACTGGACCTACATCGGCACCGGGACTGCAGTCTATCAAGTCTGCTTACCATATCCGGAAACACCGGGGTATCCCCGCAGGAACCTACACGCTCCGGCGCATCCTGCAGGAACTGGTGAACCGGTCTCATACGGAAGAATACTGGAAAGAGAATTCCCAGTGCAACTGCAATTGTAACTGTGACTGCAGCGACGATTCGGGAGGAGGCTAAGATGCTGGTCATTGACGAAAACAAAAACATCCAGGTATCCCAATACGATACCTTTTCCATCCGGTTCCGGTTTAGCAACTATAAGCTGACCAACGCGGACAAAGTGGTCTTTGCCATCAAGAAGACCACCAATTCCTCGGAAGTGGTGTATACGGATACCTTCTACAACCCCAACAACAACTTCGTGGATGTGGTGGTACCCAAGGGCGCACTGGATTCTCTGGAGCCCGGTGCCTATATCTACGACCTGGCCATTATGAACAGCGAGACGGAGCGAATCTTGACCTGTTTCTTTACCAAATCTTTCATCATCAAGGGGGTGGCCCACAATGTCTGATGCTGCCAATGTGGAAGTGACGCTCTCCGTCCAGAACAACACGGAAGCGGAACTGGGGGATGTGGCGGATACCTATGCCGCGGATCAGGCCCGAGAATACAGAAACAAGGCCGGGGAATATGCGGAAAATGCCCTCAACAGCCAGAACATGGCAGAAGCCTGGGCGGAAAGCGACAGCCCTCCCGCCGGGGAAGGGACCCGTTCTTCTAAAGTCTGGGCAGATACAGCCCGGCAGTGGGCGGAAAGTGATGCCAACCCGGACGGAGTTACAGATGCAAGATCTTCTAAAACCTGGGCAGAGACTGCTCGGGCCTGGGCGGAAAGTGCAACAGAACCGGATGGGGTTTCCGGAGCCAAGTCCGCCAAGACCTGGGCAGAAGCATCTTCCAAAAGTGCTGCCGAAGCATCCGCCAGTGCCAAGGCCGCGGACACCAGTGCCAAAGCCTCTGCCAGCAGTGCAACGGCAGCCAAAGCCTCCCAGGAAGAGGCCGCCACCCAGGCCACCATGGCCAGGCAAAGTGCCGAGAGTGCCGCCGAGAAACTGGCTCAGATGCAGATCAATCTGAAGGTGAAGGCGAACGTGGACAGCCCGGTCCTCACAGGGACTCCGGCAGCTCCGACTCCTGCAGCAAACGCCCAAAGTACCCAAATCGCCAACGTGGCCTATGTGAAGCAGAAAATTGCAGAGTTGGTGAATGGCTCCGATGCCTCCCTGGATACCCTGAAGGAACTGGCGGATGCCCTGGGGAACGATCCGAACTTTGCCACCACCATCATGACGGCCATAGGGAAAAAGCTGGATGCTACCGCAATGGCCCAGGCAGCTCTGGCCGATGGGAAGGGAAACAATATTGCAGAGACCTATGCCACCAAGGCAGAACTGACCGGGGAGGCGGGATCCCTTGCGGCCGTGGCCAAAAGTGGAAGTTACAAGGATCTGTTAGACAGGCCCACCATCCCGGATAAAACCAGCCAGCTGACCAACGACAGCCGCTTTGTGGCAGCGGATGCAGAAGGGAATGTGACTTTGACCGGTACGCTTACCGCCGCGAAAGTCTACAACGCGGTCTATAACGACTATGCCGAATTCTTTCCCCGGGGTGACGATACCCAGCGTGGTGACATCATTGCCCTGGATGAAACATCCGGTAAAGAACAGTACAGCAAGGCAACTTCCAGCAGTCAGTGTGTGGTGGGGGTCCATACGGAAGATTTCGCTTCCATCATCGGGGGCCGGACCCTTTCCCCGGGGGATGACATCCTGAAGGTGAACCTCCCCACGTATATCCCGGTAGCTCTGGCCGGCCGTGTTCCGGTCCGGATGTACGGAAAGGCCAGGAAAGGCGGATGGGTCATTCCTTCGGAGATGCCGGGAGTCGGCCGAATGGCCCTTCCGGGAGAAAACATCACCCAGGCGGTGGGGCAGATTGTAAAGGACGATACCGCAGAAAACGTGCGGCTGGTAAAAATCATCGTAAGGAGTGGAAGATGAAATACTTAAGACGGAACATCAATACGGTATTCCTCATGTTGGGAAATTCCTGCAACATGAATTGTGCCTACTGCCTGCAGCATCCTTTGGTCCATAAGCCTTTAACAGGTGAGGTGAATCCCGAAATCTACGACTTTCTGGAGGAAGTGGCTGAAGAGAATACCCGGCCCCTCCACCTGCAGTTTTATGGTGGAGAGCCTCTTTTGTACTTTGGGACCATCCAGGAAGTGGTGGCTGTGGTGAAACAGCGAAAATTGAACATGACCTTTGGCATCATCACCAACGGGCGGGCTCTGACGGACGAAATGGTCCGTTTTTTTAATGCCCATCAATTTTCTGTCTGTGTGTCCTGGGATGGCCCACATGTGAGGGAAACAAGAGGGTATGATGTGTTTTCTGTGCCGGAAACCCGAGAACGGATCCTGGCCCTGGAGCATCTCTGTCTTTCTGCCGTTCTTTCCGCTCGGGCCTATCCTCAGGAAGTTCTCCAGGCTTTCCAGGCCATTTCTGAAGAGTACAGTGCCATCCATGGGTACCAGATAGCGGTGAACCTGGACGAAATCATGGATACCGGCCTTCCCAAGAAGAAACTGCTGGCTATTGATTACGACCGGGTAGAGCGGGAAATGAAGGAAATGACACTCCGGTTCCTGGATGGCTTCGGAAAACGGGTTCCTCCAGAAAGATATACAGAAGAAGCCTATATCCGGCAGATGTTTCATGCTTTGAAGGAATTCTACCTGGCAGGAAAGGGAAAGTGGACCCGGTATACCGCTGCCTGCGGAAATGGGCTGACGGTGCTGAACCTGGACCTCCAAGGGAACCTGTATCCCTGCCACAATACATCCCGGAAGGCAGGCACCATCCGGGATGGATATTTCACCTATTTGCAGCGGATCCTTGCAGGAGACCATACCCATGAACACCGGAAGGAGTGCCTGGCCTGTACAGCCCTTGCCTTCTGCCAGGGAGGCTGCAAGCTGGTGGGGGATAAGGCCCGGAAGGAATCCTACTGCAGGCTGAAGCGGGCCGTCTTTACCCCGGTCCTTTTGGCCATCCAGCAGTACGGGCAGAAGCTATTGGAGAAGAACCATGGCCAAGAACGGAACCATCAATAAGACCACCTTCACGGACACTTCAGCTCTCAAAGATACCAGTGAGCTGAAGGTGAAGGCCATCCATGTGACGGAACTCCAAAAGGCCCTGGAACAGCTGAATACCTACGGGGCCAACGTGGACAACTGTGGGAACTGCACTTTTTGCCAGACCTGCCAAAAGTGTCAGACCTGCCAGGGATGCCAGAGCACAAAATGCCAGTCCAGTTCCTGCCAGACCTGTCAGAGCATCAGCCAGTGCAGCTCGAGAAACTGCACCTGCCAGACGAGAGGGCAATGTGACTGCAACTGCACTGGTGGCAACTGTAACTGTTCGGATGATTCGGGAGGAGGGCCATAAGATGGCTAGGCAGAACGAGATTGTGTGGAAAAAGGACCTGACGGACATCCAATCGGGTCTGGAAACCCTTGCCACAAAGACGAAAATTTCCATCGACCTTTCCTCGATGAACTATGACAAGGTGAAGAAAATCAACGTGGTTGCCCTGGAAATAGCGGTAAACAAGCTGGAGGAAGCCTTTTCGGGAAACTGTTGCCAGGCCAACTGCTGCCAGACTTGTCAGGGGTGTCAATCCTGTCAGACATGCCAGGGATGCCAAAATTGCCAGACCTGTCAAGGGTGCCAAACCTGCCAGGGATGCCAGAAATGCCAGTATTACATGACCAAGAACTGCAATTGCGACTGCAACTGCGATTGCTCGGATGACAGCTAAAGGAGGAACGATTCATGATTATTGCCAAAGGAAACGTCAGTACGGCGGAAGGACCGGTGCCGGCAGAGAACCTGAAACCGGGGATGCTAGTGGTGGACCGGGGCCATCGGGCCCGAAAGCTGCTGAAGGTGGAACGGGTCCAGCTCCACCAGACCCTGCACTTTGAACGAAATGCCGACCTGGTCCTTGCGGGGAACAGCATCCTGTTTACCCTGACTGGTTTGCGGAGTGCCATATCCCTGAAGAATGTGCGAAAAGCCATAAATGGTCGAATCCAGATGCTCTTTGAAGGCCGGAAGATGCAGGATGATGTGATGAAAATCCGGAAAGAAGAAGTCACCGGGTATCGCCTTTCCATCGAGGGCGGCAAGGACGTTCTCGTGAATGGGTACGATGTGGCGGACAAGGAGGAAGGGTAATGCTCAAGATCTATTACAACGAAGAATCCAATGCGGACTACATCATCCACCTGACAATCCGGGGAGATTACTGTAAGGCGGAATGCAGCAGCAACAGCGAGAGCCGGAAGGGGACGGACGTCATTGAGACCCTGCATCCCTACAATTCCTACGTCCTGACGGAAGGAAACGGAACCGTGAAACTGTTCCGCCGTCCCATGGCTTCGGACTATCGGTTTCTGGATCTGAACCGGCTGGGAGTATCCATCAAGCTGGACTTTGCCGTTCTGACCCAGCTTTATGGAAATACTACCATCCTCGATATCGATACGGGCATCATGGCGGAAGGCCAGCGGGATATTGTGGTGCGGATGTTCAACGGGCAGAAGGAGAATCTGACCATTGACACGGATCAGGAATACGAACTGCTGCCCTTCAGCACCAGCGACCTGATCCTGGGGGATCATCCCAGGATGAAACTGTGGGACAGCTACAGCCTTTCCGCTGGGGGCCGGGAACTTATGGCCAATCGGAAAGGATACCTGATTGACGGAGACCCGGAAGAACCCTTCACCCCGGAAGGAGATAAAGATTATATCGATTTTACCATCCAAAAATACAAGGGAGATTTCTCTACGAAGGAGAAGTTGAACCGGGACATTGATGACGAAGAAGTCTTTGTAGAATCTTCTGCCGGCCTGGTGAACAACAGACGGGTAAGGCTTGTGAAGGGAACGGGCAGTTTCCGCCTGTATCCCTTTGGGTACGAAGGCCCGGTGAAGATCAAGCTGGGCAGGAAGTGGTATGAAGTGTGGAACGACTATCTGGTATTTGTGGGAAAGCAGGATTGATATGCAGAAAAATGGTATGGATTTGTTGAATCATTATCAAATCACCCTTTACCTGGGGAGCCAGTGCAACCTGCATTGTGCCTACTGTCACCGGGAGGCTTCGGACGGGGAAGGAGAAATCGCTGAGAGCTTTCTGGAAGAACTGAAGCGCAATCCTCCTGGAGCCATCAAGTTCATGGGAGGCGAGCCTCTCCTTTATATGAAGGAAATCCGGAAGGTGGTGGCTGCGGTACCTAAGGCGAAGTTTGCGGTGAGCACCAACGGCATCGGAATCGAAAAGCACATGGAGTACTTCCGGGAGCACCGTTTCCAGATCTGCATCAGCTATGACGGGGCGGAAAAGGACCTGCGGGGGTACGATCCCTTCACCGCTCTTTGGGATTATCCGGATCTGGCGGTTTCCACTACTCTCTACCATGGTAATACGGACTTAGGGGCTATTATGGACCGTTTTCGGGAGAAGGAGAAAGTCATCGGACGTCCTCTTTCCTTCTTTCCTCACCTTATGCATGTGACCAGCGAAGCCAACCGGCCTTATGCCTTGACCCAGGAGGACTACGCTTCAATCCTGGAGCAGTATAAAAAATATGCGGGACTCTACTTGTCCCGGCTTCGGAAGTTCGGTATCCGGGACAAGCGGTATGAAGGCCTCTACCAGACCCTGGAACGGCGCTGGGAAGTCCAGTACATGTACGGTGAGACCTACTGCAGCAACCGTACCATCCGGAAAGTAGACGCCAAAGGGCAGGCTTATCCCTGCCTGTACATCCGAAAAGAGAAACTGGGGACGGATTGGTTGAAAGAACAGCAGACTCTCCTTGATTCCATCAACCCTGGGTGCCGTCAGTGCTCCGTATACGATATGTGCGGCGGGGCCTGCATCGTCAGCCAGGAGCATGCCCAGGAGTGCCGGTTCTACAAGGCCCTCTACACCTGGTTCCAGAAGGAAGTGAACCGGCCATGAACCATCTCTTTATCTTCCCGGAAGCGGTGCAGACGGAGGATACCATAGCGCTGGATCTGGAAGGGAATCGGCTGAGCTTTTCCTGCAGCAACAAACTGGTGGCCATCAACCTGGATGCCCTTCGGAGCGGATCCTCCACAGTGATCCAGAAGAATCCCGTCACAGGGTCCGTTTACCCTCTGTTCAACTTCCGGGAGATCCTTCAGGTGATGGATCTGGGGCCCCAGGAGCTGCTGCGGACCCTGGGGTTGTGTTCTTTTGTGCAGATCGACAAGTCCGGGAAGGATATCTTCATGAAGGTGTTTCTGCCTAAGGGCCAGCCGGAACTCCGAAGCCGCACTCACGACTTCTCCCGGTTTCCCCACGTGGTCATGGCGGACCTCCACAAACTGGACCGGGCCTTTAGCTGGACTGTGCATCATGTGAAGGCCCAGATCCACTACGGCCGGATCGAGGGAAGCCTGGTGTTTGAACGCTCTGCCTTCTGGAAGGAGCCGGTTTATGTGAGCCACGCCGGCCAGACCCAGGAGCTGACCCAAGGGGAGAACTGGTTTTCCTTTGCCTGGAGTCCTACGGAAGACGTGTACTGCGGCCCTCAATGCGGACGGTACAAAGGGCGGGCCCTCCATGTTTCGGGCGGCCAGCGGTAATGGAAAGGAGGTAAGACCATGGATTTCATCAGCTACACCTTTGTGAACGCAGTGATCAGTGCTCTGGCCGTATTCGGGTGCTGGCTCATCCTGCGTCCCCAGAAAATCGAGAATCGGGCGCTCCACAAAAGCATCGACAATAATACCAAGGCACTGGAAGATTTGACAGGGCTGATCAATGAAATGCGAGTGGCCCAGGCAAGTGTGGAGACGAATATTACCAATCTCTGGCACCGGTACAAAGACCTGAAGGGAGAAGTGGACAAAATCCATGACCACAATCGGAATCTGGGGAATACATCATGTTCGAAAAAGTAAAGGGATTCTTATCTAAGGGACTGGATATGGTCAGGGTTCGCTTGAACCAATTCCAGCAGCCCATCAAATGGATCGTCATAGGGTATCTTGTGACGGTCTTTCTTTTTGTAGTTTCCTACTATGGATTCTGGATGTATCTGGCAGTGACGGGAAAGATCCAGCTGCCGGACCTTCTGGCCATGGTGCGGGAACTGGTGGGGCCTGCCATGGTGGGGTTCGTCACCTTTATTGCAGGCTGCTTTGTGGATCTTGATGGAAACGGAGTCCCGGATCATTTTGAAAAGGAGAAGGATAAGAAATGAAGATTTTTATTAATCCTGGGCATATGCCCGGTGTGGACAGTGGGGCCGTCAATGAAGAATACGGAGTCACCGAAGCGGATATCGTAAAAGAAATCGGAGCTGGAGTCCAGCAGTACCTGAACCGGGTGGGCTATGACTGTATGCTGGTCCAGTCCGACAATCTCTGCGGGGAATCTCCCAACTATACCAATATCTGTGCCAGCGCCAATGGGTGGAAGGCGGACCTTTTTCTTTCCATCCACTGTAATGCGGCCGCTGCAGAAGAAGCCCAGGGGACGGAGACCCTGGTGTACAGCGAGAACAGTGAAGAAACTAATGCCCTGGCGGAATGCATCCAGGATCAGATCGTCCAGAGCCTGGGGACCGTGGATAGGGGCGTAAAGGAACGGCCTGGGCTGGCTGTACTCCGAGAAACGGATATGCCAGCTGTTCTTGTGGAAACGGCTTTCATCACCAACAAGGACGATGTGCAGCTTCTGATGAATCGGAAAGACGAATTTGCCCGTGCCATCGCTCGCGGGGTGACGGACTATGTGGCCAGGAAAGGATGAGAGACCATGAACATGTGGCGGATCAGCGATGAATTTCTGTTAGGCTATCTTTTGGGCATGGTAACCGGCGTTTTTCTTTTTATTTTGGTCATCTGAAGAAAGAGGGTGGGGATGATTGAGAAAAAGCGCCTGGGTCTTGCTGTTTTGCTTGTTATTCTCTTTTCCGCAGGTGTCTTGGGCCTCTACGTATACCATAACGGAAGAGGAACTGACCCAGTTGGAGCAGAATATCAGCGAGCTGCAGACCATCAACAACAGATTACAGAAGGAATCCAGTCAGCAGAAAAAACGCATGGAGGAATTGGAGACGCAATTGACCGCAGCACAGACCGAATTACAGAAAGCCAGGGAACAGTCCGATCGGCTCGGGAATCAATTGAAAGATCTGGAGAGGACCTCGATCAGGCAGGAAGAATCCTTGCGGATTGCCAACGAATCCTTAGCCGCGTACGAGAAAGAAAACAATAAAACACAGAAACGGCTGAAGGCCCAGCGGAACCTTGCCTATGGGATAGGGACGGTGCTGCTGGCGGCTTTGGTGCGGAAATGAAGAACACCGTGGTGGGAAGCTCTCTGCCACGGTTCTTTTTTATTGCAGCCCCAAAATTTGCACACTGTCTTTTGCACACTGTCTATGGTATAATAAATTACAGTGTAACTGCAGGGCTATCCCACCTTCCATCTCTCTATGGAATGTTTCATCTGCAAAAGGGAATCGAAGTAGTGGAAACTGGAAGAGACGTATCAGTGGTTTGCGGGGATGATGGAGATCAATAGCTGATATCAGCTTAAAGACTGTACTTCGAATAAGAAAGACAAATAGAGTAAAATACCGGGAGTAAATCATATGGAAACGTTCAATAACACAACGAAAGTCGTCCGGGATGACCTGGATAAGAAAATAAAATCTGGCAGCAAACTCTCCATCGCTGCGGCCTGCTTTTCCATCTACGCCTATCAGGCCTTGAAAGAAGAACTGGAAAGCTGTGACGAACTCCGGTTTATTTTTACCTCCCCGACTTTTGTTGCAGAAAAGACACCGAAAGAACGCCGGGAATTTTACATCCCGCGGCTGCAGCGCGAGAAAAGCCTTTATGGGACGGAATTCGAAGTACGTCTGAGAAATGAATTGAAGCAAAAGGCTGTTGCCAAAGAATGTGCAGCCTGGATGCAGAAGAAAGTCCATTTTAAATCCAATACCACCAACGAAGGTATGAATAATTTTCTGCTGGTACAGAACCCAGATCAGATTTATACCTACATGCCTTTAAATGCGTTTACCACCGTTGACCTTGGCTGCGAACGGGGCAATAATCTCACAAACATGGTAACTCAAGCTTCGCACATCAAAAACGCAAGTCTCAGCCTGATGTTAAACCGCTTAAGGCAGTTTAAATATCCTCTATCACGCACATTTTCGCAAATTCCTTGACCAGTAGATAGGTAAGGAGTTTAAAAACTTATTCATGGATTTCTCTATCAGTGTCTCCAGTAGTGCTCCTGCTTCATCTAATTTGTTGTCAAAATTCTTTTTAGTAAGGGCCATAAACTCATCAAGAATCAGCTGAAGCGCCTCGACGAAGCCTAAATCCGGAATTTCTTCCGCATTTAGGCTAAATAGCTCTCCCATGCTCTTGGAATCTACAGATTCCCTCTGCTGAACTGCCAAAAACATATATCTGGTGAACACGGCAGCCACATGTGCTGTCATGGAGTCATAGGAAAGGGACTGACAGTCCTTGCTCAGGCGCAGATAGGACTTGCAGACTTTGAAAAAGACCTCGATTCCCCAACGTTTCCCATATAGTTGGATAATCTCTTCCTCAGGCAGGCTCATATCCGTCGTTACTAAGACAAGGTACTCTTTCTTCTTTTTCCTGTTCCGGACAAAAACCAGCCGAATCGGCACGTGTTTTCCGTCCTTGACGGCTTCCGCCTCAACTGAGAGCAGATACCTAGCTCGACCACAGCGTTTCTTGCTCTGACTGTAGATATCTGGTACGCTTTGCATCTTCCCGTTATAGAGATAATGCGTTCTAGGTGTCTTCTTGCTCATTGCAACCATATCGTACCCTATCTCCTTGATGGCAAGGAGGGAAGATGGTGAACAGAACCAGGTATCAAACAGGACATGCTGGGCTGGAAGATTTTCGGCCTTGGCCTCACGTAAGAAGGTAAGTACAACCTCGTTGGCATTCGTTACGGCTAGCTTACGCTGTTTTCCGCCATTGCTCCTGAAATCCACATCACTGGAAAACCCATTGATCCGTGCCTTTAGGTTAGACGTGGACAAAAGGTAGGACAAGACTGGCAGAAAGGTGTTGCCATCGGACCAGCCCATGGTAAGCATACGAAAGCCGCAGAGATGACAGTGTTTGGCATGGTCATAGATTCTTGTCAGCAGTTCCACCTTTCTGGATCGACTCCTACTGTAGACTGAATCATCGATGATCAAGACATTGCGCCGCGAGCTGCTTGTCAATGGGCCAATGACATTTCTGATGATTTCATGGGCAAGGCGCATAGTGAAGTTGCGCCAGTTGGTATGACAAGATGACATGAAGCGATAAAATGTGTCCTTGCCGAAATCGATTTGATAATGGAACAGGTGAAGGGTCATGTAAAATGAGCGATGTTGGAAGGCTGTAACCACGGCTACAAGGAAGATAAGGACAGCCGAAAAGCCCTTAAACTTCACAGCATTTGCAGAACGTAAGATGCGTTCAACATGAAATCTTTGAAAAAAACTGTAAAGCTGGGTAGAAACATATTCCATTTTGATGGTCTTTTGTGGTAGAATTTTCATAGCCCAAGCCTCCGTTTAATGGTTTTTGGGACAATTACTATTATACAAAACGGATATAGACTTGTGCTATTTTTATGCAAGAAAACCTGATTTTACCAGGCTTTTTCAGGAAAATTGAACTGCGAAGCTTGAGTAATAAAACAAGCGGTGTACGCCATAATCAAGGTTACAGTCAAAAAAACCATATGGATAGGGATTTTTTTCTGGTCAATGATTCTATTTTCTCTCTCTAGGAGCGTAAAAAAAGTCCATGAGGATTTTTAGGCAAAGCATATGCATTCTCATTTCTTTAACGCCTTGTGGTATCAAATTGCGACCTTGATTGTAATGAAACGAAAGAAAGGGATTGTCTCATGAAAAAAACAGCATATCTTTCTGTGGCTCTTGGACTTCTTGTTGCAGGACCTGTCTATGCCCAATCTCCCTTGCCGACCTTTGATAAGGAGGCTGTGACGGAATACCCCTATAATCGAAGAGGGGAGCAGCAGGTGATTACAAAGGATCCGACCCTTGATGAGGTGAAGGTTGGAAATACGGGAACCGAAGCAGACCCTGCTTTTTACGTGAAAAAGATTACGCTCACAGGGTTTTCCCTTCCCAATAAAGACGGCGCCCTGACAAGGCTCCTTGCTTCCTATGAAAAGAAGAACCTTAAGGTATCGGATCTTTCCAAACTGACAGATGCTATTACGACCTATGCCAAAAATAGCGGCTATCCTGTCGCTGCGACGGTGGTTCCGCCTCAGGAGGTCCGCCGGGGCGAGCTTGAACTGAAAGTCTATGTGGCTCGTTATGACCGCGTAGCCTTAACGAAAAATCAATCGGACGTGGCAGATCAGGTTCTTGACGGCTACCTCCATAGACTGAAAGAAGGGGAACCCTTAAAGGACCGCACCCTTGAACGGGTCATGAATGACATCAACGATCTGCCGGGCGTGACGGCTCGGGGCATTCTGCGTCCGGGGAGCCTGCCGGGGACGACGTCCCTTGATGTAGAAGCTCTTCATCGTCCCATTTGGAATAATTATGTCTTTGTAGATAATGGCGGTGGGTATTATTCTGGTCGCTATCGTTATGGCGTGCATACAGAAATTAATAACCCTGGAAAGAATGGCGATAAAATTGCCCTAAGCGGTATGTTTACGAGTCATGACGTACAAAACTACAGCGTCCTCTATGAAACGCCCTTAGGCTACACGGGGACTCGTCTGGGCTTTGCCGTCAGCAGAAGTGAATATGAACTTCATACGAATAGTTTCTATACTTCCCTCGGTCGGTCGGACGGTATTAGCGTCTACGGCATTACCCCGCTGTATCGAGACCGCATGAATCGGATTACGGCGCTTTATGGGTATGATGATCGTAAAATTACAGACCGTTACCACTTTAGCGACAGACATTTCCCAGAGCTTAAAACGAGAAAAAGAGCCCATGTTTGGCATGCAGGCATTAGTGGAAGCCAGTACTATCCCAATGAATTTACCCAATATGATGTAATCTACTGGCAGGGCCATATGGACACCGATGGGGGAGCATACTACGATGGTACGTATCATAAACTTACGGGAAACCTCCTCAAAGTGTGGTATGACGGCCCGTGGAACTATCGCCTTCGTTTTCAAGGACAGCTGGCTAATCGCGCCCTTGATGGAAGTGAACAGTTCTATCTGGGTGGCATAGACGGCGTCAGAGCCTATGGCAATAACGATGGATACGGAGATGACGGATGGCTGGGAAGCTTTGAAATCCGAAGAAATATAGGTATCGAAGGATTGGAAGCAGCCGTCTTTGTTGATACAGGATATGTAAACAATGAGTGGGCTCATTATGGAGAACACCTTTCTGGATGGGGACTAGGACTTCGTTACCAGCTAAATAATGCATGGTATGGCCAACTTGACTGGGCTAAAAAGATTGATGGACGGCGCGATGCGGCTGAACCAAAAGACCATGATGATCGCTGGTGGTTTTCGCTCTATCGGATGTTTTAATCCTTGAAAGATAAAGGAGTACAGCAATGAAAAGAAACACATATAAGAAACGTATAAAAAGACAGGTTCTTTTGACCTTGTTTGCAGGGATGACCGCTTTTAGTGGTGCTATCACAGGATATGGCGCCTCCGGTGTCGTCCCCAATAATGAACTGCCCCAGGGAGGGCAAAGTCTGTGGAAAAACCATACGGGCCTTAACCAAAACGTGGGCAGTGAGAGCAAGCCTGTCATGAACATCCATCAGCAGGGGAAAAACGGCGTCATTTCCTGGAACAGCTTCAATATCGGCGCCAATGGGACGGTTAACTTCTCGTCGGATACGCAGGGTTTTAATACCTTGAACTACGTAAATAGCGGCAATGCATCCCAAATCTATGGGAAATTGACCGGTCTTGGAGGAAACCTCTATATCGTCAATCCCGCAGGCGTCCAGATTGGGCCCAGCGCCCAAATCAACGTCGGAAGCCTCCATGTGGCTGCAAAGAACCTCGATTTAGATGCCGTTTCTAAAAATCCCACCGATGTGGCAGGCCTTGTCAAAGGGGGCACCCTGACGAGTGCCCAGCTCATGAGTCTTGGCAACATCAGTGCCAACAAGGTTACCTTTGAAGGAAATGGCCGCATTGTCATCGATACGGAAAAATTGGAGAAACTGAACCGGGAAAAGAACAAAAACTTTGAGGTTCTGACCAATGATGCCGATCACGTCGTATTGGGCTATGATGCCTATGATAAAGAAAAGGGCTATGAAGGCGCAGCTAAGACCTTTGATCAGGTCAATGGCAGCAAGATAACGGGCTACATGTGGGTCGAAGACGCGACCCAGCTCCAGGCTATCGACACGAACCTTTCCGGCAAGTATGCCTTAAAAAAACAGCATCGATGCCATTGGCACAAAAAAGTGGAATGACGGCGAAGGATTTAAGCCTCTGGGCGCAGATAAGGAATACGGCTTTACAGGGACCTTTGATGCTCTTGAGTTCCATATTTTTGATTTGACCATCAACCGCAGCGACATGGATAACGTCGGACTTTTCAGCAAGACAAATGGCGCGACCCTGAATAATGTCACCCTCGTTGGCGGTAAAATCACGGGACAAAATAACGTCGGCACCCTTGTGGGCTCGGCGACAAATACGACCATTACAGGAGCCGTGAACTCTGCCGCTGTCGTCGGCGTAGCAAACGTGGGCGGTCTTGTGGGGACGGGGACTGGGACTGGGACTGGCGTTACCCTGAAAGATGCCGTTAACATGGGCGATATTACAGGCACCGATCACGCTGTGGGCGGTCTTGCTGGGAACCTTACAAATGGGACCGTTTCTGGCAACAGCTACAATATCGGAAACGTCGGCGGCCCCGATGATACGAACCGGCCCTATGATGTAGGCGGCCTTGTCGGCGTGGCGAATGGTTCCACGCTGGGTAATGAAAAGGCCAAAGACGGCATCATCTACAACGGACTTACGGTCAAAGGAAAGTACAACGTCGGCGGTATCGCAGGACGGCTGGAAAATTCCACCCTCCAAAATGCAGAAAACAGAAGTGCCATTAAGGCAACGGGCTGGACGATGGAAGACTACAGTTATCAATGTGGGAATGGTAACACACTTCAGACAAAAGTTGAAAATGTGCAAGTCGCCAATGTAGGTGGCCTTGTAGGAACAAGTGAACAGGACAGCAATATTAAAAATGTAACGAACCTTGGAAATGTGTCAAGTTCTAAAGGCGATAATAACGATTACTATGATGCTGGGAATGTCGGCGGCATCGTCGGTCGGGCAGAAGACACCCATATCACGACGGCAACGAACCAGGAAACGAAGGTGACCGGTGCCCATAACGTCGGCGGTATTGCCGGCTACTTTGGAGGAAAGGGAACCATTACGTCGGCTAACAATGATGGTGCCGATATTATGGCAACGGGAGCACGAAATAACGCACTTCCTGAAAAAGTTGAGAAGGATAACAATGGAAAGGTAATTTCGGTACGCGAAGCAGGTTTTGTTCAGGAATGGGTACGACATGCTAATCCCTCTGAAAAAGTCTATATCGGTAACATGGGTGGTATTGTTGGTTACCTTTATGGTGATGATGCCTATGTAACAAAAGGTTCCAATAGTGGTAACGTTCACTCCTTAAAAATTGATGACCCACAAAATGTAAATGCTGCCAGCAAGGCTAGCAATACTGGTGGTATCGTCGGTAAAATGCAAAGAAGTTATCAAGGAAACGATCAAATAAACTCTGATTGGAATCAAAAAATTAAAAATGGGGAAGCAACAGCAGCTGTCAGTGATAGTTATAATTCTGGCAATGTGGAAGGATACTTTGCCGTCGGTGGCGTTGTTGGTCAGATGTTCAATGGGGAAGTCGTTCATTCCTATAATTTGGGAAATATTAAGACCACGAGAACGGCAACACAGAATGAACTAAATCCGGCTGTGAATATGGGCGGTGTTGTCGGCGATACGATAGAAGATGTAAATAAAGCAAAAGCATTTCTTTATGACGTATACAATAAGGGAACCATAGGGGACAAGGAGTTCCATTATTATGCCCGCCATGTAGGCGGAGTTGCAGGTCGTCTTAATGGAACCATTGAAAAAGCCTACAACAGTGGGGATATCTACAATGGTTATAATGTTGTCGGTGGTATTGTTGGTTTTTATCACCGTGGCAGCATCAAAGATGTATTCAATACTGGTAATATTACAGTAAAAAATAACGATTTGCTTTCAACTTCGGATAGAAATAAAAATACAAGTAAGACAAGTTCTGTTGGTGGCATTGTGGGCGCTGTGGCTCCCCCCCTTGATAAGAATTCTGAACCAGCTTTGTCTATTGAAAATGCCTATAACATCGGCATCATTCGCAGCTATCAGGTGGAAGGCGGAGGAAATAATGCTATTGGTGGAATTGCAGGACGTGGACCAGTAAAACTTGCCAATGTTTATACACTTGGTCGAATAGTTGCCTATAATGCAGATGGTAATACGACAAAAACCGGTGTAGGGCGTTTTGTAGGCGTAGCAACTCATGGTGGATGGTATTATAATGACAGCATTATAGATGCCAATAGTTCTTACTATATTGTGCCAGAGAAGGAATCAGGATTTAGCGAAATAAATGACAATAAAGGGACAAAAATTGCTTGGGAAGACCGCGTTAATCCCGAAAAATATAAGGGCTTTACGTTCTCAAATTATGGAACAGACGGCAAAAAGCTGGATGATGCTAATGGCATATGGCGCATGTATGGCAATACCCTGCCCATGCTGAATGCCTTCCTGCCTGATACAGAAACCTATTTCAGTAAACATGGACGCACTGACAGCAAGGGCAACGCTCTTTCATCCGTCCAGTACGGTACGGAATATGACCCCAATCTGACCATTATTAAAACAGAAAATGACCTCTCCTTTGATTGGAATACGCTTAATCTTGGCGGAGACAGCAGAATCGCTGTCTATGGCGGCGGCCTTACGCTGACCGATGTGGATACGGTGTCCACGACAGCGTTCTTTGGTGGCAACATCGACAGTACCGGCGATTTGGTGCTTCGTGGCAAAGACGGTGCAGATATGCTCTTTGGCGCTGGTGCAGACCTTCATGGCTCGGCCGTCACGATTTCGGCAGACGGCGTTCTCTCCCTTGACGGCAACATCGTAGCGACGGGAGAAAAAGAAAATGGTGCCAGCAATATTTACATCACCGCAGGCGATGTAAAGAGCTATGGCAGGATTGAAAGCGTCAAGGAAGGCGGCAAAACGACGGTACCGGGCATTGCAGAAAAAAGAGATGATGATGCTTCGTATGGTGACGTCAGTGATATGAACCAGGCTGTCACCGAAACGGGTATCCGCTACAGTAAGACTGTCACCTCGCAAGGAACTGGAAATGTGACCATCACAGCCAAAGGCTATGAGGAACATGACGGTTCCGTGACCTTGGGGTACGGTATCCAGGGTAAGGGCCTTGTGAGGACCGGCGGAAACCTTAGCGTTGAAGGAACGGGCGACGTCTATGTGGAAAGCGACCTTTCCATTGGAAAGAATATTGCCCTCAAGAGCACAGGAGACGCCAGTGAAGTCGTTCTCGACGTGACCAATATTGGTCTTGATGCAAAACCTCAAAACCAGGCTGAAGGCCTGAAGGACTTTATGAATCATTTCAAAAAAGATACGGGAGAAGGCAAGATCACCCTTGAAACAGTATCAGGGGACGCTAAATTTGCCGTTGATCTTTGGGATGATGCAAAGGGTGGATACACCTTCAATAAGTTCGTCAGTGCAGGCGAAGCCAATGAAGATAACATCAAAAATGCTTTCAACAGCATGGATGCGACCGTAAAAATCGGTGATCAATCGTACGCTGTCTTTGAATCAGGAAATGACCAGACCAATGGGTTCATGTACATTTGGGTCGATGGGGCGGATCAGCTTCAGGGCATTCAGGATTTCGTTAACAAAGATTCTGATGCGGCTTACTATAATTACGCACTTAAGAGTGATATTGATGCCAGTGTCTTGAAAAATTACAAAGCCATCGGCGGCGATACAGGTTACCAGGGGACCTTTGACGGGCGTGGTCATGCTATCATCGGTCTTACGGCAGGCGGAAGCGAAGCTGCCAATACAGGTGTTTTTTCCGCTGTGGGAAAACAGGGGGCAGTAAAGAATCTTTCCGTTCTTGCTGGTAACTTTACAGGTAAAGACAATGTAGGGGCCGTTGCAGGTGTGAATAAAGGGACGATTTCTGACATCACGACCTACGGCAATACCGTCACGTCTGATGGACATGCAGGCGGCCTTGTCGGTACCAATGAAAAAATCATCAAAGACAGTACATCTGTGAGCAACGTCATTGCAAACAGCCAGGAGGCCATGGCGGGCGGCATTGCTGGCATCAATGCAAAAGGTGCAGTCATCGATAACAGCGAAAGCAACAGTGCTGTGGCAGGAAGCAAGGCTACATCTTCCGGCCTTGGTGGTGTAGCAGGTGTGAATAAGGGAACCCTTTCCAAAGTGGATAGCCTGGGCGTCACGAATGGTGGCGATTCCGGAAGCTCTGCTGTCGGCGGCATTGCCGGCATCAACACCGGTTCCATTGAAAACGCCTATAACGAAAGCTTTGTCACGGGCGGCGAAAATACCGGCGGTCTTGTGGGAATCAATGAAAAGAGCGGTTCCCTTGTAAATGCAGCGAATGCCGGCCGTGTGGAAGGCAAAGGCGCAGCTCAGGAAATCGGCGGCCTCGTCGGAGATAACGATGGATCCATCCTGAATGGACGCAACGGCGGCAATGTCACAGGTACGACTTATGTCGGCGGCATTGTAGGCACCAACAGGGAAAATTCTACCTTGACGGATATCATTAACGACACGTCCATCCTCATTAAAGGGAGCACCTATGTCGGTGGTATTGCCGGTCAGAACGCAGGCCGTATCGTAGATACGGAAGTAAGCCGGACCTTAAGCGATGGCGTCGTCGAAGGCGTAGAATACGTCGGTGGGATTGCCGGGAAAAATACGGGCTACATTGAAAATCCCCATAACAACATTTTTCTCCGCATCAATGAAGACGCTCTGAAAGATGGCAAAAAAGCCCAGTACTTTGGCGGTGTAGCAGGCATCAATGAACAAAAAGGCACCATTGGAAATGCAACGAACCTGGCTGATGTGACAGCTGAAGGAGCCAATTATGTCGGCGGTATTGTGGGCTGCAATAAAGGTACCCTCCTTAACCTGTCTGGGAATCGGGGCAATGTGATCGGTGCCAACTATGTCGGCGGCGTGGCAGGTATCAATGAACATAGCCTGACTGATATCGATGCCTCCAACACAGGCTCTGTACAGGCGCTCCAGGGCGGTGCCGGTGGTATCTTCGCAGTCAACCACGGTGATGTGACAAATTCCCGCCTTGTCAATGATGCGGTGGTCGCAGGCGGCGCCCTTGCCGGGGCAACAGGCGGTATTTTTGCTAAAAATACCGCGAACATTACGAAAACGACCCTTGTAAACGGCATGAATGCTGAGGTTATCGGTCTTAAAAACGTCGGTGGCCTGGTCGGTGAAAATAGCGGCGCCATTTCCGGCGGCCGTGATGCATCTGACGGATATTATAAGGATCAGGTCTACAATAACGGCGTCATTGAGGCTGGTACGTGGTATGACAAAAATGGGAACCACCAGATGGATGCGGGCGAAGTGACCGAAGGGGCTGGCGAAAATATTGGCGGCCTCGTCGGAAAGAATACGGGAAGCGTAACGGCAGCCTACAATACAGGCGCCATCAAGGCCAAGGACAGCACCTATGTCGGCGGCATCGCCGGCACGAATGCTGGAAAGATTGATCAGGTCTTTAGTTCCATCTTTACTCAGGATGGAAATGAAGGCCAAGTCGAAGGAAAGACGGCCGTCGGCGGACTTATCGGCCTTAATACGGAAAAAGGCATCGTAACAGACGCCTATACGACGAGCAAGGCTCCAAATGGCGGCAGTATTGCCGGGGAAAATCAGGGCCTTTTGAAAAATGTCTATTCCGTGACGGGAAAAGATGAATCCATCGCGGCAACAAATACAGGCCGCATTGAAAATGGTTATGCCCTCGATAGAGAAAATGATGCTTCCCTTGCGGAAGACACGTATGGAGGATTTACCTTCGGCAGCAAGTGGAAAATCTATGAAGGCTACAGCTCGCCTCTTCTTAAAGTATTCCTTACCAAGGCAACTTATGATGCCATGACAGGAGAATTGATTTGGGCAGCTGACGGTTTTGCTGCAAATCATGGTTCTGGTCAAGGCCTTATCCATCAAGGCCTGGGGACGGGCAGCAACTATTTCTGGTCCCAGCAGCTTGCCTTTGCAGGGGGCCATCCTAACTGGCTCGGTTACGATTTGGATCCCCAATATGAAATACCAAGTGGAAACTATGATCATCTTTTTGATGATGCACCATTTGGCAAACGGGAACCTAATCGGGAACGGAAAGCAGAAATCAGCTTTGAACGTGGGGGCATGGAGGTGTAAATTGAGTAGGGCTGGACTTATGGCCGTAGAGCTGTGAAGCTGGTTAGGGCCAGAAAACAGATTGATCTTTACTTGGGCGGCAGTGTCGATGACATTGCCGCTTTCGATTTAAAAAAAATGGCTTTATTCAGGATGATCCAAGCTGCAAGATCCTGCTCCGTATGAACTTGTTTCGAACTTTTTTATTGGGTCTGTACCGCCCTTCCTAGGGCGATTTCCAATGACGTTAATGAATGACATCGGTCCCAATCCATTTTTCTAGATGGCTTCTCTTTCCTGTTTAAGAGGGGAGAGAAGGGATGCTTGCAAGTGAGCCGTTATAGATTTATGGATATATTATGACAAATTGTTGGTTTGTCAAACATATGTTACACCGTACTTGATGAAATCATGGAGTGTATCTTTTGGAGATTTCCATCCAAGTGGCCGCATTGGGAAGCAGTTATAATCTCTATAATTATATCTTTTGAGTTGTCTGCTGAAATCTTCAAAAGAGAAGAAACAATGCGTGGCATAAAAGCGTTCGTTATCCTTGCGATGACTGCGTTCTACTTTCCCATTGTGTCTTGGGGTAAAGGGACGAATCTTTTTGTGCTTGATGCCCAGTTCCTTTAATTTACGCTCAAAAAGAGTACAATCTTCGTCAAGACTTGCTTTAGTGAATCGTTTAGTGAATTCGGGGCCATTATCTGTCTGCACACATTCAATAGGCATCGGGAAAGCCTGAACGAGATGCACCAGAAATATCATGGAAGAGTAGGTGCTGTGCTCTTCAACGGCTTCCACATAACGCCAGCGTGAGAATTCATCAATGGCAGTATATTGATAGAAGCGTTTTCCTTTGGCTTCACCAGTCAGACATGCGGACGGTACAAACTTTACGTCAATCTGGATGCGCTGCCCTGGATACAGCATTTGTTCATAGGGTTTGGGAACATATTTGGGGTTAGGCGGTTTCACCGGAGTCATCCCTATGCGTTTCCATGTACGGTAAAGTCCGGTAATTGAACGGCTATATCCACGCTGACGGAGCTTTACCCAGAAAACCACCAACCCGGCCTCTGGATTTCGACGCCTCATATCCTGAATGAGCTTTAATTCCGCAACTGTATGTGCTTTGGGATGGTGTTTTGGCCTGCGGGATTTATTACGTAAGGACTCCAGTGAACCATCATAACGTCGAAGCCAGCGATATACATATTGGCGATATGTATTGTATTTGATGGCGGTTTTAGTGACGCCATGCTTCAATGCATATTCGACCATAGATCTACGAAATTTCATAACTTGTGTTATACTGTTCATGCGAGATACTCCTTTGGTAAAAGTTTGTTTTGACGAATTAACTATATCACAAGGGTATCTCGCTTTTTATGTTTTCAATGTGTAACACATGTATTGTAATCCTACAGTCCAAACGGATAACAATATCAAAACGTCCTCTACGTTGGCAAAGCATATGGGGGCCTGTTCCCTTGATGTGGAAATGGAAACGGGAACCGGGAAGACGTATGTCTACATCAAGACCATGTTTGAACTGAACAAGCACTATGGCTGGAGCAAGTTCATCGTTGTTGTTCCGTCCATTGCCATCCGGGAAGGCGTGCAGAAAAGCTTTCAGACGATGCAGGACCATTTTATGGAACTGTATGGGAAAAAGACTCGTTTCTTTGTCTACAATTCCAAAAATCTGACGGATATCGATAATTTCAGTTCCAGTGCGGATCTTTCGGTGATGATCATCAATGTCCAGGCATTCAATGCCCGTGGCAAAGATGCCAGAAGGATCCGAATGGAACTGGATGAATTTGGCAGCCGGAAGCCCATCGACGTTATACAGGCAAACCGGCCGATTGTGATCCTTGATGAACCCCAGAAAATGGGGGGCGAAAAAACTCAGGCATCTTTGAAAGAATTCAATCCGTTATTTACGTTGAACTATTCGGCAACACATAAAGAACATCATGATCTAGTGTATGTACTGGATGCACTGGATGCCTACCAGATGAAGCTGGTCAAAAAAATCGAAGTGAAAGGATTCGATATTAAAAACTTCCGCGGAACCGATGGCTATCTTTTTCTGGAGAATATTGTCATTTCTAAGAATAAACCGCCCATGGCTCGTCTGGAATTCGAAATCAGGTACGACAAGTCGATTAACAGAGAAACCCGTATCGTAGGAGTGGATGATGATCTTTATGCACTTTCCAAGGGAATGGAGCAATATCGGGATTACCATATCAACGAAATTGATCCTGTCCGAGGGATTGTAACGTTTACGAATGGGGTGGAAATCCATACGGGTGAAGCCCTGGGTGACGTCAATGAAAAAGATATTCGCAGAGTCCAAATCCGGGAAACCATCCGTTCCCATTTCGAAAAGGAAAAGGAATTGTTCAACCGCGGTATCAAAACGCTTTCTTTGTTCTTCATCGATAAGGTGGAAAATTATCGGAAGTATGATGCAGATGGGAACGAAGTCAATTCCGAATATGGGCAGATGTTCGAAGAGGAGTATAATTCTATCCTGAAGGACTATCTGACGTTGTTCCCTACGCCTTATGAACAGTATCTGCGCAGCATTGATGTGCACGCTACCCATACAGGGTATTTCAGTGTGGATAAAAAAGGCCATAAGGTAGACTCCAACTTGAAGCGGGGGACCGATGTCAGTGATGATGAATCTGCCTATGAGCTGATTATGAAGGACAAGGAAACATTATTGTCCTTCGATAATCCCGTCCGGTTTATCTTTTCTCACTCCGCCCTGCGGGAGGGGTGGGATAACCCGAATGTGTTCCAAATCTGTACGCTGAAGCACGGCGGGGATTCTACTACCAATAAGCGCCAGGAAGTGGGTCGCGGGCTTCGGATCTGTGTTAACCAGTTTGGTGACAGGATGGATGAACACGTCCTTGGACCGGAAGTCCAGGAAGTGAACAAGCTGACAGTCATTGCCAGCGATGGCTATAAAGAATTCGTTTCTTCGCTCCAGAAAGAGATTCGGGATGATCTGTATGAACGTCCGACTAAAGTTACCCTGGAATACTTCCAAAACAAGCGGGTCAAAATTGGGGATGGCGTGGTTACGATTACCAGCGATCAGGCTTCTTCCATTTACTTCTATCTGGTAAAACATGATTACATTGATGAAGATGGACATGTGACAGATCAATATCGCACTGACGTTGAAAATAGAACGTTGGCCCCGCTTCCAGAAAAGGTAAAAGATATTGCAGCCGGCGTTCATGCTCTTGTCCAGAGTGTCTTTGACGAACACGCGCTGGACGGCATGATTGAAGATGGCAACCAGACTAAAATCCGTGAGAACGCACTGAACGATAATTTCTACAAAAAGGAATTCCAGACCCTTTGGAATTACATCAATCATAAGTGGAGTTATACGGTACACTTTGACAGCAAAGAACTGATTGAAAAGGCAATCAAACATATTGAGGAGAAGCTTTTTGTCTCAGAACTTCAATATACGGTAACGCAGGGAATCCAGGGAGAAGATTGGTCTGCCGAGACGGTGAAAGACGGTAGTGGCTTTGTAGCAGATAAGAGTCATACCTACGAGCTGAAACGGGCGGAAACCAGCCAGGTAAAGTACGATTTGATCGGTAAAATCGGAGCAGGGACCCATCTGACTAGAAAGTCCGTAGCGGCTATTTTAAAGGGGATTTCTCCCGTTAAATTTGCTATGTACGCTTATAATCCGGAAGAATTCATAGCAAAGGTAATCAAACTCATTAATGAAGAAAAGGCGACCATGATTGTGGATGCCATCACCTACAACCAGACAGATGGAACCTACGAATCTGAGATCTTTACGGCTGAAAAGAATAAAGATTTTTCCAAGGCATACCGTGCTCGAAAAAATGTCCAGGATTATGTCTTTGCTGACGGAACCGCAGAAAAATCCATTGAACGGAAATTTGCAGAAGCTATGGATGTCGATGATAAAGTGGTTGTATATGCCAAGCTGCCGCGGGGCTTCCAAATCCCGACTCCCGTTGGAAACTATGCGCCGGATTGGGCCATAGCCTTCCAGAAGGGAACTGTAAAACACATTTACTTTGTTGCAGAAACCAAGGGATCCATGGAAAGCCTGGATTTGCGTCCCATTGAACAAGCGAAGATTAAATGCGCCAAGAAACTCTTTAATGAAATTTCAAAGGATGATGTGGTGTACGGGCAGGTAGATTCCTATCAGAATCTGCTGAGCTTGATGAATGCAATTTAAAAGGGAAAAGGATAAAACTGATGTAAAGAAACAGAGTTTATTCTTTGATTCTTATCGTATGGGGAAGTGGATATTAAATGCACGGGTTAAAAATCTATTTGGCAGACGGGAATTTTAAGGGGACCGTAACGATGAGCAGTGATTCATCAAAATTTACGGCAGTCCGCGTCAGCAGGAAAGCAATGCATGACTTTGATACAGAGCTGGATGGCACGGGAATTTATTTTCTCCTTGTCGGTACTGATGCGGTTTATGTAGGGCAGACCGGGTTGGATACTCTTCAAAAGAGAATATTGAATAAGCATTCTGCTGACATTGACAAGTCATGGCATACCGTGCTTGCCTTTAAGTTTGCCGATTTTACCATCACTACAAATGAGCTTTTGTTCATTGAAAACGCTATGTGTGAGTATGTCCATGCTCACTATCCGAAGTGCCTGACCACAACTCCGGCCAAGGAAAACTGCAATTCGAAATACAGAAAAGATCATTATCATCTTGGAGCTGCACAAATTCATACTTGCGAAGATTACATCAAAGACATCGAGCATTATATTTCGATGTTTCCGGGATCTATCTTTGATGGATTTGTACAACCGAAACCTCCAACTGGTGCGCCTGGACCCCAAAAACAGAAAACGCTTTTTCAGTTTGTAAACAGCAAACAAGGTGTGAAGGCAACGGCTGAAATCGAGATTCACACAGGCAATACGCAGCCAAGAGAAACAAGAGTGAAGGCAGGGGCTACGCTGTCTAAGGATGTATCACCCAATTTTAAATCTTCGGATTCTGTTAAACAAGAAAGAATGGAACTGGAAAAAGAAGGCAAGATTATCGACCGTGTATTGCAAGTAGATGTTCCCTTCAAATCCCAGAGTGCTGCTTTAGCTTTCCTCAATGGTACTTCTTTAAATGGAAATAAATGCTGGAAGACAGTTGATGGAAACATACCGCTTGGGGATTTACTAGTGTAAACGACTAAAGGGGCAGAAATTAAAGAAATAAAAATTTATACTTTGCAGAGGAACGTCCAAGTGACGGGCCTCTTATTTTTTTGTCTCAAGATCGATCAAAAAACCTTAGCCGGTATAGGAGCCATGGCAGTTTCTCATACCGGTTTTTTTGCATGCCCAGAAAAATTATTTAAATTTTTTTGGAGAAAACGTCAGAACATCCACTCTCCCAAGGCTAAAGAGTGGAGGGGAAAACGATACCAACCCTCAGGAAGGAGGAAAAGCCATGAAGCAAAGAGTAAGCATCAGCGTTTCAGCGGCAAAGGGGAGTGGGCATCTCGCTGCCGTGCGGTCTGTGTCCGTGCGGGAACGGATCCTACGGTTCCTGCTGGGCGGGAAAGAAAAAGTAACCATCATCGTACCAGGTGACTCTGTAGAGGAACTGGCCATCAGAAAACTTAACGAAGGAGGAAACTAAGGTGACGAAGGACAATCTTGAAAATCTGGCGAACGAAATGGCCAATTGCACAAAGACCCTGCTGCGGATTGTAGAAGCTCTGGAAAACGAGATGAACAATAGAACAGCAGAACCGGAAAAGGTGGTTCCGGAGCGGAAGGCCCTTTCTTTTGAAGAAGTTCGGAAAGCGGCGGCTGACAAGTCCCGCCAGGGATTCACGGCAGAAGTGAAAGCCCTCATCGAAAAATATGGGGCGGAAAAACTCTCCAGTGTAAAGCCGGAAGACTACGAAGCCTTCATGAAGGAATTGGAGGGGATCAGCCATGCCGGATAAGCAGCATGCGATTCTTTCCGCCTCGTCCAGCTACCGCTGGCTGGCATGTCCGCCTTCTGCTTTGGAGTGTGCGAAGCGTCCGGACACCACAAGCGACTTTGCCCGGGAGGGTACGGATGCCCATACTCTCTGCGAATACAAGGTGAAGAAAGCCCTGGGCAGGAAGGCACAGAACCCTACGGGGACCCTCGACTATTACAGCGAGGAAATGGCTGAATGCACGGACGACTATGCTCAATTCGTTATGGAGAGGCTTGCGGAAGCAAAGAAAGAGTGCAAGGATCCCATCGTCCTTGTAGAACAGCGGTTGGACTTCTCGAAATGGGTTCCGGACGGGTTCGGTACAGGAGACTGTGTCATTGTGGCGGACGATACCCTGACTGTCATCGACTACAAGCACGGGCTTGGTGTGGAAGTCAGTGCGGAGAAGAATCCCCAGATGATGTGCTATGCCCTGGGGGCACTGGACCTCTTCGACGGGATTTACGATATCCAAAAGGTCTCCATGACCATCTTCCAGCCAAGACGGGACAATGTCAGTACCTACGAAATGACTAAAGGCGACTTGCTCCAATGGGCGAAGAAAGTCCTCAAACCCACGGCTGCTCTGGCGGCTAAAGGCGAAGGGGAGTACAAAGCCGGTGAGCACTGCCGGTTCTGCAAGATCAGGGCCACCTGCCGGAAACGGGCAGAGTATAACCTGGAACTTGCCAGGTATGACTTCGCCATGCCGTCCACTCTCTGTGACGCAGAAGTAGAAGCAGTGCTGGAAAAGGCCGATGACCTTGTAGCCTGGGTGGGTGACATTAAGGACTATGCCCTGCAGCAGGCTCTATCCGGCAAGGCATGGACTGGCTGGAAACTGGTGGAAGGGCGCTCCAATCGCCGTTATGTAGACGACGATGCGGTGGCCGCCAAAGTGGAGGAAGCCGGATACTCTCCCTACGAAAAGAAACTCATGGGCATCACAGCCCTGACCCACCTTCTGGGGAAACGGAGGTTTGATGAACTTCTGTCCGGCCTCATCGAAAAGCCCCAAGGCAAACCGGTCCTGGTACCGGAATCGGACAAACGCCCGGCTATGCATACCGCGGCAGAAGATTTTAGCAGTGAAAATTAAGGAGGAACGAACAATGAAACATTATGTAAATCCTTGCAAAGTCATTACCGGAGCAAATACCCGCTGGTCCTACGCCAACGTCTGGGAACCCAAATCCATCAACGGAGGAACCCCCAAGTACAGCGTGAGCCTCATCATCCCCAAGTCTGATACGAAGACCGTGGAAAAGGTGAAAGCGGCTATCCAAGCAGCCTATGAGGAAGGGCAGGGCAAGCTCAAAGGAAACGGCCGCATCGTGCCGAAGCTGGAAACCATCAAGAACCCGCTCCGTGACGGAGATCTGGAACGGCCTGGGGATGATACCTACAAGGACAGCTACTTCATTAATGCCAATTCTGCCACAAAGCCCGGCATCGTAGATTCTTCCTGCCAGCAGATTCTGGAACGGTCTGAAGTGTACAGCGGGGTCTATGGAAGAGCCTCCATCAACTTCTACGCCTTCAACTCCAACGGCAACAAGGGCATTGCCTGCGGCCTGAACAACCTGCAGAAGATTCGTGATGGGGAACCCCTCGGTGGCAAACCTCGTGCTGAAGATGACTTCGCTACGGCTGACGATGACGATTTTCTGGCATAAGGAATGAAGTAAATGTACTAGGGTGGCAGAGTTCTGCCACCCTTTTTACTACACGAGGTGAAACGTATGAAAAACATAAGTATCGATATTGAAACGTTCAGTGACGTCAACTTGACCAAGTGCGGCGTATACAAATATGCTGAATCCCCAGCCTTTGAGATTCTTCTCTTTGGTTACGCCGTGGATGGCGGCGACGTACAGGTCGTTGATTTGGCCCAGGGAGAATCCATTCCGGATGACATCCTGGATGCCGTAACCGATGAATCCGTCACCAAGTGGGCCTTCAATGCCAGCTTTGAACGAATCTGCCTGTCGAGGCACTTGAATGACCTGGGGATGAGCCTTGATCCTTTCCATGACCATCATCCGCTTTCCCAGGAATGCGCCCGGTTCCTCAACCCGGCGGGTTGGAAATGCTCCATGATCTGGTCGGCATACATGGGGCTGCCTCTTTCCCTGAAAGACGCCGGTGCCGTTTTGAATCTGGATAATCAGAAGATGAAGGAAGGCAAGGACTTGATTCGCTATTTTTGCACTCATTGCAAGGAAACTAAGTCGAATGGCGGCAGGTCGAGGAACTTTCCCCGTCACGCACCAGATAAATGGAAGTTGTTCAAGTCCTACAACAAACGGGATGTGGAAGTGGAAGTGGCTATTCAGAAACGGCTGAAGAATTATCCAGTCCCGGAACAGGTGTGGGACGAATACCATCTGGACCAGGAAATTAACGACCGGGGTATTGCCATCGACCGGACGCTGGTCAGTCAGGCCGTGGTTATGGATGCCCGATGCCGGGAATCATTGATGGGCGAGTTAAAGAAAAAGACGGGCTTAGAAAATCCGAATTCCGTCATCCAGATGATTGGCTGGCTGGAACAGCATGGCATGAAGACAGATTCTCTGGGGAAGAAACAGGTGCAGGAACTGCTGAAGACTGCGGAAGAACCGCTGCGCAGTGTGCTGCTGCTCCGGCAGAAGCTGGCCAAGTCATCTGTCAAGAAATACCAGGCTATGGAAATGACGGCCTGTGATGACAATCGGGCCAGAGGCATGTTCCAGTTTTATGGCGCCAACCGGACCGGGAGATTCGCCGGACGTCACATCCAGTTGCAGAACCTGCCACAGAATCATCTGCCCGATTTAGCTGAGGCCAGGGAATTGGTGCGACAGGGGAATTATGAAGCTTTGGAACTCCTGTACGACTCTGTCCCCGATGTCCTGTCCCAGCTCATCCGCACCGCCTTTGTGCCTCGGCAGGGCATGAAGTTCGTGGTATCGGATTTCTCCGCCATCGAGGCACGGGTCATTTCGTGGCTTGCTGGAGAAAACTGGAAATCAGAAGCCTTTGCGGCCGGACAGGATATCTATTGTACGACAGCCAGTCAGATGTTTGGCGTACCCGTGGTGAAGCATGGGATAAATGGCCACCTGAGGCAGAAAGGTAAAATCGCAGAACTGGCTTGTGGTTATGGCGGGTCTGTCGGTGCGCTGAAGGCGATGGGTGCACTGGACATGGGGCTTACAGAAGATGAACTGTATCCTTTGGTGCAATCCTGGCGCTCTGCCAATCCGCATATCGTTGATTTCTGGTGGCAGGTGGATGCCGCCGTAAAGACGACCGTCAAAAAGCATGTCCCTATGCGGGCAGGATGCATCCGCTTCCTTTATCAGAGCGGCATGCTGTTCATCCAGCTTCCCAGCGGACGGCGGCTTTCCTATGTGAAGCCACGGATGGGTGAGAACCGCTTCGGCGGTGAATCAGTAACCTATGAAGGTATCGGCGCCACCAGGAAATGGGAACGGCTTGAGAGCTATGGCCCGAAGTTTGTGGAAAATATTGTTCAGGGTATCAGCCGGGACATCCTTTGCTATGCTATGCAGACGTTACGGTGTTGTGCTATCGTCGGCCACGTTCATGATGAACTGATTATCGAGTGTGACAAGAATGTCAGCGTCGATGCTATCTGCGAACAGATGGGACGGACGCCACCGTGGGCTGAAGGACTTGTTCTGCGGGCCGATGGGTACGAATGTGAATTTTATCAGAAAGATTAAACAGAAACGTCAGAAAACACCTCCTGTCGTGGCTAATAAGCAGGAGGTGTTTTCGATGAAAAGCAACGATGAAATCCATACGGTTCCTTTTACCCAGAGGTTTTCGCTGACACCGAAGGAAGCCAGTATCTACTTTCATATTGGAGAAAAGAAAATCAGAGCACTGGCTGCAGAACAACGTGGCGCATCTTTTGCCGTCTATAACGGCCGGCACTTGCTCATCATTCGAGAAGAATTTGAAAAGTTCCTTTGCCGAAGTTCCAGCATTTAATGCGCTATTATGAGTTGACTTATTAGCTCATCAGAGTGATGAATAGGATAGAAAAAAAGAGAAAGGAGATTGAAATTATGCCACGCCTACGAGGACCAATACGCAGAGATAAAAAACGACGGGTTCTTCGGCCCGGCGAAACAATCCGTGCCGATGGCCGATATCAGTTTAAATATATGGTAGACGGAAAACCTAAATTCTTTTACAGCTGGAAACTGGAGCCTACTGATCCCTTGCCGGCAGGAAGAAAGCCTTGTAAATCATTGCGGGAAATGGAAGAAAGTCTGGAAGTCCGCTCAATTATTTGTCCAAACAGCGATGATGATACCATGACTGTCATGGAACTGGTGCAGCGTTATTTATCTTTAAAGACCGGTGTGAAACCTAACACCCGAATTAACTATAATTTTGTCGTTAATGCATTAATGAAAGACCCATTCTCGAAAAAGCCGATTGGCAAGGTAAAGATGTCTGATGCTAAATTATGGTTGGTAAAGATGCAGTCAGAAGGGAGAGGATACAGTTCCATCCATAGCATCCGCGGCGTAGTACGTCCGGCGTTTCAGATGGCTGTGGATGACGAAATCCTGTGGAGAAATCCTTTTAACTTTGAAATGAGAGAAGTGCTGATTAATGACAGCGTAAAAAGGGAAGCTATTTCCCGCAAAGATATGCGAATTTTTCTGGACTTCCTGAAAAACGATCGGCACTTCAAAAAGTATTATGAAGCAGTATTTATCCTGTTTCATACGGGGTTACGCATTTCGGAACTCTGCGGACTGACGGTCGGGGATATTGATCTGGAAAAACGAACCATCAACGTAGATAAGCAGCTACAACGGGATACGAAGGGAAAGCGGTACATAATTTCCACGAAAACCAAAGCCGGAGCTAGACTGCTTCCAATGACAGATGACGTGTATGACTGTTTTACAGCTATCTTGAGGCGCAGGAAGCCTCCGAAAGTTGAACCAATCATTGATGGAATCGGCAACTTTCTTTTCTATGACGCCAACGGGAATCCGACTGTTGCCATGCATTGGGAACATTATTTCAACCATATGGTGAAAAAATATAATGACATATACAAATATCAGTTACCCAAAATTACACCTCACGTCTGCCGGCATACGTACTGTACCAATATGGCTCTGTCTGGAGTCAGTGCTAAAACTCTCCAGTACCTGATGGGTCACAGCGATATATCCATCACCCTCAATGTGTACACGCATATCAAATTCGATGATGCTCAGAAAGAAGTGGAGCTGGTCCAGGAACAGCAGCAAAAAGAAATGGAAAACGTTCGGAAAGAACTGGAACAGGTAGGAGAAATACAGCCTAAAATCATTCCGTTCCGTAACAAGGCGTAATCCATGAAACATAAAAAGACTCACGGTTATAACGATTGTGAGTCTTTTTTTATGCTCAATTTTCGATTTATCCTTGTGGTATAATGAAAACAATAAAAAACAGAAAGAGCGATAGAGGAATTTTATAGAATAGAAAGCTGGTGGCAAAACTGAAATGAAATTTGAAAGTATAAATAAAAGCAACCCAATTTATTATTCCAGATTTCAGTTCTGCACCGATGGAGAGATTTATGAACGAGTTGTCTGTAATATCTCTTATAAGGAACTGAGTTATTTGCGTTTTAAAATGGTACCGCGGCCAATATCCCTCACTGAAGTGACGTGGGAAGAAAAAGTTACTGAGAAGATCGTTCATGTTTTGACGGCGGCGGAAATTGAGGAAATGAAGCCTTATATAAACGCCTGGGATTTTGAGCCTTATAGAAATCGGGAAATGGAAATGTTTAACCCTGGATTTGTCGGGTACCTGGACGGAATACACAGAGAATTTGAGGGGATTACCGATTCTTATCTGCCGTATATAAAACTTTCCATGGACTATTGCTATGAACCCATGTTGCCACCGGAAGCATTATACAGCTATATCATGGATAAGTATTTTCCTCAAGTATGTGGGAAGCAATGATGAAAATAAAGAAAATAAATGCATGTAGGCAAAGGTATGGGAGAACTATTGTCGCAACTATTCTTTCTCTGTTACAATAAAATGAAAAAATCGCGGTAGTACGAATGGCTCGTTTTACTACCAATTTTACTACTTAAGGCGGCCGAGTTATGCCATGTTATGCCGGATTATGGATGATTCGGCATAAATACCTCTGATTGAGAAAACCGCCGTAAATCGGCATTTTACGGCATAATTCGGCATAGAAAAGGAGTTTCACATTTATGATAAAGATACTTTTTATTTGCCATGGAAATATCTGCCGATCGCCCATGGCGGAGTTTGTGTTCCGGCAGATGGCAGAACAAGAGGAAATGGCGGACCGGTTTGACGTGGCTTCGGCGGCTACGACGGATGAGGAAATCTGGAACGGCTGTGGCAATCCGGTCTATCCGCCGGTGGAACGGCTGCTCCGGGAGCACGGTATGAATCCCGATGGGAAGCGGGCTGTTCTGCTGACGGCTGAGGATTATGATTTTTATGATTATTTCATTGGCATGGATGATGAGAACCTGCGGGATATGGAGCGGATTTTTCACGGCGATCCGGATCATAAATGCTCGCTTCTCATGGATTATTCGGGAAATCCCCGTCCCGTGGCCGACCCGTGGTATACGCGGGATTTCCAGCGGACCTGGGATGATGTCCGGGAGGGCTGTCAGGGACTGCTGAACTTCCTGCAGGGACTGCCAGGATAGAAAAAGCCCCGGAGCGGGAGGTCTCCGGGGTTTTTTCTGATTCTATGATACCAAGTTTAGCGGCACGCTGGCCGGTGGACAGTACGGCGAACCTCTCCGATTCTGGTCGGGAGGCCATCCTGGCAGAGGGGTTCGGTAACGGGCCGGTGGGTTGCCGCCGGGGATAGCTGACTTCGTTTACAGTTATTACTATAACGGCATTATGTAAAAGAATGGTGACAGCCTGGTAAGAGTTGGGCAATTTTGTAGGGAGTGACGACGATGGCCATTGATTTGAATTCGATTTTATCCTTATTGCAGGACGACGGGGCACCGGAACATTGGGCCCGGCAGGCACCGGTCATGGGTGACCATATCCGCGTGCGCCGGCTGGGCGGCTTGTATTATCATCACGGCATCTATGTCAGTGATGATGAAGTCATCGCTTTTGCCGGAGATGACGACTACAATCCCATCGACTGGTGGGATACGGAAATCCGGTCGACGTCGTTCGATGAGTTCCGCCAGGGCGGTGACGTGGAAGTGCGTCAGTATACGCCGGAAGAACAGGCACAGCTCTGTTCTGTACCCGAGACGATCGCCTTTGCCCGGGCCTGCCTGGGCAATAAGAAATACGACCTGCTCTTCCATAACTGTGAACACTTTGCCAATGCCTGTAAGCTCGGTGTCTACCGCAGCCGTCAGACGGAAGATATCCTCTTTGGTGAGGCCATCCCCAAGGCCCTGGAATGTATCGGCGACGAAGCGCAGCGGGACCAGTGGCTCCAGGATGCCTGGCACGATTTGACAGCCCAAGTCCTGGATAAACTGCGCCGGGACCTGGAGACTCATCAGTAAAGAGTCCATTCGTCGATTTGTTGGAAGTGATTTTCGCATCTATATAAATAGTAGGTTCATTTTGCGTAAGTACTGCGTAAGAAGTTGTGTAAAAATTGTGTCTTCTCTAGCCACTAGTTGCTAGCCACTAACCACTTAAAAGGGCTTGTCGTTGTATGGCAGCCTTTTTTATGCGGGAAGTGGTCTGGCAGCTTGTAGGGGCTCGCACGTGGCGAGCCCGTCAGGTATTGTGCGATACTTGTGAACCGGATTTGAGTGAACGGGCGCCCCACGTGGCGCCCCTACAGAAAAAGGCGCTGTCTTCATGGGACAGCGCCTTTTTCTATCCCCTGGAAGCGAGTATAATAAGGTATCATATAATCATGGAGGGCATAACGATGGATGAACGGGAATGGGAACAGTTATTGCATATCAAGACGGCTGGCCGCGACGACAGCCATTCCGATGGGGAGCACCATCCTTATGAGCCGACGGATTACGGCGTCCTCGAACGATTGGCCAACAGCGGCTATATCGGCAAGAAGGATACGCTCATCGATTACGGCAGCGGCAAAGGACGGGTCAGCTTCTTCCTGGCTTATCAGACGCGCTGTCAGGCCATCGGTGTGGAATACGACCGGCGGCTATGGGAAAAAGCCCTAGCCAATGGACAGACGGCGGCGTCCCGGCGGCGCGTGACCTTCGTCCTGGCCGATGCCGTGGAATACGAGGTTCCGCCAGAAGGGACTTGTTTCTTTTTCTTCAACCCTTTTGCCCTGCACACGCTGAAGCGGGTCCTGGGGAAACTTTTCGACGCCCATTACCAGGCGCCGCGGCCGATGCGCCTGTTTTTCTATTATCCTTATGAAGAAACAGAAGCTTTCCTGACGCATCATCCCAACCTCGTCGTCGAAGACGTCATCGACTGCCGGGACCTGTTCGATGAGGACGATGACCGGGAAAAAATCCTGGTCCTGCGGCTGCATGACTGATTATCGGCAATTTATCTTATGAAAATATTCGAGTTAAACGATTGATAAATTGCCGATAACGGCATAAAATTGAATTAACGATTCTTAAAGAAGGAGAATGATTACCTATGATAGACACGGAACACGTTGTACAGCGTTTTTTGAAGTATGTTTCTTTTGATACCCAGTCCGATGAAGACAATGATGCCGTCTGCCCGAGTACACCGGGACAGCTGGTCTTTGCCAAGGCCTTGGCAGAGGAACTGAAGGCAATCGGCTTGTCCGACGTCACCTTGGATGAACACGGATATATCATGGCCACGCTGCCGGCCAACGGGGCAGAAGGCCCGGTCGTCGGCTTCATTTCCCATGTCGATACCAGTCCCGATGCATCGGGGAAGGACATCAAGCCCGTCCGGGTCACTGATTATGACGGAAAGGACGTCGTCCTCAACGAAGCACAGGGCATCGTCTTTTCGACGAAGGCTTTTCCAGAAGTCCTGAAATACAAGGGTCAGGACATCCTTTTTACGGATGGGACGACCCTCCTCGGGGCCGACGATAAAGCGGGCATCACGGCTATCGTCAGCGCTATGGAATACCTCATCCAGCATCCGGATATCGCTCACAGAACGATCCGCATCGGCTTCACGCCTGATGAAGAAACGGGGCGCAGTGCGGCTTTGTTCGATGTGAAGCAGTTTGCTGCCGACTTTGCCTATACTGTCGACGGCGGCGAACTGGGCGGTCTGGAATATGAAAACTTCAATGCTGCCAACCCGGTCATCACCTTCCATGGCCGCAGCGTCCATACAGGCGACGCCAAAGGAAAGATGGTCAACGCATTGTCGATTGCCGCAGAGTGGCAGCAGCTCCTGCCGGCCGGGGAAAAACCGGAATACACCGAAGGCCATGAAGGCTTCTTCCACGTCTATAAACTGAATGGCGACGTCGAAACGTGCACGATGCACATGCTCGTCCGCGACCACGACCGCCAGCGTTTTGAACGGCGCAAGGCCCTGTTGCAGCAGATGGCCGATTTCTTCAATGAAAAATACGGCGATGGGACCGTTGTCGTCACGCCGCATGATGTCTATTATAATATGCTGGAAAAAATCGAAGACGGCCATATGGATGTCGTCGACTTGGCCAAAGAAGCCATGGAAGCAGTCGGCGTCACACCGCAGGTCGCTCCTATCCGCGGCGGTACGGACGGAGCCCAGCTCTCGTTCCGCGGCCTGCCGTGCCCGAACTTGTTCACTGGCGGCGCCAATTTCCACGGCCGCTATGAATACCTGCCCATTCCGTCGCTGGTCAAGGCCTGCGAAACGGTCATCGAAATCGCCAAGCGGGCAGCCCAGCGTCCGTAGGCGCCGGATGGTCCTGCAACGATGAACAACCTGTGACAAGAAGACAAGATCTTCGTAGGGGCCGTCCCAAAGGGCGGCCCGCCTGATATGATGGTGTATACGTAATGCATAACGGGTGATGTGTGAAAACATTCCTCATATACCTGAATAGTTATATCCAAGATTCACAGCGGGACGCCTTAGCAGGACGTCCCCTACGGAGCGGTTCAGGCGATGTGGCGATTCTCGTCATTCTCAGTATGGGGAATGATAAAAGGGGGAATTTTGATGAAAGAGATTACTCATGATATGTTAGCTCAGTTCCGCACGGCTTATGAAGCCGACGGGCAGGCCCAGGTCCTTCATTCGGCCCTGGCCAAGACGGACATGGCTGACCTGGCTTATGTCCCCGTGGCCGGTGCCCGCCTTCAAGGCGCTTTTTCGGTCGAAGTGAAGACGCGGGGCATTACGGCCCAGCAGAAATCCGGCCGTTGCTGGCTCTTTGCGGCTTTGAATATCCTGCGGGAAACGGTGGCCGAAACGTGCCACCTCGACCAGTTCGAGCTGTCCCAGAATTACTTGTCTTTTTACGATAAATTGGAAAAAGCCAACAATTTCCTGGAAATGGTCATCGACAACGCCCAGGAACCCATAAAAGGCCAGCTCATGCAGTACATCCTGCGGGGCATGACTGACGGCGGCTATTGGAGCGAAGCTGTGGACCTCATCGAAAAATACGGCGTCGTGCCCAAACAGGTCCAGCCGGAAACGTATCAGTCCAACCACACAGACCGCTTTGTAGCGACATTGAACCGCCTCCTGCGCAAAGATGCCATGGAGTTGCGGGAACTCGTCCAGGACGGTGCGGACCCGTATCCGCGCAAGGCGGCCATGATGGCCGAAGTCTACAAGGCTGCCTGCATCGCCTTTGGCCAGCCTGTCCAGACCTTTGACTTCGCCTACCGCGATAAAGACGGCAACTACCATGAAGAGCGGGACCTGACGCCGCAGGCTTTCTATCAGAAATACGTCGGCCTGTCCCTGCGCGATTATGTCGCCGTCATCAATGAACCGACGGCGGATAAGCCGCTGGATACGCCCATCCAGTTCCATGCCGTCGAAAATATGGCCGGCTGCGACATGAAGGCCCTGAACCTGTCGCAGGAAGCCCTGGAAGAACTCTGCGTCAAACAGTTGAAAAACGGTCAGGCCATCTGGTTTGCCTGCGATGCCGGGGCCTTCGGCGCCCGCAAGGAAGGTATCTGGGACCCGGCCAGCGTCCAGTACGAAGCCCTTTTGGGCGGCTTTTCGACGGCCATGCCCAAGGGCAAACGGCTGGAGTATAACAGTAGTTCGGCGACTCACGCCATGTTGCTCACAGGCGTCCATTTCGACAAGGAAGGCAAGCCGGACCGTTGGAAAATCGAAAATTCCTGGGGCAAGGATGTCGGCGACAAAGGCTATTTCGTCTGCTCTGAAGCTTATTTCCAGGAATTCGTCTACGAAGCCGTCATCGACCGCCGTCATTTCAGCCCGGCCCAATTAGCCATGCTGAAAAAAGACCCTGTCGTCATCAACGCCTGGGACGAAGATTATTAGAAGGGAAGGCTTTTATGTATACGTTTGATGGCAAAGCCTATAACTGCCCCTTCGATTGTTTCATCGACATCATCAAAGGCAAATGGCGGACGTCTATCTTACTGGCCCTGGCAGATGGGCCGGTGTTCTTCGCCAAGCTGCAGCGGTGCCTGCCGGGCATCAGTGCCAAAGTGCTGACGGAGAACCTCCACGTCTTCGAGCGCAACGGCCTGGTCCGGCGGAACGTCCATGCCACGGTGCCGCCGACCGTCGAATACAGCCTGACCGACAGAGGGGAAAAGCTGATCCATGTCATGCAGGGCATCAACGGCTGGGTCGATGGCTTTTTTGGCAAGTGAAGAGGCACTGCCTTGATGCGACAGTGCCCTTTTGAAAAAATCTAGAACATCGTATTGTCGTTGGCTGCTTTTTCCGGGATATCCTGGATGACATCCCAGTGTTCTACGATTTTGCCGTCTTTGATGCGGAAAATGTCGACAGCAGCCTGACCACGGTCTTCTTTATTGAGTTTGATGTGATTGTGGATGAAGACCAGGTCGCCATCGGCGCCGATGTGCTTGATGACGGCCGAGCTGTCCGGATAGGCTTTCAGGAAGCCCGTGACGCCATCTTTAAAGGCCTGTTTGCCATCGGCGAATTCCGGGCTGTGCTGTTTGTATTTGGGACCGACCATCGTGTCGATGACGGCTGTGTCGTGTTTGTTAAATACTTCATTCCAGAAATATTCAGCTGCGGCTTTGTTGCTTTTGAAATGGGGCGTACCCGCTGCCAGCGATGTCCCCATGGGCAGGCAGCCGACAAGGGCCAGGGTCAGGCCTAAAAGGATTGATTTTTTGTTCATGTAAAAGGACCTCCTTGATTGATGACCTTATTATAAATAATCTTTCTCAGTTATGGAAGAAGGCACTTTCGGGTCAGGTCCTTACGTAGAGGTAAGTATTGGCCTTTTCACTCAGGGAGAGATTTTCATGGCATTTTCTATCGTTCACGGCGATATTGTCCAAATGGGAACGGATGCTATCGTCAATGCAGCCAATTCCGGCCTTCTCGCCGGCAGCGGTGTCTGCGGGGCCATTTTCCACGCTGTCGGGCCGCGGGCCCGGGAACTCCAGGAAGCCTGCCTGGCCCAGGCGCCCTGCCCAACGGGGCAGTCGGTATTGACGGACAGTTACGGATTGAAGGCGAAATACATCATCCACACCGTCGGTCCCATCTGGCAGGGCGGCCAAAGGGGAGAACGGAACCTGCTGGCCAGCTGTTATGCCACGGCCCTGGAACTGGCAGCGTCGCACGGCTGCCGGTCCATCGCCTTTCCCCTTATTTCGGCAGGCATCTTTGGTTACCCGAAAGCAGAAGCCTTGGACGTCGCCCGGGAAGCGGCAGCGGCTTTCTTGAAAAATCATGACATGGATATTTACTTGGTCTTATATCCCTAGGAAAGGAAAAAATTATGATTCGCAATATTGTACATGACGTCATCTTCTTGGGCCGTAAGTCCGAAGCGGCGACGAAAGAAGATTTGCCCGTCGTCCAGGACCTGCTCGACACGCTGAAGGCCAACCGCATGACCTGTGTCGGCATGGCGGCCAATATGATCGGTTCTTTGAAGCGCATCATCGTCGTCCACACGGATAGGGGCGACGAAATTTTCATCAACCCGGTCATCGAAAAGAAGGCCGATCCTTTTGAAGCCGAAGAAGGCTGTCTGTCCCTGGTCGGCACGCGGAAGACGACGCGCTACCGGAAGATACAGGTGTTCTACCAGGACCGCCGCTTCCGCAAACACCGCCAGACCTTCACCGGCTGGACGGCCCAGATCATCCAGCACGAATGTGACCACCTGGACGGCATCATCATATAGAAAGGACGCCTGCAGGACATCCGCAGGCCGCAGGGTATCGCACGAAGGTTTCTGCCATCGGTCTCGGTTCCTTTTACTTTTTAATGTAAAATCCTTCGCTAACCACTAACAACTAGCTACTAACAACTTAAAAGGGGTTGTCGTCATGCGGCAAGCCCTTTTTGCGCGCAGTATGGTATAATAGGCTAGTGGCTAGTGGCTAGTGGCTAGTGGCTAGTGGCTAGTGGCTAGTGGCTCCTGCAAGGCGGTCCGTTGGGGTCACCTTGGATTTATGAGTACTTTTCAAGAAAGTGAGACAATGATGAATCGATCGATGATTGCGAATTTGATGAAGCCTTTGACGCTGGGGCTGATCGTGGCCTTGTTTTTGGCGATCCACTGGGCCATTCCTTCGTTTTACAGCACGTTATGGCAGCTGACGGTGAGCCATGATATTCCGGGGCTGACGTCGTATATTTCTTCTTTTGGCAGTATTGCCGTGGTCCTCATGATCCTGCTCATCGTCCTGACCAACATGACCGGCCTGCCGTCGGTCCAGTTCGTCACGGTCAATGGCATCTTGTTCGGCCTCCTGCCGGGCATCCTCATTTCTTGGGCTGGTCAGGTCATCGGCAATATCCTGGCCTTTGTCATCATGCGCTATGTCTTCCGGCGCAAGGCACAGGCTCTGGTCGATAAGAGCCGCTGGCTGTCCAGGCTGAATCGCGGCATCGATTTCCGGCTCATCTTTTTCTTCCGGGCCATTCCCTATTCTCCGAATTTCGTCGTCACCGCTCTCTGTGCCCTGAGCCGTGTCCGCTTCGGCGAACATGCGGCGGCGACGATGACCGGCAAGTTCCTGGCCGTCTGTATGGAAGTCTGGCTGGGTTACGACCTCATCCACTTCAATCCGCACGGCCTCATCGTAGCCGGGATCATGGTCTGTCTGCTGGCAGCGGGTCTCTTTGGCAGCCGCCGCTGGCAGAAGAAAGACGAAAAATAGACATCTTATCATATTATCATAATGGGAGGGATTCTTCATGGGTTTGATCAAAGCAGCTATCGGTTCTGTCGGCGGCGTCCTGGCCGACCAGTGGAAAGAGTTTTTTTACTGTGACAGCCTGAATGAAAATATCTTGATGGCCAAAGGCCAGAAACGGACCAGCCGTCATGGCCGCAGCGGCAATACGGACGGCGAAGACAATATCATTTCCAACGGCTCGCGCATTGCCGTCAACAACGGCCAGTGCATGCTCATCGTCGAATCGGGGAAAATCGTCGAAGTCTGCGCCGAACCGGGCGAATATACATACGATGCGTCGACGGAAGCGTCTATTTTCGACGGCGACTATGCCGGTGACCTGGGCGAATCGTTCCGCCTGCTCGTCCGCCAGATGAAGGAACGCTTTGCCTTTGGCGGCGATACGGGCAAGGACCAGCGCGTCTACTATGTCAACCTTAAGGAAATCATCGGCAATAAATACGGTACGCCCAGTGAAGTGCCCTTCAAGTCTTATGACGATACGACGGGACTGGCCCTGCTCATGCGCCTGCGCTGCTTCGGTGAATACAGCTACCGCATCGTCAATCCCATCCTGTTCTATACGAACGTGGCCGGCAATGACGTCGACGTCTACGAACGGAGCCGTCTGGACAGTCAGCTCAAATCGGAACTCCTGACGGCCCTGCAGCCGGCCTTTGCCAGGATTTCAGCCTTGCACATCGACTATTCCCAGCTGCCCGGCCATACGCCGGAACTGGCTCAGGCCCTGAATGAAGTCCTGTCGCCGAAATGGCGCGACCTGCGGGGCATCGAAATCGTATCTATCGGCATCAACAGTGTCAAAGCCAATGAAGAAGACGAAGAAAAGATTCAGAAAGCTCAGATGGGCCTGACCATGTCCCGGCCCGATATCGGCCTGGGGACCCTCGTCGATGCAACGGCCGATTCCATGCGCACGGCTGCAGCCAATGAAGGCGGCATGGGTGCTGCCATGGGCTATATGGGCATGAATATGGCCAATCAGGCCGGCGCCGGCCTGGCCCAGAAACTGGCAGCCCGCCAGGCGGCCCAGGCGCCTTCGCCGATGCCGCAGGCTGCGCCGGCCGGCAGCTGGACTTGTGCCTGCGGTCAGTCCGGCAACACGGGGAACTTCTGCACGGCCTGCGGCCGTCCCAAACCGCAGGCCGCCGCTGCCTGGACCTGCCCGAAATGCGGCCAGGCCGGGAATACGGGCAACTTCTGCAGCAACTGCGGCGTGCCGCGGCCCCAGGTTCCGGCCAACTGGACCTGCCCGTCCTGCGGGACTGTCAATACAGGGAATTTCTGTATGAACTGCGGTGCAAAGAAGCCGGAAAGGTAAGGTGAGGGTCATGGCGGATACATCGGTCAGCTATCAATGCCCGAACTGTGGCGCACCGCTGCAATTCAAGCCGAAAGACAAGACCGTCACTTGTGACTATTGCGATACGAAGTTCGACGTCCAGACCCTGGAAGCCATCTATGCCCAGAAAGAAGCGCGGGCTGCCGAAGCCGATGCGGCCCGTAAGGTCCGTTGGAAGACGGAAGCGGCAGGCCAGGATTGGAGCGACGACGAAGCGGCTCATTTGCAGACCTACACGTGTTCGTCGTGTGGCGCCGAAATCGTCTGCGATGAGAATACCATGGCCACAGAGTGCTGTTACTGCGGCAATCCGACTCTCATTCCCAGCCGCTTTTCAGGGATGCTCAAGCCCGATTACGTCATTCCTTTCAAAAAGACGAAAGACGAAGCCGTAGCGGCGCTGAAGAAATTCTATCAAGGGCGCTGGCTCCTGCCCAAGGCTTTTACGGCGGACAACCGTGTCGAAGCCATCCAGCCCATGTACGTTCCGTTCTGGCTCTTCCATGCCCAGGTCACGGCGTCGGCAGCCTTCCGGGCCGAAGACGATGCCGTCTTCGAGACGCCGGACGAAACGATTATCGAGACCAGCATCTACCACTGCGACCGGACAGGTTCTCTGGCCTTCCATCGCATCCCTGTCGACGGCAGCCAGAAGATGGACGATACATATATGGAAAGCATCGAGCCCTTTGACTACGGCGAAATGGTCCCGTTCAGTCCGGCCTATTTCGCCGGTTACCTGGCCGATAAATACGATGTCGACGCCGACGCAGCCGTTCCCAGGGCCGATGAACGGCTGTCGCAGAGTGCCTTCGCCATGTTGGAAGAGACAGTCGACAATCATCAGCGCCGGACCTTTGAAGACGGCGTCGTCCATAAAGACGAAGGGAACGTGGAATACGCCATGGCGCCGGTCTGGATCTTGACGACGCGCTATGACGGCAAAGCCTACACCTTCATGATGAATGGCCAGACTGGCAGGATGGTCGGTTCCCTGCCGTATGACAAGGCCAAGTCCTATGAATACGGCGCGGCCCTGGCCGCCGTCCTGGTACCAGTCCTGTATTTCCTGGTGAAATTCGTCATGGTCTGGTCGGGCCTGTTATGAAGGGAGCGAGTACGATGTGGAAATGGTTGAAAGAAACAATCCTTGCCGTAGTTGTCGTGGTCCTGACGACGGCTGGTGCCGCAGCGGTAGCGCCGAGCCTGTCCGACGGCGCCCATCTGCTCACGCCGGCAGAACAGGCTGAAGTGACGGCTGTCTTGAAGGATACCGAAGCAAGATATGGCGTACGCGTCGCTGTAGTCACCGTCGCCTCGACGAAGGGTGTCAAGGCCGGGACCTATGCCAATCAGCTCCTGGACCGGGACTATAAGGACGGCCAGAACGGCAATATGGTCCTGCTCCTGGCCATGGACCGCCATGACTGGTATGTCGCGACGGATAAGGCCATGAAGGAGAAAATCAGCAATAAAAAAGGCATCCCTTATCTCAAGGATGCCTTCCTGCCGGCCTTGAAGGACGGTCATTATGCGAAAGCCTTCGAGGCCTATGGCCAGTCGTCGGCAAAACTATTGGCTTATTACCAGGAAAAGGGCAAGGCCTATGACCCGGCCGATGCCTTCAGCCCCCTGGCCCTGGTCGTGGCCCTCGTCCTGGCTGTGGGCGGCGGCGTGGCTTTCCGGGCCTATCTCATCAGCCGGATGAGCAATGTCCGCCAAGCCGCGGCGGCTGATGCCTATGTCGACGCCGGCAGTTTCCATCTGACCGACAGCCGCGATACGTTCGTCTTCATGACCGTCCAGCACATTGCCAAGGCCCGTCCGGCCGATGATGACCTGCCTGATTTCGACAGTGACGCTGACTGCAGCGACGACGACCACGGCGGCGGTGGCGGCTCGTTCTAGGAACGGCGGTGGCGCCATCAGGCCTTGTCGTCATGGAAGAATTCGATGATCTTGTGGATGGCCAGGGCCATGTGGTTCGGGTTCTGGAAGGGGTGGTTGGCCTCTTCGACGGGAACGAATTCGATGACGTTGTTTTCAGCGAATTCCCGGACGAGGTCGATGGGAATCATTTCATCCTTCGTGCCGTGGAGGATGAGGATGTCGTCGGCAAAATCGAAGTATTCGTGGTCGCGGACGTCGAAGCTCTTCAAATCATCCATAAATGCCTGGTCGATTTTCATCTTGCGTTCGAAACCGACCTGGATTTCCTTGCCCTTCTTCAGTTTGGCAAAGCCTTCGTCGGAGACATGGTTGCTCATGCTTTCATACATGTTGACGCCTGGGCTGCGCAGGGCGATTTTCTGGAAGGGATTGCCCTTTTCGATGAGGTAGCGCAGGGTGATATAGGCACCGAAACTCGTCGAATAGTTGTAGATGTGTTTGGCCTGGAGCTCGGTCTTGGCGTAGTCGACGACCCAGGTCAGATAGTTCATGCATTCCGGGAGGGATAACTTCTTGCGGGCGTCGGCGCCGTGGCAGGGCCAGTCGAAAGCGATGACGGCGTAGTTCTTGTATTTGCTCGTCAAGTGTTCAGCGAAATGGACCGTCCCGGCCGTGTCCTTGTGGCTGCCGAAGCCGTGCGTGACGATGACGACATTGTCGAAAGTGCGCGTCTGTTTATCATTATCATTGATGAGCAGCTTGCAGCGGATGCTGTAGCCCTGCTGATTGATGTCGAAATTCTTTTCCATGCTGTCATTCCTCTTTACCCTAAATTCGTCAAAATGACGTACGTCGTTAGTATAGCACAAAAAAGGCGCTGTCGCACGAAGACAAGCCCTTTTTCTTGTAGGGGCTCCCACGTGGGGCGCCCGCTCTGGGATATGTACGATTTCCCGACCCGTTTGCTAGAAGAATTATCCCAATTCCTAACGGGTCGCCCACGTGGCGACCCCTACAAACTCCGTACTGCAAACTATAAAGACAACCTCCTACGGACCACGAGCCACGAGCCACGAACCCTTACCGATGCAGGCCATAGCGGATGATGAGGCGGCTGATTTCCAGGAGAGCGATCATGGGCAGGGCCAGGAGGCATTGGGACAGAAAGCCGCGTCTCTCATGGCTCAGAAAGACCCCGTCGCTTATGGCGTCCTCAACAAGAGGGGCAATGGCCTGCCATCGCCGCACCGTCAGGAAGGCTATATCGTTCATCTCGGTGACCATGACTGGGTACTCAGCTCGCCAGCCGGCCAGAAGACGTCGGCCCTGCTCAAGAAAATCGCTGTCCAGCAGTATGGCATGAGCGATGGCGACAGCCAGGGGGCGAAGTTCAATTATTTCAAGAATTATATCGAATCCCAATTATCCTGCATGTATCTCAACATGCTTCAGGCCGAACCGGACGGGGAACGCCTGGTCGCTCAGGCTGTAGCCAAGGTCATCGTAAAATAAATCGTTTAACTTTTTATAATAGCAGATATTGACAGAAACCACTTAAAACTTTACAATGTAACAATAAAGATTTACAGGAACAAATTAAAATTGTAAAGGAAGTGTTATCTGCTCATGTTAAAAAATGGTGCACAAGTCGGATTGCTGTTGTTCGGCATGTTTTTCGGGGCGGGGAACCTTATTTTCCCGCCCTCTTTGGGTTTTCAGGCAGGCTCGTCGTTCATGCCGGCCGTCCTGGGGTTCCTCTTGTCCGGCATCGGTATGCCTGTCATTGCCGTCATCATGGGGACTTTCAACCCCGGCGGTTTCCGGGCGGAAATGAACCATAAGATTTCGCCGCTCTTTTCGCTGGTCATCCTGACGCTCATGTATCTGGCCATCGGGCCCCTCATGGCCATCCCGCGGACGGCGGCGACGTCCTTTTCTATCGGTATCCTGCCCATCACGGGTGATGGCATGCTGCCGCTGGCCATCTTCACGACGCTCTATTTCATCTGCGCCTGGTGGCTGTCGATTACGCCGTCGAAACTCCTGGACCGCGTCGGCAAGGTATTGACGCCTATCTTTGCTATCATGATCGTCCTGCTCATCATCGTCGGCATGGTCGCCTATACGACGCCGTCTACAGCAGCTCCTATGGGGAAATACGCCGCTTCGGCTTTCGGCAACGGCTTCGTCGAAGGCTATAACACCGTCGACACCCTGGCCTCCTTTGCCTTTTGCATCATCGCCCTGGGTGCTATGAAGCGGATCCACTTCGCGTCAGAAAAGGAACACGTTGCCAGCGTCTGGATGGCCGGTGCTGCCGTCGCCGTCCTCATGGGCGGGCTCTATCTGGGACTGGCCCTCTTGGGCAATCATTTTCCCATTCCCCAGTCGGTCTATGAAGACGCCAGTGTCAATCTCGGCGCCTATGTGTTATCCCAGACGTCATTCCAGATTTTCGGGACTGTCGGCATGGCCTTTTTGGCTGTTATGGTCACGCTGACCTGCTTCACGACGACCGTCGGCCTCATCGCCGCCGTTTCGACCTTCTTTGCCGAAGAGTTCCCAGTCCTGTCGTATAAGAAATACGTCACTCTCATCTGCCTGGTCAGCCTGGTCCTGGCCAATCTCGGCCTGAACCAGATCATCCAGGTCACGCTGCCCCTCTTGTTGTTCGTCTATCCCATTGCCATTTCCGTCGTCATGCTGACTATCATCAATAAATTCGTCGGCTTGTCGAAACTGGGCATGCGCTGTACTGTCACCGCTGCCAGCCTGGTATCGGCCATCGACATTGTGGCTCAGTTCTTCCATCTCGACGGGGCGGCTGCCCTCATCCAGGGCCTGCCCTTAGGCGACAGCGGCCTGGGCTGGCTCGTACCGGTCCTGATCTGCCTGGTCCTGTCCCTGGTCCTGCCCGGGAAAATCAGCGGCGAAAGTGCGTTAGAAGAAAGTTTGTAATATAAGCGTTCATAGTTTGCAGAAAAAAAGAGGCTGTCTTTGTACGACGGCCTCTTTTCGTGTATAATGGAATTATAACGATATTGAGTATCAAATATAGCTAAATGAGATACAGGGAGGGAAAGTTATTATGGAAAATGCTGTTATAGGGATCCTTATCCCCTTTGCCGGGACGTCTTTGGGAGCGGCCTGCGTCTATGCCATGAAACAGGAATTGGATCGTCAGGTCCAACGGGGGCTGACCGGTTTTGCGTCGGGCGTCATGATTGCTGCCTCTATTTGGAGCCTCTTGATACCGGCTATGGAAGAAGCGGCGCCGTTAGGGAAGTTCGCCTTTGTGCCGGCTGTGGCCGGATTCTGGCTGGGCATCTTCCTGCTCCTGGCCCTGGACCGGCTGGTGCCGCATCTGCACATGTACAGTGAAAAAGCCGAAGGACCGCACAGCCACTTGCAGCGGACGACGATGCTCGTCCTGGCCGTGACGCTGCACAACATCCCCGAAGGCATGGCCGTCGGCGTCGTCTATGCCGGGCTTTTAGCCGGGCAGACGGGCATCAGCGCCGCCGGGGCCCTGGCCTTGTCTCTGGGCATCGCCTTGCAGAATCTGCCCGAAGGGGCCATCATCTCCATGCCCCTCAAGGCAGCCGGCGTCGGAAAGCACAAAGCCTTTCTCGGCGGCGTCCTGTCGGGCATCGTCGAACCCATCGGGGCGGCCCTGACCATTGCCCTGACGGCCTTCATCGTACCGGTTCTGCCCTATCTCCTCAGCCTGGCTGCCGGTGCTATGTGCTATGTCGTCGTCGAAGAACTCATCCCGGAAATGTCGGCCGGCGAACACTCTGACATCGGCGTCCTGTCTTTTGCCTTGGGATTTACCCTGATGATGGCTTTAGACGTGGCCTTATCGTGAGATTTTTTCAGGAGTAAAGGGAGGTATTCAGGTGAAAGTACGCATTACGGATGAATTGGCCCAGCAAATCGTCGATTCGGCCAGGGCTGTCGTCGGCTGGAATATCAACTTCATCGACCGTCATGGGCGTATCATGGCCAGTACGGATAGCGGACGTATCGGAACGTACCATAAAGCCGGTCACGTTGCGGCCCGGACCGGGCAGGTCCAGACTGTTCAGGAAGACCGGCTTGAGGACGGCGTCAGCCGAGGGGTCAATTATCCTATCATCATGGATCATCAGGTCCTGGGTGTCATCGGGATTACCGGGGATCCGGCTGTCGTCGGTCAGTACGGTTTCTTGCTGACGAAAATTTGTGAAGTCTTCCTCAAGGAATACCGCCTGAGTCAGGAGGCCTTCAGCGAAGAAGCGCATCGCAGCCGCCAGGTCATGGCCTTGATTTATCGCGATGAAGATACGGTGCAGCAGCTGGCTGAAGATCAGCCTGAATTGGCGGGAAGCTGCTATACGGCCGTCGTCTTCCGTTGGCATGATGGTTTCCGGCAGGCTGGAGCGTTTCGCCAGAAAATGGCCGGCTTCTGTCAGAAGTTGGGGTTTTCCTTATATACTTATGTTTATCCGAATACTTTCGTTGTCCTCGTTCCCAGCAGGGGCTATGCAGAATGGGACAGAAAACTGCCTCAGTGGAAAGAATGGTTCTATCCGGAAATCCTGGCCGGTATCGGGACGGAAGAAGCTTTCCACCGTATCTACGAATCGTACCGTTTTGCCAAAATGGCTTTGCAGGCAGCCGGGGACCGGCAGGTCTTTTGCGTCCACGCCGATGATATGAAATTGGCCTTTTTGCTGCAAAGTCTGGATGGTGCCGTGCGCCGCCGCTACTGTCAGGATATTTGTCACCTTTTGACGGACAGCGATATCCATTTACTCCAGGTCTATTATCAGCAGGATTTGTCCATCCAGGAGACGGCACGGATTCTCTGCATCCACAAGAATACCCTGCAATACCGGCTGAAGCGGATCGCTGGGAAGACCGGCCTCGACCCACGGGTATTCTGTGATGCCGTGCCCCTTTACATTGCCACTCTTCCTTGGTTTAGAAAATAAAAATAATGACAATATATTGTGTCTCATAACATGGAAAGGGATGACCTCTTTTGCTACACTATAGGCATAGAGAAACACAGTCTTACGAATTTGCAGATAGAGGAGAGATCATCATGAAAGTCGTTGTAGCCATTGATTCCTTGAAAAATAGCCTGACTTCCGTCGAAGCCGGCCGGGCCATTGAGGCCGGCGTCCGTAAAGCCTATGGCGGCCATCCTGTCCAGGTCATCGTCAAACCCTTGGCCGATGGTGGCGAAGGAACCGTCGAAGCCCTCGTCGACGGATTGAACGGCCAGCTCCGCTATGTCGGCGTCCAGGGGCCTTTAGGTGAAGCTGTTTCCTGTCCTTATGGCTATCTGCCGGGAATGGAAACGGCCGTCATTGAAATGGCTGGTGCAGCCGGTCTGGGATTGGTGCCGGAAGAACAGCGTAATCCCCTGCACACGACAACATATGGCGTCGGCCAGGTCATGGCGCAGGCTATAGAAGCGGGTATCCGCCACTTCATCATCGGCCTAGGCGGCAGCTCGACCAGTGACTGCGGCGTCGGTATGCTCCAGGCTCTGGGTTATATTTTCCGAGATGCCCAGGGCCAGCCTGTCGGTTTAGGCGGACAGGAAGTGGGGCACATTGTTTCTATCGATGATTCCCAGGTCCTGCCGGCTCTGAAAGACTGTACCTTCGATGTCGCCTGTGATGTGACCAATCCGTTGTACGGAAATTGGGGCGCCGCCTATATCTTCGGGCCCCAGAAAGGTGCATCGCCGCAGGATGTCAAAGTCCTGGACGATGCCAGCCGGTCTTTTGCCACCGTCACCCAGACTTATACCGGTCATGACTATAGCCAGACAGCCGGTGCCGGTGCAGCCGGCGGTATGGGATTCGCCTTCCTGGCTTATCTGAACGGCCGCCTGCGTTCAGGTATCCAGATTGTCCTCGATTCCATCCGCCTGGCCGATGCCGTCAAGGATGCCGATTACGTCATTACCGGCGAAGGCCGCCTCGACGCCCAGACGGCTATGGGCAAGGCACCGATTGGCGTAGCGAAACTGGCTAAACAATACGGTGCCAAAGTCATCGCCCTGGCAGGCTGCACGACCGCCGACGCTGCTGAATGCAACCGGCAGGGCATTGATGCTTTCTTTTCTATCGTCGATAAGGCCATGCCGCTGGAAGAAGTCATGAATAAAGAAACGGCCCTGCGCAATATGACCAATACGGCCCAGCAGGTCTTCAACCTCATCCGCGCCGTCAGCTGAACGAGAATCATCCGATTACATTAAATAGAAGCAAGGAGAATAGATATGCTGAAAAAAACAAAGATCGTCTGCACTTTAGGCCCCAGTTCCAATACCCCGGAAATTATCGAAAAGATGATTAAAGCCGGCA
>ERZ773145.206-NODE-206-length-61598-cov-8.771574_pt1 | contig 61598 bp, 87 predicted proteins | sample MGYA00580848_ERZ773145 | MGnify/ENA primary metagenome ERZ773145 (study PRJEB29015, sample SAMEA2737858) | human gut metagenome | biome: human gut; feature: human-associated habitat; material: faeces | place: China | collected 2012 ... | reverse complement strand
AGCGATAGTAAACCCGGCGAAGCGTCATTATCGGGAACTCCTTCTGGAGGTCATAGCGATTCACGATGCAGAATTTCTTTATCGTGTGCGCGGGAGTACCATCCTCCCAGTGCGGGCGGACGTGGCAGTCCTCATCGGAAACACCGTTTTCTATGATGCCCCGGCAGTTCTGTATAAACAGTTCATCAGCGTAACTCATATATATCCTTTCACAATTATGATGTTTCAGTTTGTAAGAGAGCCCGCGGCGAAACACGAGTCAGACAAGCACCTCGCCGCGCAACCCACTTTTATGACGGCTGCACATAGTGTTGATAGGACACGCGCCCTGACACCCACCGTGAGATGCCATTTGTAAGGAGGTATTTTATGAACGAGCCAGCACAACACTGGCGTTGGCGACACTGGCGAGAGTCGAACTCGCGTCTCCGCCTTGAAAGGGCGGTGGCTTGACCGTTTGCCTACAGTGCCATATCCCGGCGAACCGGGAAGATTGGTTGCGCAGTCGGGACTCGAACCCGAATCGAGTGGTTATGAGCCACACATCCTGCCATTAGAAGACCGCGCCGTCACCCGGACAAAGCCGGGCTTAATTCAAGTAAGGATAAATATGTTAACCACGCTCCACCATAGGGAGAACTCCGTTATTTTTCAGCACGTCGTACAGAAACAGACGACCTTTCTGCGTCCAATATGTATGGGGTCTGACATGAGTAACGCCATTGTCCTCATAAGAGATTGTCTTTGTGCATGTATAGCCGCATTCTGCATACTTCTGATACAGCAGCCAGACGTCACTCTGCTTGAACTGAATCCCCTGCTGGTGAAGAAATTCGTTCATACGCCGAGCAGACCAGCCGTAGTCCTTGGCGACCACAGATATCGTGACCACGTCCGGGCAATTGAGGACAACATCATAATATGTTACCTTTGGCTTCATCTCGGTTATCTGCTGGCTCTGTATCGCTATTACTTTGCCCTTCTCTTCGTTGTCGGCGGTCAGAGCTTTCACTTTTGCTCTCTCTGCCTTGAGTTCCTGCAACGCCGATATGAACAAATCCGGGTCAGCAAGTAATTCGTCGGCGACGTAAAGACCGTGCTTTCTTATTGAGGGGAGCACCTCTGAAGTTACCCAGTGTTTGAACTGCTTTGCCGACGGGAGCTTGCTGGAAAGAATGAGAGAATATAACCCGCTCTCATTTATAAGCCAACCACCGCGCTGACCTAAATCAATCTCAAAACTCGATAGCGTTTTGCTATTGAGTTTATCATCGGTATCAATATGATCCTGAAGTGCCTCACTAGGGTTGGAGTAGCCAAGAATCGTTGCAATATCCTTGCCGACAAACCACGGTTCATCATTTATAAGCATGGTTCTTACAGAGCCAAATTCGCTGTTCTCAAAGACCTTTATTTCGTTTCCCACAATTTCCTCCTAAATCAACCACCCAGTATAACCGGGTACATACATTCAATTCCTTTCCCCGAGCAAACACAGACCGTCTGGCTTGGTCTGCCAGTCAGTCTGTGTTCAATAGTAAAGTCATCGCCCGCACCGGCAAGAGACCCGCTCTGTATCACACGAATTCTTCCGGTATCGGCAAACGCCGGGAAATGCTTATGCCCGCAGAACACTGCTTCCGGGAAATAGCCCGCTAGTCCGGCGAGCGCCGCAACGCCGTGCTTGTCAGTCGTATCGTAGTCCCCGTGAACCAGCAGGTATTCCCTGCCCTTTATATTTACGGAGCCAATACCGCTGTCCAGAGTGTTCTCAATATAGCTGAAATTCTGCACATGCCCGAGCATATTCTTCACATACCATGCGATAAGGTCGTCAAGTCTCTCATCATGCAGAGCGTCGTCTTTCTTATCAAGACGGGAATGATTTCCGCCGACAGAAGCCATGCTCACGCGCGAGAAAATCTGGCACAGCTCATAGCAGAACGATGATATCAGTTCCGACGCGGTCGTCAGTTGCTTGATAACGTTCTCCCGATTCGTTACGGAAATCCGCTTGTGTATGCTTCCGGATATCTGGTCGCCGAGACAGAACAGATAGCAGTCCGACACTCTGTGAGTAGAAGCAATCCTGCGAATCTCACAGAGATACTTTTCAAGCCGTTCCTTCGCAATATCGGTATTATACGAGCCAAGGCACGAATCGAATGCCTGACCGATATGTAAATCAGATAGGCACACTACCATGGATTTGGCACTGATATCCCAGCCCGGCTTTATATCCGCGAACTGAACCTTCCCGGATTCCGACAGGCATTTTTCAAGATAATCCAGTTTCTGGGTAACTCTTGCCGCAGAAGCATTCTGTTCCTGCCATGCTCGGCGCTCATCACGAAGCTGAATTTTAGCCTGTTCCAGTTCACGTTTCTGTTCTTCGAGTTCCTTGCTGTATCCCTCGCTCCTCATCTTGGAGAACACATCGAGGTAGTAAGCCTCCGCCTGCTGAACAGGCTTACGGTAGGCACTCTCGCCGAAGTACTCATCTTCCTCCTCGCGCCAGTGCGTGTTCACCGCGTCTGCCAGCTCATTCCATGTCATATCACCGTTGTTGACGAACTTGTGTAAGCGCCAGATATACTGACGCTCACTTTCGCCCTTTCGGATTTCAAGTTCTAACTTATCGACCATCGAGCCCTCCGGTGGCGTTCACCTTTATCTCGACCTCGCAGTTCTCGAACATCTTCATCAGTCGCTCAATAGTAACTGTCGAAGTCTCGCCTTCGTCGTCGATGATATCAACGCACGGCTTTCCCGATTCCTCATCGAAGTAATATACGCCGCACGCCTTTAGCCCCTTATTAGTCTGTATTCCTTTACCCATGATACACCTCACATCTCTGACATATTGCCGTCAGTTCCCTCGAAGAACGCCGGGTCGAAAGCTCCGATAGTTCCGACGGATGCCGTAGGCTTTGCAGTAACCTTGACAAAATCCTGTTCGAACTTCTCCGTGCGCTCGAAGATAAAAACAGTTCTGTCCTTATCCGCTCTGTTTGCCTTGATGTCAATGATGGGATTGCCCTCGCGGAGCAACTTTCTTGCTACGGCAGGGTTCATGATGCACTTGGTTGTCTTTGTTGTTTCCATACTAAATCTCCTTGTCAATTATCTCGTTGTTTTTACTTCCGCGATACCAGAAGTAATTTCCTATTCATAATATACGAATCAGGCAAAACCCCGCAAACGGCTTTGTGATGCGGGTTCGTGGGTTATGCCTGAATCGAACTCCCACAAGCGATGCGCTTTTAAGCCTCTATCAGCCTGCCTTTGCCATGCGCCGACGACGTGCGCGTGCCCTCGCTTTTATAAGGTCAGCCTCGACCGAGCACTCTTTACAGCAGTATCGCTGATTGTTCACTCTCACCCGGTACAACCCGCCACATACTGAACACTCCTTGATGTTCCTGTCGCCGTGAAGCCTGTCGTAATACAATCCCACGTTCTGAAAGTCAGTTATCCTCAGCACAATATCGCCCGTCTCACTGGTGTTATAAATCCAGTCGAGCGTTATAAGCCCGTTGTGAAGCACATTGATAAGTCGCTCCCAACACAGGACTGAGATTACATCGGAATTGATATCCAGCCCCGAGGGAATATTGCTCATTTTCTTCAGTTCTGAATACTTAGCCTTGCCGCCGCCAAAGCATATATTTGTATAAGGTAGGTCGTTCTTCCGTTCGTAAACCTCCTTGCTCAGTTTGCGGCAAACCAGCAGCGCAAGCAAGACCTTCTTCTGTTCACGCCCCACAGAAAGACTCTCGATATAGTCAAGCTCTCCGGCGTATATCCGAATCTCCTCTATTGAAATAAGTATATTCCCTTTCTTGAATGCTTCACGCACCGCATAGTTTATGAGTTTGTAATAGCGGGCTTCGTTGTAATCCGGGAGATACCTTTCACAAAGCTCTGCTATCTTCCTGCGGACTCCTGCCTTATCAAGGCTGAATACCTCGCGGCAGTACATCGCCGCGAGTCTCAGTTCCCTTCCGGTATGTGATGTCTGGAAGCCATGTTCTAGAACAACCCGTGCGTATTCGTGTTCTCTGTATTTGTAATTCTTCACGCGTATCACTCCACTTTAATTTCCGTTATAGAATACCTTTCACCCATGTATTCTATATCTCCATTCTCATCCGGCAGCGGAAGTGCTACCGTTTCTCCTTTAAGGTGTTCAACAATGTATCTTCCGAATACTCCCCACAGCAGGTCTCTGCTGGTCGTAACGTGATCGCGGTAGAAATAATCAATGAGAATATTTATCGTGACCCGAACGTCCGGGAGTATCTTCAGGAATTCACTTTCCTGATATTCGCTCGTCTCTGAATAGCCCGGGGAGTACTCGTCCTGTTCCACGCCAGCCGCCGCATTGACCGCCGCGCTTCGCCGAGCCTGTATATACTTTCTGACCTCCTTTGCTACTGTCTTGTATTCTTCCCTGCTGTACTCGACCCCTTCATATTTAAGTATCGAGTAATCAAACTCATCTTTTCTCGCTTTAAGCTGAATCTCCTTGGAAATCTTTTCTATGCGGCGGCATATCAGATTCATAGGTGAATTACTGATAATGACCGGCATATATCTGTAGTAGTTTTCCAGTAGTGCTTTCTGCTCTTCTGTCTTGTTTTCAATAAGTTCAAGCTGTTCGAGAGTCAGACCGAACTTCTGCTTACAGCTTATCTCAACTTTGTCTTTGTAGCTGTTATATTCCTTGCGGCATTCCGGGTACCGGTAAATGAAGAAGTAGGGATATCTGTCCAGCAGAATCGAGTTGTAGAACTTCTTGCCTGCTTTAATATCGTCCGGGTCTTCATCGCCAACATGCCGGAACCGCGTCCAGATTTTCGGAATGCCCTTTACTGCCCTGCCTATTTTCGTCTTCGTTAACACCCTCGGTTTCCCGATATTTATTAGGGGACTTGACTATATCTTCACCCTCACAAGAGGGGCACAGCACTTCCGGCTACGGAGTTCCACCGCAGCCGTACTCCCTTGCGGGATAGTCGATTGAGTACTGGATAAACCAATACCACCGGATTGCCATATCTTCCGACTTAGGTTCCCCGGTCAGCACAGCTCTTAGCCGCCATTTCCTGCGGTTACTACACGCGAGCTGTACACCCAGCATTTGCTGGTTCACTGCGTTCCGACATACATTACTGTATGAGGGGACTCGACATCGAATCAATCTGTGCTGACTGTGCCTTACAACACTGAACAAGTCTCGAATGAGTGACTCTGTACTCCTCTGTATCCTTATCCAGATTATCAATCAGCGCATAGGCAGAACTGCTCTTGTTGGTTATCGACCCGATTATCGAGCCGAAGCCAAACAGGTCTGAGTTATATAAATCTTCTTCCGTAAAGATTTTCTTGGAAGGTTTGGGGACGTCATACACCATCGTCAGCTCGTCTTTGTATGTACTGTCGATGATTATTTCATCCGCCACGGAAGCGGCTATATCCAAGTCAAAATCCGAGCCAGCCAGTCTGCATGTCTCGTTCCCATGCCACCCGATAATCAACCCATGCTGTAAATACTTATACCATTTCTCCGTCTCCTCGTTCATCACAAGCTCGTCGACTACATGCTCGCTGCGGAATGTCAGCGGCGCTCTCATGCAGTCGATTCTCTTGATGCCCTTGCTGTTCCAGTATCCCGAATACATCTGTCCCTTACCCAGCAGCCCGGTAGGGTCCAACCCGCATACATGCTGGGCAAATGCATACGGGTCTGATACAAGGGTCTGGAAGTTGCCGCTAAGGTAAATCTCACCGAGGCACCCCGCCTGAATCTTCTTGCTGATAAGCTCGCGAACCTTTCCGCGAATATACTTATCATTCTTCATCTCCGGGCAGACTATGAGAGCCTTCTCCCATTCCGGCGCAGGGCTGTGAAGGAACCCGCGAATCATCGATTCATTCAGGTTGACCCCCATAAGGAATAGCGTCATATACGCCGCATTGTCATAGCTTACTCCCCGAATCCAGTTCTCAAACTCGGCAGTCAATTTCTCAACTTTCTGTTCATCAAGGTCAAGCGTCTGTAGGAACTGGTAGTTCATTTTAAGAATATTCTTCGGCTTCTCCGGAGAATACTGCGGTACTCCCCAGCTGAGTCCGTTCTTATGACATTTACTCACATAGTCCTCGACACTCTTGTAACAGTTCCACAGTTTGAACTGCGATTCTGAAAGTATAATGTCCACCTCTCGCAAATCTGCTTTGACCGGGTCTCCGTTCTCGTCCTTGTAAACAGTGTCCACGAGATAACACCCGCCGTTCTTCTCCGCGCAGAATTCACGGAAATCAAAGACCGCAAGCATACCTTTAATAAATGCCTGACGCACTCCGAACTCAGACGGAACATATTTCAGTCCAAGCTCGTCCGCCCACTTCCGAGCCTGCTCAGGAGAAATAAGCCCCATGCCGTCCGTGCGATTCATTTTCAGCGTTACGTCACGGACTTCTATGTCGTCGTCTCGGTCGTAATCTTGCTCCTTGACGTAGTACGCTTTAAAAGTTTCGTCATTCTCAAAGTCAGGCACAACACAGAATCGCGGCTCGCTGACTTCCTGCGTGCTTGACCCATAAAGCCCGAAGTAAGCATTGAACTTGCTCGGAGCTAACGGCACCGTGGTGTCCCTGTCGTTTTCCAGCCTCCGACGAACTTCGTCGAGCACTTCGACGTTACACAGCACTACGGTAGATTTGCGAGCCTGAGAAGCCGAGCAACTTAATCTCCTGTACAGCTTCCCGTTTATTGTTACGCCGTCATGGAATATCTTCTTGTAGTGGGCATTGTGTTCCATCTCTACAAGCACGAAATCGGGCATGAATAATGTGCGCTCTATACGTCCCTGCAGCGTCTCCATGCGCTGAGTGAGTTCTGCGGAATACCCCGGAGAAATATGCTTGGCGAGTTTCTTGGTTATTACTCGGCACTCGCGATACATCTTGTCCACCCTGTCAAAATTTATTGTTCTCTTACGGACTGCACGGATAGTCCGCAGCATCTGCCCGTCAAACAGCTTTATTACTTCTCCCAGAGAACGAGCCTCATCGTATGTTATATTGATTTTATAGCCGAACTCCTTCAGCCGCCCGGACTTGAACTTCATTACCCGAATTGGTCTGTTAGTCATCGCGCACCTCCTCGTCAAGATGGCGCACGATATATTCCCTGCGCCATCGTTCCAACGCACAGTATGTAGGCAGTTCGGGTATCTCAGCCCCTTTCAGTCCGAACTGCGCCAGCAGCTCTCCGGTCTCTCTTATATCTTCCTGAGTGGGCTTACTGGTATATTTCGCCCGCTCTTCACGATAACGCCGTGCGGCTTCTTCCATTTCACGGCAGATTTCATCTTCGTAATCAAACTCGTTCACTTCTTATTCTCCTTATTTAAATCAAGTACATTAGACTTGATACGCTCTTCTCGTTCCTTTATAATCTTCTCTGCATCTATGTCCGCTGTTATGTTGGTAATGATAAGCATTTCAAAGAAGAAAATGGTAAAGAATATCACACCAGCAAACACCATAGCCCCGATAGCTGAGAACATCGTGACCTTGTCCGTCAGAGACCCGTCAGAAGTTCCCACACAAATCACGACTGTAGCGGCGACCGCCAGCGCAACTACAACGGAAATTATATTCAGGACAACATCTCTCATTCAATCACCTCAGTTTCCGCAGACAGGAACTTATTCACGAAGTATGTCTGCCCATGTCCCGTAACCATTGTTGTGCGTACTAACATCGTTGAACCATCAGAGTTTTTTATAGTGCGCTCCTTGACCTCAAATAATCCAAGTTCCATTGCTTTCTGCGTTGGCATGTTATATGACGTTCCCTGTTTCATAAGGTATTCCTCCTTTCGCAGAAATTCAAACAGCCGCTTCTGCCCGGTTTTCACTCCGTTCTGGCGAAGTATCTTTGCAAGGTCGCCGATAAGTATTGAATTGCGTGCAGTCTCTACGGCGTTAGCAAACAAAACCTTGGGAGCGTCCTCCATTACTTTAAGCTCAAATGCCTTGCGTTTCTCCCGTTCTTCTTTAAGCGCCGTGAATGCCTTTATAGCAACATCCGGGTCTGCTAATAGTTCATCAACTGCATACAACCCGTGCTTCCTGATTGATGGGAGTACCTCATCAAATACCCAATGTTCGAACTGCTCCGCCGCAGGAAGTTTGCTGTGTGTTATCAGACGGTAGACATCGCCTTCTGAAATGAATTTCGTGTTCTGAACACCGCCAGCAGAAGGGGTCGGTAAAACGCAGACCCCTTTACAATGAGCCGTTATTGCGTCCGCAGGTCTCGCATATCCAAGCGACTTTGCGATATCAGAACCGCAGAACAGAGTCTTATCTCCGTCAATAACAACTCGAACGTTACCAAATGTCCCGTTTGTAAAAATCTGTACCTCGCTATTCATATTTTCCCTCCTTACATATTTATCTCAGCCCAAGCTCCATCGCTTTCTGCGTTGTCATATTATAGGACTCACCACGTTTCATCAGATACCCCTCATTCCGCAGAAGCTCGAACAGACGTTTCTGCCCAGTATGTACACCGTTCTGGCGAAGTATCTTTGCAAGGTCTCCAATGAGGATTGAAGTATGCGCGGTCTCTACTGCATTCGCAAACAGAACCTTGGGAGCGTCAGCGGTTATCTTCTCTCTTAGTTCCTCGACCCTCCTGTTTGCAATCTCAAGAGTGCGTTTCATTACCATCTCAGGACTGTTCCACGCCTCTTCCACCTTGATGAAATACTGCCGGAACTGCTTACCCTTATCGTTGCGCTGTAGCATACAGATTTCTTTTGCCATAGGGATTGTAAGCTGATGGTCGGTGATTTCTCTGTTTACCTTTCTGCTTCCTTCTTGGCGAACCTGCTCGTTTTTGAGCGGGTTGAAATCTTCCCCTTCAGTAAAACCATAATCGCACATTCTTGGGAACCAGTCCTTATATGCGGTCTTTACCTCCAGTGCCTTATGAAGTTCTCGTCCACTTACAGTGGTCTCTCAGTCTCGTAATTTACAGTTATTAACTCGTTCATATTAATTCTCCTTTACGTATCTCAATACTCGAAATTGAGTATTCTTACTCACTTTATTCTGAAGTCCTCAGGTATCTGCGAGCTTAATCTGCTCCCACGGAGTAGTTTCTACAAAATCCTCAATCACTGGAATTCCGAAGTGCGTAAGCAGAAGCTCGGTCTGCCTTGCAATTTTGCGTGGGTGGCTGTTCTGCCGCTCCATGACTATTCGAACATTCTTGATAAGGCTCGACACCCCTCCAGCTGGCATTGATTTTGCAGGATAATACTGAATAGCGGTTTGAGCTTCAAGCTGTTCTTTCATCTTCTCGAAAGCCGACGCATATGCCGCAGAAAACAGTACTCCTTTCTTTCCAGTAACCTTATTCGCTATCATATCACAGCCTTTCTTTGTGATGAGGTAACAAGGTAGCTTTCTTCCAGTGCTGTCCTCGTACTCGGTGGGGACAAAGTATTCACTCAACGCAAATGTGCTTTCAGTAAGTATGTCGCAATATCCCTTGATTGTTCTGAGCAGGTCGCAGTGCTTCCTCTCAATTACCTCTGCAACTTCTCTGCTGTCGGCGTAAAAATTTCCATCGTGGTTTGTTAACTGAATTTCGTACATATTTATTCTCCTTTACATATCTCACTACTCGAAATTGAGTAGTCTTACTTACTTTATCCTGAAGTCCAGTTTCTTATGAATACATTTCCCATGGAATCTAGGTTCCCAGTTGGACGGTGCGGAAAGCAAAGCCCTCACAAACTTTTCCGCAAAAGACTTGAGTTCAGCAGGGCTTCTATTGTCCACTATCACATCATAAGTGTAGTCGTCAACGTAATTATCGCCTACTCCTGCAGAAACCTCGGAACGCCTTACCAGCAGCGTAAGCACGTTATTGTAAGTCCTGACAATTCTACCAATCACATCAGGATTACGCGCGTCGACCATGACGATGTGGTTGCTATACCCGGCGGGAATCTGTTCCTCGATTACCCCGCACACATCTCTGAACGGGAAATCGTGATACTCCTCAAGCGCCGCATTAACCTCGACCATAAGCTCCCGAAGTTCGTCACTCTTATGAGTAATATCTATCCCGGCACTCTTCAACATTTGGCGTGTGCATTCAACATAGCTATAACGCCGGAAGAAAGTCTTGCCGAACTCGGCAACAAAATCCTCGCTACACACAGCGTCATGAACCATTCTGCAGAATGTGTCCTTGCCGCAGCCGCCATACCCGTTAGTCATGATAATAAATCTGCGCGGCAGATTCCCTTTAAATACTGGCTTGCCCAGAGATTCAGCATAGAGTAACTCTTCCCTCATGCCGGGAGTCTGCGATTTGCCGAACCACCACACTTCATCGCAACAGTGTTCTATGAGTCTCTTATTCATATCCAGAGCCTTTGCCCTATCTTCCGAGTTATTATCGTTCATGAACTGCGGATACATCAGATGTGGTGTCACCGGTACACAACCCCTATCCACAACGCTTCTGCTATATTCCCTTGCCATCCGCAGATTCTCTTCCACGTTGCCAGAATACGGCGAGCATACAAACACAACTTTCTTGTCCATTAAATTTCCTCCTTATTAAATATATCAGCCGCGGGCGAGTTGTCTTCAATCCACTGTTCGAGAAGCCCGCGCATTCTCGCACTGGGAATATAGACCCAGATTTCCTTGCCGTCGCGAATTGCCGACCGCCAAAGACACTGTAGCATTTCAGACAGCGCATATCTATCTTCATCAATCCGTACACCGTGTGAAATGAAGAACCTTTTCAGACCCGGTTCAAGATATACATTAATTGGATACGCAACATTTATCCTTTCGCGATATTTGTTAGTCGCCCTAATACGGGCTGAAACAAAACCCTTAGTATATCCCTTCCCGGCAAGAGCCTGTTTTGTGTTCTTGAACGCAGTCCACATATTATCCCGTGACCGGCTCTTTGTAATGTTGATGAAGAAGTTGACAAGGTTGCTCTTTATCTGCTGGAGCTGTTCCGAGTCAGCCTTACCATACCACTGAGCACACAACGAAAACCTATCGTTGCCAATCCTATTCATTCGTTCGTTATCCAAGATATGGATAAGAGACCTGTAATCCGTTTCATTACCGTGAGTGACACCCTTGTCCGTAAAGAAATATTCACTCTCGACCTTTTGAACATACAGCCTTTCGTACTCTATCCCATTGAGGTCGAAGAAACACCGCTGAACCTGTGCATCGAACATGTACGTTAAAAAAATAGCCTTCGTAAACAGAGTGAAGATATCGCACGGGAAAGCTCGTACAAACGAAGCCCCACCATTATTGTAAAGCTGTTTCGTGTCGCACATATACTTCATCTGTTCAAACTTCCCGGTATAGTCTTTCATATCGTCGTCCCACCTGACCAGCCCTGTTTGACTATCGATCGTCGTAAGCCCGGCAACGAAACTCCAGTCGTGCTTGGTAATGCCGAAATCCCTTAATGAATCATGCACCTCGTCCATTATTAAGGTATACCCCTTATCCGCAATCATCTGAGCAAGTCGCGGTGTCATGCGGTCGAATAATGCATGCGTTGTAGCAATGTTCCTACCCGCAGAAACGAGCTCAACAAGGTTCTTATACTTTGTATCCCCTTTAGATGAAATGGGGGTAGCGATGTCCTTTGCTTTACATAGTGGGATTATTCTGTCCTCAATCTCCGATAAAAAAGGAGTGACAAACATAAATCTTTCCGTACTAGGTGCTCTGTTCATGTAGTTGATAGCAGCCGAGGTCTTTCCTGCCCCCATCATTTCGTCTACTATAAATATCTTGCTTCCCATAAAACCTCCTTCTTTTCTGCGGCTGGCGCTAGCCTTGTTTGCAAAAACGCAGACGGTTAGCGTCCGCCTCTGTTATCAGTATAGCACATGCCTCTCTATTTGTCAATACCCATTTTAGAAATATTTTTTATTTAACTTTGTTATTTGTTAGTATCGCTACTTATTTTTAGCTTTAGCTTTCACGCCTCCGTAGGAACCCACGCTGATTCCAGCCTCTGTTTCAATCCACCCCTGTTTCTTACACTCTGTTACCGTATAACCTTTTGCTCACCCCTCTTTTTATTATACGGAAAGGGTCTGAAGCGGCGCTATATAAAGGTATTTGTCGAGCATTTATAACTTTTCATATTTTTGCATCATATGAACATTTGCGCAATCGGTAACAGTAGCTCATAAAAAAAACATACATAAATTACTTTTTGCCGGAGGACAGTGCCCGTATATCATGCTGTACACAGCGCACATGCATCGACGCAGAACAAGAGCAAAATAAAAAAATCCGTAGAGAAAAAAGAGCAAATCTCTACGGGAAACGCAAAATCTTTTTCTTTTTTTCTTTTCATTTTTCGAGCCACTCACGGTACTCCACGCAGAAGATTCCTCCGTAGGTTCTCCAGCAAGCCACCTATTAATATAGTACAGTTTCTGGCTCTGCAAATAATACAGACTTCGGTTCCCGCGAACTGCGATAAGCTACGCAACCCGCGTTAACAAACAATCCACGCCCGCTATCTCTACGGATTCCTCTTGAACAATCTAACCTCGTTCCGCACAAACGCCACGCATGAACAGTTTTCACAACTATGCTCTCGGCGCAAACTGTGTTGCTATACAGGCTCGCTGGCATTCCACTCTACGGATTCATTTAAAAAGTAGCATCGGATACAGGCTGTGAGACCGCATGGAAAAAGGAGTGACCGAAAATGTGGGCTGTGAGTGGGAAAGAACACCCCCTAGAAGCCAGACCGCATAACAAAGCCATTTGAGTGGATTTTAACCCCCCTTACTTCAAAGACTCTTATTTTTGCAACTAGAGCCGTGAACCCGCATGAACACTAGCCAAAATAGATTTTCGACTTTATCTGAAATCCGTTGAATTCCAGGTGCTTCCGTGTTAATCTATTCTTGCAAGGGAAAAAAGAAAACGAAATGAAAACATGAAAGGACATTTCGAAAACCCCTTTCAAGGCGCTAAATGTGTCTTGAGTACAAACCGGGTATAGTGTAAACCATGCAAGGCGTGATTTATGCCCTTAGCCTGCATAGTGCTATGGATAACTTTTGCAAGATACAAATAGCACGTTAAAGATAACCGCGATGAGTGCCCGCGGATAATGGGCGCTAGTGGTGAGTACAAATCAAGACCGGGTCACTATACTCAACACTGTTATGGAATAGTCAACGCCACAACTATAGTTAAAAGAATGCGCGACGGCTCTAACCAGCTTCAAAGCGGAAACCATACCGCCCGACCTGAAACGGCATAAGGGGGTTATCAGCGGTTGAAGTGTGCAATGTCGGGAGATGTAGCGGGATAAGTCTAGTCAAAGTGGGTCATGTTCGCTGTACAAGTGGCATTCTGTTTACATAACCGCCGAAGCTAAAAGGGTTTCCCGGGATAACTGGCAACTATCACGGGAAAAGGGTATAGCTTATCAAAACGTCATCATTGGCGCGTCTGAAATACGGCGCGCCTTTTTATGCCCTATAGACCGCATGAGGTTAAAAGGGTACACTATAATTATCCGCTAACGCGGGGAATGGAGAATATTCTATGAAAAACGCTAATACCACCATCAACACCATCGTTACAGGCGCTATAGTTCTGGCTGTAGCTAGAAGCCTGTCCAAGTCCAAGGAAAACCAGGAGAAGAACGGGCGCAGTCTGTCCCACAAGCCTACGGTACTGGACGACTTCAAAGCGGTATGCCCCAACATGCCCGAACTGGCTGAAAAAGAATTCAAGGACTATATCGCAAAGGTTAACCAGCTTCACAAGGACTGTTTCAAGCTGGCACGCGATGACAGAGGCTCGGCTGTTAATAAGGCTATAGCCGAATTCATCAACGGCGTAATGGGCAGCGTAGGTCACATCACTGCTGGGTCATTCGCAATAACCAGAGTTGCCGCAAAAACCGTTAAGGACGTATGCACCAGTTTTGACAAGTCGTCCGGCGAGGTGTTCAGGCGTGCAGTAGAAGTATGCCTTTTCAACTGTGCTGTGGAGTACCAGTATTCCGACACGGCATCGCTTGACTACTTCAAGGCTCGTATTGCGCTCGAACGCAACACAACTATCCGCGAAACTACGCCCGCTAGGATAACTATGCTTAAAAATATCCTGTCTAAACTCAAAAAGGACACAGCGGAATACAAGGACGTGGAGAACCAGCTTAAAGGCGCGGAAAGGTCCTTTGACATCGCCGAAAATGCTAAATCAGAAGTGGCTAAGGCTTTTAACGAGGCAACGGCGAAACTGGACGAATCTGTAAAGGCGGGGTCTAATTCTATGCTGGTTGAAATACTCAACAGCGCCGAACATGGGCTTACTCCGTCCACAATCGCGACCAACGTAGTTGAAAAGCTGTCCGAGAAGTCCAAGGCTGAAAAGGCTTCCAAGGCAGAGAAGAAGTCTGCGTGATTATGCCCTGTCGTTTAGCGGTCGCGACACTAAACAAGACCGCCGCCACGGGCAAATTGTGCCCGAACTGAAAAACCGAATGGAGGTTCTATGGCTAACTATTTCCATATGGCGCGTATTGCTATGCTTTGCGCTGAACGCAATATCCGCGCCTATACGCGGGTAGAAGGCGACACTCAGACAGTGCGCCTTGGCATTTTCTCCGCTGAGCCCGAACACTATGCGGCAACTAGGAGGTAAACATGTATCACACTTGGCGAATTTACCGGCGTGATTTGCCCGTTAGCATTGCACGGGCATGGGAACTGGGATTTCACGGCAGATTCTGCCCTGACGACGAAGTAATCCGTCTCAAAAGGGGTCCCGAACCTCTGACCATTTACGTAATCGACTGACCCGCCCACGGGGAGCGTTATCCCCGTTATATATCGGGCAATTTCGCCCGTCCAAGCAAGCCAGCACAAGCTGGCTATTTTTTTTGCCCTACAAATGCCACATTTCGGCATATCTGGGATTTAGGAGGTGTATATGACCCAGAATTTTGCAATTCTCATCCGCCAGTGGACTGGTGTGACGGCAAGGACGAAGTTTGCAGTCCTTTGCAGTTAAGTGTGCATAGCCATGCATGCAACCCTGCAGTCAGATGCAAACGAAAACTATTATACTAAAGGAGGCGAGAGAAATAAGTATCCGCAGAGCACTGGGCATTACAAGTCCGGCAGAGCTGACCCGGCGCGTGACCGGAAAATTCATCACGCTCACCAAGAACGGCAGGTCTGTCAGCGTTTATCTGGCTGACTGGAACCGTCTGAACATCAACGCAACGATTTAAGGAGGAATATCTATGGAATCCATAAGGTGGGCTTCGTTCCACAACGTAGCTAGCGAAGAATCATGGGCGAGGTACATTGAGTATCTCAAGGACTGGGCTGATGACCACGCAGACCCGGCGTATGCAGGTTCGGCACCTGCGTGCTACGACGAGTGGCTCGACAACGAATACGCGGAGGAAGACGAGGAATGAAAGTCCTGTACCGTGCTTACGATGGTAAAACCTTCGACGTAAAGAAGAATTGCATAGAGTATGAACACGCGAGTCACATCGATGACGTCAAGTTATACTCCGTGGATTGCTCCGGCAATTTTCGCGAACTTGAACCCGATAAGAGCAACATTCCTTGGGCAAGCGCAATTGTAATAAAGACAAACGGTGCCGCATGGGTCAATTCCTTTCTGTCCGGCAAACATCTGCCTAGCAAGCCCGGGACATATGTGTATGACACTTATTATGGTTGGACGGAATGGAATGGGACTATGCAGGAACTTGCCGACAAGAAAACATCTCGCAACGATTGGCAGGCGTATATAAACTATCTTCAGAGCTGGGTGAATGAAAACGCTCACTTCACTAATGTTGGTGGCTCCCCCATGAGCTACAGCGAGTATCTTGAGTTAGAGCGAACACTAAAGGAGGCAAGAGATGACAGGTGATATTCAAACAATGCTCAATGCCCTGTTTGTAGCGTTAAGCCAAACCCGCGCAGGCAAGAACCTGCTACGGCTCAAATACCATAAAGACCCCACAGGCGAATGGGTCGAAATCGACGAGGCTACTGACAACGGTGGGGTAACTCGGCGCGACATCAGTATCGAAGGCAACAGCGGAGCGGCTACAATCATAGCCATCGTAAAGGAGGTAATGTAATGCAGTTCAGGACAGAACACGCCTGCCTGCTTCTGGTCGGCGTGCTTGCACTCACACTGTTGGTGGGAGGCAGAAACCACGGCGTTGAAACGCGCCACGCAACAGGCACAGTTGTCGAAGTCGGCGCAGATGTCACCATTCGCACGGACGACGGTCACGAGTGGCTTTATGGTCACTGCGGGGTCGAGCAGGGTGCGAGAGTGTCTGTTGAGTTCGACACGAGAGGTACCGACGAGCTTGCGGACGATGTAATAATCGGAGTCGAGTCTATAACAATCGGCAATGGGCTAAGAAAAACCGTGGTCTATGACCGCAGATACACTAGGAGGTAATTTATGGAGTTTAAAGTTGGCGACGCCGTGAAGGTAACGGCTGAAGGCGCCCTGGGATACGGTCTCAGCGGTAAGATTCGAGGGGTGATTGAGGGGCTGGAAATGCCTCTGTACTTAGTTAACATCGAAGATGGAACGCGGCTATACCCGTGCGGTTATATCGTTCAGAGCGAGGAGAATCTGGCTCCTCTCAAGACACTCGCCGATTCCAGATGGAAGGCTGAAATGAATTCTCACTATTATGTGGTGAACATATCCGGTCATTCAATTACATTTGGAGGGGTTGATGCTACGGTGCTTGACTCCCAGTTCGACAACTTCAATATGTGGCAATCGAGGAAGCATGCAGACGTAATCGCCAGAAAGACAAAGCTTCTCTGGCTTATAGGACAGCTCAACATAGCTGCTGGCGGCAACTTACCCACAAATGAAAGGGATGACGACGACACGTGGCAGGTCGAGTATGACTATAGTTCTAATGCCTTTTGCACTGCCAACATAGACTATGAGGCGTTCTGCCCCTCTGGCGTTGTGATTCAGGGCAGACAGAGAGCGCAGGAGGTCGTTGCCGAGCTTAATCGCTTAAAGGACAACGGCGAACTCGGCTGGTATTTCAAGGAGGATTAATCATGGAGAACATCGTAAAAGGCTACAAGGTATTTAACCCTGACTGGACATGTCGGGACAAGCAGTATACCTGCCCCGGCATATTCGAAGACCCCGGTGACATAAGTGTTTGCTCAAAAGGCATGCACTTTTGCAAGAAAGCAGCAGACTGCTTCAATTATTACGATTTCGACCCCAATAACCACGTTGCTGAAGTAATCGCGCATGGCAAGGTTCTCGAGGGCGACGATAAGTGCTGCACGGACAAGCTGGAGATTGTCCGCGAAATCCCGTGGGCGGAGCTACTTGAAATCGTGAATACTGGTTACGGTAACAGCGGTTACGGTAACAGCGGTTACGGGAACAGCGGCAACAGGAACAGCGGTAGCTGGAACAGCGGTAGCTGGAACAGCGGTGCCTGGAACAGCGGTAGCTGGAACAGCGGTAGCTGGAACAGCGGCAACGGGAACAGCGGCAACGGGAACAGCGGCAGTGAGAACAGCGGCAACGGGAACAGCGGTAGCTGGAACAGCGGTAGCTGGAACAGCTGTAACTTCTCGAATGGTTGCTTTAACACAGCAGAACCAAAGATTTATCTATTTGATAAGCCCTCCGAATGGACTTATCGCGACTGGCTTGACAGCGAGCCGCGTGCGTTACTTAATCAGATTAATTGCAGAATCCTTGTTTGGATTTACTTTGAGGATATGTCTGACGAGGAAAAGACAACGCACCCCGAGGCTAGAACAACCGGCGGCTATCTGAAAAAGCTGGATAATTCCGAATGTGCGATTATCTGGTGGCGCGGGCTTAGTGAAGAAGATAAGGCAGTCATCAAAGCTATCCCAAATTTTGACCCGGCTATCTTCAAGCAGATTACCGGGATAGACGTGGAGGTAGAACCTTGAAAAGAAAGCTGACTCTCTGCGCCGGGCGGCATTTCACTCCCGGCGTGGACGGCAGCGTGTTCGACCACGCTGTTAATCCTCTAGACGTGGAAGGGCTCGAAAATGAAGCAAGATTTGTGCTCCGCGGTGTGACCGAGCTCGACCTTTACGTCACGGGTCTCACTGTCGCCTGCGTGGCGGTAATCAACGCTTGCCACGAGCGAAATATCCAATTAACTTTATACCATTTCGACCGTGACCGCGGATGCTATTATCCGCAGGCGGTAAAATAAGGAGGATATCATGTTTATAAAATTTTATTCCTTTATTCTGGAAGAAGGCGACCCCGAGGCTACTTGCTACGACTGTGGCGTAGTGCTTGAGCTGGGGCAGGAAGTCATTGCTGAAGTCGAGTGCGACGGTTGCGGCTACGATGGCTATTTAGTAAACAAAAGACCCGAGGACTTTAGCCGGATCAGACGGTACTTTGATACCGAATGTTTTGGCGAATACTTTCAGCAGTGCCACGACTGCGGGAGATACATCCCGAGTGACGATGTAACCTGGATATCGGGCATCGACGCCCGCGTTTGTGATAGATGCCGAGACGAAAACTATTACTGTTGCGATCATTGTGGCGAATACTTCGTCAGAGCTAATGTGTTTATGGACGGCAATGGAAATGTCGTCTGCGAGGATTGCTATGACCGTTACGATTATCACAGATGTAATGACTGCGACCGTATTTGTGATTCAGACGAGGGAGGCTGGGTCGGCGATTACTATTACTGTGACGGCTGCATAGACGACCACAGTAGCGGTGTTCACGATTATGGGTACAAGCCTTCGCCCATTTTCCACCGAATCGGGTACGGCGGTTGGAAACACACTACCCCAGACGGCGAAGAACCACTCTACATGGGAGTCGAATTAGAGGTGGACGACGGAAACGACACAGGTTGCATCGCAAATAGTTGGGATGAGGACGATATCTACTGCAAGGAAGATGGAAGCCTGTCCAGCGACGGATTCGAAATTGTGTCCCACCCCCGCACTCTTGAATCTCATAAGGATTTCGACTGGAAGGGCATCATGAGCACATGCCTGCAGAATGGGTTCACTAGTCACGACGCAGGAACTTGCGGTTTGCACGTCCATGTTAACCGAGCATTCTTCGGCGAGTACAGAGATGTGTCTGATTTCGCTGCGGCACGAATTATAATTCTTGTCTCGCGGTTCTGGGACTCTCTCATGATCCCCTTCAGCAGGCGGACAGAGCACCAGCTTGGGCGGTGGGCTCATAAGCCTTTTGACGAGGAAGTAATCGTCGCCGGAGACAACGATGACGAGATAGCGGATAAGATTTCCCGTGCCGGTAGTGACCGCTATAGAGCAATTAACATCAGAAACAGCCAGACCATCGAGTTTCGCCTGTTCCGTGGTACGCTCAAGTACAGCACGTTTATTGCAACGCTCGAGCTCGTGGACGGTATTTGCCACTGGGTAAAGAATCATTCGCTCGAGGAAACTCTTAACGTATCCCTGCATGATTTTCTCGACAGCGAAGAGTTCTCTGAATTTGACACTATGAGGGAATACCTGGAACGGCGCGAAATTCAGATAAGGAATGACGAAGAAGACTACGACGAGGAGGAATAATAAATGTGCATTATCGCAATTAAGGAAAAGGGCGTGGCTATGCCCGACCTGGAGACGCTTAACAACATGTGGAACAACAACCCCGACGGAGCGGGATATATGTTCCCTTTTGACGGCAAAGTACATATCCGCAAGGGCTTTATGAAGCTTAAAGAGCTCACTAAAGACCTTGATAAACTTGCAAAGCAGGTCGATATCAAGGAAACACCGATAATCATGCATTTCAGAATCGGAACGCACGGTGTGCGCCGCAATCCTGCAAACACACATCCCTTCCCCGTCAGCGCAAGCCGAGATGAGTTAAAGGCACTGCGCTTCGAGACCAACGTGGGGTTCGCTCACAATGGTATCATCAGCTCGATGGACAGCGATTCTGATATCTCCGACACCATGATGTATTCCGTGAAAGTGCTGTCTGCTATGAAGTCTAACAATCGCAAGTTCTATAAGAACAAGCACATGTTGGACGTCATCAGGAATACAATCGAGGGCAGCCGTATGGTGTTTATGGACGGCAGCGGCTATATCTCCAGAGTCGGCAACTGGGTGACGGACGAGAAGACAGGAATGATATACAGCAATAGCACATATGTACCCTATTTATGGGATTATTCGTACACGTCCTTAAAGAGCTTGCGTAAAACAAACACCGATATGTGGGAGAGCTATCTCGGGGCTGACACGACATCTTGGACGAGTTCTCCCGAAGGATGCTCGGAGAACAACTTCGATATCGAATGGGACGGGCGTTATTTTATCAAGCTTTCATCAATAGGCAACTGGGTAGAACTTGAAGACGGCACAGAGATGCTGGCGGACGAGTATGCCGAATACATAGGCGCCGAACTCTACACAGATGAATTCGGACTTGCCTACGCCTACATCAAGGGTGAAGGCATGATGGAGTTGAGCGACGTATACCGTATATTCAACGTGCTCGGAGAAAGTACTATAGCTACGTGGCCCCGGAATGGCACTAAGGTAAAGGGGTGATACGCATGGAAATCTGGAAACCCGGAGACACGATTCGTGTCCGTTCCTGGGAAAGCATGTTTAATGAATTCGGAGCATATAGCACTAGAAGCATCTGTACCCCACGGGTGCAATTCGTAGATGGCATGAGCTATCTCTGTGGGGAATCTGTGGAAGTCCCGGATTCTTATGACGATAATATCGCAGGTGTGATTAATATAGATGGCTGGCTACTAGGGGCAGAAATGTTCGTAGGGCACGGGAGATTTAAAATACACACCACAGAATATTAATAGGAGGATTAAAATGAACATAAATGATTTTGCAGAAGGCATGGAGGTTGTTGTCGCGGAAGCAGGTACAAATGGTATAGACCTCTCGGGACTTGTCGGCACGGTCATCGGGTTCGAGCTCGACCGCAACCTCGTCTGCGTAAGGTTTAAAGATGTCCCGGAATATCTCCGGGATGAATTACATACCTGCAAGGGAAGATGTGAATACGGGCACGGGTGGATGCTCAACCCGAGCGAAATCGTGCCTCTCCCCGAATCTGACACAGAATTTGAACCCGCCGACCCTGGCGACAAGTGTGATTTCACTGGCATACCAGCAGATTACAAAGCTGGAAAGCTTCGCTTCTCGAAAGTATATGCCGGACTTGTAAAAAAATGTGCACAGTGCGGCGAATATCACTACCTTAAAGACTTACGAAAGGATTCAAGCGGCAGATTTTACTGTGACCCCTGTATAGCAGAAAACGGGTGGAAGGTGTGCTCTGACTGCGGAGAGATTCTTCACGATTCTTCGCTATGGGTTATGGTCAATAAGGGAACCACGGAGGAACGCGTTGTATGCACGGCGTGCATAAGCAATGGAAATTATCTCGAATGCGAAGATTGCGGGAACTACTATTCCGGAGCAAACATCTCAATCCACTCACGCGGCATCGCTATCTGCACAAACTGCGCTCCGGCGTGGACAACTTGTCGCGACTGCGGAATGCCGATTCGGAGGCTCGATGAAAATATTTTCAATGGCGAGTACTACTGCGAGCGTTGCAACCCCGAGCGAATGGCTATACATAACTATAGCTTTAAACCCACACCTCGATTTTACGGGTCAGGAGACCTTTACATGGGTGTCGAGCTCGAAATAGATAGAGGTGAAGACCCTGAAGAAACTGCATCGGAAATCAAGTGCAAGCAGATTTACTGCAAGCACGATGGCTCTCTTGAGGACAATGGTGTCGAAATCGTGACGCATCCGTGCTCTCTCGAATATCACACACACGAGCTCGGATGGGAACAGGTTATTGGCACCGCTCGTAGTCACGACTACGAAAGCCATAATGCGGGAACTTGTGGGCTACATGTCCATGTAAACCGCACATTCTTCGGAGAAACGTTCGACACACAGGAACTGAACATTTCCAAGGTTATTATTCTTGTCCAGCGCTTCTGGGAACAGATTGTGATGTTTAGCCGCCGTCGTAGAGGCGACATCAACCATTGGGCAAAGAAACCTTACGCGGACTTTAAGAAGGAAGACTCCACTGCTGAAGTCTTTAGGAAGATGCGCCGCGAAAAGGATGGAGAAGATAGATACCGCGCCATCAATCTCCAGAACAGCAATACAATTGAATTCCGCATGTACCGCGGAACGCTCAAACTGAACACTCTGCTCGCAACACTGCAGTTTACTGATGGAATCTGCCGCTATGCTAAAAATCACTCAATGGACGAGATGTACGATGTGACCTGGGAGGACTTCATAAGCGACGAGTGCTTTTCCTATGATGAACTTCAGAACTATCTCAAGGAAAGAAGCCTGTAAGCATCTGGGAAACACACTCGTCCCGGAAAGGAGTAATTCATGATTAGAATCGGTGATAAAGTCAAATGGCGCTCGTGGAACTCTCTCGAGAATGAGTACGGGGTTGATGAGTATGGAGATATCATGGTTCCCCGCAACCTTTGCAGAGCATTCTGGGTTCTTAACAGAAATAAGACACTGTGCGACCGTATATATGAGGTGTACGATGACCGTGATGACGGTCTTTGGAATCTCTATAGCGAAAGCATGGGGTTCTACACGCTTGCGTCGGTTGAATGTTTACTTTATAAAGGGAGGACTGAACGGTGAATTCAGAGCACAAAGTTGGCGAAGTCTTAACACTTAGGTCATGGCAGAGCGCCGAGAACGAATATGGTCTGATTGGAACATCAGGCGCATTGGCAACTCCCGGGATATCAATTGGGTGCCAACGCACTATAATGTGCGGGTCGCAGCACGCGATATCTGAGGTGTATACACATCCTGTAACACGAAGGGCATATTATTATCTGGAAGGCATGAGGGATTTCCCGTTCCCGCAGGAAATGTTCGTGGAGGTGAACAATGAGTTGCTGGACAACAGTAAGGGGTACACTCGGTGTAATTCCCATGGGTGAAACCGACCCGCACAGAAGATACGTTCTCGAAACAGTTCTCGCTCATCTTCCCGTAGTTACTGGCTCCGAGGGAGATATGAATGTCTATATTAACCTTAGCCATCCTGGCTATTCACATTCGGATTGTGATGAATTCGGCAAGATGACAAACAATCTGAAAACTCGAGACGGACGGCGCGATAGATTACATGGATGGCGCGAGGAAAGTGAACATTTCCTGCTAACTCTGGAAGGACATCTTCGTGACCGCGAACGCTCGGAAACGTATAGGGAGCTCATGAAGTGGCTCTGCAGGTTATCCAAAAGAGTTATAGTCGATGATTTGCTTATCAAAGTAGAAAGCTCGTGGGAACCCGCACTAATCATTGATAATCCGGTGCCGTTCTTTGAGATGTTTGAGCCACACCACAGTATTACAGGCGGCGACCCGGCGTGGTATGAATTTATGCTCTGGGAGAGAGCTGACAGCGGTTTGCCAAGGCTCTTAGAGTATCGCAAGCATAGAGACGCCTATAATGACCGAGTGGTCGACGAATGGATTGGAAGGAGGGACAAGAATGCGGGGCTATAAGCCAGGAGATTTGGTAACTGTCCGCACATGGGCGAGTCTAGAAAACGAATACGGGACGGTCGAATGTTACGGTGCGGAAGTTATCAAGTTAAATATCCCAGTATTCAAGTGGGAGACTGGCGTAACTGCTACACTGAATTTTACTCTCGAATCTTTTGTAACCCTCGTAGGAAGGGGTGGAAGCACTATTCCGTATGAGGCACTTGTCCCAAGGAGGTGAACTATGAAATCGCTTGAGGAAGTGTTCACTGATTATTTTGACTGCCCTGCTCCGTTTGATAATAACGGGGAACTTACAGAGCAGGGTGTTCTCGCTTATACAAAACTATTATCGTTAATCCAAGACCTCCAGTCCCTGGGCATCGTTACAGAGACGGAGAGAACTGAAGACCGCATCGACGAAATAATTGATGGTGCAGTTTATTGAGAAAGGAACACCATGGATAAAAACAAGATTAGGGCATGTCCCTTTTGCCATAAGAACGTTGCCGAAATATGTGGTAGCAGAGAACTAGAGGGGGTTGATGAGCTCTCACAGGAATATGCAGTTTGCTGCAGCTTTCTCCGCGGCGGTTGCGGGGCGACATCTGGTTACGCCCAAACAGAGGAAGCGGCTGTCGCAAAATGGAACAACAGGGCTGGCGGACACAACAAGTACTATCTCGACACTGAAAGGAATGTGTTTCTGACTGAAGCACAGCTGCGTGATGAATTTGAGCACTTCGGGGAAACCGGAAGCTCCGAAACCTTCGAAGAGTTCATTGCCAACGCAACAAGTAATCAGGGTTTTCTCGAACATCTTGAAAGGGCTGTAAGAATATTGAAGTCATTCAACGCGGGATTTGTAATCTGCGCCGACTGCATTGCTGAATCAAATCTCTCTGCCGCGGAGAAGTTCGAGCTGTACGGGCTGGTCGGCGAATTGTATGGAGGATACGATGACTGAAACAATAAAGCCTACGATAACTTTGAATCCGGAGTTTGTGACTGCAATCAGCGAGCGCGGAACGCTGGACAAGGGGCGTGCGTTTAACGTCCCCCTACCGATAAACAAGTCGATGGGCGATGCGCCTGTCCGTGAAGTTGCAGTCGAGCAGTCTGCGGAACCCATAGTCGACGAAACCGATATCGACAGAATGGTCACGGAATTGCTTAACAAGGGCAGTTTCCGCAATGCCATGCTTCTTGTGGTCGGCGTAAACACAGGGCTGCGCTACAGTGACCTAGTTTCGCTCCGGTTCAGCGATTTTATCGACGAAAATGGGTACTTCATTGAGGATGTCAAGCTGGTTGAAATTAAAACTCGAAACACCCGAGGGAAGAAAAAGGGAGACAATGCCTCCGTCGCAAGACCTGTTAACCGTCATCTTTACTTAAACGAAGCAGTGCGCCGAATGGTTTGTTTGTATCTCGAGCGCGTTAGCGCAAGCCGCGGAGATCTTATGTTCAAATCACAGAGCAATAACGGCAAGAACGAAGACAGAGGTCTGTCACATACAGCGGTCGACAATATTTTCAAACCACTAACCAAAAAGCTTGGCATAGACGGGCGTTATTCTACACACTTCATGAGAAAGACGTTCTCTTATCATCTGCTGATGAGAGCCAGAGAAACAAGCGGGCTAAACCAGCGCAGTGTTGAGTGGTTACAGATGACACTTGGACATTCGTCTCAAATGACAACTCTTCGCTATGCTGGGTATCAGGGCAAAGAAATAAAAGAGTTTTACAGCTCATTGAACCTAGGGCTTGAGGCAATTAAGCGATATATTTATGATGGAGGGCGTAATGTATAGAACTGCGGATATTGGCGATAAAGTTACGATCCGCTCGTGGGAGAGCATGGAAAACGAATGGGGACTCGACGAACTCGGAGGAATATGTATTCCGCTAAGTTTCACCAGAAAAATGCGATACCTTTGCGGGTCAGAAGCGGTAGTTGAATACAAGCGCCTCTCTACCGGATATTTTGGGCTTCGCGGGTGTTATTACAACATATCTCCGGAAATGCTGGTCGGCGAATATAAAGTGTATTAAGGAGCGTGCATATGGCAATTTACAAAATCGGTGATAAAGTCAAAATTCGTTCTTGGAAAAGCATGGAAAATGAGTTCGGGCTTGATTGGACGGGTGATATAAACTCCTATATCAACTTTACAAGCGGTATGCGACAGTTTTGCGGGAAGGAAATGGTTATTACAGACAGGTTAGGTATGGGTACTTCGTATCACGTGGATGGAGGAGGGGAGTTCGTATATTCTCGCGACACTTTTGTGGGATGCATGATGTGAGAAGTTATGAATTTTAGCGGATGGCGTAACTGAAAGGAGGCGGTTCAGTGAATTATTCACCAGGCGACAGAGTTCTTCTCCGCGAAAAGAATAGCTTAGTAAATGAGTACGGAGTTTCCCCAGATGGGGCTATCAGACGGGGTTTCTGTCCACAAATGATGGCGTACTGCGGACGAATCGGAGTAGTCGTGTCTGCGTCGTACAGTCTATATTCGATTTCATTTGAGAAAAATGATGTGCCGTACACATACCCTGATTCAGCAATAGTTAGGAAGGTGGAATGAATGGAGCGCAAGAAGAAATACGTTTACAAGGTCGTTGCTTATGACCGCCACAGACCGCTTTGTAAGACTGTTGAGGTTTGCGATAAGTTGCTTACGGCGTTCAGGCATGCGGAACGGTGGAACGTGGAACACGGATACGGCATGTATGACTGCCGCGAAATTGGGACAGGCGATAGATTCGCCGATGTAAAGGAGGTTGAAATCGATGTTTAAAAATAACCGCTTTATCACTGCTGGCGTAAGAGATACGATTCCCGTAACAACACAGATGCTTTTGTGGATGATGGTAGACACGATGAAGGTGGCGACTAAGGACTACCTCCAGGTGTTTCGCCTAAGCAATGCAGACGGAGAGCAAAAGATTGTTCACTCGCAGGAAGAACCTGATTATAAAAAGGAACACATTTTTGCCGCTGAATACATCGAGTCAGCCCCAGTAGAAACCAAGGTTTACATTATTGACGACGGCGACCACACAACAATGCTGCTCACCGAAGAATACTAATCAGTTCAAAACAGGAGGAAACACATGAATTACGAGACAAATTACAGCGAAATCAGCACAAATCAGGGCAAAAGCAACCCCTTTGCGGCAATAGACCGCGACACCGACCTCGCCACCCTGCTCCGCTCTGGCATGTTTGTCCAGACGATGGGTGGCAAGTATGGAGTCGTAGCCGGTGACAAGATAGTATTCCAGGACGGCACATTTACCGAGCGCAAGTGCCTCGACGACCTGCTGTATGTACGAAACCGTGATGGGGCGATAGTCAGATACTTCTCGATAGGCGCAGTTTACAGTGCAAACTGCAGAGGGTTCGACGAGCTCCGCGACACTTACATTCCGGTACTCTGGTCGAGAACGCTTGTTTAATAAGGAGGGTAAAATCATGACAATAAAGGAAGCAACAGAACTTTGGGTGAGGCGCGACATGATTCCGGTTCCGGAATCCGTAGTCGAAAAGTTATTCAAGATAAGCGAGGGTGCGGACATCAGCGAGATAACCCCGCCCGCGATTGGCAACAGAGTTACATATCCGATAGACGGTGAGATAGTTGATGTCCAGCAGAATCCTGACGGCGAGTACTCGTACCTTGTTCGCGATGACAGTGACCCCGATTCCGAAGAGTTTTATTCGGCGGGAGTTATAGGTGTGGAACGTGATGATTACCTGCCGATGTGGGGAACCCTCTGGGCATTTTCGGACGGCTTCGATAAGGAGTGGCTTGATGACCCGGACAACCTTCAGGCGATGGCTAACTGCGGGTTTCGCATATACGAATCGGAGGATTACGGCTACCTGTTCGGTATCGACGGCGCGGGGTATGACTTCTATGAGCAGCACTGGATTCCGCTTTATAAGGCTCGTGGGCTGATGTGGCACGACGGAGGCAACAATACCATATAAGCCAGCCGGGTTTTCTTTAGCGAGACTCGCCTTGGGTACAGATAAAATCATTATTATAATAAGGTAAGGAGAAATATTTATGACACCTAACGAACTTACAAGCACAGATATCGCATTCATTGCACAGCACATATGTTGCCCTTATTACAGGGGTGATTTTGAGGCAACACGAGCTATGGTTGAGGTAATCTCGGCGAAGGCTAAGCCAGGGTTCCTGAACACACCGGCAGATTATGCTGACTTCTACGACGGTTGTCTCTTTACGTTCAAGTCATGGGCGGAACTCGTCGAAAGCGAAAAGGAAGAGGGCGAGTTAGCACTTACAGAAGGACAGTTGGAGAAGCAAATCGGGTGGACAATATTCCAGCTCCCCAACGGCTGGTATCTTGAGCGCGTCTGAAAGAGTTCGATACAGCGAGGAGCCGCGAACCCGCATGCAGAGCGGATTCGGAAGCAATTAGGAAAACGCGCGTATTATGATAGGGATATCAAACGTGGAATAAACAAGTGGGCGGAGGGTGGGTAACTTTCCGCCACTATTTCAAATTATGGAGGATAATTATGGAAAACGTTCAGTTTAACGAAGAAACACTGGTGGAAAGCAGAGAGGCGCGTGAAAAGTACATGGAGAGGACTGAGGTTCTGGATAAGGTCAAGCATCTGTTCCTGATCCCGGGCATGGAGTGCCTCACGACAGGACAGGTCGCGGAATTCTATGAGGTTGACGTTGAAACTGTCAAGAAAGTAAGAGCAAGACACGCGGACGAGTTTGCAGAGGACGGAGCGCATAAAGAACCGTGCGCGTCCTTTAAGAATTTTAATAGGGACAAAATGTCCCCATTAAAAGGCGGCGTTGAAATCACTACTCTCCACGGTTGCATTCGCTTTTGCTACGAAGACAAGGCTGTGATTATTCCTAATGCTGGAATCTTTGTGTTCCCTAAGCGTGCAATTCTAAGAATGGGCATGCTCCTCTGCGACAGCAAGGTTGCCAAGGAAGTCCGTACACAACTTCTCAATGTCTTTGAAAAGACGACCGTAGCCCAGCGCGTAGACGATATCGAAACCGAGCAGGAACTTCTCATGGGCATTGCCAAGGCGTTCAGTTCTGGAGAGGTCGGACAGCTCATGCAGGCATCGCAGGCGCTCGATGTATTCCGCAAGAGACACATTGAGGCTCTCGAACAGCAGAAGGCGATTCTTCAGGGGGAGAAGGCGATACTTGCGGGCGAAGCGAGCCAGTGGGCGAACAGAGCGTGCCTGTCGAAGGTAATGCGCACGTTCGCTGCGAAACTCCATACCAGCTTCCAGTCAGCATACGCAATGCTGTTTAACGAGCTCCTGTACAAGCACAGAATTGGGCTGAAGATGCGCGGCAAGAAGCCGTACGTTCAGTGGCTGAAACCGGAGGAATACCGCAAGGCATATCAGTCGGTCGCTGCACTGTGCGAATCCTGCGGAGTGGATACAGCGGAAGTGTTTGCGGCGGCGAAGATGACACTCGATGACATCAAGGACGAGCTCATAGAAGAATAACCAGCAAGTGTAAGCGGCGGTATACTATTACAATATACCGCTCCGCTTACTCAAATGCGAAAGGAACAAGCATATGAAACGATTCTTTATAAAAAATACAAACCCCGATGGCTATACAGCAAAAGGAAGGGCTTGCGAACTCTGCGAAGGTAAAGGTCGCCTTAACCTCTCCCCTACCCGTTTAAGTTCTCTGATATGTCCGAGATGTTGCGGGACTAAGATTGAAAGGGGTGCGGCAGTATGAGCATAATATTCCTGATATTATCACTGCTGCAGGAATGGACTGGAAAGGAAACAGAATGAGCGAAGATAACGCATTGTTGCTCAAGAAGCTGACGCTGAAAGCGTGGACTAACCACTTCTTCTCCAAAGGAATGATTTCGTTCGAGAAACAGCAGAAGATGATAGAAGCAATAGAAAGGCTGCGGAGTTGACTGCGCGGCGGCGCAAGAGAGGTGGAATTATGGTATTTTATGAAAAGTCAGAACATGTAATTCACGTTAAATTTATAAGGTACACCGGGCGTTATCCCAACCTCTGTTCCGGCGAGCTCACAATTGAGGTAGACGGTAAGATTTATACGTTTGGAGATAGTCGCTCCCTGCCACGGTTCTGGATGTCCGGCGGAAGCTGCGGGTTTCTGGGTTCGGATTATTGCGAAAGCTATGTTAGCGAGGACGAATGGAATATCTGCGCAGACCTGCTCCCAGAAGAACTTAGGCAATATGCGTGTGAGATAAACGAGGTATTTAATGAGTGCGTCCCGTATGGCTGTTGCGGAGGATGCTTATGATGAATTGCGAGGTCAAGAGAGTATCAATGCGTGAAATACTAGCCAGGGGTATAGCTGTGAAGCAAAGAATTGCATGGCTACGTTTATAAAATGGCTCAACAGCCCTGTAAAGGAGGACACGAAATGAGTGAATACATAGACCGCGAAAGCATAAGAAGGGTGTTAATGGACGTATGCTCCGACGAAAATTGCCCAATGTTTATAGCCGCAACGGTGGATCAGATGATTGACTACGAGCCAGCCGCCGATGTTGCGCCGGTGGTGCATGCGTACTGGAAAGGCTACCATACGCAGGATTCATACTGCTCCAATTGTGGGTTTTCTTACGAACGTGAGGAAGGCGAAAACGCCCAGACAACAGATTACTGCGGCAACTGTGGGGCAAAAATGGACGAAAACGAAGTTGAAAATCTTGAACGCTGCTCATGTGGGGACAGGCATTACTGTCCAGAAGTCGAAAAAGGCGAAAAGGGCAAATGGTTTATACGCTGCCATATGTGCCACAGAATTGTATGGGGCAACACCATTGGAGAAGCCGCAGACGCTTGGAACAGGAGGGCTAATACAAATGAAAGCAACTCTTAAACGCTGTCGGTGCGGATTGGGGGCTTGCACCGATAGTTGACCAGAACAATGACGGAGAATGGGTGATACGCTGCTTCGATATCATCGGCTGCGGAAGAACCGTGTGGGGCAACACTGTAGAAGAAGTGGTGGACGCATGGAACGATCCCCAGAATTGCGGCATTGAAACGGACGGAGGTGACACAGATGTCTGAAATCAAGTTGAAGCCCTGCCGAACTGCGGAGGTAAGATGGGAGGAGGGAATTAATTTGCTATTCTGTAAACACAAATACACAGTGCTCAGTATGCCAAAGGTATATACCGTGTATGCGGACGGGAGCCGAAGCAATAGCCCGACTGAATTTCTTGTCGTCCAGCATTGCGAGAAGTGTGGCAAAATAAAACAGACGAAAGTAAAGGCGTAAAACTATGGTAAATATCGAAGAACAGGAATCACTCCTTCAGAAAGAGCTTGACAAGCAGATTCTCGAAGGCACAACCTCTGGCTGGATGCAAGAGAACGCTTCCCGAATTGACTTCAATGGTGATAGAGAAATCATAACCCCAAGGGTGGAATCAGATTCCTTATGCTATGAGACATTTTCTCTGACTCAGCGCAAAGGAGTGCGTCTCTTCCTTGAACAAGATGATATTGACGAGCTCGGCTTTGAGCTTGCCGCGGCAAATATTACAGCGGAGTTCCAACGTACCCGTTTAATCCCGGAAATAGACGCTTATCGCTATTCGAAACTGTCATCTGCGGCGAAAATTTGTGAAACACACTTCGGTGCTTCCACATACTGTCTGTTAGACCAACTCGGCAGATTACTCAACCTTACCGATGGTAAAGAGGATTTAATTATCTCAATGAACCGCCGAACCTATGACAGATTGATAATGTTTGGCGAGGGGTCTAGTTTTGCGAAGACCATTCAGTTTAAAAAAGGAAGACTGGAGTTCGCGGTCAAGGGTATTTATGGCGTCCCGATTATCCCAGTGCCGTCCGCCAGAATGAAGTCTGAATACAGGTTCACTGACGCGGGGTTTGTTCCTACTGAATCTGCAAAAGATATCAGCTGGATTATTTGTTTGAAGTCTGCGCCCATAGCAATGTCCCAAACAGATACGGTAAGAATCACTGCAGCTGATTTTTCACCAGGGTGGAATGTCGATTACTATATACGCCACGGGTTACTTATCACCGAAGAAACGAAAGCAATCAGCGCTATATGTTTCGGCGGGGGCTAAGGTAATAAAAATGAAAGGAGCACTTATGACTATAGAAGAACTTGAAAAGCAGATAGCAAGTCTGCAAGAGGAAGTTAGAAAACTGAAAGAAACCAAGACCATCGAGCCATGGAGAGCGGCTAAGGGAGAATTTTATTACTGCATTGATTCAGATGGAAAGGGTGCGAAAGTCTTAGAAGATTATAGTGACACGGATTTACATACATTTCAATTTGGTAACTACTACCGTTGCAGCGAACTTGCTCATCAGGACATAAACGAGTTGCGTCTTAGAAATAGAATAAGGCAATTTCACGATGCGTTGTGTGAGGGGTATCAGTTTAAACAGGATGAATGTAACTATTTTGTGCTTTACTCATTAGTGGAAATGAAGTATATCACTTCTTGGAATCGTATAGCTAAAGAGATAGGTACAATTTATTTTGATACAGAAGAACACGCTCGGCAAGTCTGCGACATTTTGAACGCCGAATTAAAGCAGAAAGGCACAAAAAATGCTGACAGTTAACGAATTATTTTCGGGAATCGGTGCTCAACGTACCGCTCTTGAACGCGTGGGGATTCCGCACAAGATAGTCGGCGTTTCAGAGATTGACAAGTTCGCAATCAAGTCCTACACCGCAATTCACGGTGAAACAAAAAATTACGGTGATATAACCCAGGTCAAGCGGCTGGACTACGCAGATTTATGGACTTACTCATTCCCGTGCACAGACATAAGCGTTGCCGGGCAACAGAAAGGGCTCGTCCGCGGCGAAACGCGAAGTGGTTTACTGTACGAGGTTCAGAGATTGCTTGAGGTCGCCGCAGGTGAAAACACCCTGCCGAAGTACCTTCTGCTTGAAAATGTCAAGAACCTCGTTGGCAAGAAATTCAGGTCTCAATTTGACGAGTGGATTTCATGGCTGGACAAGCTGGGGTACAACTCCTACTGGAAAGTACTGGATAGCAAGGACTTCGGTATTCCCCAGCACAGAGAACGAGTGTTCGCCGTATCTATACGCAAAGATGTGGACGATGGCTGTTTCCGCTTCCCTGCTGGGTTCGAAAGCTCGGTCAGGCTTATTGACCTGCTCGAACCAGAAGTCGATGAGAAATTCTATCTTTCGAACGAAACTGTTCAGGGGTTCATTCCTTCTTCATCGCCCGGCGGTGAAATCATAGTTGCCGGAACCGTCGGCAGGTGGAGCTGTGAACGAAGCAACCGCGTACATAATCCCGCCGGAATATGCCCAACGCTAACCACGATATCAGGAAGTGGGCAGGAAGTCAAGATTATCGTACCGACCTGTTGTGCGTCCAGAGGTCGAAGCAAAACTGGACAAGCCGGTTGGACTCAGCAACTTGAGTTCCGCGGCGATGGGCGGACTAATTCGCTGACTACAGTCACGAAAGACAACCTCATAGCCGAACCTCTTAATACCGAGAAGGACGGAACCGCGAGGACAATCAAGGCTTCTTATTATAAAGTGGGCAAGGCGAATCTGTTTCGACCGGATTCGCTGGGCGCGACCGGAGTTTCAGATGGAATCCGTATTCGCAAGCTTACGCCGCTGGAATGCTGGAGACTGATGGGATTCGCGGACGAGGAATTCCGTAAGGCGGAAACAGTTTGCTCTAACAGCCAGCTATACAAGCAGGCGGGCAATAGCATCGTTGTCGATGTGTTAGCGGCGATATTTGAGTGCTTATTTACAAGTATGGTTCGTAACGAAACGTGACGTACCTTTAAGATTAAAGGAGGATTTTTATGGCTGAAGTAACAAATATGGTTGAGGTTTTTAAGAACGAAGAGTTTGGTGAAATCCGGACGCTTGTTGAGGGTGACAGGGTTCTCTTCTGCGCTTCCGATGTGGCGAAGGCGTTGGGATATGCAAATTCACGAAAGGCAATATCCGACCATTGCAAGGGTGTAACGAAACGTGACACCCCTACAAATGGTGGTCTCCAGATGTTAAGCTACATATATGAGGGAGATATTTACCGTCTTATCGCTCACAGCAAACTCCCCTCCGCGGAAAAGTTCGAGAGATGGGTATTCGATGAAGTTCTCCCGATGATTCGCAATACTGGCTCGTACTCAATCGAGCGTAAACCAGACAGCTATATGATTGATGACCCGATTCAGAGAGCGCAGCGTTGGATTGAAGAAGAGACCGAACGCCAGCAGCTCCGCGATAAAATTGAGGCGGATAAACCGCTAGTCGAGTTCGCCGACCATGTTTCCAACGCCAGTAACCTCATAGACATCGGAACTCTTGCCAAGATTGCGAAGGACGAGCACATTGACATGGGTAGAACTCGTCTGTTCGACTGGCTCCGCGAGAGTGGTTATCTGATGAGTGCGCCCGGTAGCAAGAATCAGCCATACCAGAAGTACATTGAGCAGGGGCTGTTCAAGGTTCGCGAATACACTTACAAGACTCCGTATGGCGACAAGGTTGCGACCAAAACCATGGTTACTGGCAAGGGGCAGATGTTCTTTATTGAGAAGCTCCGCAAGCTCTCTGCAACAACAGGAAATCAAGACTAACACAGGAGGAAATTATTATGAGCTTTTATGCAAGCGTAGCATGTGACAGAGATAGGTGCACCAACGAGTTACCGATGTACTACATGTCAAAGGAATGTGTCAGGCAGATAGCTGAAGAGGCTGGCTGGCTAATTAGCGAAAATGGAGAAGCAATATGCCCGAGGTGCAGAAAAAATGCCGAATTCGTAACGAATAAGCCCAGAAGAATTGAGCCAATCGTTATTACTTGTCTGACCTCGAAATAATTTTTCGATGAGGTCTTGACAAACAAGAATTTTGTGATATAATATTAAGTAACGAGGCTGGCGCTAACAACCTGCCTCGCACATGTTACCGTGAGGGAATGGCAGACATAGAGGACTTAAAATCCTTTGACACTGGTCGTGCGGGTTCAAGTCCCGCCGGTAGCACCAAAGCGGCTGATGTGAGCCGCCGCTATAAAAATGGGTAAACATCTTGCATGAGTGAAGGGATAGGAAGTGTGAATCCAGCTACATGCAATGAACTCCTATAGACCATGGCGCTAACGGTCTATGCCTGATTGCCAAATGGCTACAGAGCGCCTGAAAGGCTAGGTACAAATGCCGCCGTGGTGGAATGGCAGACGCGGCAGACTCAAAATCTGTTTCGAAAGAGTGCCGGTTCAAGTCCGGCCGGCGGCACCACACAAGCTCGGATTACCACCTGCGGTTCTAGCAGGCGAAATTCCGGTTTGAAAAATAATTACAGGAGGAATTAGAATGACAAACGTTGAAAGAATCGTTGACGGCATAATCCATAACGAAGATGCCGGAATGGTGTGTAGAATCGCGTTGAAGGACGAAACTGTCGCAAAGGCTGTGTCCGCCAGCATAGAGCGTTATATGCACGCCAGAACAATGGCGGAAAATGCAGTCGCGCGAACTATCAAGTGGCTGTCGGAGTACTTGAGCTTCGTTTCAGAAAAGGCTCCCGAATCGCTTGGCAAGCCGAATCCGTGGGCATGGTACACAGTCGTATGTTATGCCAGCATGTTTGCTCATGACAAGGACTGGCGCGAGCTGACCGAGATAGGTCTGCCCAGGCTTAGACTCAATTCTCTTCCGATAGAGGAAGACACAGCAGAAACCGAAATAGAAATTCTGAAACGATGCAAGGAGGTCTGCGGTCGCAGTGTTGAACAGCGAAAGAAAGGAAGCGTTCATTGAGTGGTACACTACTCAATACAAAGGAACCGATGTTAGAGCGTATAAGCAAAAAGCACGGAACCGTCTTGAAGCCCTGGGCGAAGCCGAAGATAAATATGGTAAGGATATATGTGAGTTTTCAGCCGCAGAAATAAAGGAGTACATCGGCAAGTCGCAGAAATCCTATTCAAGCTCGAAGGAATTTCTACGATACATGAAAGCATACGCGGAATGGTGCGCGCAAAATAAGTACTGCGCTCCAAACGCATCTTATGAGATAATTTCGCCGAAGGATATTGAATATTCTGGTACGCAGGCAGAGTCCCTTTTCCCGGGCATAAATGCTTTCGCGGATTATCTTGAGCTGCGCTTCCGCGCCCTTGACCAGATGACCATCGACAACATAACCCGTGCGGCGTGCTGGTTGCTTTACTTCGGCGTCAAATTTGACGACCTTGGTTCTTTGAACTGTTCGGACTATCAAGACGGGGTTCTGTCCTATGACAGAGGAACCATAGATTTCACGCCGTACCCAGTAGCGAAACTTGCCATTGACTCGGCAATATCGCAGACGACAATCCGTAAGAGACGTGGCATTGAGACCGTGCAGAACACCGAAAAGATTATCAAATACAATACGCTCAAGACAATCGCGCGGGCAGTGACTTGTTACCTTGGCAAGATAGATCCTGAAATTCAAGAATCGGGCGTACACTGCGTTTCGGCGAGCTGCATAGTTAAGTCTGGCTTATTCTGGAGAATAAAGCATTCAGACGCCGATTCAGCTGCAATGATGGCTACGAGATATATCTACAGCCGTTTTCACAGCTCGGAGAAGGTTATGAAGTTTCAGATGAGACAGCTTGATAAGGATTATCGGGCATGGGTTCCAACTTCCGAATAATTTAGTTGGGGAGGTTTCTCCCCTTCTAAATTACGCTATTCAGCGGCACACGCTAATTGAAAGGAGATAAAAATGATAGATAAAGCAAATGTCTTTTCCGATGAGTTACTTCTTATAGAAGATGAACATATTCGTGAGGTCACGAAAAAGATAATTGCGAAACTTCCGGATTACTTTTTCACTACGGCGGCTTCGAGTACAGGCAAGTATCATCCGAAGTACGCGCTTGGCGACGGCGGTCTGGTTCGCCATACAAAGGCGGCAGTTAAAATCTGCAACGACCTGCTTGCTCTGGAGTACAATCAGAGTAAGTTTGCGCCGGAAGAACGAGACATGATGATTGCGGCGCTGATACTGCACGATGGAATGAAGCACGGGCTCAATGGTAGTAAGTACACGGTTGCCGATCACCCGGTAGTGATGGCTGAATACATTCGCCAAAACCATATGGCGGACTTCACGGAGATTCAGCTTTTAATCATTACGGACGTCATTTCTTCGCACATGGGTCAGTGGAACACTGATTATAAAACTGGCGAGCAGATAATGCCGAAGCCGACTACGGAGATGCAGTACTTTGTGCATATGTGCGATTACCTCGCGTCTCGCAAGTACCTCATAGTCGAGTTCGAAAACTACTACGAGCCAAAGAATTATGAGAGTAATACGGCTCAAGCAGTCCCGCAAACAATCGACGAAATCATATCGGTGTGCAAAGCAAAGATTGCAAACGGAGCTGACCGCGCGGAACTGTATAAGATAATTGAGTCGATAAGCGGTGAGAAGAACCCGTGCAAAATTACAGACCCAGCTATCGCAGAGAAAGTTCTTGCGGCGGTAGGAAACTATAAAAGTGAAGGTTAATTGACAGGGAGGATTTTTGTGGCTGAAGTAACAAATATGGTTGAGGTTTTTAAAAACGAGGAGTTCGGCGAGATAAGGACACTTACCGAGGGAGACAGGGTTCTTTTCTGTGCTTCCGATGTGGCAAAGGCGTTGGGATATGCAAATTCACGAAAGGCAATATCCGACCATTGCAAGGGTGTAACGAAACGTGACACCCCTACAAATGGTGGTCTCCAGATGTTAAGCTACATATATGAGGGAGATATTTACCGTCTTATCGCTCACAGCAAACTCCCCTCTGCGGAGAAGTTCGAGAGATGGGTATTCGATGAAGTTCTCCCGATGATTCGCAAGACCGGCGGCTATGTCGCAGACGAAGACCTGTTCGTCGAAACATACCTTCCCTTCTCTGACGATAACACCAAGATGTTATTTAAGCTCACGCTCGAAACGGTTCAGCAGTTGAACGGTATTATCAGAAAGCAGATGAAACAAATCGAGGACGAAAGACCGCTGGTAGAGTTCGCCGACCACGTTTCTAACGCCAGTAATCTGATTGATGTTGGCACTCTTGCCAAGATTGCAAAGGACGAGCATATTGACATCGGCAGAACGAGACTGTTCGACTGGCTCCGTGATAACGGCTACCTGATGGATTCCCCAAGCAATAAGAATCAGCCGTATCAGAAGTACATCGAACAGGGTCTATTTAAAGTCCGCGAATGCACATATAAGACACCGTATGGTGATAAGGTCGGAACAAAGACGATGGTAACGGGTAAAGGACAGATGTACTTTATTGAGAAGCTTCGGAAGACATTCGCTACAAAAGCAGAAACAACTGACAATGAAATGAGCCTGGAGGAGATATGAGCTTTGATATAAACATTCTTATAGGAGCCCAACTCATCAACTTCGACGATGAGGGGTTCACAGTTATAAAGGATGGGAAGACATTTAGCTTCGAGTATTATTGCTACGAAGGCGATTGCTCTAGTTACATAGAAATCGAAACAGAATTATATGTAAACCTAAGCGATACTTCTAATAATCCTGTGATAACCAAAGTTGAAGGGCTCCCTTGTAATGACCCTGGACAATGTTGCGATATTACATTGTATGGGCTTTACAAACCGATGGCAAAGGCTTTTATCTCTGCAGATAGCGATTCGGGTTATGGATATGGTGCTTGTGTTCAACTGCATTGCAATCAGACAAATGAGCCAGTTGAATTAGTAAGCTATTAATAATGTGAAAGGAATAAGTAAATGAGTGAAACAAAATCTGTGTTCGACACTTTATATGAAGTGGATATTTCGGACAACGTAAAAGAGAAGAACAAGTTCAAGTATCTGCCATGGAGTTCGGCATGGGCAATTGTTAAGAAGCGTTTTCCTACTGCTTCTTACGAGGTCGTGCTTGACGAAGCACATAACATCTACCACACGGACGGTAAGACCTGCTGGGTTGAAACGACCGTCACCATCAACGGCGAGACACTGTCGGAAATGCTCCCGGTTCTCGATTTCAAGAACATGCCTATCCCGCTGGAATCCGTGACCTCGTTCAGCGCAAGCAAGTCGATAAAGAGATGTCTTGTAAAGAACCTTGCCCTGTTCGGGCTCGGGCTTACTCTCTGGAACGGCGAGGAACTCAGCGAGGACGCAAAGCTCTCAAAGATAAAGAAGGGCGACGAGATATCTGCAAAGCAGGCGGAAATTGTTGCGAAGTGTAAGGAGCTTGCAACTTCTGGTGAGCGCCGCGACGCGCTTTACGCAATCATCGAGACCTATAACGGCAACAAGAATCCTAAGAGTATCAAGTCCGTGGAAATCTGCGACGCGATACTTGCAAAGATTAATGAAGAGTTTGGAAAGGAAGAGAAATAATGATTTATTTCACTAATCAGTACGCGAAAATCTGGGAAATCAAGATGAGCGAGAAGTACGCCGACCTCCGCATCAGCACTTCTGAAAAGAATCAGGACGGCACATATGCTAACTCAAACTGGTTCGCACGTTGCCTCGGCGGCGGTCTCAAGGATATTGTGAACTTCAAGGAAGGCGACCGCGTCAAAATCACTAAGGGTAAGGTAGTAAACGAGCCGTATACCGATAAGGCTGGTAACAAGAAGAGTTTCGTCCGTGTGATGATTTACGGCATCGAATCCGCCGACAGCAACAACACATATACTCCGGCGCAGTCCGCGACCACTCCCCCGCAACCGAAGCCCAGCGAGGAGCCTGTACCGGCAGACCCTAACGACGCGTACCCGTTCTGACGAGGTGACGCATGAGCAATGAAGTAGTATGGAGTTTCTCCCGTGTGAGCTGTTACGATAACTGCCCTCGCTGCTTCGACCTCTGCTACAACCAGCATGTTGGCAAAAAGGATAATGCGTTCGCCCAGTGGGGCAGTCTTATCCACAAGTGTATGGAATTGTTCTTCAAGGGAGAACTCGACTTGTTTTCACTCGAGGATTATTACCATGAACACTACGATGAGTTTGTCACATGCGAGTTCCCGTACAACAAGTATTCTGACCTGGCTTCGTCATATTATGAAGCCGGGGAGGAATACCTCGGGAATTTTCCAGGACTGGATACGGAGAGATACGAAGTCCTGGGCGTCGAGCAGGAGTTTAAAATGCCTATATGCGGCGTTATGGTTCGCGGCTTTATCGACCTGATTCTGAGGGACAGAAACGATGGAAGCATAATCCTCGTAGACCACAAGAGTGCCAGTTCTCTGACGGGAAAGAAACTCGAACAGTATTTACTGCAGCTATATATATACTCATCGTACATCTTTGAGAAGTATGGCTGCTATCCGAAGAAGCTGGTGTTCAACCTTTTCCGCGCTGGCAAAGTGGCTGAGCGGGATTTCAGACTTGACGAGTTTACCAGAGCGGTCGAATGGCTCTGCGCAACGACCAGCCGAGCTTTAACAGATACGGTGTTCGCCGACAAAATCAGCATTGATTATGAACTCAGGTTCGAGGATATAGACGAGTTCAAGCGTAACGACTATTACTGCAACAACATCTGCTCGGCGCGGGCGTATTGCGAAAGGAGTAATGACTATGAGGGAAGTGACGAAGATTGGTTATTGATAAAGACCTGATTCTCAGGGCGAAAGACACGCTCGGAGACAGAAATGCGGATATCATTGCTGAAAAGCTCGGTCTCGCGGACTATGACTCCAAGAGCCGTAAAGCAAAATGCCCGGTTCATCGCGAGGACACAGCGTCTTTCATCTACAATCCCAAAGCGCACAACTTTCACTGCTTTGGCTGCGGTTGCAATGTTGACATAATCGACGCGTATATCAAGTGCGGCAAGACCTACATAGAAGCGGTCGAGCAACTTTTCAGCGAAGCAGGTATTCCCTATTCCTTCGCAGAACGCGGTGTTCATAGTTCAGCGGATTACAAGTATCCAAAGCCGGAATACGCTGGTAATAAGGATAAGGTCTATGAGTATTGGAAGAAGCGATGTATTTCTCCGGGAACCATAGATTACCTTGGAATAGAGCAGGACAAGCAGGGCAATACATTGTTCCGGTATTACGACCTCAACGATGTATTCACTATGTGCAAGGTCAGGATATCCGGCAAGGTCGCAAAGGGTCAGACAAAATGCTGGTGTCTGCCGGGAAGCGATACTTCTCACCTGCTCTATAACATGAACAAGGTCAATGTGAACCAGCCGCTCATCATCACTTCGGGCGAAGGCGACTGTGCGACGGCTATCGAGTGCGGCTTCTACAACACAGTCAGCATTTGTCTCGGAGACAGCAATACGCAGTATCTGGCATCGTGCTGGGACTTCCTGCAAAACTTCAATGAGATAATTCTGGTACACGACAATGACGCAAGCGGAGAAAAGTTCGCGAAGAATCTGGCAACACGGCTCGGTGAATACCGTGTTAAGATAGTAGACATTCCGCCATTCTACGAGAAGGAAGACGGAACGAAAGTAAAGATTAAAGACCTGAACGAGTTGCTCTTTTCGTGTGGGAAAGAAGCAGTCGTAAAAGCAATAAACGAGGCACAGAGCACAGAGATAAACACCGTAATCGACTATTCGAACGTCGAGGAATTTGACATGAGCGATGTCGATGGCTTTACGACAGGATTCAGAGATATGGATAGCGCGATTGATAAATTCTATATGGGGACTACCACTATCCTGACCGGAATAGCGGGCGCTGGCAAAAGCACAATGCTTTCAACGCTTGCATGCCAGAGTATCGAACAGGGATACCCGTGTTTCGTGTATTCCGGAGAGTTAAGCAACATGCTCCTGAAGAACTGGATTGAGTCAGTTCATGCGGGGCAGCGAGGAATGGATAAATTCGAGGGCGTATCAAAGGATTATTACAGAGTAAATCCGACGATATCAAAAGAGATAAGGAGTTATTACAAAGAACAGCTATGGTTTTACAAGGACGGCTTCGACCAGAAGATAAGCACCCTGCTCTCTACGATGGAAAGTATTGTCAGGAAACATGGTGTCAAGACCATAATCATTGACAACATGTCGAGCGTTGACCTCGAAAACGACGACAACAACAAGTACATCAAGCAGGACGAATTTATCCGTAACGTGATTGAGTTCTCAAAGAAATGGCAGGTCTGCTGTATTCTGGTACTGCACCCGCGAAAGATGGACATGGTTCGCCGAATGTCTATATTCGACCTGCAGGGCTGCGTGTCAGCGGTCAATCTCGCGCACCGTGTGATATCGCTCTACCGCGTTCAGCCGAGGGAAAAGGAAGCTGATGTCCGTAATGGCAAGCTTATACGCGCCGGGATAAAGTATGACGTTATCTGCGATGTGCTTAAAGACAGATTTGGTTCGGGCACAGGCAGGGAAATCGGCTTGTATTACGATATTCCGTCGCGCAGATTCTACGACAGCGTCGCGTCCCTTGACTTCAAGTATGCATGGGATAAACGCGATTACGGCAACACTCCCCTGCCCTACGGCGCATACTCACTCAATAAGGCAGAACAGGACGAAGCAGAAGTGTTCGGAACGATAAATGGATAAGGAGTTAATATGAGAAATTTAGCGCACATTGAAACAATAGATTGGATTTCCCCTATCGAGGGAAAGGACAGAATAGTCCTTGCCGGGATTCTCGGTTGGACTGTCATCGTTCAGAAAGCAGACTTCGCAGTCGGTGATAAGGTCGTTTTCTGCGAAATAGATTCCGTATTCCCCGAGAAGCCGGAGTTCGAGTTCCTCCGCAAGAACAATTTCCGTATCAAGACAATGAAGATGGCGGGCGTTCTCAGCCAGGGAATCTGTTTCCCGCTCAGCATGCTTCCTCTCGGCGATTATAACGTCGGCGACGACGTAACGGAATTGATGGGAATAACTCAGTACGAACCCACAATGGATAAGGAGCCTTCCTCTGTGGCTCAGACCTTGTCGAAGAAGTATCCCAAGTTCCTTATGAGAATGAAGTGGTTCAGAAAGCTCGTTCTTCCCAAGGACAGACAGGGCGGGTTCCCGGATTTCATCAGCAAGACTGATGAGACGAGAATCCAGAATGCGCCGCAGATGCTAAAGCTCCCTACGCTGTGGACTGCTACCGAAAAGGTCGATGGTCAGTCCGGCACGTTCACTCTTTGCCGCACACATAAGAAGGGGTTTCTGCGCAAGGAAAAGTTCGACTTCGCGGTTTGCTCGCGCAGCCTCCGTATATATGAGGAGGACAATTCCTCATACTGGAGCGTCGCAAAGAAGTACAACATCAAGAACGTGCTCATGGAACTGCTCGACCACTTCGGTACCGATTGGGTAGCAATTCAGGGTGAGTGCGTAGCGCCTAACGTCCAGAAGAACAAATATAAGGTAAGCGAACCCGACCTGTATGTCTTCAATATCATTACGCCAAGGGGGCAGAATGGATTCAATTTCCGCAGAGAAGCTCGCAAATACCTATGGACTGAAGTTTGTTCCTGTCCTCGCGGAGAATATGAAGCTATCTGAGATGACGGTCGAAGATGTTCTGGCATATTCAAACGGTATGAGCAGACTCGGCAACACTCTGCGCGAAGGTATTGTGTTCCGTTCGCAGAACGGCGTAAACAGTTTCAAGGCGGTAAGCCCGGAGTTCCTCATTAAGTATAACGCTTGATAAGGAGAAAGGAGACAATATGGCAGATAATTATGTAGCATATCACGTCCATAGTGATTACAGCGTGCTTGATTCCTGTACAAATTTCAAGCAGTATGTTGACCGCGCAGTCGAGCTCGGACAAAAGGCGATTGCTTTCACCGAGCACGGCAGACCGCTGGGCTGGATAGCCAAGAAAATGTACTGCGACGAAAAGGGGATAAAGTTTATTCGCGGTGTTGAGTGTTATCTCACTGAGAAGTTATATGCAGATGAAGAAACACAGCGCAAAATACGCGACAACTATCACACCATTCTCATAGCGAAGAATGATGCGGGCGCGGCGGAGATAAACGAAGCAATTTACAATTCAACACAGCCAGACCATATGTACTACGAGAACCGAATCACATTCGATGAGTTCCTGAGAATGTCTGACAACGTTATAAAGATAAGTGCCTGCCTTGCGTCCCCGCTTTCAAAGCTCCCCGTTTCACACCCGATGTATGAGAAGCTTGCGAAGAAGTACGATTATTACGAGATACAACCTCACGCGGTACAGGAGCAGGTAGATTATAACCGCCATCTGGCAATGCTCGCGGAGAAATATCATAAGCCGCTCATCGCAGCTACTGACGCGCACAGTCTTGACCAATACAAAGCTGTATGCCGCGAAATCCTTCTGCGTGCCAAAGATAAATGGTATCCCGACTCTGATATGTTCGACCTTACATACAAGAGTTATGACGAACTTGTCGAGGCTTTCAGGAAACAGGATGCGGTTCCCGAGAAAATCTGGATGCAGGCTATGCAGAACACCAATCTGATGGCAGATACTGTTGAAGATTTCTCAATCGACACTGCAATCAAGTACCCTATTTTGTATGGTTCTGCCGAAACTGATACGAAAACGTACCGCGAGACAGTGTATAAGAAGTTTCAGGAGAAACTCGACCGTGGCATAATCCCTCCGGAACAGAAAGCAGATTTCGAAACCGGACTAGAGGAAGAGCTGCGAGTGTTTGAGAAAATCGGCATGTCAGGCTTCATGCTATCAATGTCTGAAATCATCTCGTGGTGCCATGAGAACGGAATCCCGACAGGAAATGCCAGAGGTTCCGTAGGTGGCAGTAAGGCAGCATATGTATCGGACATCATCGACCTGAACCCAGTAACATGGAGAACTGTCTTTTCCAGATTCTGCAATGAGGACAGAAAGGAGATCGGGGACATCGACGTAGATTGTGTTGAATCCGACCGCCCGAGAATATTCCAGCATATCATCGAGCAATTCGGGCAGCGAAAGACGGCAAGAGTTCCAAGCTACGGGACAATTGTCGAGAAAGGGACAATAGAAATCGTCGTGAAGGGACTTGCTTCCCGGGCGGCAAAGCCGGAGCTTAACCCCGAACTCAAAAAAGGCGGTAAAACAGATTGGAGTAAGATAACTTTTGGAGGCAAGAAAGTCTACGCTCTGATTGATGAAATCAAGGCGGCGATGTCATCAGAAAGGTTGGCTCGCGAGAAATACCCGAGTATCTTCAAGTATTACGATGGGCTTATTGGCACGAAGATTTCGCACAGCGTTCACCCGGCGGGAATCGTCATCAGTCCGATTGACCTGATAAGCAACTACGGTGTCTTCGAGAAAGACGGCGAGAATGTCATGATGATAGACATGGAGGAAATACATGAGGTCGGGCTGGCAAAGTACGACTTCCTCATTCTGAAAAATGTCGAAATCATTCAGGATATTTTCAAGGCTATCGGGAAACCGTATCCGCGCTCAGATGAAATCGACTGGGACGACCAGAATGTCTGGGAAGATATGTTGAAATCGCCTGCCGGTATTTTCCAAATGGAGGGGGATTTTGCCTTCTCTCTTCTTAAAAAGTTCGAGCCACACTCCATCTTTGACATGAGCCTCGTCACCGCAGCGATACGCCCTTCCGGCGCGTCGTACCGCGACGACCTTATAGCTCACAAGCCAAACCACAATCCCTCGCCACAGATAGACGAACTGTTAAAGGAAAACAACGGCTACCTGATATATCAGGAAGATGTCATTGCATTTCTGCAGGAAGTATGCGGTCTTTCAGGCAGTGCCGCAGACTCTATCCGCCGAGGAATCGCCCGCAAGAAGCCGGAGATTCTCGAAAAGGCAATGCCGGATATTCTCGCTGGGTATTGTAAGAACTCCTCACAGCCACCGGAAATCGCGAAAAAAGAAGCTATGACGTTCCTGAAAATCATCGAGGACGCGTCAAGCTATATGTTTGGTAAGAACCATAGCATAGCTTACTGCCTCATCGGGTATCTTTGCGCATATCTGCGTTACTACTATCCGGGCGAGTTCATCACATCGTACCTGAATAACGCGGCGAATCAGGACGATATATCCGCAGGGACTGAACTCGCAAAGCAGCGCGGTATACCGATGCTATCTATAAGATTCGGGCATTCCGGCGCCCAATATGTGTATGACAAGAATCTCAATGCAATATACAAAGGAATTGCTTCCATCAAGTATATGAACGCCGGGATTGCAGACTCACTTTTCTCGCTGAATCCTGATGATTTCCATAGTTTCACAGATGTTCTCGAAGCGGTGTCATTCCTCGATGCGCGGCAACTTGAAATTCTCATCAACTTAGATTTCTTTGCGGACTTCGGCTCTTCAGAGAAACTACTTGAAATAGCAAGAATCTATCGTGATGTTTTCAACTGTGGCAAAGCAAAGACTATCGCACCGGGCAAACTCGTTTATGATATGCCATACGACAAGTATTGCGACTGCTTAACCAAAAGCGGCAAGCCAATGAAGAGCCTTCACATCAACGACTTTCCGGGTTTGATGAAATGTGTTGAGCAGTCTGTAATGAATGATTCCAGTCTTAAAGGCATGGGGTTGGCGGAGAAGATTGATTACCAGAAAGAATATTTGGGGTACAGCGATCTTGTAACAAACAAGGAAGAAGACAGGCGTAAGATAATCGTCAATGGGGTCTTCCCTGCCAAGCGCAAATCAGACGGTGAGATATTCGCGTATAATATTCTTGCACGTTCTGTGGGTTCTGGAAAGGAATCCCGTCTGACAGTTTTTAAGAAGACCTTTGAGGGAGAGAAATTCAGCAAAGGAGATATTCTGGAGGCTGGCAATATAAGCAAGAACAGCCGCGGCTACTGGTGCCTGCTGGATTACAAGAAAATATCTTAGCTATGCGTTACTGGTTAGCGATAGCCTAGGAAAGGAGAATTAATGCTCAGGTATGAAGACCACTGTGTGGACTGCCCTGCCGGAATGCCATGCTTCGGCAAGTCATGCCCACTTGTGAATGTTCCAGTATACTATTGCGACAAGTGTGGTGAAGAAACGCCTCGCGAGGATATACGCAGAATGGGAGAAGGTGATATTTGTATTGACTGCTTTTTTAAAATGGTTGGTGAGAGCCATCCGAACCCATACGCACTATTTAAGAAACTCAATGATATTGAGGAGTAGTATACTACTGATTTCCGCTTTGGCTGTGCTTTTATCTGTTGCCACTGCCCAGAGAAATCACGAGATGGATGGATTAACCAGCGCAGTTGATTGCTCTGAAGAAGCAAAACCAGTAAGCGTCGTATATGTTGAGATAGAACCACGCAACTTTGGCGTGAACGAACCTCAGTCAATGTACGATAAACTTACTGGTGAGGAGATTAATCTCATAGAAGTCGTGATACAGCACGAGGTGGGAGGGTTGTCCGCTGAATATAAAAGACTTATCGCGGAGCTTATATATAATCGAATTATATCAAGCGAGTTTCCAGATTCCGTCCGCGAAGTGTTGTATCAGAGAAACCAGTTCTGCGGGATAGAAAGTTGGTATTATCCAGACTATCCCGTAGATGAGGAAACGAAGCAGATTGTAAAGGAAGTTTTTTCAAACCCGGAGACATCACACAAAGCTACATATTACTACAACCCCGCCCTTTCGGAATACGAATCATTAGTCTGGTTCGAGTATAGCGGCGATGTGATGTACGAGTTTGAGTATGAGGAAACGAGCTGGGGTGTAACATACACTACCCGGTTCTTCAGGTAGGAGGAAAAATGGATAAACACATAAAGATTCGTCTTCAGACAGTTGAAGATGTAAAGGAGTTCGTTACCGTGGCGGAGAAATATCCGGGTAACATCAGGGTTCACGCGAACGATTATATCGTTTCCGGTAAGTCAATAATGGGAATGTTCAGCCTTGACCTTTCAAACCCCGTTATTGTCGAGGTCGATAATTGAGGTTCCGTAACGGATTTCGAATCTACCATCGCAGAATTTCTTGCGTGAGGGCGATATGGACGATTTACTATTAAAGCTGGATGCTTATTGTCTGACTCGTTCCTGCGATGGATGTCCCCTCGACCAGACGGGCTTCTGCGTAGCAGTGTATGATGCAGCAGAGGATATTAGTGCGGAAGCAAGGTCAGAAATTGAGAAGATACTCAGCGAAAATTTTTGACCGGTACCCGTTAAACTGCAGATTCAGCGCAAGAGTTAATTAGACTCAGCGCACTTTTGCGAAGGTTATATACTTTGCGAATGCTGAAGTGTATTTTCTCAGCGACTTTGTCCCAGTCGAGACAATTTATATAGTACTCTTCAAGGACTGCCTGTTCTTCGAGCGGGAGAGAAGCAATAAGCACATGGGCTGACACTCTCATCTCAATCAATTCGTCTATCTTGGCGTTTATTTCCTTTTCAAGCGCCGAAGCTTTGATGATTAGAGGCTCGATATCATCGCTTCTTGTAATATGCTTGATAAGGAAATAAAGCCGCTCCAAAGATGAAAGCTTTGCGTCAATGCATATATTGCAACTTCTTGCCTGTTCTAGGATTTCAATAGGTTTCATAACATCGCCTCCAAATGTTCACGTTAGTATTGCGTCTGTGAACATATTATACATCAATTGTTGCCGCTTGTCAACATTCGGTGTAAGTTACTTGTAGAAAATATGCACCCAAAATCGAACAGATTAGGGAGAAAGGGAAATATGATTTATCTGGATAATGCCGCCACCACTCCAATGAGTGAGAACGTCAAAGCGGCGATTAGGAACAGTATGGATTTATTTGGTAATCCATCTACTGTTTCAGCGGGCGGAACAGCCGCTCGAGTGGCAATAGAGGAAGCCCGAAAAATATGTGCGGCTTCTATAAACGCGGAGCCGGACGAGATTTATTTTACGTCCGGAGGAACTGAATCGGACAACTGGGCTGTTGATTCTACGGTCGGAATTTCAGAAACCGCAGAAAATGAAATTGCCCTTATTACATCAGAGTTCGAACACAAGGCGATACTCGCACGAGCCGATTACATGATAGCCAATGGTATGCGGGTCGAGTATCTCCCTGTTGACCAGTATGGAAAGGTGAACATCTCCGGGCTTATACGGCTTTTAAAAGACAACCAAGTTCGGCTCGTTTCCGTAATGATGGTTAACAACGAGCTTGGAACAATACAGGACATTGGACGTATAGCTGAAATCTGCCACGAACACGGCGTTCTGTTCCACACAGACGCGGTGCAGGCTTATGGCAAAATCGGAATTGACGTAAAGGAACTCGGAGTTGATATGCTGTCAGTGTCCGGTCACAAGGTTCACGCTCCCAAGGGTGTGGGGTTCCTGTACTGCCGTCGCGGCATAGCCATGAAGCCTTTGCTGTGGGGCGGGGGGCAGGAACGCGGACTTCGCTCAGGTACGGAAAATATACTGGGCATCGTCGGACTCGGAGAAGCAGCAAAGAATATCCACCCGCATGACGACGAGTTAATGCATTTCGACAAGGATATTTGGTGCTCTAGCGCTATCATGTATTTAAAGCAGTATTGCCCTGAATTTGAACTCAACGTTCCGGGTATGAACGACTTCCGCGCTGGCATTATCAATTTCAATGTCGGAAGTATCGACGGTACCGGGCTTGTCTCGCTTCTTGATTCTGAGGGAATCACAATATCCAACGGGTCAGCATGTGACACTAAGACGATACACCCGTCTCATGTTCTGAAAGCCATCGGTCTGACGGACGAAAAGGCGATGAATAGCTTCCGCGTTTCAATTTCGGGGATGGAAACAATCAAGGATGCTAAGTACTTTGCGGAGAAATTCGCTGAGTGCTTCCATAGATTAAAGAAGATAGAGGAGGTCAACAAACATGGTGAAGATATATAAGGCTACGCAGCCAATTGGTTCTAGGAACATCTACGATATTCTCAGGCTGATAGGCGAAATCTCGGAGTCAATTCTGTTCGTAAAAGACGGCAGAGTAGCTAACGCTAAATCAATGCTCGGGCTTATGTCACTGGCAATACAGCGCGGAGACGAGATTGAGATTATCAGCAAGGACGAAAAAGTGGCTGGGAATCTGTCGGACTATTTTACAGAGGTAAGATAACACAGGAAGTGGGTATAACAGAAAGGGAGGATTAAGAAATGGCATACAACAGCGTTGAAGAAGTCATTGATGTTACAATAAGAGTTCGACTTGAAGATGGGTCAGTGAAATCCATGAAGATTAATAAAGATGGATTAACCGGAGACCTACCGCTCGGTGGTTTTGAAGAAGCAATGGAACGGTTTTCTAAAAGTTCTTTGGTGATGCTCATGGGCATGACACCGTAAGATAGTTTCGCTCACAATTAAATGTACTCAATAATGACTACATTGTTAACGGAGGACAATATGGATAAAGTAGTAAAACGCAACGGAGACGTTGTTGATTTTAACGAAAGGAAAATCGAGAACGCTGTTCTGAAAGCGTTCGAGGAAGTATACCCGAACGGGACAGCCAACATTGACTCGACCGAGCTGACCCTACGTCTTGTTAACGAACGTCTGGCTGGACATAGCAAGAACGAGACATCTATTTCCGTAGAGGACATTCAGGATATAGTTGAGCAGGTTCTCATGGGCGTAGATGTCAAAGTGGCTAAGGCGTATATCACATACCGCTACAAGAGAGCTCTGGCGCGTAACCTCAAGGAAACGGACGAGGAAATTCTTTCGTTGCTCGACTGTGTGAACGAAGAAGCAAAGCAGGAGAACTCCAATAAGAACCCGACTCTGCTCCCTACTCAGCGCGATTATATGGCGGGCGCAATATCAAAGGACTTAACCAAGAGAATACTCCTGCCCCGGGATATCGTCGAAGCAGACCAGGAAGGGATAATCCATTTCCACGATGCCGATTATTTTTCCCAGCATATGGGAAATTGTTGCCTTGTGAATCTCGAGGACATGCTCCAGAACGGCACAGTAATCAGCGGCGTTATGATTGAAAAGCCGCACAGCTTTTCTACTGCCTGCACGATAACGACACAAATCATAGCTCAGGTGGCTTCGAACCAGTACGGCGGGCAGAGTATATCTCTGGCTCATCTCGCTCCTTTTGTACAGGTTTCAAGAGAGAAAATCAGAAAGCAAGTAGAAAAGGAAGTCGGCTTACTTAACGGAATTCCTCTCGGGCGGGATTTATGTACGATAGACAGAATCGTCGAGGGGCGCATTCTTGACGAAATCAAGCGCGGCATACAGACGATACAGTACCAGATTACAACCCTCATGACAACAAATGGTCAGGCTCCTTTTGTAACTGTGTTCATGTATCTCGGCGAAGTAAGCGACCCACAGACCAAGCATGACCTCGCGCTGATGATTGAGGAGACTTTGAAGCAAAGATATCAGGGAGTCAAGAATGAATCCGGGGTGTGGATAACTCCCGCATTCCCGAAGCTGATATATGTTCTGGAGGAAGATAACATTCACGAGGATTCACCTTATTACTATCTCACAAAGCTTGCGGCGAAGTGTACTGCAAAGAGGCTTGTTCCGGATTATATAAGTGAGAAGGTGATGAAAAGGCTCAAAGATGGTAATTGTTTTCCAGTTATGGGGTGCAGAAGCGGTCTTGCTCCATGGAAAGACGAACATAGCAACTACAAATTCTACGGGCGCTTTAACAAAGGTGTCGTCACCATCAACCTCGTAGACGTCGCCCTTTCAGCTAAGAAGAGCTGTCCTCAGTATCCTCTTGAAGAGTTCTGGAAAATATTCGATGAACGGCTTGAACTTTGCCACAGAGCCCTCATATGCAGATATGAGCGTCTCAAAGGAACCGTATCAGACGTTGCCCCGATTCTCTGGCAGCACGGAGCATTGGCAAGACTCAAGCCTGGAGAGACAATTGACAGATTCCTGACTGGCGGGTATTCAAGCATCTCACTTGGATACGCCGGACTCTGGGAATGTGTTCTCGCCATCACCGGCAGCAAGCTCACTGAGGAGCGTGGCAAGGAGTTCGGCAAAGGGGTGCTCCGGTATATGAACAACAAATGCCGCGAGTGGGATTCTGAACTCAACCTCGGATTCTCAATCTACGGAACGCCGCTCGAATCCACGACGTACAAATTTGCCAAGTGCCTGCAGAAACGATTCGGAACAATCAAAGGAATAACAGACAAGAACTACATTACCAATAGCTACCACATTCACGTCACCGAACCTGTGGACGCATTCACAAAGCTCTCTGTTGAATCGGAGTTCCAGTCGCTATCAACGGGCGGAGCGATTTCCTATGTTGAAGTGCCGAACCTCACTAACAATATCGAAGCTGTCCTCGAGGTCATTAAGTTCATATACGATAATATAATGTACGCTGAACTCAACACGAAGTCTGATTATTGCCAGGCTTGCGGCTTTGATGGTGAGATTCAGATTGTAGAGGACAACGGCAAGCTTGTCTGGGAATGCCCTAACTGCGGAAACCGAGATGAAAGAAAGCTTAACGTGGCGCGGAGAACCTGTGGTAAACAATGAACCAAATTGCCACAGTACAAAACAATTGAAATTCAAGGGACGTCGTCTTTGCTATCATGGCAGAACGATAATCTTGAGCCAAGCCTATCAACATACCTTATCCATAAAAGAAAGGAAGTGAACTTATGAAAGAACACAAGTGCGATATATGCGGGCGTGAGTTAGCAAGGAAAATCAAGTCTCACGGGTACACATTATGCGATAAGCATTACAAGCAGTACAAAAAATATGGTAAGTTTCTGGATAATAACCCGCGAACCATACAGGACAGAAATGAGCTGCATATCTGCGGTGATGTAACTTACATAGATTTGTATGACAAAAACTGTAATGTTGTTGCACAAGCCACTATAGACACTGAGGATATCGAGAAGGTCAGATATACTAAATGGAAGTTATCTTCTTCGGGATACGCAATGAACACACCTAAATTCAAAGGTGAGAACAAACATTTATCTAGGGCGATTTTAGGAACGACAGAGTTTGTAGACCATATAAACCACAATACCTTAGACAACAGGAAAGCAAATCTAAGGATTGTTACTAAATCGCAAAACCAGATGAATGTTAATTACAAGGGTGTGTGCAAAACTGCAAACGGCAAATATTATGCACACGTTAAAATCAATCAGAAACAGATAAACCTAGGCGTGTATATATTTGAGGAAGAAGCTTGTTTCGCCAGATGGTACGCCGAAACTCTATTATTTAAAGACTATCGGTATCCGAAACCAAAGCCGCTGGTCTTAGCAGATAGAGAGCACGCAATAAAGGAATATGTTGATAGGAAGGTGCAACGACTGTAATAATTGGTGTAGCTCAACCAAAGTAATGGAGAGTACATAAGGAACAGTCTACACCCCTGTATGAAATACTACAGCTTTACCAAAGCAAATATCGGGAAACCGAGGGTAGAAATGGTATATTGGTTCTAATTTCTGGAATCAAGGGCGCACACAAGAGATAAAGGAAAGGGTCATTCATCTGGGAGATGGAACATGAATTACATTAAGATAAGCAAACATGATACTTCAAACGGTGTCGGTGTCAGAGTCGTCCTCTGGGTCTCGGGCTGTTCCCTGCACTGTCCCGGGTGCCACAATCAGGAGGCACAAGACCCGGATACTGGCTGGGAGTTCACTGCCGAATCAATGGCTGAACTTATCGAAGCGCTTGACAAACCTTATATTACAGGACTTACGGTTTCCGGCGGGCACCCGCTGGAGCCGTACAATTGTGATGAGGTTTACCAGATTCTCAGCCGTGTAAGAAGTGTATTACCGGACAAGACCATCTGGCTGTACACAGGCTACAAGTGGGAAGAAGCTCTGCAAATGCACTGCGGCGGCACGTCGCCCGTAGATGTGATTTCTCTCTGCGACGTTGTGGTTGACGGCGCGTATGAAGCGGATAAGCGCAATATTACACTGGCTTGGCGCGGAAGCTCAAATCAGCGGGTGATAAACGCACAGGAATCGTTAAGGCAGAACAGAGCAATTCTGCAGTGTGAATAATCAAGCGGAGAGATACAGCCAGTTGTCTCTCCAAGGAGGTGAATGAATGATTTATATTGAAACCAAGATGACTCATATCCCCAACAAGTGTTCGCGGTGTAAATTTGCGGAGTGGAGCGGGAATGGAGTAACGGCTCGTAAGGTGTGCGGCATACATAAGAGACCGCTTGAAGCTGTATTTGTAAGAGAAAAGCGAAACTACTCATATTTGCGCCCGGAGTGGTGTCCGCTGAAAGAAGTGAAAGGAGAACTGAAATGAAGAAGAACGCACTGTTTGGCGTATTAGTCACGATAGTATCACTGGCTCTGTTATTTTTCTCGCCGATAATCAATTTCGGAATAGCCTATCTCGCGGGGTGGATTCTGCAATTGTTTATTGGAGAAGCGGTCGCAGGAGGTCTGAATGCTCTGTTCAATACAGAGCGGTTCACTGCTGATATGCTTCCTCTGTTCTGCGGAGCTCTGGCGCTTATAGGAAGTGCATTTAAGAGCCACAACATCGACCCGGTTATGGCATGGGAGGAATCAGATAATGAAGACAACGAATGAAAATAATGAACGGTCTCGACCTTTAAAGACCGAACTGGAGTCGGGATACTTAGTAGTACTAAGAGGGAATCCAGCTTTTGCCGGAAACTGTTATTGCACAGTTGTGAGAATGAACGGCGGCATGTATCTGCTAACCCCGATAGGAATGGTTTCTATGAAAGACTATAATCAGTCGCTGAAATATTCGCCTACGGATGGAACAGCAAGAAACGGCACTTTGGATGTAATCGCCGTATATGGTAGGCAGAAGCCGGATGTCAAGAGCTATGAGTTCTCTACTATAGGAAGAACGCTAATTTGGAGGGAAAGTATATGAAGAGTTATGGATTTTTACTCGCACATGGATACAAAATTATGAAGGGATACGTTGACGCCGAAAATCAGGAGGAGGCAAAGCGTAAAGCCATTAACGAGGAGTGGGACGATATCATTGATGAAGATGATACAGACGAGCTCACAGTAGGATACGAAGTCACCGATATCTGGGAAATAGACTAAGGAGGAAGCATGAATAAGTTTGAAAAGGTAAGCTACGCACAGTTCGAAGATGCGGAATGGAATACTCTGAACCACGAGCCGGGAGAATCCTGCTCTCCAGACTATGTGTTCGCATTGCAGAAATTCTATGAAAATCTAAATTTGCCTAAGAGAGCAACGAAAGGCTCTGCGGGATATGATTTCTTTGCTCCGTATAGTTTCGACCTCGAGCCGGGAGAAAGCGTTAAGATAGCAACTGGTATCAGAGTTCAGCTTGACGATGACAAGTTTCTTGCGTTATATCCCCGCAGCGGGTTAGGATTCAAGTTTCGCATCCAGCTTGATAACACCGTGGGAGTCATAGACAGCGACTACTATAACTCGGATAATGAGGGGCATATAATGGCGAAGATAACAAACGACGGTCGCGAAGGCAAAGCAGTACATGTCAAGCAAGGGGAAGCTTTCATGCAGGGTGTGATTACTCAATTCTTTAAAACCGTTGATGATGAGAGCGAGGCTGTGCGCAACGGAGGTTTTGGGAGCACCACGCCTAACGCATAAAACTCAAGATGCTGTGAAAAATAATATTACCATATAATAGGAGGTAATATAATGACCAGTGCACAAGCGCTCGAGCTCAAGAAACTAACATTTCTGGCGTGGACTAATCATCTTTTCTCTAAGGGAATGATAACAGCGGATAAACACCGCCAGATGATATCAGAGATTCAGCAACTCAAGAAGTAAATAAAAAATACCACGAAGATGTCAGTAGATTTACTTGACATCTTCGCTTTGGTATGGTATCATTATCTTGTTAGCAATGCGTCGCAATTTCAAGGAGGCAGAAATGGATATATATAATGTAGCGAACCAAATGAAGTTAGAGCGTAAGACTATCTTTGATTTAAATATCAGAGTGACGTTTTACGCTCGCGTTTCTACTACAAGAGACGAGCAAGAAAATTCCATAGAGAATCAAATTGCGTACTTCACAGAAATGATTAAGGGTAACAAAAACTGGGAATATGTCGAAGGTTATGTTGACCGAATCCGTGGCGAGTCCGCTGAAAATCGTACTGAGTTTATGCAGATGATTAATGACGGGAAGGGTGGCAAATTTGATTTAATTATCACGAAAGAGGTCAGCCGATTTGCTAGAGATACCGTAGACAGTTTGAATTACACCAGGGATTTGCTTCGGTGTGGTGTTGGGGTATTTTTTCAGAATGATAATATCTGTACCGTAGATACAGACAGTGAGTTACGCCTTACCATCATGGCATCAATCGCGGCGGACGAAGTGCGCAAACTCTCTGAAAGAATCCGCTGGGGACACAGAAGGTCGATTGAAAGCGGTAATGTGCTCGGCAATAACAGAATTTTCGGCTACGATTTGTATGATAAGAAGTTGCATATTAATGAAAGAGAAGCGGAGATGGTGAAGCTTATCTTCGAGCTTTATTCTTCCGGGCATTATAGCGTAAGGAAAATTGAACAAAAGCTATATGACGAAGGGTTCCGCGGACGAAACGGGAATAGAATTCATCACAACACGATTTCAGGTATTATACAGAATCCGAAATACAAAGGCTACTTCTGCGGAGGAAAGGTAAAAATAACAGACTTCAGAACGCGCCAGCAGCGATTCCTACCTGAGGAAGAATGGATAATGCATAAAGACCTGACCGGGGAGACCGTCCCAGCCATTGTTTCAGAAGATTTATGGGATAGGTGCAATCAAATTTTCAAAGAAAGAAGTGAGATTGTAAAATCAAAAGAACGGTCGATAAAAGACCGCAGCGTTTTCACTGGTAAAATATGGTGTGCCGTAGATGGAAAGGCATATTGGAGAACTAGCTACTCAAACAGCAAGCAGAAGGGCAAAAGCATTTATCAGTGGATTTGCAGTGAGAAAAAGCGTATTAACGCAAAGGCGTGCCCATCGTTCTCAATTTTGGAATCCGAATTATATCAGATGGTAGGAGAATTCTTCCAGTCCGTCGTACCTAGCATAGAAAGCTACGTCGATAATTTTATCTCAATATATCAAAAAAATGACTCCGCGGCAGTTATAAGAAAACAATTACGAGAAATTGAAGATAAAATTGGTCGCGAAAAATCTAAGAAAGATAAACTGTTTGAACTATATCTGGATGAGATAATCACCAAGAACGAGTTCAAAAAAAGAAATGATGACTCGGATTCACTCATTGCATCGTTGGAAAATAATGCAAGAGAACTGAAACGCGAATCATCATCAGACAAAACGATTGAGACAATTAAGGAAATAACAGCCTATATTAAGGACGTGTATAACCCCGGCGAGCCAATGCCCAAAGAATTAGTAGATGACCTTGTAGAAACAATAATTGACAGAATCGATGTAGAACCCGTCAATGATAATTCCATGAGAGTTTCTATTAAGCTAAGAACCGGCGAAAAGCAGGATTATAAGTATAGCAATTCCGGGCGCAGACTTCGTAATAACGAGATTGGCAACCGTTGCAGTTCGGGCATCATGTCTTTTACCATCTGGCCGCCGATAGAGCCTGCCTGCTTTGCAGTGAGCTCGCCGTTATAGCCATTGGAGTTCAGCGGAACGCCTACCTCGCTGGCTGCCTGCATCTTCATGGAATTGAGTGCGCTCTTGGTCTGCTTATTAGAAGCCATAATCTTGTTCTCCTTTAATAAAACCTTTTTTATTATACGGAACTTCCGCTCCGTATCTTTTACAGGAGCGGAAGCGTTTTCACTTCGCCCTTGCAGTTATATTATTTTCACTGCGGCGTTTTTTATTAAAGGAAATTGTTTCACAAATCTGATGTAATTATTGCTCGGAGCCTTGTTCTGAAGCCGAGCATTCAGCGCAAACGCCTTTCAGATTCAGCGTTACGCGGGTTATGTGATGCCCCGTCGACTGAAGCACCGTCTGCGGTATCGCGTCAAGGCAGTCAAGCTCAACGTCAAAGACCCTGCCGCATTTCTCGCATATCATGTGATAGTGCCGGTCGGTTCTGCCGTCGAAGCGGTCGGAGCCGTCCGCTATCGGGATTTTAAGAAGCATTCCCGCTTCGCTGAGCTGATTCAGATTGCGGTATACTGTTCCCAAGCTCAGATTCGGATTGTCATTTTTTAATGCGCGGTACACTTCCTCGGCGGTCGGGTGCACCGGAAAATTTCTCACCTGTTCATATATTATCTCTCTCTGCCGTGAAAAATTCATTTTTCCCCTCCATTATATAAAACAATAACTATTATTATTATTTTACCATAAAATAAGGAGATTGTCAATAGCAAAAAGGCAACGCTTGCCGCATTGCCTTATTTGTATTATCCGCAGATCTCGCGTGTGAGCTTCTCAGCCCTTTCGTAGACCTCGTTCGCGTCAACCGTCGTGAATTTTCCATTTTCGTAGAGGATTTTTCCGGCGACCATAGTCATGACTACATTCTGCTTTGTTCCCGCGTAAACGAGATTCTTCGCAATATTGTGTATCGGCTGCATGTTCGGCTGCATGAGGTCGATGACCGCAAGGTCTGCCTGTTTTCCGGGAGCCAGCACGTCGCAGTCTGTAAGTCCCATCGCAAGCGCACCGCCGGTGCATGCCATTTTCAGCACGTCAAACGCCGGGAACGCCGCCGCGTCATTCTCGCGGTACTTCTGCAATGCAGTCACAAGGAACATTTCGCGGAACATATCAAGACAATTGTTGCTTGCGGCTCCGTCGGTGCCTATCGCCATGCGGTCTATCCCGCGGCGCTTCATCTCGCAGAGGGGAGCGATCCCGCTCGCCAGCTTGAGATTCGACGACGGATTCGTAACTATCCACAGTCCCTTTTCCCTGGCAATGCGCATGTCCTCCTCATCGAACCACACGCAGTGAAATCCGCCTCCGCCGTACTCGAGCATTCCGAGCTTGTCGAAGAACTGCGTCGGGGTCAGCCCGTAGCGCCCGCGGCAGCCGTCGGTCTCCGACTTCGTTTCACTTGAGTGCGTGTACATCGGAGCCTTGTACTTCTGCGACAGCCTCGCCAGTCCCTCCAGGGTCTCGCGCTTGGTCGTATACTCCGCGTGGAATCCGAGCTGGTAGCTTATCAGCGGATCGAAGCGGTTGAACTTGTTATACTCCTCCTCGATACCCTCAACTGTTCCGCCAAAATCGTTGATGGAGCCGCACAGAACGCTTCTGTAGCCCATATCGGTGCACGCCTTCGCGTAGCTGTCCAGCTTCATGTACATGTCAAAGCTGGAAGTTATTCCGCTCGTAAGGTACTCCATGTTGCCAAGCTGAGTGAAAACGTACACCGCCTCCTCGGTGAGCTTCGCCTCGTGCGGGAAAACCTGCTCATAGAGCCAGTCGTTAAGTGGGAGATCGTCCGCAAAACTGCGCAGGAACGTCATGGCGGTATGAGTGTGCGCGTTCTTGAATCCCGGGATTATCAGCTTGCCGGTAAGGTCTATCTCGCGGTCGAAGCTACCCTGCGGGATATTCTCAGAGCCTGCGAACGTGATCTTATCACCGTCGGTGTGAAGCTCGCCGGTGATGATATCCTCGCTCTGCATGGTAAGTATTTTGGCGTTGTAAAAGCGTATTTTCATATTCCCTCCGAAGCGTAAAGCCGCTTTAGTGATTCTGTGTATGGATACCGCGCGATTCCCCGCTCTGTGATTATCGCGGTCACGAGTTCCGCGTCAGTCACGTCAAACGCTGGGTTCCAGCATTTGACCTCCGGCTCAGCGACAGGCTCGGAAAAGAACATGGATTTTATTTCCTCGCCGCTGCGCTCCTCAATCACGATGTCGTCGCCCGTGGCGCAGCCGAAATCTATCGTCGAGCCAGGGCAGAACACGTAGAACGGTATCCCATGGAACTTCGCGTTTATCGCCACTGAGCGCGTTCCTATCTTATTAGCGACGTCCCCGTTTGCCGCGACCCTGTCGCAGCCTACGAAGCACGCCTGTATCTTCCCCTGCTTCATCAGCAGCGAAGCCGCATTGTCGCAGATGAGCGTCACGTCTACCCCCGCGTGGTTCAGCTCGAACGAGGTCAGCCTGGCTCCCTGGAGCAGCGGGCGCGTTTCGTCGCTGTAAACGTGGAACTCATAGCCGCGCTCCCTTCCGAGCAGCAGCGTGCCGAGCCCGGTGCCGTACTCCACCGCCGCGAGCGCTCCCGCGTTGCAGTGGGTGAGTATTCCGTCGCCGCTTTTCACCAGGGAAAGCCCGTTTTCAGAGATAGCTCGGCAGGTGGCTATGTCCTCGTCGCAAATAGCCGTGCACTCGCTCCGGAGGGCGGAAAGCAGCTCATCCCGGGAACTATAGCCGCGTTCCGCGCAGGCTAGCATTCGTTTTACAGCCCAGCTCAGATTTACCGCGGTTGGCCGCGACGAAACAAGGTACTCCCCCGCCCTGCGGAGCTTCGGCAGAATATCGTCCGATGTTTTCCGAGCCAGGACGTACATTCCGAATCCCGCGCAGACTCCTATCGCCGGAGCGCCGCGCACCCGGAGCTTAAAGACGGCTTCGTAAAGCTGCTCCGCGGTTTCCAGCCGGAGGTACTCGACCCGGTTCGGGAGCAGAGTCTGGTCAAGTATCTCAACGGCGTTTTCGTCCGCTGAGAGCCTGACAGTGAAAATTTTTCCGCTCATCAGCTAAAGTATACAAGCTCGCTGGGAGCCGCTTCGGTTTCCTTTATCTCAGCTGCGTTAAGCACTGGACCTTCGCCCTTGTAAGCCGACTGCTTCTCGGCGATGATCCTTCCTGTTACTTCCACCCATGCACCGTCCTTGAAGTCGGCGGCGTTCGGAGCCTTTACCAAAATCCCGACTACCTGGATATCGTTCGCGCAGCAGGTCATTGCGCGGCGGGAAATAACAAAGTACCCCTTCGGGACGTTAGACGCGCGGAACACCATGCCTCTTACGCGTACGTTTCTGTTGAGATAGCGCTCGGTGTTGCTCATAACGTCGATATACCACAGACCGAAGTCGTCGTGGATTATCTCGATGGGGTCTGCGTTCAGGTCGTAGGGCATTTCGTCGTCGCCCTGGAAGCCCTGTTCAATTGAGCCGTCGGTGTACTCGAACATCATGTCAATCTTCGGGTTAAGAGCCTTTATGCTGCGGCGGAGCGTCTTTTTGTCGACCTTGTTTTTCTCGCAGCGGTTGAACACTACTATGTCCGCGATCGAGAAATTATCGGACAGAAGCTGGCGCATGTTGTTCATATAAACCTGGTACTTGGAATGATCAACGAACATGAAGATCTGGTAGAATATCCAGTCCTTTGGTGCCTTCTGCGCCATCGTGCGGAGGCTCCACATGCCGTTGTACTCAAGCATTATCTGGGTCGGGCGGTGCTTCTTCACCAACTCGCTGAGGTGCTCGGGATTAAATTCCTCCTCGTCCTCGATGAACTCCACCTCTGCCTTTGCAGCCTTGAGGATATCGGGCGCGTACTCGACCTCGCCCTCCTCGCAGGCAATTATAAGGGTGCGCTGACCCTTAGAGAACTGCTTGTCGCTTATCGTGTCGAGGATAAACGAGGTCTTTCCGCTCTCAAGAAAGCCCGTTATCATATATACCGGAAGCTCCATTTTGCTCCTCCTGTCATTATCTTAAAATAGTACCGTGCCCGGAGTTTTGCCCCGGGCGCGGTGTTCGCTTTTGTGGAAAATTAAGGCAATAACGCGCAAAGATTGTGCGTGTATTGCGCAGTCAGATTTTTCGTCAGTTTGTACAACGAGGACGCAGCAAGGCTGTCGCCTTGCAAGGACGAATTGTGCAATA
>ERZ773145.204-NODE-204-length-61632-cov-8.216785_pt1 | contig 61632 bp, 85 predicted proteins | sample MGYA00580848_ERZ773145 | MGnify/ENA primary metagenome ERZ773145 (study PRJEB29015, sample SAMEA2737858) | human gut metagenome | biome: human gut; feature: human-associated habitat; material: faeces | place: China | collected 2012 ... | reverse complement strand
AGATAGAAAAGGATGGAACGGTGCATCTGACCATCATTCCGGGTAAGGTAAAGACTATCAAACTTTGACGGATATTGAATTGTTTGGGTATGGAGTGGGTAAATTTCAGTATATCACGGGTATTTGATGAGGAGAGCAATTAGTGTAAAATAGTTTTTACGCCTTGATGTTATAATCTTTACATAAAAGAAAACAATTCTATCGTTGAAGCTCTTACGTGGGATACCGCTTTCAAGAACATAAACGAACCAAGCGGATGGGCCATGAAAGGGATACATGAAGAAGCCTACCAATAAATCCGGCATCAATTGACATAACAAAATCGGATAACTGAAAAATTATCCGCTTTTAGTTTCTTTATTTCGAAAGAAAGATATATATTTGCAACGCTTTTTCAGAAAAGCACCCGATATTGCAGAAAAAACAGTTGCCGAAATGGCTCAGTTGGTAGAGCAATTCATTCGTAATGAATAGGTCCCGGGTTCGAGTCCCGGTTTCGGCTCAAGGGGGGTCAAAATGCTCCCTTTTTTTATTTTACGCCAATAGGCTATAAATCAATATATTACAAACCTAATCGACTGATCTTCAACGTGTTTAAGTAATCTTACTGATGATTACTTCCGTTACTGTGCATTACTTATCATTACACTGTTGAACTATTTGTGATACCAATTTGTTCCTGGTATCACAGCTGGTATCACACTTGGTATCACATTTACCATAATTAACAAATTATAAACTAAAAAGAAACAGTATGGAAACATGGAAAATCAAGCCGGTATTCGACAGAAAAAAGAAAGCAACACCGGAGAAATCAGCTAAGGTTGAAATTGAAATTAAATTCTCACGTACAGAAAGGAAATGGATCTCAACAGACATTGAACTGTATTCAAACCAATGGGATGGAGAATTTGTGGTACGTCACGCTAAATTCAAACAATTAAATAAAGCAATAACCCAATATGTAAAAAAGTTTGATGATATTATCAAAAATATAAGAAAAGAAGGAAAAGACATCAATCTAAAAAACTTTAATATTTTTTATAACGAAAAACACGTAAAGTCTAAATCGTCATTTTTAGATTTCGCTTATGACGAGTTACAAAGAAGGGATCTTAAATGGTCAACCAAACGAGCGCACCTTATAGCACTGGAAGCTCTAAAACGCTCCGGAGTAATTAAAACATTTGACGATATCACTCCTGAAAATATAGCTTTATTTGACAGGTTTATAAGAAGAGAAGATCCAACAAGAGGACAGACAACAATACATGGATACCATAAGAGAATAAAACCTTATATTAATGAAGCGCTTCGGCTTGGACTTATCGAGGACACACCTTACAGGGTATTCAAAGATAAACATGGTAGATATAAAACAAGACAGCCTCTCACAATGGACGAACTGCAATCTATCCGCAATATAGAGTTGAATGATCGACAATTACAAAAAGTACGTGACCAGTTTATATTTCAATGCTATACCGGCTTATCATGGGTTGACTTATACATGTTTGATTATGACAGATGTACTGTAGAACATAACGGAGTTGCATATATAGACGGAGAACGTATCAAGACCGGAACCAAATTTTACACACCTATACTTACTCCAGCAATGGAAATATTAAAAAAATACGATTATAAATTTACAGTCCCTACTGTACAGTCATTTAACAGAAGCCTTAAAATCATAGCTGAACTTATCGGCTTAAAAAAGCCCTTAACCAGTCACATAGCCCGGCATACATTCGCTACCACTGTTGTTTTAGCAAATGACGTACCTATCGAAACGTTGTCTAAGATGCTAGGGCACACAAAGGTTTCAGTCACACAAGTTTATGCAAAAATTCTAAATAGTTCAGTAGAAAAACATGCGGAAAAATTAAACAGTATTATATAAATCCATCCGTTGTGCTTATGAGTTATCGCTTTTAGTTCATAGGCACAACGATATCACCCTTGCCAACACGACAAGAGGTATCAGTCTATAAATGAACCTCTCTATACGTTCCATCGCATCACAGCAAGTAAACGACAGAAATACCAGTGAGGCACATCATCAGCATGTTCAAGCAATATGTTCAACTTATCTTCTTCCATATTCTGTTAACATAAAAAAAGCGGTAAAACCCGTTGGGGATTACCGCTTAATGCTAAATAGTTACTTTATTTTGCGTTTTTGAATATTTAATTTTATCTTTGCGCCATGAAGATAGCCCTTGATACATTGAAAGGCTACGTTGACCGTAGCTCACTAGTGTAGATGTATGGGGGGTATCTTTTTTTGCACCTTTAGATTGCAGAACAAAACTACAATTCGAAAAAATTATTTATCAATCTTTTTCATTTCCTTTGCTGTCATTTTAAGAGCTTTTTTAATTATAGGCAATTCTTTTTCTTGTGGCAACTGTTCAGGTTTGCGCCCAGTATTTTGTTCTACTATATTTCGGACTTGTCTTCCAACAGTATAGTGTGTTTGTTCTAAATTAGCTTGTCCAGATATTTGTTTACTCTTTATAAGCTCTTCGGTTTGGGTAACACGGAATAGATTGGCAGCAAGTTCGGTACGGCTCATTCTGTCAAATAGCTTTCCTTTTTTAACGCCACGTTTCTTTTCAAGCTTCCACGATTCCATATTATACATACCCAGATAACCTGCATTTTGAAACTTTGCATAATCAGTAACATTTGCGGCTTTTGCTGTTGAAGCGAGAGATTTGTTTCCATCTGCAAGTTCTTCACGTATTAGCACGCGGTCTATTTCCTGATTGTTTTCAATGTATAATTCAAATTTTCGTGTTTGCTGTGCGAAATAAGCTTGCGCCAATGCTACTTCTGGCTTCTTTGGATCGCCATTCATAGCAGCAAGATAACACGCAAAACGTGTAAGTTTGAAGTCTTGGAACTCAACACCATTATTATTGCGTTTCACAGCTATTATATTTTCATAATGAGGAATGTTGAGCGAAACAAAAGCCTTTGTCGCGCGGTCAAGAACTTTACAAAATGCTTTCATATCATTATATCCAAGCATAACCATTACTTCTGAGGCCCACCAATAAACGATGCCGTTTTGGTTTTTAAAGTCTTCAAAAGAAAGAATCGCATTGTTGTTTTCTTGTTCCATTTCCATCTATAATTTAAAATTCGGCTCAAAGATAGAATAAAGTATTTGTTATTCCAATAATATCATATAATTAAGATATATAATTTTATTGGATTTATGTATATAATTTCACGACTATTTTGTAAAAACGGTAATTCCAACAAGTCAAAGAACGCTTCTGTTCGATTATTATTTTTCCATTCCCTTTCTGCAATGTTCACATAAGAACTTTTTGGCTACAGGGAACATCTTTTGACCGACATATCCACTGAGATATTGCGCTTCCTCTCCATAAGGATCAATCCCGAAAGCCTTGGAGATATGCCGGCACAAATGACCTTTTTCGTGGTCCCACGAATTTTGAAACTCTTCGGGGGTAGAGGTTAGTGAGATAACCATTACTGTCTCTCTTCTCCTGTAGTCCGAATAGGTTAGACCGGTATTCATTCTGCCTTCAGTCAGATTGCGATACGCACGCTTGAGGGAATCCCCCCTGCATCCTATACGGTACAGGTCCATAATGATCCGATCCGCCCAATAGGTGTGTACCGCATAATACACTTTGACGTGCCAGTCCCCATATTTTGGTATGTAGAACTCCTGAACAATCATATCACATCCGACCAGATTACAGGAATCCCTTTACCTATACAGGTGGCAAAGAACTCGTCAAACGCCCTGCAAGGATCGCCATCAATATCATCAAGGTAGCACTTTATATGCTTGCACAAATGTGCCTCGTCAACCAATGATTTTTTATAGAAATCCGCTTTCAGCATGTTTGCGACATAAGCAACGTCATAACCCTTGTCGTGCTCGATGGTAATTCCGTTCGCTTTCAGCATATCGTCCACTTCGTCTTTGCTCCACGGCTCCAACTTTTTTTCTTTACCCGTGGTTTCGTCTTTCACTTTCATTTTTGAGACGGCCCATTCATAAAGTTTCTTGCTGAAATGAAAGCCGTATGCTTCCAGATATTCCCTCATGCCAGATGGGAATCTGCTGTATGTATCCAATCTCTGTTCCATAACCTTTGTTTAAAAAGAGGGGCATTCCACCCCTCCACCATTAATAAAACTCACCGTTGGCGCGTCTGCGTCTGCGTTCTCCCATGTCATCCATGCGGGGATATTCAGGGAAATAGCCGGGATATCTGCGTTCTCCCATACCTGATCCTGAATAATTTCTTCCGCCATCACGGAAGCCCATGTCTCCATGAATCTCTCTCATGGCCTTTTCGTAACCGTGGCGGCAGCCTTCCTTGTAGGCTTCTTCCACCTCGTCACCTCTCATTCCGAAGCCGCGTCCGTAATCGTCACGCCCTTCTTCTAATATTTCCCACATTCCCATAATCATTTCTTTGTTTTGGATGTTTCAACCACTCCGAGCTGTTCCATAAGCCGTTTGTTCAATTCCATAAGGTCAGACATGTTCTTGCTCATTTCCGACATTTGCCCTTTCAGAGAGGATATTTCCTGCTCCTGACGTTGTTTCTCGGCAAATTCAGGGTTCAAGAGCGTAAGCATCTTGTCACACCCTGCAATGACGGAATTGTGGAAGTCCATGCTGTTGATGATGTCTATGCTTTTCTGTTTCATAGAAGCGACCTCGTTATTCATAGCATCACGCGAGCATGACACTACGATATTCCCGTTCTGTCCGAAGTCGGCTATATCCATGCCGGCAGGAAGATTTTGGAATGTCGTGTTCTGCCCGTTGATGCAGACAACAACATCCACAACCATTTCCATTTGGGGCAACTGTCCCATAGGGGATGCCATAGGATATTTCGGCTTGGGAGCGGAAACGCTGACCACCGGACCGTATTCGATAAACGGGTTAGCATCCTTATGAAGTATATACAATTGGTTATTGGTACGAAGTGATTGAAACATGATTGTTTAATTTTAAGGAGTGTGGTTATTCCCATTTTGGGAACCACCACAAAACTCCATGTTAATTATTACTTGCTCCGTAAAGAAGCGGTTTCTACTGTAGGAGCCGGAGCCGTTGTCGGTCTGTACCCTCCATTAACAAGATACAATTCGTTGGTGTACTTGTTATAATGAATCTCATAGATGCCGGTTCCAGCCAAGTTTGCAACAGTCACAGGCTCATTGTTATAAGCCATCAACGGTCTTGTGTCCCCATTAGTTCCTATCAATATCGGAAGTGTAGCAGTCGTACCGGCAGGTATAGCTTGTCGGAGACTGATATAGAATCCCCCAACATAATCCCTGTTACGGAACGCATGGTTAGGGAGTTCAAGAGTAACATTCTCCGTACCGACTGTCACAGCCACCGTAGGAAGAGTATTGAAGTTTGCTCTTCCGATTGATGGGAATGGGAATCCTGTAAAAAAGTTAGGCCACATATCTACCTCCTTTCTTACCGGATTAACCCCAGTAGTTGTTGCAACCACATCCACTACGTCCGTATACAGCGTCACCCATATATGCACCGTAGGCGGCTGCACGGAAACAATCTGTATTAATAGCGGTTAAATTGGGGTATTGAACACTCACAGTATTGGGGAGCTTGCATTTGATTCCATCAACATCGCTTTGTAATGCCTGCAATCCGGCTGCCAAAGGAGCAATCTGTTGTCCTACTGCACTCAGGATAGTGGCGTTCTGATTACGCTGGGATATTTCGGCTGTTAAAGTAGCCTTTTCCGCAGTAAGAGATGCGATCTTGTCCTGCAATGCCTGATTTTGAATTGCATCAAGTTTGGCAAGGATAGCATTCGTGTTGGCAGTAGCACCGTCACGCAATGACAATGTGTTTTGGTTAGCAGTGTTGATTAATGCGTTAGTTTGGTTGCACATTGCAAGCTGACTCTCGTATCCTTGTGTGGTTACAAGCTGTTTCATATCGCAGCAACAGCTACAGATCTGAGATGTCAGAGCGTTGTTACCTTGCATAATCGCAGTCAGGATACTGTTGGTGTTCTGACCCATTTGGTTACCGAGACCGCAGATTGCCTGTGATACAGAGTTAATACCGGCAAGGATTTGGTCTGAAGAGGTGTTAACAGCTTGGGCTAATGATGCAATGTCCACACCGTTCCGGTTAAGTGTCTGCATGATCATTTCTCTTCCTTCATCGGCACCCTTATTGTTGTTGCCACCGAATCCAAAGTTTCCGTTACCGAAGATGGCTGCAATCACAATCAATGCAATGATGTCCTGAAAACCTCCATTGTTTCCGAAAAAGCCGCCGTTTCCATTTCCTCCCATCAGCCCCATCAGATAGCCTGTGTCAATTCCACGGCTCTGCAAGGACGGAAGAATGGACGCAAGCAGACCATTGTTTGCGCCGGTTCCACCGTCTTGGTTAAAAACATAAGTTCGTTCCATAAGTATTTGTATTTTGTATCCCGGTCAAAATCGACCGTTCACAAAAGTATATATATCATATCTCATGAGGAATCAGTTGTTTCCCAACAAATTCTTTATATTATCCCAATATATTCTCATCATTTTCCCATTCTCTATCCTCTCATGGAAATTAGATATCATGTAGTTAACTGCACGTTTGGTTTTGTGGATATGAACGGCTATCTGTGAAGGGTACATACCACTTTCGAAAAGAAGAGATACAAGAAGATACCGGGCATCCACTGTCTCCATCTTCTTATCAGACGATAATATTTGGTCAACAGACACTTCTGTTTCTTTTGAAACAATATTAATTATTTTGGCAAAGATTTCTGACTTGCACATGTTTTTTCTAGTTTTTATTCTTATCTTTGCCATGCCACATAAAAAACTTGATATATACATAAACAAAGCATAAGATACCGTGTTGAAGATATTAAGCCTCCAACGTACGGTGTCTTATGCTTTTTCAAATTTTTATGTGGCAATAATTATTTGAACGTTGGGGGCTTTTTTTTGATTCTAAGCCCCTGAAAGAATTACTTTTATTAAATGAGTTTTTCTATTATATGCCACACTTCTACCTGTGGCGAATAATACTTGATGTTGCTATCTCATCTTGCACCTCCCTTCTTCTTTATCAGCCAAATGACTACGATTAGCAATACTAATATAACACCTATAGATAACTCTCCTAGTTCTAATTTTGTCTTCTGCCACCATGTTAATTCCTTCTCCACAGGATAGGGAATTTCTACCTCTTTCTCCTTCTCTATATAGGTTGTATCGCGAATTGTCCTGTCACGGTAGACTATATGCCACTTGTCAACTAATACTGAATCGCCTTTCTCTTTTACATAGATAGAATCCTTAATGTGAATGGAATCACGTTCATGCACGGTAAGATAAAGACTGTCAGTCCTTATTGTTTCCACCGGGACATACCTTATGCTCCGGCATGATCCAAACAGCAATAGCAATGCTATCGCTACCGCAATCCATATATAGATCCTTAGTTTCATAGCAGGTCCCATCCCTTATAGATATCCTCCATTACGGCAGGAACACCATTCTCAACATAAGATATAGCAGCAGCCAAAGAGCACATCGTATCTTTATCCTCAATGTCCGGAACATATACTGAAGGTACCTGCATATCCTGACATACCCGTCTGATGTAAGCCCCTGTATTGTTCTCTGTCTGTGGGGCCCATCTTGTAATAAAGTCTGCAATACAAACACAGTTGTGTCTCCTTCTGTAATTCTGCAATGTACGGATTAAAGCACGATAACCCCATTTCATTTCTACAAACTGAAAAAACTCCTTGTCTGTCTGTTTTTCTCTCAATCCCTGCCATTTATCCTTTGTTATTCGGATATTACCCGGATTTGCATTTCTAAGACCTCTTGGTAAACTCTTCATTTCTTTCCCTCCTTTTCTTTTAATTTCTCTATTAAATTATTAAAGCGACTGTTAATATAGATGCTGATGCCAAAAACACTACCGGCATACAACAGACATTGAGCAAACAACCACAATACACTGTCGTGTATCTGACCCATAGGTTCCGAGCACACAAAGCCGGCCACAGCCAAGGACGCTCCCAGTACAAGCATCCCCACGGCAGTTGAATACTGAATGTTTTCTTTTGTCTCCTTTCTCATTATACAAAAATTATAGTTCAATCCTTTTTTAATCCTTTAATTACACGTTTTGGATTACCCGATTTTCAAGCTAACCTTTATTTTGTTATACAAAACAAAAAAGAGCCTGCTACGGAAACTAATCCGCAACAAGCTCTTGGCTTTATCAAATATGTAGTATGTCCTTTCGTCATAATTAATGTGGCGTGCATCTTCACACGCTTCCACAAAGATAAATATTGCTTCTTTCTTTCGCAAATAAGAATACAAAAAAAAGAACGACCGCCAGCAAAAAGCACAGCAGCCGTTCAATCCACGCCCTACTCTCTATCCCATTTTCCCAAGAAGACAATAGCGAAGATATCAAACAGGTTGTATCCACATGGGAAAAAGGTTAATAAAATATATGTTGTATAATCTGTTATTTTAATTTAGATTAAACAAAAATAATATTTAAATTGTTTGTTAATGAATAAATTAATTTGTTCCTTTGTAGCAGGCAATAGCCTTCATGGTGTGAAGTTACACCATACCCACTTTTAGAACGTGATCACTGTGGAGGCAATTGCTGTATTATAACGGCGGTTGCCTTTATTGTTGAACAATGAAACAATGGTTTAAGATACCTTCTTTAAAGAAGTCGAATAAGGATATGTATAGTGATGCTACTTATCATGGTAAAGATGATGGTGGTAATTTTATTTATGTTCCTAAATGGGTGGAAAATCTGTTTTATGGCAATAGAGGGAATATAGATTTTGACATGTCGACCGTTGAAGGGAAATCAAGAGCCTTACATGAATGTTGGCCGTTTGCAATGGTTCTAGATCATTGCGGAAGAATGATGCAGAATGGGCGGTATTATGTGACGGATATTAACGGAAACGAGAAGAGGAGTTTTAAAGACATTGTGACTCTTTTGAATCGTCCGAATGTGATACAGAGTGGGCGTTCTTTTATAAAGCAGATTGAGATATCTTTGAAGTGTTTCGGATTTTGCCCTGTCTATACACTAAGAGCTTTAAAGTCTGATCTCCCTAAATCCATGATGGTAATACCTCCCGAATTATTCTACATGGAATCATTCGGTAAGGGCCCGTTTACTCAAACAGAGCTTTCTTCAATTGCTAGTAAGGTATATATACGTTGGGGAAATGAGAATATAGAACTTGGTGATGAGGAGTATTTTGTCATATACGATTCGATAATGGATATTCCAAGTAATAATGGAGGGAGAATTACCTTCCACTCCCCTGTGGACGCATTATCTACTCATACTCGAAACTATATGGCTCAACTGATAGGGAGAGGAAACCTTATTGTTAATGGAGGACCTAAAGGGATACTATACGGGAATGATACGACTGACGTAGGGAATGCAGCTATTACTCCGTCTGAATCCAAGAAATTGCAGGATGATTTCAAAAGGAAATATGGTATAGTGCATAAGTTGTATGAAATCATGGTGACTCCTAAGAAACTAGGGTGGATTACATTGGGGTCAAATACAGACCAATTGAAGCTTCATGAGGAGGATAAGGCGTGTTTGGAAGCGATAGCTCAGACGATAGGCTTTGACCCCAATCTGATTATACAAGGAAGTACTTATGATAACTCTTCTCAAGCAAAGAAAGCGGCATATCAGGATCTTATTATCCCTGACAGTGAATCTATAACAGAGGTTCTGACTAATGCTATATGTAAGGACAGGGCAATAATCAAAATGGACTTCACTCATGTCCCTTGCCTTCAAAAGGATATGAAAGAATTGGCGGATGCCTTGTCTACAGCCTCTAATGCTGTAGCTTCATTGTATAACAATCGGCTGATTACTTTTGAAGAAGCAAGAACCGAAATGTCCAATTTTACAGATATTGATCCTGATAACCCTAAGGGAGAATTTAAAAGTGAAATAAATAATGATGGAGACAAGCAAATACAAGAACAGGTTGGGGAAGCAGTATAAATCCTTAGCTTTTTATGCAAAGGAGATACAATATGATTCTGGCAGTAGAACTATCAGTGGTTATGCTGCGGTTTTCAATAACATTGATAAGTCCGGTGACATGCTCCTGAAAGGTTGTTTTTCAAAAAGCATACAGGAGAGAGGCCCGGGAAGTTCTGCTAATGATAAGATTATCATGTTGTGGATGCATGACATGCATGAGCCTATAGGACGCATTACGCTTCTGCAAGAAGATGAGAAAGGGCTTTACTTTGAAGCGTCTATTGATGATGTGGAAAGAGGAAATCAAGCGTTGAAGCAGCTTGAAAGTGGCACTTTGAACCAGTTCTCTATAGGTTATAGTTATGTATGGGAAAAATGTGAATATGACAGGGAACGTGATTGCTTGGTTGTAAAGGAAGTCATTCTGTATGAGATATCCGTAGTGTCCATAGGATGTAACGGAGAAACTGAATATCTTGGTCTGAAATCGGCAGAAGAATATGAAAGTGCGTTGGAGTCACTTCCGGTTGAAATAAGTGATGTATGTAAAGGACTTCCGATAAGAAAGAGGGAGGAAATCCAAATGTTAGTAAGAAAAGCGATGTCACTCGCTCGATACAAGCCGGCAGACAAGCCACTTGATGAAGAGGGAGCCGATGAAAAAATAAAACTATTTACAAAACCTTTAAAACTTAAAGAAGCATGAAATTTGACTTTTTAAGCAAAATTGATTTGTCGGTAATGGATGAGGTTTCCGTGAAGTCATTACAGGCGTTGCAGGACGCAATAAACGCTACTGTAGGCGATTTCATGGACGATACTATCGACAAAAAAACTTTTGAGGATAAATTAAATGAGGTTTCTCAAAAGATAGATTCCGAAAAGGAATTGGATACAGTGCGTAAGGAACTTGGTGAGATGAAAGAGATAATCGTTCGCATGAAAGGTGCAATGCATAAGAATGAAGACGGGCAAATGGTGTTCAAGTCTGTAGACCAGCAGATTGAAGAGCAATTGAAGGATTTCATCACAGTAGGCAAGCACGGAGAGAAAACTGTGGACTTGAAAACGGCTTGTAAGCAGTCCCCCGGTTTTAAGAAAAGCCTTACGCTTATTATAAACAAGAAGGAGGTTGATCCCTTGAAGAGTACGGGTGTGGCACCACATTATAACATGACAATTGATAGTCAGTTATCTGTTGATCCACGTTCCCAGACTGTAATCCGTAAATTTGCCAATGTGGCAGCAATATCTACACGATCATTGACTTATGCGGAGTTCAATCCGGGTAAAGAAGAAGCCGAATGGGTTCCAGAAGGCGGTCTTAAGCCTATGATGAGCGGTACATTGGCAGAAGTTACTATCAATGCTGGCAAAGTGGCTCTTGGCACAAAAGTAACCGAAGAAACATTATCTGATTTGCCTCAGTTGGTTGCGGAGGTTAGGGCTGAGATTATCAATCGTATTGGTTTGAAAGAAGAAGAAGGTATTCTGTCTGGTACTGGTTCCGGCGGTCAGATTAAAGGGATTGGGAGTGATATACCTACATTCTCTTTGACAGCTCTGAAAGTAGAGAAACCCAACACTTATGATGTTATTGTTGGTATGTATACACAGATTGTATCAATGTCCAATATGGCTTATCGTCCAAACCTTGTGCTTATGCATCCTCTTGACTATGCACAGATGCAGTTGACTAAGGATGTTAATGGACAATATCTCCGTCCTTTCCGTATTGGTGATGAACTGATTCAAGGTTTGAAAGTGGAAACCAGCACTGCAATCAAACAAGGTGATATTTGGGTTGGCGATTTTAACTATCTTAACATCCGTGATGTATGGGTTCTTACCATTACACTTGGATGGGAAAATGATGATTTCACTAAAAATATGGTGACTATCCTTGGTGAAAAACGTCTTATGGTGTATATTAAAAAGCAATATAAAACTGCATTTGTCAAGGATAAGATTGCGACCGTTATTGAAGCTATAACCCCTGCCGGTATTGGCGGATAAATTTATTAAACATTATGAAAGTAAATTTGACTAAAACTTATGAGGTTGAGTTCGCAAAGGACGGGGCCGTTTATAAAAAAGGTGATAAAGTAAGTGTTAATATGTTACTTGCAGGTAAGTTCTTCCAAGATGGACGTGTTGCCACTGTTCCTTCGGAATTGATGGAAGACGCTAAGAAAATCGGTGCTGAAGATTTGTTCAATAAAAAGAAGAACCTCAAAGATATTGTGTAATGTTGGTGGATTATACTTTTTTCCAAGGTGGTATTCTTGATATCGAAGGTGCAGTATTGAATATACATACTCCTTCTGAGACTAATAAGGCAATTGTTGACAGCCTTCAAGGCTTTGTAATGCAATATGAGCCGGAATATTTAGAGAAGCTCCTAGGGGAAAAGTTGTATAAGGAATTCTCATCCTATATTTCCAACGATGGAAAAACTAAGGAAAAAAGATGGGATGATCTTATAGCGCATCTTGTCATGAAATATAGTGATGGCGATAGGGAGATTTCCAAATCCCCCATCGCCAACTATATATACTTCCATTACTTGAGACATAATCACACTCAGGCGACTATTACAGGAGTGAAGGCTGATGGAGATGATGGCCGTCTTGTAAGTCCCGAAAGGAAAATGATGTTTGCATGGAACGACATGGTAAGAATGAATATCAGACTTGTGAGATGGCTTCAAGGCAATAATGCGGACTATCCGGATATCGCCACCGATTTCGAATTGATGGAAACAATTAATTCCTTTGGGTTATGATAATTGATATAATATCAGATGTATGTGCTTCCTTGTCAAAAAGAATGGATCAACAGATAAATTACATATATGGTGACAGTTCTTATATAAGGGAAACACTTCTTCTTCTTGGGAAAAGCAGGGTGACAGCATCGGGAAAATTCCCAATGATAGGGCTGTATGTTCCCTTAGACGAGGAAAGGGATAGTGAGAATTATTTTTGTAAGGCATCTGTAAACATAATAATCGCTACCAATACACTGGAAAAGTATACAAATGAACAACGTCGTGAGATATCTTTTGAAGGTATTCTTCGACCTTTGTATTACGGATTCATAGAAGAGTTAAAAAAATGTGATAAATTTGATTTCGGTTACTCCGGTATTGTAAGCCATACATATTCAGAAAATTATAGTTTTGGAAGACGTGGCGCTGTTGATGTTGACGGTAAGGAAGTTGGCGAAAAGATAGATGCTATTGAAATAAAGAATTTGGATTTAACAGTTAAAAATCAGAATTGTTATGCGAACAGATATTAGAGAGTGCGGCAGCACGTCCGGATTTAATACTGGAATGAGTTACTGCCCCCTGCAACCGGACAAGGTCGCAGGTGTTATATTGGTCATTCATGGCAAAAAACTGCCCAAAGAATTGACTGCTGAGGCTTTGGAGGAAGCCTGTCATGCTGATTATCCGGACAGAATTTATCCTATTACAGGATTTTCGGAATACGCGGTAAGCGGCGGTGAACCCAATACAACAGAAAATGGTTATGCCGGGTCGGAAATAACGGGCTATTCGGCAAGGACGGATACATTCACGTTGCGTAAGTTTAATCTAGCTTTACAAGCTAATCTTGTAGCCAACAAGGATACATTGTTTGATATGTATGTTTTTGACAAGAATAATGTAATCTACGGAGAAGATGACGGGACAGATGAACTTGCGGGTTTTGCATTATCTGGTGTTTACCCTACAGGACAGGCTTATGATTCAAGCGGTCAGAAGGCTTATCTTGCGTTTAATGCGATGTATTCCGATACCGAGAAGATGATGAAAAACATGTCTGTAAAGCAAGCGGGTGTCAATTTGGAAAATGTTCTCAAGGGATTGAATTACGTTGAGTTTGTCAAAATGACATCTCCTGAAAATACATATAAGCTCGTGGATCATTATGACCGCACGGATCTTACTGCATATTATGGATCTATATTGTCTGAGAAGGCTTCAATGGTCGTTTCTGGTGCATCAGCACTGGAATACAGTAACGGTGTGCTTACAGCGACAGGAGGTGTGCCGGTGCTTAAATCTCCTTCTATTTTACAGGCTAATGGGGTCATTGGAATTGAACAATGGGTACAATGAGAATTAATGGAGTCACATTTATAGAGTCCGAGGTGGTCAAACTTTCATTGGATGAGTTTGTCGCTCAGAATATAGATGTATTCTGGAAGGACATTTCTAGAGAAAGGCGGAAATCAAGGCTGGTTTCCGTATATAATAGAATTATCAATAACAGTAATTTAGGAGGCGGGGGAGATTGATCCCCCGTTTTGCTATGACATTGGAGGAATACGCGAGATGTTGGAAGAAATTGGCTGATGGCATTCAGCCAATGATAAGGGATAAGATGGAAAGGGATGTTCCTCAGTTTGAGGAATATATACGAGAACAGCTATATAGTGGTGTTGATGGCGATGAAAGTCCTTTAATTCCCGGATATACAGAGGACCCATACTTTAAAAAAACTTATGGAGAGCATTGGAAGAAAAACGCCGAACGCTATAAAAATTGGAAGACAAAGATACAGAAACCGAAACCTTCATATCTGGGTTTTTCTGCAAGAGGGAACAATACTCCAAACCTTATCATACGTGGAGATTTTTATAGTTCCATCACGGCAATACCAATATCAAATGGTATAAGGATTGCCAGCTATGGCGTTTCTTTTGGTTCTGATATTGAGAAGAAATATGGTTATAAAATTTTCAAGGTAAGCTCCAAAGCAAGGAGGCATTATGTTACGTACAGGCTTATGCCCTCTATTGAGAAATTTATAAGGAGGTGCGAACTATAAAGTATTATTAACAAAAAATGGAATTGAACCGAATTATGAAAAACTGCTTGTGCCAAGGGAATAAGTCAATGAGGGAAATGGAGCATATGCGATCAATCGCAGAGAAGGCTGCTGTTATGGATGAATGTGTTTATATATTATACAAGGTTGGAGATGTGTATAAATTCTGTCGTGAAGGTGAAAACTGGTCGGGTGAGTTTGTTGAATTCATATTTCCGTAAAATGGTGATTTTTATCATTCTATTATTTTGGCGTTTCCCGTATTATTTATTAATTTAGTCAATGTAGATTTAAGGCTGTTATAGTCTTTGATAAAGCCTAAATCTATCCATTGAGCTATCTGTAATTCTAACTCATATAATTCGCGGATTTTATCTTCATCGCCAATCTTATTACGCATTTCTGATTCATGTTTGCCATAAACTATGATGTTTAGAGACTTGGCTAAGTCCTTAATCTTTTTCTGGAATATATCCCCAGGGAGTATTGAACAAACGGCACGACACATAGCAGGATAAGCATCTCCAGCTAAATTACGGTATTGAATCATCTCATCATATACGAAGCGTATTACCTTTACTTCAAAGCGAGGATTAATCCACATGGCAAATTTGGTAAATAAGAAAGGATGCATCCATACTTCTTCTTTAGGTCTGCCAGCTTTACCCTTCTCTTTAACCTTACTCTTCTTAACTACCTGATTATCAATTTTAGGGGAATTTTCCCCTAAACCATTTTCACGTTCTTCAGCTATGAGCGCTTCTATAAAATCTCCAGTTCTTTTAGCCAAAAGAAACTCATCCATTTTTCTTTGTTCATTTCCTTTTACTGAATTCCATTGACGTAACAAGTCCCCACCGTCAAAATAGCTATCTTTTGTTCTCTGACTAACTGTAAATTCACCCATTGGGCGAATCATGATTTGATTCGTTTTCATGTCTTTTCGTTCACAAGATGTTCCGTACATCTTAATACGGGATATAAAAAAATGCGGCAACCGATATAGAGGAGTCGGCCACCGCATCATATCCATTACTCTTAATGAATATATAATATCTTTCTATGCGAAACCTCTATCTATCGCTGTTGCTAAATTGTATTACCGGAAATATCCCAATGTTCTCCCAATGTAAATATTGATTTTTCCTCAAATGTCTTGTGCGAAAAGATATTTATTTTTTAATTGAAAAACAAAACTATCATTTATGTTGTAATTTAGATTTTGTCTAAATTATAGTGTAAAAATACCATATCATTAATTACTGTGCGTTACTCTGTATTACTGTTCGTTACGATATGTTTTAGATCGTTTTGTGCTGATTTATAATGTGTTGTATAATGTAAAAACATCATTTACCTTTGTACCCGTTGCAAGTCGAGCGGCAACAGACACATGATTAAACAATCGCTCAAACGTGAGCCTTCTTTATATTTGGAAATCCGTTGCCGCTCGACTTTAGCAACGGATTTTTTCTTTCCTATTAGTTAGATAAAATCCATACAATCGGTTCTATCAGTGCCCACCGTGCGGAACTTTGGATTAAACCAATGACAGCCGTGAGATAAAAAGGCTCTTCTGTTGATTATAACTCTTGTAATGTCCTGCTCCGTTCCACGTACCAACGACAGGCGACTCACAAAGATTTTACCACTTTGACAAGAGACCGAGATACAAGTTAAGAGATAAGACTCTTAGGTAGGTGAGGGCGGAACTGTATAATCAGCACAAACATTCAGTTATATTATGTAGTCTGAATGTTAACCCAGTCTCCTAATTAAATATTAGGTAGGTGAGGGATAGGGTACGGTATAAACTATAACGAATAACAAGAGCAAACTTTAAAATTATTATATGGATAATTCGATTAAAATATTTAAGAATGATGTATTTGGCGAAGTACGAGTAGCTGGAACAAGCGAAGAACCGCTTTTCTGCTTAGCTGATGTTTGCAATGCAGTTGAGTTGAGTAATCCTTCATCAGTAAAAACAAGATTAAACGATGAAGATTTGCAACTGCTTGATTTACACGCCCTAAATCCTGATTTATACGTGAATGGGAATTCATTTGCTACGTTTATAACAGAATCAGCCTTCTATGACGTTCTTCTTTTTAGTTCTAGCAAGAAAGTAAAACCCTATAGAAGATGGGTTACACATGAAATATTGCCCTCCATTCGTAAGTACGGTGCGTATATGACGTCCGATACTATAGAAAAGGCTCTTACATCTCCCGACTTTCTGATTCAACTTGCTACTACTCTGAAAGAAGAAAAACAGAAACGGATTGAAGCAGAAAAGAAGGTGGAAGAACAAGCCCCAAAAGTTCTGTTTGCTGATGCTGTAATAGGAAGTCGTTCTTCATGTCTTATAGGTGAACTGGCTAAGATAATATCTCAAAATGGATTCCATGTTGGGCAGAACAGACTGTTTGAGTGGCTTCGCAATAATCATTATTTAGGGAGTGTTGGTGAACGTAGAAATATACCTAATCAGCAATATGTTGAACAAGGTCTGTTTGAATTGAAGAAAGGCACACGATCCGGCAATGATGGAGTGTTGCGTACTACTATAACAACCAAAGTTACCGGGAAAGGCCAAGCCTACTTCATAAACGGTTTCCTGACTGGTAAGTTCATCATTTAACCAATTGTATCACTAAATCAAAGAACGAATTATGAAAAATCCATTTAAATTAGCAAGTTATATTGGATTTATATTGTCAATTGTTTAATATTCATACCATTGTGTAAGATAAAAACATCATTATCTTTGCATTTGTAACAAGTGCAAGGCGTTACTTGATGTTGATTAAATATTCTCCTATTGGAGTTTATATATGACTGTTCCGTAGTAGCTTGCACCTATTACGGAACTTTCTTTTTATACAATTCCAAGCGTGGATAGTATAAGGGAGGAAAGCAGGAGTGAATAATGGCACAATGAGGTTCGATCCCTCACCTGCTACAATCAGTCAAAATAAATCCCCGGAGGCGGAAGTGACTGAGCCGCCAACGGGGAACAATATTAATCTTATATCGCAAAGATATGGAAAATTTTAATAAGTTAATACCTATTGATGGGGAAAATGGCGAAAAAAGAACAATAAGTTCACTGCAAATTGCAGAAATTACAGGTAAGGCATATTGTGGCGTGTTGAAAGTCATTAGAAAGATGGATATTATGCGTGTGAAAATAACAATGAAAAATATATTTTCATTATTTGTTTGTTTGAAAAAATGTTGTACCTTTGTAGTGCTACAACTTACTATTAAATATGCCAATGGGATTTTTTATGCCCGTAAGGAAACTTATATATTAAAATATAGGCAGACGATATCCGTGTATCATCGCCCAATGGCAATGGTAGGTTGTAGCAAACTAGGATATTTGTCTGCTTTTTTATTTAATAACAAATAATTTCATTTCATGCTACAACCAAATGAAATCTATTTGAACGGGAATAATAGTACCGTACAGATTGCGTCAGCTCACGAAACGAGCAAGACTTTCTCCTATAATGGAAACGAAGTACTTTTTGACATCAAAGATGATGTTATGGTTAACGCCACACAGCTTGCTAAAATCTACGGAAAGCGTCCCAATGATTATTTGTCCTTACCTGCTACAAATCAATTAATTAACGCAATTACAAGAAAATATGGTATTTCTGAAAATCAATTAGTTATATCAAAGGCAGGTTCATCACATAACGGAGGTGGTACTTGGATGCACGAAGATGTAGCCTTAGAGTTTTTATCCACATTATCAGCCGTTAGGATAATTCCCCTAACGGGTTTGGTAGATAAAGCCTTCAAAAAAATATTGTTTTCGTTTGGTAGTTTAAGGAATTATTGTACCTTTGTTGTGCCAAACAATAGTAAAGTATTCTTTCTCCGTAGAGCACGGTTATCGCTCACTATATTAGATGGGCTTTTTTTATGCCAAATCGCTTGTATGAAAATACACGGCTGTCTTTCCTGCGTAATATTTCCTCTTCGGAGAAAATCTTACTATTGTTTGGCGACACGGGAAATGGCAGCCGTTTTTCTGTCTATAATTATAATGCCAAACAATAGTAAGTATGGAAAGTTTAATTCCAAATCAAAAAGGTATGACCTCCCTTGAAATAGCAGAGGTCACGGGTAAGCAACATGCCCATGTTATGCGTGACATTCGTTCACTATTAAATCAGGGAGTACATGAATCCAATTTTGGATTGATGTACAGAATCAACAAGTTAGGAAATGGGGCTGAAAGAAAAGACCCGTATTATGAACTAACTCCTAAAGGTTGTCTTATTCTCGCTTCGGGCTATGATGCAGTTCTACGTGAAAAAATCATAGACCGTCTTGAATATCTCGAAAATGAGAAAAAGGCTATCCGCACTCCACAAACCTATCTTGAAGCCTTGGAAGCATTGGTAGCTTCTGAAAAGGAGAAAGAACGTTTGTCTTTGGAGAATGAGAAAAAGCAAAAATATATAGAGAAGCTCCAGCCCAAAGCCTTCTTTGCCGACTGCATCATGCAGTCGGAGGACTGTATCTCGATTGGCGAGATGGCTAACATTTTGAAACAGAACGGTCTTTTCGGTAAGGGCCAGAATTCTTTCTTTGAGTGGCTTCGCTGGAGCGGCTACCTGTTGAACCGTGGCTCCCGTTACAATCTTCCTTCCCAGCGTTCCATGCGGTTGGGCATAATGCGTATAGCCGAGCAGCAGCGTGGTAGCGTTTTCATTAACCGGAAAGCCGTTATCACGCCTTACGGTCAGAGGTATTTCATTGAGTTGTTCGGCAAGAGCAGTACGGCCGGCCAATGTACCATAAATTTCATCTATAAATAACAATATTGATTATTAATCAAGTCTTTCCCACCTTGTTTAAGAGGTGGGCGGACTCTTTACATCCATAACAGTTGCGATTCGCAACACGAATAAAAAGACTATGAAAACAATAGATAAACTTGAAATTATACTTCAAAAAATGGAAGAACAAAATAATAGACTTGAACAGATATACGGCAAGCATCTCAAACTGATTGTATGCACTGGGAAAAGAAGTGAGAAGGTGAAATTTAAACATGAAGATTGAAATGCTATGTTTATAATTTATTTAGACAGTATTCTAAATTGTAAACAAATATGTCGTAATGTTTTGATTTGATTTTAAAAGTATATTACTTTGCTGAAAATAACCAAATTATTATAACTATAGATAAAAAAGTATTATGGTAGTATTAGAATTAATTATGGTAATATTTGCAATCTTGCAAATTATTTTATTCTTTAAACTATGGAGAATGGCTGATAATGTAAATGAAATTGTAAGAAAAATGAGATTCCCTTATAACAAGTCTGAATCTTCATATCCTGAGTCGTATTCAAAATTCCTTTTTTTGCTGTACAATAAGAGTAAGGGTGATGCAAAAGAATATTTGTTAAAAGTAATGTGGGGAAGTCGTGATATGAATAGTTTAGTTTCTTGTAGTAAAGTTAAAGATTTTGAAACATATTATCATTATCTGCAATTAAAATATCAAAGTTGGTTTGATAAACTAGGCGAGGAATTTCCTTCATTTGATAATTTAAAGAAAGAAAAAAAATAAAATCCTTTTTCACGGGGAGAAGTTTTTGCTTCTCCCTTTTTTATTCCCTTATCTTCATAATATCAATAAAATCACTATCTTTGCTCTTAGAAGGTGCATGAAGTCATGCACTACCCAAAACTTACGAAAAGACCATGGCAGGAGCAGAATTTAAAATTACTGATGCGATTGATCCTAACATTGTTAAGAAGTTGAATGAGATAAGGATTAATATTCAAACCACATCTTCCGAATATGCGAATTTCACGAAACAATTAAGTGATGGCATAAATTTTAAGCCGGGTAATCTAAGAGAATACCAGTCTAAAGTTGACAGTTATAATGCTACAATTACCAAATTATATGCTTCTCAAAATAGGTTGTCTGAATTACAGGCTAGTCAATTAAAGTTATTGACCGATATTTCCCGTAAGATAGAGCTTCTTACCAAACCATTGAATACATTGGCAGACAAGATAACGGAAGTAAAAGTAAATTTGAGAGGTGCTTCCGAAGATCTGAAAAACGTGTCACAAGATGCGGAAAATGCTTCTGTTTCATTCCAAGAGGCATCTAAGAAAATATCCATGACTGCTGCTGATTTTGATTCAATCCGTCAGACGGTAAAGGCTTTTGATACACAAGCCTCCGAATTGAACAGTAGGTTAAGTGATAACAAAGAAACAATTTCAGCCTTAAGAACATCTCTGAGGGAATTATCAAAGGAGTATAAGAAAGGTGCTATCAGCGAAGAGGAATACAAGTCCAAAAGAGATGCTACGGTATCCCAGTTACGCATGCTGACAGAGCAGAATAAACAGTATTCGGCGATATTGAGAAATCATACGCAGGTAGCGATTGCCACAGCAGGAAGCTATAACGAGATGAAGGCTTCAATGCTTCAGTTGGAAAAGGAATATTATAACCTTTCACAAGCTGCACGCGAGGGAGCAAAAGGTATGGATATCTTGAACAATATCGGCAAGTTGAATCAACAATTAAAGGATATAGATGCACAGATGGGCAATTACCAACGTAATGTGGGTAATTATGCTTCGGGTTGGAATGGTCTTAATGTTTCCATACAACAGATTGCGAGAGAACTTCCGGCTTTGTCTGTTAGTGCCAATACTTTCTTTCTTGCCATATCCAATAACCTTCCTATATTTATTGATGAGTTAAAGAAAGCAAGGGGGGAATATGAACTTCTTAAGAAATCGGGGCAGACTGCTACACCTGTATTTAAACAGGTATTGAGTTCCCTTCTTAGTTGGCAGACGGCTTTAGTTGTTGGGATAACTCTTTTATCGAGTTATGGAGGTGAGATAACCAAATGGGTGGGTAGCCTGTTTGATGCGAGAAAAGAAATTGATTATCTAAAACAGCTTCAGGAGGATTTGAATAAAGCTCAAAAAGAAGGTGTGAAAAATGCCCAAGATGAAGCTGTTAAATTGGATATATTATATAGGGCTGCTGTCAATTTGAATAAACCTATGGGAGAGCGGAAAAAAGCCGTTGAGGAACTGAAGAAGCAATATCCTTCATACTTTAAAAATATAAGTGATGAAAACATTCTTGCAGGTAAAGCGGCTGATAGTTATCAAAGGTTATCTAATGCCATATTAGCTTCGGCTAAAGCTAGAGCTGTGCAAGATCGGCTTGTAGAACAGGCTAAACAAAAATTAGACTTGGAAGATCAGTTGGCAGAAAAAGAAGAAAAACGTGCGAAACTTGAATCTGCTAGAGATCAGATGAAAGCACAATATGAATCCAGTCAAGGGGCAGCTATGGATACAGCTAGAGACATGTATGGGAAGTTAAACAAGCAGGTTGAAGACTTGGATAAAGAAATAGGTTCTTTATTAAATCAGCTATATCAAGTAGATAAGGCTAGTAGAGATATGGCAAATTCTATTAACATTGGAGATGTTACATTTAATCCTCATTCTGCCGATAAAGCATCGGATGATTTAGCGCAATACATGGAGAATCTTAGGAATAAAATGGCTGACTTGTCCGTTTCTCTCATTAAAGATGAGCATGAACGTAGTCTTGCTGCCATAGAGAAAGAATATAAAGACCAGATAGCAGCTGTAAAGGGATATTCTGAGGAAGAGAACAAACTTCGGGAAATGTTGGGCCAAGAGAGAATGCAGAAGATAGCGAAAGAGAATGAGGAATATGCTAAGAAGTTGGCAGAGGCTGAGAAAAAAAGGATCGAGGAAAAGAAAAAGTATACTGATGAGATGCTCAGACTGGAAGAGGAACAATCATCTCTCCGTATAGCAGCTACAAGTACTGGATATAAGGAACTTGAAAACATTATAACAGAAAATTACTCAAAAGGGCTGCTATCGCGAAAAGAATACGATGAAGCCATGCGTGAACTGGAGCGGAAAGCCGCAAACGAGCAATTACAGATACAGATAGATGCTGCTGAAAAAATGATTGAGATAGCGGAAGCATCGGGCGTGGTAAGCAAGCAACAAATTGAAATGCTGAGAGAATCCATAAAGGCTATGGAAGCAGAGATAGGTTCTATAAATGCGGATGATCAGTTGAAAAAAGCGGAAGAGCAACAGGATATCACACGAAGGAATTTTGAAGTGTTGAAAGGTTATTCTTCTGCATTGAAAGATCTTGCATCGGATATCGATAGCCCGTTTGCCGGTATATTTGATGGGATGGATAAGGGATTCAGTATTATGTCTGATAAGATATCGGGTGTTTGGAAAGAACTTACAGACGGTGAGAAGATGGAAAGAACTACCGAGATGTGGGCTTCTATGGTTAGTGGAATTGGTGAAATGATATCATCCATTTATGATCGCCAGATTGAAGCTATTGAGGCTGAACAGGAAGCGAATGAGAAAGCTGGTGAAGAGGAAATTTCCCGTATAGAGGTTTTAGAAGAAAGAGGTGCTATAACAACTGAAGAAGCCGAAGCGCGTAAACGTGCGGCGGAAGATAAAACGGCACAAAAGAATGCCGAATTGGAGAAGAAAAAAGCTGCATTAAGAACAAAACAGGCAAAGTTTGAGAAAGCTACCAGTATAGCTGAGGCGGCTATACAGATAGCAGGTGGTATTTTGCAGACGATAAAACAATTGGGCTTCCCTGCTGCAATACCTATGATAGCTGCTCTAGGTGCTATGGGAGCGATACAGCTTGCTACTATTATAGCGACTCCTATTCCGAAGTATGCCAAGGGTACTGATTCGCATAAAGGCGGATTGGCTGTAGTGGGTGATGGTGGTGTCCCTGAAACAATCGTTACTGAAAAAGGAGCGTATATTACTCCGTCTGTCCCTACTTTGGTTGACATCCCTAAAGGTGCGAAGGTTATACCTTATGCAGTGGATATGGACAGGATAAAGGCTCATGCAAATGATTTTGATGGTCTTATGGCATATAGAAGCGAAAACGATCTTCCTCCTGTATCAATAGTTAATGATTATAGTGAACTGGAGAAAAAGATAGGGCATCTGGGAAAATCACAGCAGATAGGATTTGCAAAATTAGCCAAGGCGATAAGAGAAAACAATTATCAGCAATTTTCAAAAAGTATCTGATTATGAGGTATACAAGTGACATATATGAACTTCCCTTGTCCGTTTTTATAGAGATTTATACCAATGATAGCAATACTATTGAATTTGACGGTGAGGACAAAGGGGCTGTATCGGCAAAAATTATCAATGACTATGTAGAAATTGTCGGGAGCAAACAGTTGTTCTCTGAGATATTGAATTGTAATGAGCGTATGAATCTTGCAATGACTGTGGAGTGCATGAAGGCATGTGAGAACATGATGAAGTTGAAAATGTATGATGAGGTGCGTGATATTCTGATGAAGATAGGTTATTCGTGTAAAAAAGGTGATGTAATGGCTATGAATGCTAGAATATCCGCATTAAATTCCCGTGCACAATATGATTTGGATAAGATAAGTAAGGAAAAGAATGAGGAACTGAAGGAGAAGCCTACAAAACGTGGATTTATAAATGAAGTTGTCGCTATTGGGAAGTATAATAAGATGTATATCAATCCGAAAGAATGGACCGCCGGATCTTATGCCTGTCTTGTAAGGCAGACATGTGACGAAATCGATGGGTTGAATCGTAAAATGAAATAATTATGTATTATCGATGTGAGTTACTTATAAATGGTCTGAAGTACAGGGTTACTGATGATCTTGAAAATTGGGACGAGGTGAAGGCTAGTTTCAAGAGAAATGACTATGACGGTGTTATCCGTACATTTTCCAACAAATTTTCTTTTGCTGGGGATGCTAGAAAATTGCTGTTAAAACAATATGATGAAGATTATTTGAATGCTTCTGCCTCAATAATAATAAGTACAAGAAATAACAGTTGGTTGTATAATGAACGGTTTAGTTGCGCTCTCAATTTTTCTACATTGCAGGATAATGGTCGTATCTTACAGATAAATGCCGTGGATGATAGCGTGGCGTCCATGATAAAGTCAAAAAAAGGAACTCAATATGAATATTCGGTCGAAGAGGTGAAAAGCCCCATTCCTCTTGTTTATGACGGACTTGAACTTTCAGAATCAGCAAAATGGATTCCTACAGGTGATACATTGGAAGACGATGACACTCTTATTAATGTTTATTTCAGCAAGAAAATGTCACCAATGCCAATATATATAACTGCCAGTGATTCCTTAATAAAGGGGTCTCTTGAATTTAATGATCAAACAGTAGGTGGTGATGATGTATATTCGATAAAGGCTCTGAAATCAATTAGGATAAATATAGAGTTTAATATTGATATGTTTGTGTTTAGGAAATATCAGTCTGGTGCTTTGGGATATGATGTAAGAGGTGTGAGGCTCCAGATTATGAAGATAAGTAATGAGATTGATAGTAATGGGGAAGCGGTGACTACGGAAACGGTGATAGGAAGTTTTGAACTTACGACAGAATCAGAAACGCCAGTGGAAAAGAAGGTTTCGGAATCGTACAATATAAGTCTTTTGCATAATGATAAAATAATAGTGAGAGCTATGTATGTCAATGAGAAAGAAGAGATTGTACCTGTATTGCCGGATTTGCCATACAAAGTCTCAACATCAAGTTATTTTAAAGCATCATGGAAAAATCGAATAAACCCTGTTGAGATGGATGTTATAAAGCCCGATACATTGCTGAACAGATTGCTTAAAAGTATTAATGGAGAGAAAGATGGTTTGACTGGAGTGATTGAGGGGACAGGAGATAGAAGGCTTGATAATTGTATGCTCTTGGCGGCTGAATCAGCCCGTAAGATTCCTGGAGCCAAAATATATACATCCTTCACCAAATTTGCAAACTGGATGAGTTATGTGTTTGGTTATGCTTACGACATATCCGGGAATACAGTAACTTTTCGGCATAGAAGCAAATACTTCTCGGATGATGTTGTCAAAAGGATAGATGATTTATCTGATTATGAGATGAAGGTTAATTCTGCATTGGTGTATTCTCGGATACGGATAGGCTTTGACAAACAGGATTACGACACGGCTAATGGAAAGGATGAGTTCCGTTTTACGAATGAATATACCACAGGCGTGACCATGACGGACAATAGCCTTGAAATGATATCTCCATACCGTGCGGACGCATACGGCATAGAGTTCCTTGCTGACAAGATAGGTGAAGATACTACAGACAACGAAAGTGACACTGATTTATTTATGGTAGGGGTAAAATCTGATTCGTCTGGACTTAAGTATATATTGAACAGGGATTATCTTATGGGTGGCGTTCTCAGCCCTGACACAATGTTCAATGCCATGTTTTCCCCTTCTTCTATGGTTTTGGCCAATGAAGCATACATCGGCTCATCTGTTGAGATGCTTACTTTTGCGTCATCAGATGGTAATAGTGATGTGGGTATTGATGGAATGGGGGAAAGTAGGGATATAATTCTTTCAAAAAGGATGTTTACTGTGGCGGAGGTGGAATTTGAGACTTCGGATGTGGAACTTCCGGAAGATCTTACAGGAATTGTTGAAATGGAATACCAAGGCAAAGTTGTACAGGGATATTATCAGCAGGCTGATTACAATTTTACAAAATCACAAAGTTCAAAGGTAACTTTGATCGTGAAAAATTTAAATTCGTTATAAAGATTCAAATTTTAATTGTTATATTTGCAATGAAAGCTTGTGAAGTCACAAGTTACTAGAAACTTACGAAAAGACTATGATATCAATCGGAGATGTTTGTCCGTTATTCTTTAAACCGCTGAAATATAAATATTCAAATGCTGGATGTTTCAGACAAGTATTTTCTGTGTCAGACAACATCCTGCTGCAAATCTTTTGTGATAACGGCGAAAAACCTTCAGCTTATTTGAATGATAAGATCGGCAATATTTCCTCCAAGATAACACTGCTTACTTATGATGTAAATGAAAGCATTAAGATGTATTATGCCTCATTATCTCCTTCGGAGGGGATATATACAGTAACTATAGGCGATAAAGAATGTGAGGAGTTCTGCGTGTGTGAGAATATAGGTGATTCTATTCTGATTGAATATTCCCATAAAGATAATAATTCTGCGTTTGATAATATATTCTGGATTGATGAGGTTCGGCAGATGTTCCAGTTCAGAATAATAGGAGGATTCAAGCCGGATGGGGTGGAGTTGAAAGTTGAAAACGAACAGTTTGTGAATCAGAAGCAGGAGATAATAGAAATGTATTCTCTCCCTTATAAAACATTTGATTTTGTTTTCGGGACAAGTTGTGGCGTTCCGTATTATATAGCGGAGTTTATAAATAAGGTACTTTGCCTTTCTCACGTCAGCATAAACGGTAATTTGTTTGTACGGGAAGGGGATTCTGTCCCGGAAAAGATTGATACAATAGGTAAGAAACAGATGTTTATATATAAAGTGACTTTACGCCCTAGACAAAATGATATCGCCGGGATCGGAGGCAAAACAGAGATTGCAACTTCATCTTCAGGAATCGCGTTTTTACTAACTAATCCAGAAGAGGACGATGTGTTGAAATATAAGAAGGCGAAAGCTGCTTTTGTTAATGAAAATTACGTGTAATCATGGCTAGAAATCGTCCTATAAAGATATTGTGGTACGGTTCGGAAACGGATGATGAAGGAAATCCGATTATACCGAAAATATCCCCGTCATTTGAAAAGCGACTGGAAGGGTTGAATGAGGGAGAGATATACATACATAATGATGATAATAATCCTTCTATTTACATAAGAACCAATAAAGACAGGGTTGTTGCCATATCGGGAGGTGCAAATATAAGTGAATTGGCTAAATATTTTTTGCGCAAAGACAAGGAGGACTCTACAAATTTTCTTTTATCATTACTGGGCGGAACTGTCATTAAGAAATACGCCAAGTTCGGTGATTTCGTTACCGGCGTATTAGGTGGATACATAGACGAAAAGGGCAATCTTGAAATGGAAAGCGGTGTATTTCGTAAGCGTTTGTTTGTTCCTGAAATAGCTTATAACCGTACAACCTATTTCAAAGGACGTATGGTAAACTCCCCCGGTGGTGGTTGTACCGTATTGTCATACGTGGATAACGGCGATGGAACCTACACCATCACTCCCGATCTGACGGACGCGGACGGATTGAGCCAGTTTGTTGATGACATCCTTACCACCTATTTTGTGACTAAAAATAGCGAAGGCAAGCTGAACGGCTTTGAAGAAATGAAATTCCGGGTGACTGCCGCAGATTATACAGCCAAGAAGTTTACTGTCATTCCCCGTCCGGGGCATTCTGACTGGAAACCTGCCGAGCAGATGGTATTGGCACAAACAGGTAACTTTACGGACCCGGAACGCCAGACTTATATACTTATTGATTCAGTCAACGGAAACAACTGTATTACATTTTTTGACAATGCCAACACTTGGGACCCGGAGCCGGCGCAGATGCCTGCGTGGTTCGGCAAAAAAAAGGGCATGACCGTTAACGGAATTGATTGCGAGAAATATTCAGCCGTGTTGCAACAGGTCTTATTGACTGGGCTTATCTTCCAGATAGATGAGATAACGGGAAACAAGGTTCGTGTACCCTTGGACAAGGGTGAATGGGTTGCAGGAAAGTACGCCTACTATGACCGGGTGTCACATAACGGGGCTTTGTGGTTGTGTGTTGATGATAACGGAACGACAACAGAACCGTCAGAAGGTAATCCGGCGTGGTTGAAACAAGTGGCGGAAGGAGCGGACGGAGCGACAGGTCCGCAAGGTGTTCCCGGAACGCCGGGAAAGGACGGTGTTACTTACTATACATGGATAAGATACGCCGACAACGCACAGGGCGGAGGTATCAGCAATAATCCTACAGGGAAAGCGTATATCGGATTCGCCTACAACAAGACGAGTGCGGTGGAGAGCAACACCCCTTCTGACTACACATGGAGTGAGATAAAGGGTGAGCAGGGTGTTCCCGGTGCACCCGGAGCTGACGGAAAAACTTATTACACATGGATAGCTTATTCGGATAACGCGGACGGTACGGGTATGTACCAGCAGCCGAACGACAACACCAAGTATATAGGCATAGCAGTCAATAAGGAGACCGTCACGGAGAGCAGCAACCCTTCCGACTACACATGGTCGCTGTTCAAAGGTAAGGACGGTGCTGACGGTTTGTCTGTAATAGGTGGCGGTCATTGGGAATCCTCCAAAACCCCGTACAAAGCCAACACAATGGTCACTCTTGCCAATTGTGTCTTTATATCCAAGGTGGAAACCTCCAATCCTCCCATCAGAATATTGCGTATCAAAGGTGGCAATTTCTTAAGAAAGAAGGACGGTGGTTATTATCTTGCCGGGAAACCTGCCGACTGGGAGGTTAACGAAGACTGGGATATGCTGCTTGACGGGCGTGAACTGAAAGGTGAGAGTATCACTTTCCTTGGTGAATTTGCCACGGCTCCTGCCAATCCGAAAAACGGTGATTCATACCGTAACACGACTGACCGTGCTACCTACATCTATCAGGACGGAAGATGGCAGCTTATGATATCGGACGGAAAAGACGGTAAGGGCTATGAGTATATATATACAAGAGGCAATATCATAGATAACACCCCTGAAAAGCCGGACAGTCAGCAGAAAGATGGTTATGTTCCGGAAGGCTGGACGGATAATTATCTTGGTACGGACGCAGACCATCAGGTTGAATGGGGTTGTACACGTTTTAAGGAAAATGGCGTATGGTCTGAGTTCAGTGATCCGGCTGTGGTGCATCGCTGGAGTAAGGACGGGGAGAATGCCATCATGGCGGACTTCGATAACGAGATGGTCAATGCAGCCCTTACTTCAGATGGAAAGGTCGTATCCTCACAGACTTGGAATACAACTGTCAGTATGTGGTATGGAACGGAAAAGCTCACCCTTGACAGCATCACCTGTACACCTGACACAAATCTTCTGTGTGCGACAGACAAGAATACGGGAGTGGTGACAATATCGGTATCTGCCGGAGCTACTCTTGCTGCGACAAACACGGTGAAGATCACAATCAGGGCTACAAAGAACGGGCAGCAGTATTCCCGTGATCTGTCATTCACTGTAGCCGGGGTCCGTGGAGGTGCGGACGGTTCAGATGCCGTGCTATACAGTATAATCGTTTCTGCCACTTCTGTAAGCAAGGACAAGAATGGGAACTACAGCGTGTCTTCCGTATCATGTTACAGGCAAAAGTCAGTGGGAGGCGTGATATCCACCACAACGGACGGTACATTGAAATACAGCATAGACGGTGGAACAGAAACTACCATAAACAACAATACAGCCATATCAAGCGGAAACTTTACGAAGACATTGAAGTTTGTTTTCTATGTGAATGACCAGATAGTGGATATTGAAACCGTTCCCATGCTTTCTGACGGTAAGGACGGTGCTGACGGTGAGAGCATCACAGCAGCCGGTCATTGGGAGTCCGCCAACATTCCGTATGCGAAAAACAGTACAGTATCGTTTGCCGGAGGATCTTACTTAAGCAAGGTTCAAACATCCAATCCGCCACTTCCGCTTCTTCGTGTGAGAGGTGGACGTTATCTAAGGAAGAAGGATGGCGGTTACATACTTTCCGGGAAGAGATCGGACAAGGCTGTCAACTCCGACTGGCAGGAAATGACTTCCGGTGTCGAACCGTCCGCTTCGTACTGGCTTGACAGCCCGGTAAGCACAATAAACTTTACCAGTACGGGCACACCGTCACCGTCAGCGTTTGTCGTTACCATGAAACAGAATGTAGGCGGTAATGTGAGCGATACGAACAGGTTCTATCTTGCTGCACGCAAATACAACGGAAGCTGGCTGGCGCATGTAGGTGCTACCCTAAGCAATCAGATATCCGTTCCAGCGACAGCCGGATACACCCAGTTTGCCGTCCGGGCTTATCAATCCGCATCGGACGCGAACGCATGGAATAATAATTTTATCGCTGAAAAAGGGGTGGGTGTTGCTAATGATGGTTCCATAGGAGCAACAGGAGCAACAGGGGCGTTTCCCCGTGACAGAGGTGTATTCACATCAGGACAGACTTATGTCTGGAATGCGGATTACCGGGATAAGGTCATATATCTGATAGGGGGAGTTTATTATAATTTCCTTGTAAAGAATTACGGTGCTTCCGTTACCGCTGCACCCACATCAGCCAACGGGGATTCGAACTGGGAAGCCATGCAGAAGTTTGTGAATATCGCTACTGACACCCTGTTTGCCGATGGTGCGAATGTAGCCGGATTCATGTTCAAAAACAATGTGCTTAAATCCCACAACGATGAAGGTGAGACTCTTCTTATCAATGGCGTAACCGGGTATTTCAAATGTAAGAATGCAGAGATTACAGGAACAATCACAGCGGATAAAGGACGTATCGGTCCGTTCTCCATCGCTTCGGGAGTATTGTCCTCAAAGATCCTTTATGAAAATGAAACAAATAAATACGTCGGTTTCAACCTGTCTGCCGGGCAAATTGAATTTTATAACGAAAGGACATTTGCAAACGTAAGAATCGGGGGAAACACGCAGTTTGTCACTATTGAAGGGATTAAGTATGATGCCGGAATTGATATACAGAGTCCAAATGCTATGATCGGAATGCACATCAAGACCCTGAGCATTCCTCTGTTCGTGGAGGGGGGTAACATTTTCCTTCATCCGAACAATGACAGTTATGTGTCTCTTCATGGCATAGTGGGGAACTGGAGGAACATATCCGTCAGCACTTCTCTGAATAACAATGATGACAATGTGATGTTTATTAATACGGGTAATATAGAAGTGACACTTCCTCCGGATGTTCCGGGACATACCATATACTTCAAACGTATGAGCGGCGGAGTAAGATTGACAGGAGGACGGATCCTGCCTGCTCCCGGAGGACAGGAGGTGTCTTATATTGATTTGGATTTTGCATCCGGCTTCATTAAGTGTATGGGTAATTATTGGGTTATGTTTTATTGCGGATAATTTAAATATAAAGTATGAAAATAAATTTTGCACAATTTCCTATTTATGACGGGATTAAAAAAGAAAAGCTTATAGCCAGTAACATCACTGAAGCCTTCGGTGACTGGATATACAAGAACGTAGCGGGTTTGAAGGCGCATCTCCTTGCGGAGAAAATCTTCAAGTCGACTGTAGATGGTGTGGAACTTGACGAAGAGGAGGTGGATATCATAAGACGTTCTACCCCTATGTTGTCCGGCTTGCTGGCCGATTCGTTGAATGATTATCTGGATAAAAAGAAGGAGGAACAACATGAAGATTGAGAATTTGGAACGCGCCAGCCGAATTAATGACGAACTGGCGAAACTGAAGCTGGCTAAGGAAACGTTGAATAACGGAGGCTATGTCCGTATCTACAGCAGCGCCCGGTCAAGTGCCGGATGTGTGGAACTGGATATAGCAAACTTTAATGACGAGGTGAACACGTGTATAGACAACCATATCGCTGAACTTGAATCTGAAATAGAAACGCTATGAAAGAATTATGGCAATTAATCAAGATGCTGTTCTCAAGCAAGCCGGGTGATTTTGACACTCCTGAGCTGCTTGCCATGAAGCATTATCCTTTCAAGGGATACCGTTTCATGATGTGGTGCGGACGGATGATATACCGTGCCGAGAACAAGGAGAACATAGATAGGTATATGCAGACCTATGCGGGTAAGGAAAGCCTGACGCACGAAACCATACACCTGCGTCAGGCACAGGTTATCGGCTCATGGGTAAAATACTATTGGCGGTATTTTGTCGAGTGGATCAAGGGAAACCCTATCTGCCATCCTGCGAGTTCGGCATATTATACCATTCCGTATGAAATCGCCGCATACGCCAATCAGGGCAATCCTGATTACTTGAAAAACTATACGGATGATTCCTTTACTCGTTACAAGTTGAAGCATAGAAAGCGTATTTACAAGGAGCATCAAAAAGATTGGAAAACTTATATAAGAACTTTATAAAATTTGGATATTATGAGTGATTTGAATTTAGAAAATATAGTTGGCTTTAAAGCTGTGGATAAAGACGGCAACGAACAAAATGTGACAGTAGATGAAATGGTGGATATGGTTTCCACAAGAATGGTTATGGCTTTGTCTGAAACTTCAACATTTGCCGCCGCTGCTGCAACAGGAAATGACGTGTATGAAAATGAACTTCCGACAGTGACGGATGCCGCAAATGTAAGAGTTTTACAAAGTAGCGGGGATGCGGCAAAAATGACGATGCAGTCGCTTGCATCAAAACTGGGAGGACTGTTGGGGATAAATGATTCGTGGTTAAGAGATGGAGGACTGTTTAAAGGTGACTTAAACACCATTAAAAAAAGTGTTATTCTACGAATCCAAGAAGGAGCAACCAATACGCCTATAAATAACGGATTATGGGGTATATTGGTTACCTTATATACTAATTTAGGTGGTGGACAAGATTCATCCATCCAAATTACACATTACGGTGATGGATCTTACTATATACGTAGTATGTGGTATGGTAATTGGAATTCTTGGGTGAGAATCACAACAACGGCGGTCTGATTTCCCACTTCTGGGAGGACTGTTGGGGATAAATGATACGTGGTTAAGGTTCAGAGATGAGAAAGAAATAGAATCTCAAGACGAATTAGATCAGATGAATTATAGCGGAATATACTTACTATCACAAAAATCAAAATTAGAATATGTCCGTAATTGTGTATTAGTTGTAATCGGCAAACCTAATATCTGTTGTATTCAGAATCTATATAATTATAGCGGAGATATTTATAAATATCGAGTGAAATGGTTTAGTAGCAGTTGGGGTAATTGGCAAACCGTATCTTTGACATGATTAAAAAACGGGTGGTCCGGTACAAGCCGGTGCCACCCGATCCTGATATGCACAACGCCATGTGCGGTGCAAAGGTAATCCATATTATCTAATATGCCAATACAAATTTCCCTATATCCCATTCTATCATCACGTAGATGGAAATTATTTATATCATGAACCTATAAGATTCCATTCGCTCCATCCGTCCCCCCACCATTTCGTTCTTACTTTTACAGATTTCCCGTTTGCGCTTACTAAAAATTGCACGACAGTGTTATCATTTTGAGCAGATAAAACGATCAAAAAAGTATTATCGTATGGAGATACAGATTCATTGACACATATATAAAAGCCGTTTTCTGTTAAAGACTTAGATTTTTCCTCAGAATCAACTGTAAGAACAAATATAAATCTAAACCACGTATCATTTATTCCGATGAGTTCTCCCAGGTCGGATTTTAGGGCTTTATGTTGTTTGAATTTGTTTCCAATCAGTCCATTGAAAATTACCATCAACGACAACACCTGCACGATATTTGATAATTAAAGTATTGACCACTTGTCTAGCTTCTTGAATAAGATAACCAGATCCGTTGAATACTAATAAAGTTCCATAATCATTATCCGGTGAATTAGTAAATGATGCCAAAGATGTATATGTGTATATACCTGATTCTGTTATATTATTAAAATCTGTATTTTGTTCTAAAATACCTCTTCGCATGAATGGAAACAGCTTCAAATTAGTGAAAAGCCCTCCCAGGTCAGTGCTATATCTTTTGTCACGTCAAGATATTGGTACTTCAATCGCCCCACTAGGAATAGCATTGATTGATTCTATTTTGCTCGTGTTCACAAGACCTAATCGTGACACTATTATTTTCGCATACCAATTAGCTTTTATGTAAAAGCAAAATCTTTCTGTATCAACTGTATAATACATATTAATGTTACTAATTTTGGTTCCGTTTATCAATTTACAAAAGACTTTATTTGCATTCCATCTAATCATAGACACTGCGACTGAGAACGAGTCTCCACCAACATTTGTAACACTAATTACAGACTCATTTATTGATCCGGCATTTGGCATAAATACACTAATCTTACAATATTGATTATTATCTTTAGATAATTCTAAAGGTACCATACCGGAACTCATCAACCCGCTTTTATTTGATGTTGCATTCCCAATCAGTTCTCCCAGAAGCATTTTTTGTGGTTTATTTTGTAAATACAGAAGATTTTTTTTTTAACTTTAAAACAAAAAGTTGAATATGTTAGAGAAGATCAGATACCGTTTGGTTTATAACCGACAAAACAAGTTAAATCGACAAGGGACAGCCCTAGTCCAAATAGAAGCCTATTTGAATCAGAGAAAGGTATATTTTAAAACCAATGTTTATCTAAAGCCGGAGTGTTGGAGTAAGGATGGCGCTCAAGTAATTAACCATCCGCAATCGAATGAGCTTAACGCAATGCTATACGAGAAGATACTGGAGTTGCAGGCTATAGAACTTAGCTACTGGAAAAGAGGGCTTGAATCAAACCTTTCCACGTTAAAGGAGGCTGTAAAAAAGGGAATTAAACCAGTTGTGTCGTTTTTAAAATTTGCAATACAAGCGATAGAGAATTCTGATAGAAAACCGGGAACCAAGGATAACATGCTGGGCACGGTAGCCACTTTGAAGGAATTTCGGAGCGTGATAGAGTTTACCGATATAAACTATACGTTTCTAAAGGAGTTTGACGCATTTCTGCGCAACAAAGGATTGAAGGTAAACACGGTAGGAAAACACATGAGAATACTGCGTACCTTGGTTAACGAAGCAATAAACGAAGGTTATATATTACAGGAGGCATACCCTTTCCGTAAGTTCAAGATCAAGAAAGAGAAGAAGGAACATAACTTCTTGATGCCCGCAGACTTGGAGAAACTGGAGAATCTTGAACTGCCGGACAGGAAGAACAACAGCCGGCACATACTGGACGCATTTCTCTTCTGCTGCTATTGCGGATTGAGATTCTCTGATTTCAAGCAATTGACTTATAAAAATCTCGTAACAGTTGATGGAAAGGAATGGCTAGTTATGAATAGCATCAAAACAGGCGTAAAACTCAATATTCCGCTATATCTGCTGTTTAACGGGAAGGCTCTGGGTATAATGCGGAAATACGACAGCATCGAACAACTGGCTGCATTAGGTTGCAATTCGGACACTAATCGGACATTGCAGAAATTGGGAAGGATGGCGCATATCAGCAAGAAATTTACCTACCATACAAGTCGTCATACTTGTGCTACTCTGTTGGTACATCAAGGCGTTCCGATAACCACCGTCCAAAAACTCTTGGGGCATACATCGGTCAAGACAACAGAGATATATTCCGAGGTGTTTGATGAAACGATCATCAAGGATCTGACAAGGGCTAACCAGAAGTATTCTAAACGTAGAAATGTAAAACAAAATCAAATAAAATCTCAAAAATCCCCGGAAAAATACATCAGGCAGTAGAAATCTATAAAAGCTATCTGTTTTATACTTGTTTTTCCGATCCCATTCCATAAAATTCGTTTCCTGTCAATAAAAATACAAACTCGCCAGTCTTGCCGTTCTATTAATTCTCTTCATTCATCTTGCAAGTAAAAAATATTGCATTAATGGCAATTTTTTAAGAAGATTGGTTTTTGTTTCAAAATTGGCTCCTTATAACTAATTAATATAATTTTCTTTTTGTATGTCGTTTTAGAATTGATATCTTTGCTATTATCTTCAAAGTCTGAGCAAACGATATATAGGATATTGGACAGCAATGATGTGCCAAGACGTCCCAAGGTTAGAGGTGTAAGAAAAATATTTGTCACGATAGAGGAGGATGTAGCTGCTATCTTAGATAAGGAGCAATCGGTATCATTATATGTCAATGAGGCTATAAGATTCTATCACAGTAACCGGCATTAATTGCCGGTTATTTTTTTATTAAAACTATATTTAAAATCACGTTTTGAATCGTGTTGTTTAGATAAATTAAAGTCATATCATTTCGCAATACCCTAAAAATACCCATGAGAAAAAAAATCTTAAAAATATACCAATACTTTTTGTATAACACCCGATGTTTTTTTATTAAAGCTTTGATATATCTTAAAAATATACCAATTATATATTATATTTTTTCGACACATAATAAGCCAAGGAGGCGACAGAATAAATTGCAGCGCAATCATCTGAACCATTATAATCCAATATCCCATCCATAAACTCATTGTATTGCGGGATCTCATCATAGTCTGCACGAAACATCACATTATTTTTGATAAAATCCAGAAAAGCAGATACCCTAGCATCTGTTCCCATATTTTTATGCATAATTCTGACATCATATCTATCCCTTAAGCCCCGTGCTATGGGGAAATAATTTTTCTCACTTTCAAACAACACTTCCACAGGAGATATGCCCTCTAAAAATGACAGGAGAACAGTCTCATCAAATGATCCTGTATATGTCACATTATCTATATATATTCCCTCATTTACATAGCACGAAACGATAATGAACTTTCCGGCATATTCGGGAAGAACATATACAAGTCTTGTCCCCTGAATATTTTTAGACATATCAAAATATCTCATATCTTTATTTTCCTGTTTAATTTTACTTCGTTTCCTTTTCAAAGAGAAACGAGTATATTCATCCTTGAATACCCATACAGTAATATATCGCAGACAATCCACCAAGTGACCGTATCTCTCATAAGACTGTCCTGTAATCTTATCCTTTACTCTTTTTTTCAGCACCCCTCCATTAACGTCCTTCTTGGCATTGTTATAATCGACTATCGAGTTTTTACATCCATCATCTACCGAAAATGACATACCCGAGCCTCCATCGAGCATGTAGTTTACAAATTCACCTGACATCGGTACGGACGGGTTAGAAGCCGGTATCCTCTCCTCAACATGGTAATCGCTTTCCAGCCCTTCCACGAACTTATCAAGAAACGATCTCTTCTCTTCGTCTATAGTGTTCCCGTTTTTTGTCGAAGCATCTCCGTACAGATACAGCATATCATTATACCTTATTGATTTCAGGTAATCTACCGCCATTTTTGAAGCCTGTGTTACCGTGTTGAACGGATCACTGGCGCATATCTCGTTAAACTGCCTTATACTACTTCCATCCACCTGGAAAAATGATATTGAAATATAAGGGAGCACATTGTTATCAATTGATATATGAACCGGCATCCCTTTAATGTAGTGTGTCGTTTTTATGTGTTTGTTTGAATCAAATGCATACAGGAACTCTCCTCCTGTCTTAATGCTTCCCCATTCTCCCAATGCGTATACCCTGTAGTAATTATAATCATGATCCTTGTACCATTGGTAATTAGATATCGTCTGTCTGTCATAGTATCCATACTTCCCGTCCGGAGAACCTACTACCCAGAAGTTGTTCTTATACGAAGAATGCAGCTCTACCGTATCCGATGGATATCTTTCCATTTTTCCCGTACGCTCATTAGCTATCATTCTAGATTTATTATATCTCTTTCCTAATATCCGGCTATAATCCTTAGGTAATAAACTCCTTTTTATCGGATATCTTACTTTCCCGTACAAATCATTCGGATGCTCATCCCACTCGTATGTATCAAGGATCTTGGTTTTTATCCACGAGTCCTCTGATACTGGATTAAAGTTGCATATAATCTGTAGGCCCTCCTTTCCTCGTAGGCGGAAACGTATTTGTGTGAAATCCTCATATTCAAACTCAGTGGCCTCTTCCATCACTATCCAGCGATATCCTGTGATAGACTTTATCTTCTCGGGATCGTCCAATCCTGTAAAATCGATTTTGCAACCATTTATACAGGTTATATTATTTTCCTTTGGAGCGAAAAACTGACTCAATTGAAGAGCTTTCATTTGGGTCTTAAACTCTTCATATACCGTATTCTTAAGACTGGCTCCAACTTTTCTCACAACGAGAGCCGAACCCTCTCCGGAGAATACAGACAACAACACGGATTGTGTCGTAGATACAGATTTCCCTGATGAGGAACCACCTCTGTTTATAATATACCGGATATCCTTGTCATGCATCGCCTCACGGATATGCCAAAACAGGGGATTAAACAATTTATACGAGAACACCATCTCTATCATTGCTCGTCCCCAATTATCATGCGCACATTGGTACTGACATCACTTTTTACTGGAGCATCCCATCCAAGCATCTTGCTTATCTGTGTAATGGCGGCTATTTTGCTATATAGCCGTATCTCTACTCCATATTGAGTATTCTTAATCGATTGGATGCAACATCGGACTGGTTTTGGTATATCATCAAGAGAACGGACAATAAACGTATCTTTACTTTTTAATTGAAGATCTATAGGGTCTACATTTACCACATTTGTAAGAAAACGCAATGCATCTTCCTTCTTCATGTCAGACTTTTTTAAGATATCAGCCTGCAATTCATTTACACGGGATGCGACAGATGGATTTCTCAGCAATTCAAATGCACGCTTACTAACGACCCCATCCTTCCATCCAATACTATTAGGGTAAGCTTTCCGATATGCATCTGTAGCATTACCTGTTTCTATATAATAATGACAGAAATTTTCTCTATTTGCTACGAGTTTTTTTCCCATAAAAGTCTTTTCGTCCGAAGAACGTACCGTGCTCCTTTACACGGAAACATTATAATTCAAAGTTACAAAAAATCTGAATAAAAACAAAACTTGTCATTTAATTCATTTTCTTAAAAGTTCTTTATCATGTAAACCGTGATCACAAGCTGTCTTATAAGCACGATCCCGTAGTTCGTTCAAATTAATATTACTCATTCCCTTATTCCTAATTTAATTTCTTCGTCCTTGATTATTTTCCCAATCTTGTCAGCTTCCTCATACCGTTCCTCTTTTATCAACAGTCTTTGCAATTCTGAAAGCTGGTTAATGTAAACAATATCGTTACGATCTGACACATGGCGGACATATCTTTCTATTTCATCCAGCTTATTCTCCATGCGTATATGCCACTTGCTTACCAAAATTAAAGTAAATGCCAGAGCACAAACGTTTAATGAGGCAAGGATGAATTTAAATATTGATTCTGCTATTTCCATAATCATATAAGTTTTAATGCTTCCTGTAAACCTGATTCAAGTGTTTCTTCGTAGGTATCCCATTTTCCTCCGTCATTTGTTCCTTTATAAGCAGAACTAGCTATATGAGTTCCATTGTCAGCTTTAGATATTTCGTATCCATAACCACAGGCACAGTTGTATATACATATATGAATGTTTTTGGTTTCACGTAACCACTTTTGTGCAATGGACTGAACGGGACGACTATAACACAATTTTGGCAAATTCTTATTCGTTCGGAACACAGATTGCATTATCCGATTATCGTCTTCTTTAATAATATCTTTACAATACTCATTAAATCCTTTCTCTTTCAACAGTTTAGCTGTTTCCAATGTTACAAGTTCTTCGGTCATAGTTGTTCCTCCTTTGTTTTAAAGTGTTCAATCAGTTCGTCTACGGTAGCCTTGTGAATGGTATCTATATTAACATCAATATCATTGTAAACCCAATAGGAAGAGAACTTGATTGCAGGACACATAATCCATTTATTCCCATCCGTAAACCATTGGTACTTGTCTGTATCATTCCTCAATGCAGCGATAGCTAGGAAAAGTTCTTCATTCGTTCCGCAATCAATCCTTCCTTTCTTGGTTACGGTATCTATATCATATATCACCCCATATAAATTCCCATAAGATGTTATGATTGCTCTTCCTTCTTCAATGCTTTTATGACTTCCATTGCCGTCATAATTATGTGCATCTAAGGTTGTATTACCAAAATTAAGTATTTCATATCCCAATTCTTCCAGCTTCTTCCGAAGCTCCTGTGTGTTTTTGCGTATAAAGCACGGTGTTGTAAATCCCATAGTTACTTGTTTTCAAATTGTTTAAACATTTAACAATCCAATTCTCTTCAATTTCTTTCTAAAATTCTTTTCATTCAAGGCTTGGTCGTAATAGCAATCAGGTTCTGTAACCGTTTCAGCTTTGGTTACAGGAAGCCCATTCAAACCAATAACAACCTTGTGTATAATAGAAGCCCTCTTGATTTCCCCTGTTTTTCGATTAAAAGAGAACAAAATATGTCCCGGATTCTTCTTAATCCTATTGACTAATTTATATTCTGTTTGCTGCTTTTGCAGATATTCTATCTGTTTCTTAGAAAGATTATCTTTTGTTATAATAGGTACTATATCCATTTTAGTTATTCCTCCTTAATTATTCGCTCATTTATAATAAACTCTCCATGAATATCAATGGGAAGCATATTGGAAACACTCGCATGATAAGTCTTACCGTCCATTGCCTTACATAGTGGATGTATTTCTTTAGGCATAGGGGCAGGACATTTTTTACAATGTCTTATCATTTCAAAATGTCTGTTTTCCTTATTGCCACAACATTCACAATGAATTGGATAGTAAAAATAAGTACGTTCCAACTGGGTTTCTTTTCCACATATTTCGCATCTGCCCCATTCTATTGAATTACACATAATTGTTCCTCCTTCTCTGTTTTAATATCTGTTACTTTACCACGATTAATAAAACGTTCATCAGAATTATAATATCCAGCAATTACTTTACACAAGGGACGATCCATTCTACATTGTTCTTGTAGACTACAATTGTCACATGGTGAACTATTCTGCATTAATACTAATTCATGCAGCACCCCATCAATTATTATTCCGTTATTTACTTCCATAATCGAATACAATTTCTCGTATACGTTTTCCAATCAATCATACCGTTTTCTGATTCTTCTACCAAGTCAAAGAATGTATTAGCATAACAAACGCGCTCGTCTATCATTATACATATCCCATCAGACGGATAATATTCACATGAAACATTACCATCCCAATCTATATGTTTTTGTGCTTCTTTGGTTATATCATCACAAGCAATCATATACTCTATGTATTTATTAGATGCTTTTCTTATTTTATCAAATATATTTCCTTTCATGGCTTTTCAATTACTCAATATATAAAACAATCCCTCTATGTATCATATCTTCCAATTCTCTTTCCGAAAACTCATCGAATGTATGTTTATCCATAGTGCAAAAATGATACCTTACAAGATGCTTTTCATAATTGATGTTTTTATGATAATCAATCATTACATCACTTATAACCGCCTCAACAATCTTACCGTTTACAACAAAAGAAAAACGTGTTCCGACATCATAACACACCTTCTTAAACAAAAGAACTTTACTTTCATTCATTTTCAATCTCCTTTCCCATAAACATTTACAAACTCGCTGACATCCATATAGTCTATACCGAAATTCTCGGCTGTTTTCTTGTCACTGTCCGAAAACTGCCCTTCAAGGCCGCTTGCATCACCAATCATTAGACAATCTTCTACCTCCAAACTGCAATCTTTCCATGTCTTGTAATTATCAAAAAGTTCTTCAAGCATTCCGGTATTCGACTTTCTCATAGGGTTGCTTCTGTCATTGCTTCCGCAATACTTAAAACGCGTATCAATGTTGCAATAATCCATTATACTGTAACTCACATACTCACATTTTACATAAATGAATGATTCCGGAAACAGACCCTTTTCTATCCCTCCTTGATTTGTCACGATAAAAATTACTTTAGGATTCAGATTCTTTATTGCATCCAGAACATCAAACTTAAACTTCATGTCCCATATACCATTTGGAAACGTCTCTCTACTTACTGTCTCAATCAACGTTCCATCCATATCGCAAAATAAAACCTCGTACTTTTTCATTTTTCTATGTGTTTTACTGTTCTTATTCCTTTTTCTGCGTTTCGCAATCTGCTTGTCTATACACCCATCATCTTTTATCCATTAATTGCTTCATTTAACTTTTCCTCAAACTCCGCAATGATACAATCTGCATCACCGCCATGTACCCAATTGTCCAATACAGACGAAAGAACTTCAACTGCCTTTCCAGATGTTTCGTCAACTGCCATATTGATCGCTTGATTCACTTCCTCTAACGTAAATATACTCATAATTATTCCTCCTTCTTTACCAATTCAACTTCTGTCGGCTCTTCATCTTCCCATTTTACTTCGGGAAATAAAGATGAGTCAATCTTAATGGGTTTGTTAAAAAAGACACATAGTGTCCCATCTTTGTCTCTTGCTATATACATATTAATCTCCTTTCTCCTTTAAATCATTAATTGCAATACTCCTAATACCTCTAGTTCCAAATACGCTATAAGTCAACGTTCCTCCATAAAACTTAATAGTGTCTCCTTTAACAGTAATAATCGTTCCACCTTTTAAAGGACCAGCTATATCATCTTTACAAGATAATAACATGATTATCATAAGTATAATTAATATAAATCTCATTAGTCAATCTCCTTTCTCTTTAATCCGTTCAAGTACATCCCTGTTGGCTTCGAGTATATCGTCGAAAGACGGAATAGGAAGCCAGGCTTTTATTACGCCTTCATCGTAAAATAGATGAGGATAATCCCTAGTTGACGTAAACTTATTCCATCTTTCAAAGAAATAAACTTTCTCAACGACATCACCGTCAGTAACAAAGTAATACCCATCCTTTTCCGGCAACCGTTCCTTAACACTTATCCAAGGAGATTGCTTCGACTGCCATTCGGCACCAGAAATAAAGTCAACAATGCAGTATGGTTCACAATGAAGCTGCCTGTTTCTGCAATCATTGGAATATTTTTTTGCTGCTTCTTCTACTGTCTGTTTCATATCTATATCGTATTACGTTAATTGATTTAAAATTTCTCTTCGAATAATTTCCCTTGCGCTAAATCTGAATAACCCTTTCTTTTGCTCATGAAAATCCGCAATAGGTATTTCGTTTATATAGTAATAGAAAGCTTCGTAACCGTCTGCAAAGTTGCGAGCAAGAAACCCATTAGGGTGAGTGTTCATATATCTTTGAACGGCTATTATCATTCTTTGAGCATAACCGGGAAACATCTTAAACTCTAATTGCATCTGCTTGTAATTGCAGAGAGGACAGCCGACACAACCGTGACGGCTCAAATTATATGGAGCGTCATAATACTTTGAATATGGTAATCCGTATTTTCGAATATAGCTCCAAACATCTTCTTCTGTCCATGTGAGGATAGGAAGAATATGCTTTGCGCCTTTCATCCATTTTCTTGTATCACACTGCTCCGGCTCATAATCTTTTCGATTTCTACTTTCGGCAGCTCTCATTCCTTCAATACTACGTTTGCCGATACCATATCTTTCTTTCAGTCTTTCACAACAGAATCGTCGGAGCCGTGAAGGAAGTCCTTTTTCTTCAACTAACTGAAAGAATGACTTTTCAGGGTGTATTATCCTCACTTGCGGATAGTGTCTCTTTATAAAGCTAATCGTGCCCGGTGGATCTACTGTGGTGTTAGCGTAGATCGCATTATACTTAATGCCTGCACGTTCAGCTAGGTCAAGTATAACTACACTATCCTTACCTCCTGAGAATCCGAGTGATAGCAGATCGTCACGTTCCATACTGCGAAGGAAGTCTATTGCTTGCTGCTCTTTCTTGTTCATTTCTGTTCAGTTTTGCTCTAATTTATTCTAACGTACTTACCTGCAATAAGTGTTTCCGAACGTTTGTCAACAAATAAGGCAAGAGGATTATATTTGTCAAACCAAAACATTCTACTGCCACAGCAGGCATCTAATATTATTTTTGTTTCACTCATTTCTAATCTGATTTACACTAATTCAATTATATCCTTCTTTAAATTAACAAATAAAGGTATTGCTGACATGCCCCCATTGTAATCCAACTGTCTTAAAGAGGGAACAACCTCTCCGTTATCATCAATTTCATAATCTGCGATATAGGCTAACTTCTTCGCTTCGGGAACAAATATACTTTCATTGTTCCTTTCATGAGCCATGACCGTTATACAGACCTTACTTCCAATAGGATATTTTTGGTTGGATTCAATGTAATCCTTTTCCAACTGAATTTTCTGATTCTTCAATTCCCTTATTTTTGAATCAATATCATTTTTCTTTGTCTGAAATTCTTCTTTGTTCATTTTTACTTTTTTTGAGGGTTATTTTATCACATCTGTTAATCGGTGTTTTTACTTCTTTCCCAAACCACGAACACCAATAATATGGCTGAAATAAATTGGGTGAATGCGTGCAATATTTACATCTTTCACACAGGTGGATTCCATTCATTTCTGTTCCTGTTTTGAGCTTTTCAGACTACATCATTAATACTAATTTCTCCTTTCAATACTCGTTCTACCTGCCGGTCAAGTAATTCTTGAAATTCTATTTGGCATATAAGAGAACAATCCGGTATAATCTCTTCTACTGGGTCTCCCCGCCACGTTGGTAGTTCATCAAGGAAGATACGACCGTCTTTATCCTTTAGGCAGGTAGCTCCAACATCACGCTCAATCTGCGCCATTTGAGCAAATACTTCCGGGAAGTCCTTCCGTATCTTGTTCCAGTATCCCATTCCCCCTTTCACGCAACCGATGCAGTTGTTGTTATTGTAGCCCATCTTGTACATGGCCGGAATTTCAATACCAGCTTTCCAAAGCATTCCCATCGCATCCGGCTTCGTAATCTGCTTTTCAATTAGCGGAAACAGTGGCTTTGTGTTTGGGTACTGCTGTTTTAATCGGATGGCTCGGTTTATCTCTTTAGGGTCGTAATCAAAGCCCCAAACTTGACCGTCCCAAGAACTAAGTTCCTTCTCCAGCTTGTAACGGACTTGTTTCTTTAGTTCGAATGTGCAAGCTGCACCAGTAGGACCATTGATGTACCGTTTTTTAATCAGTACATCTTTTACGTTGAAAAACTTATCGCTGCGAATGGTATGAATTGGCTGCCCGTTCCATCTCTCGCAATCTGAGATAAATCGGACATTATCTGGATGCCCAGAACCTGTTTCGATGTAGTAAATCTGCACATCATCATACAGACTTAGTGCTATCTTACAAGCTACTGCGGATGTTACACCGCAAGAAAACCATGCTATTATCATTTGATTCCTTTCTTTCTTCCAGTGAACTACCTACGGTTTCGGGATAAACCTCATACATGCCGATGCTTTTCCCTATTTCTATATCATTTAAATTCGGGATGATAGCATATCTATCCTCTTCAATCTTAACAAGAGAGCCATATAACCATTCTTCACCGTATATGCTCTTACCTCTGAATTTTATTTCACGATTCATTTTATTTGCTAAAAATGCCATAAATATTCCTTTCATATCCTTATTAGTTAATTAATATCGCTCCCTACAAATGCCGCTATGGCATCAAATTCATCATTTGTATACTCATAGCCGTTAATGATTATAATTTCATTCATTTCTATATCGTTTTGAATTATTTTTTTATAACTACCGCCATTGTACTAATAGAAGTGCCACTCTCTTTAAACTCGCCTGCGCTGATTTCAAACACTTCTCCATGTACTTCTTTCAGCCAGTTGCGGAAATCAATACATTTCTTTTCCGAAGCAAATTTCCAGTGTTGGCTGGTTATTGCCGCAAGGGTTCCACCCTCTTCCAATCGATCATACATAAGCCTGACATGCTCTATATCCTGATTACTGGAAAACGGAGGATTTGCAATAATCTTAGTGTAACTACCTACACTGTCTTTGGTAAAGTCTTCATCAAGCAATATTACGTTGTTAAGGGTATGAAGAAATTCTCTGTTTTCCGGCATCAGCTCATAACATTCAACCATTACAGAAGGACAAGCCCGGTGGATTGCTTTTATAAGGGCGCCACGCCCGGCACTCGGCTCCAGTACCGTATCATCTTCATGTATCCCTCCGGCAAGCATAACCAGCCAGTCAGCAACATCGGCCGGAGTTTCAAAAAACTGGTAATCCTGCTGTAGGTTGCACCGTTTACCCTCTTTCAGCATGGAAAACACACGCTCCGGATTAAACGGGAATGTGAAACCCTGTATCTTCCCACCTTGCCATGAGCCGCCAGCTTCTTCTATCCACTTCTTTGCTTCGGCATAAGATTTTTTATTGAATTGAACTTGAGGAAGTTTGAGGATATTGTTCTCAAGAGTACAATGTTTCAGTATTTCTTCTACATTCCATTTTTTACCTTCGTCAGCCTGTTTCTTCTTTTCCCCAACCGGGGCGTCAGGTGCTAACAGTGAGGAAATTTTTTGAACAACCGTATTGCTCGCATTCACGAAGGTATTGACACAGGATAGCGCTTCGATCAAGAAATCGGTGTCAACATGCCCGGTATCGTCATAGATGTCTATCCCTTCGGTCATGGATGACAGTTCATTGAGCTGCGCAACACTACCATGTAACGTTTCGATTAAAATCTTTTTTTTGTTCGTCATAACTTTTCTGCAAATAAATTCTTGTTGTGTCTACACTCCCATGACCTAAAAGGTCAGCCAGTTGAATAACATCTTTGTTTTTTTTCAGGAACATTTTAGCGAAAAAATGACGAAAGGCGTGGGCGTGCATCTTCCTTGAATCAATACCGCAATGTTTTCCCCATGCTTTCAAGTGCTGGGAAAAGCCCCGCTGTGTGATCGGACCGAATCTCCCTACTGCGAAAATCCCGGTCTTACCATGTTCCTTAGCATAAGCCTTCGCTTCTTGCTGCAATTGCTTTTGAAAGAAAAAACGTCTGTACTTGTTACCTTTACCTTTCAATGTAACCTCACCACTAATTATATCCTCCCATGTAAATCGTTGAAATTCCGACAGACGGGCGCCCGTTGTACCCAAAACCTTAATAAAGAAATAGTAATCCTTATTGTTTTTTCCCTTGAGATATTCCAACAGCCGGTTATATTCCTCTTCGGTCGGCACATTGTTCACATCAAGCTTGCGCTTTATTTTGGGACGCTTCAGTTCTATAGGCTTCTTCAGCCATTTAGAGAATCTTTCGATTGCTGTAATCCGCAAACGGATGGTAGCGGGAGATAATTTTTCTTCTTCAAGACTTGTTATAAACCTCCTGCAATTATCCATGTTTACCTCATTGGCATACTCGAAATACTTCTTCATTGATGTGTAATATATATCAACTGTATGAGAAGAGTAATCATTGTTATCAGTCAACCATATTATGAAATCATGGAGTAGTTTCTTATTTTTCTCTGAAATGACGTCAAGCTTTTCCAAAGGTTTCACCGCCTTTTCCCTTTTTCTATATCCGATGTTGAGAAAGGATAATAGATCGCATATCGCTGAGCACATTATGGAATGACGCACCATGACATCTGCATTTTCACGCTTGTAATTCAAATAACCACGGCGGTTCACTTCTTTGGTCATCTCTAAAAAATCCGTGACATGCTTGATATATTTCCCGACAGTATCATAAGTCCTGCCTGTTGTGTATAAGTAGGAAATATAATCAGTTAATATCTTCTGCCTGTCATTATTCATAATCTTGTTTAATTAAATTATACCAATCATTGCTATCTTCGAAAAAACATCTGTATCCATTAGCCGTATGTTTGCCTCTCACTTTCCGACATATAGCACTGATCAGAGAAGGAGCCACGCCAATCATCTTACCAGCCATTTGTATCGAAGGGAATACTCCACATAATTTCTCATCCTTTATCAAAACAACGCTCTTTTTATTCATGCCTGCACCAGTCTTATGCCAAGCCCCACGTCCTTTAGACAGATTTTTTATACTTCTGGCCTTGGAACGTTTTGAATGATAAACCATTTTACGACCCTTGTTGCGAGAAACACAACCCTTTAAAAATCGTCCGGTAATAAAGTCTCTCTCAAATCGCTCAGGCGGTATATATAATTCACTCATATCTAATCAGTTTTAAATATTAATCTTTTTCGATGAAAGTGTTAGTCGTGTTTATCACACCAGCAGAATCAACGCTCTTACCATCCCGGATAAACACTTTTTCTCGCATTAACTCTTCATAGTCATATCGTGACATTCCGATTACACACACACGACCATCAACATACAATTTACATTTCATTAATTCAGTTTCTTCTATCGGACCGATAACATCTATTTGAATTGTTCTTTTATTCATAATTTTCCTGATTTGAATTAATAATTTGGAATTAGTTGATAGGAGATGCGGTTTCGGTAAGGTTGTCTAAATCTCTCAAGAAAACTACTACATCTTGGATAACGGGTACTCCATTCAAAGCCGAAGTGGTCAGATTGATACTATAAATATCAATACTTGGATATTTATCGGTAAGTAGCTTATTTAGTAGCGCAATAGATTTGTCATTGTAGATAACCATCCTATCTTCTATCTCAAAACCTAACCGAGACAAGTATTCTTCTTTCTTTTCTTCTCCTGCCTTTGAAACACGGGAAGCGAAAACCATTCCACTCAATGAGATTTTTGCAACGTATTCTCCAAAATAAAAGTCACTAACATGCCCAAATCCATATTCAGTCCACCAATTTCTAAATGATGATACCATAATTTTCAAACGTTCTCTAACATCTTCGTTTGAAACCTTCTCCCCAAGCTGATGACGTAATTTTCGATTTTCATCATTCAATGAGCGGATTTGTTCAGTTAATTTCTTTTGTTTCTCTGCAAGTACACCTTCATATCCCATTCGGGTAAGAAACCTATTCACATTGTGGTCTGTCAGAGAAAGGATGTTTTCTTTCATTCCTTCGGTGAGCTGCCCTTTTTCGAGCATCGTTATAGCCAATCCTAAATTTTGCTGAATTTCTTTATATTGCTTTTTCAATTCAGTTATCAGTTCTCCGTTAGAATCTTCTACAATAGCTGGCTTATCTTGCCTGTTAAAATCAAGCTGTCTTTCTTTCATTTCTATATCGTTATGAGCCATTTGCCGACACCGGCAAATGGCAGATTATTATTTTCTCCAAAAACTGTCTCCGGAGATTGACCGGGCCGTATCATCCGCAGTAAGCCGGATATACCGGAAGAAGTTCTGCTCAGACCTGTGCCCTGTCAGTCTCATGATCTCCAATGTCTTCATCCGTCCTGTAAGGTACATGTTCGTGGCCGCGCTTCTTCTTGCCGTATGGCTGCTGACCAGTTCCCATTTCTCCCGGGTCTCCGTGACCAGCCTTCCTCCCTTCGTGTAGGAGAAAGTGATCCTGTCGGTAAGCCCTATCTCCCTCATGATGACCTTCAGATACTTGTTGAAATACTGTATGCACAGTCCTCCGGGTATGTTCCCGTCATATTTCTCGAATATCTCCCTTACATAATCATGAGCCGGGACCTTGACGTCCACATTGGTCTTCTTTGTCCTTTTTATGATGTATCCATCTCTCAAATTGTCTTTTGTCAATGTCGAATAATCGGAATATCTCAGAGCGGTCAGACAGCCTATGACGAACAGGTCACGTATCCGCTCCCTGGCCTTTCTTTTGTCCTGCCTCTCAAACTTGTAATAGTAGATCCTTGCGATCTCGTTCATCGAGAGGAAAACGGCATTTACCGGCTCCTCACGCAAATCTGTTCCGTCATAGGTGGCGTCTACGGCATAATTGTACTGCGATGCCTTTCTGACGAGCGACTGTATCTTCTGGACATAGCCCGCTATGGTGTTGTGACGCAGCCCCCGGCTCTCAAGATAGACAATGAAGTCGTCCAGAAACTCCTCCGTCACGGAATTGGTGAAGATGTCACAGTCGAATTCGGTGGAAAACCTGTCTATGTGCCGGAGGACCGCATCATAAACCGCGGCATAATGTCCGGACCTGCGTTTTCCCCTTCTCTCAAGCATATCCCTTGCAAAGTCCGTGAAGTACACCCCCTCAAGCGGCCTGTCCTGCCGGAAATGGTTGATATAGTCCCGCCTGGGTTTTCCGGACCGTGCGGGAACCGTCACCTGCAGTGCTGCTAGACACCTCCCGTCCCGCATCCGGCCAGCCTTGCAATGATCGGGCGGAACTTTTCCTTTCTCAGTCTCACATCATAATACGCGGTTGTCGCCCTGCATCTGGATATCTTCAGGAAAGAGGCTATCTCACGGAACAGATACCCTTCCTCATACGCCATATAGCAGAACAGCATCCTTGAATCGGATATGTTCCTGGATATCATCCGGGACAGGATCATCTCCTGCGAGACGCCCATCATTCCGGAGATCTCGTCCAGCATAAGCTGCATCGGTTTCTTTTTCTTGTTGTCTTTTCTCAGGTTCATAAGATTGTTTTTAAAAGGTTCTTAAATCTGTTTTAAAAGCACCGGCTCCTTATGCGGTGCCAGATGGTTCTTTTCCTGAAACTCTGCGGACGGAACGCCCTGTCACGCTTATGCCAGCCCTCCCGGCACCGGAGTCTTGATTCATCCAGTATCTCCTCCATCGCGGATTTGAGACTCTCCAATTTTTCCACGGAGAGCAGCAGGTACTCATTCATTCCGTCCTTTTCCATACATCGCGAGATTGGGGGATTCGGGATCATAAGGCTCCACGGTGGTAAGGGTAACGGAGGATACGACCACACGTCCGCTCCCCTTGCAGGCGGGACAGGCAACGGTATGTACGGTGTCCGCCAGCTCGTCCAGGTTCTCAAGAAAGCCCCGGCCGCAGCATGTGCGGCACAGGACAACATGGGGATGGTCAAACTTCCTTCTTATCATCACCGGGAAATTCAGGTTTCACATCAGCAGTGTAGGGATAGACATCCATAATGGCGGTTTCGGACACCGAGCCGATGACATAGTCCGCCAGCGTGCCCTTCATCCCCTCGTCCAGCTTCTTTACGGCATCGCGAAGGTCGGAAGCCTGTACCAGTACGGTAGTGGGGGTCTTTTTCTCCGCTCCGCTTTTTTCGTCCAACGTGATAAAGAACAGCTTACACTTGAACCAGCGGTCGGCCGCATCTTCCTCAGATGGGAACAGTTCGCTGTAACCGGCGCGTTTGACGCCCGAAACAGTAAATTCACCGTTGATATACGGGTTCATTTCTTCAATAATACGGGCTTCCGCTTCCGTGAAGCTCAGCGCGTCGACCAGATAGGCTTCCGTTACTTTCCTGTTCATGCCGTTCTCCGCCACCTTCTCGTAGCGGATGGAACATTCAAACCAATTGTGCATCATAATTTACATCTTGTTAAATGAGGGTTCTATTCTTTTCCATTGATTGTTTCCGTCCTTTTCCTCGAAGTAGAAGCGGATCACCGTGCCTTCCACCACGTTGCTCTCACGGAAGAGCTGCATGATTTCCGAATATTCGGGGTCGTTGAAGTCGTCCTCGAGCTCGTACAGGCGGGAGATGGACTTGTAGTCAAGATCCCCGGCCTCGTTGCGCTGGAGCAGCGACATGGCCAGCTTGTACATGGGGTTGCGCCCGTCATCGCCCTTCTTGCCGATCCATGCGTTCAGGTAGTCCACTAGGCGCTTCTCTGCCACGTCGGCCCTCTCGTCGAAGCCCTTGACCCGGTTCCCCTTGACGGAAACCTTGAAGGTGTCGTTCTTCACCTCGAACCCGAGCTGCTCGTCACGTTTCAGACCGCCGTACTCCTTCAACTGGTCATAGTAGGCGGTGGCCTCCTTACGGAGCCATTCCTTGAACTCCTGACCGTCCTTGATATACTTGCGGAGCTTCCTCTCCACAGAGGCGAGGAATCTGGCACGCAACTTCTGGTAGTTCTTCTTTCGATCCCCGTCCTTTCTTTTCTTTTCGGCCTGCAGCTTGCTTAGCAGGGCCTCACGTTCCTTTTCAGATAAATTCTTGATATCCATATCTGTTCTTATTTATTAGTGAATAAATTCCTGAATAAATCAGGGTCGATTATCTCCTCGTTGTAGTCAACGTTCTGTTCTATGGCTGTCTGGCATTCCCAGCAGAGATGGTTCACGGTCATGTGGTTGTTGTATTCACAGAACACCTTCCCGCACAACCCGCACCGGGCGAACATCGGCTGCACGGTGTCCGCATCCTCCCGGCAGATGTCCAGCCCTTTGGCGTGGCAATCGGCACACATGTCAGCACATTCCTTTTCGAATTTCGTCTTTTCCATTGTCATCATTGTTGTTTTTATTATCGTTTATCCATGCTATCAGTATCCATAGCATGGCATTCAGTGACCATGTTTTCGCCCAGAAGTCATCATTAACTATCATGCCCGTGAAAGCCGAGAGGGCGGATATCACATACACAAGGTGCTTTATTCTCATACCTCCTCCTTCCGTCTTATGGCCTTCAGCTGTTTCAGTGTGGCCTTCAGTTCCTCCAGGTTCTGGCTTGACACCGGCTTCCTGCATCCTCCGTGGCTCTTCAGGAAGGAGGTGATCTTCGCCTTGTTCATCTCAACCTCCACGGGATTGTCGCTGCGGTAGCTCCTGTTGAGAAAACCGATGTCCATTGACACGGCGTAAATGGCCTTGACCAGTGCCAGTTTCTCCCGTCTTTCCGGATCCTTTCTCCCGTCGGGATCGAGCAGCGTCCCGATCAGCCTTGCGGCCTCGCTTTTGCACAACTCCGCGGACGTCGTTGTCCGTCCGCCGCTGAACTGCCGGACAAGATGCCTGTATTCATCCTCGTCCAGTCCGAACTGCCGTCTGAGGCGGTGTATGCACCGCTTCTGGGCATTTGTCGCGGGTAATTCAATTGTCTTGTTCATTGCTATTGCTGTTAAATGGTTCGTCGTTCAGCACATCGCCATGATAGAGGCGTGCCCTGTCCTCGACAATGGGAATCTTCCTGCCCACATTGTTTCCGACACGTCCGCCGACTATGGCCGCCAGCCCTTGGATATGAAAAATTACCTTGGCCAGTTTGGATGCCTGCCGTGCGGCGGCATTATGCGGTTTCCCTTTCTCCTCATGTGCCAGAATGACAAACAGTTTCTCCGGAAAGTTGCGGACAAGTTTCAGCAGCCCGTATTCCCTGCTCATCAGCTCGTCCTTGTAATAGGAGGCATTGTCAATGAAAACCACCTTGGCACTGCGGCGGTCACGCAGCTTCTCCCACAAATCCTCTATAGGCATATACTCATACATGTACATGTTCGAGCACTCCTGCGGAATACCGACCTGCAGGCAGGTGTCCTGTATGCTTGCCGAAATGCCTTCCTCCGCGCTCAAGTACAGAACCCTGGCCATCTGGCGGAGATAGTTGGCCAGCATGAGGGCGAAAGTGGTTTTTCCGTTCTTCTCCGCACCGTAGACCAGCCATATCCCATGATCCTCGGGCTCGGGGGATACATAGTCGGCCCACATGCCGGAAAAGCGGAACTTCGATATTTTCTTGTCATACACGTTGCGCATGGTCAGCAGGCGCACCCGTTTTTTGGGTTTCTTCTCTTCCTTTTCCATTTTAGGCTCCTTCCTGCATAAGTATCAATGCCGATTCCGCACGTCTCAATCCGGTTTCCAATGTGTCCCCGTGCGTGTCAAGACACATGTTCACCACCTTTTTCACTATCTGCATATCATCCACATTGACCGACAGCACATCCGTGATCAGCCGGCGGTAGAACAGCAGCCGGTCATCCTTGCCGGTAGGCACGATTGAATAATACTTGCTGGAGAAACGGGAGAACAGCTCCTTGAATGAGTTCTTCCTGCTGCGCCCCTTGCCGTTCTGGAGCTTGGTACGCAATCCGTCGGATCCCATCATGAACCAGCCGCAGAGGTTCTCCGTACCGTTCCAAAGGCCATGCAGCGATTCAAGCGCGGCATAGCTCAACGCCCCCGCCTCGTCGATGATGACCACCGGGTACGGGATGTTGCACAAGGCATACTTGATACTGTCCTCCATTTCCTCGGTCGTACCCTCGTCCGCGCCGATGCAGCGCGCCAGATGGAGGATGAAGGAACGGCGGCTGCGGCACTGCGTGGCGTCCAGATAAAAGCAGTTCTTGCGGTTGCGGGACAGGTACAAGGCGGAGTATGTCTTCCCTATGGCGCATTCGTCCACGAACATCATCGCTTTGGAATGCTCCTTGCAGAAATCCACATACTGCTCGATCATGTTGAACACATCCGTGCGGGCCATCCTCCAGGCACGTTCCGAAGCGGCCACCCCAAGCAGACGGCCGACAGCCAGCCATCTGGCATCCCCGATCTTCCTCTCCGTGTCCGCCGTTATCTTCCCCTTGACTATCTCGCTGTAGATACTGGGATGGAGCCCGTATTTCTTGGCAAACTCCCCGTTGCTCCCGCTGAAACGCTTTCTCGCCTCTTCCAGGGCTTCCAGCACCTTCTGTCTGTATTCCCGTGTTGTTTCTATTTCCATATGTTATAATATTAAAAGTTTGTTCTTAAATCCTTTTTGAATGATATTTGGGTACTGTTTAAAAGAGTGTTGTCCACAGGTGTCTCTTCCAATATCTCGACCTCGCCGTCCCTTTCCGGAATACTCCTCCTTTCAAGGGATGCGATACGGAACCCGTCATTCAGTATGTCGCTCCTGTGGTCTATGACAGCCACCCTGCCGATCTCATGGTAACGCTCCTTGCTGTACCCCTCGAGCGTGTTCCGGTAACGCGCCATCAGCTCCCGGTTCTTCCTCTGCTGCGGAGTCTCCTCCAGAACGGAACGCGCCGTACGCGGCTGTGGGACCGCCTCGCATATGATCCTGCTCTCTCCCCTGAGGCAGACAACGGCGTTCAGCACCTCCCCGTCATTATCGTCCAGGTAATAGATGTCCACGTCCTTCCCCGCCAGGACACGCATGTAACCGACCAGCTTCTCGCCGGTGCACAGCGTGCCGCCGTCACCCAGAAGATAGAAGGAGTTCCTGAACCGTATCTGTCCGGCCATGCTGACACTCGTTGCCGTCCTCTTCCCCAAGGAAAGAAGAATGCCCCGCCAGTTGATGGAGTTCGCATTGTCGGGGTTCTGTTTCTGCAGGAACACCTCCCAACGGGTCATTCCCTTATAGATGCTATGCTCCGTGTTGTTCCACTTCTCGATATCTTCAAGGCACTCTTGGACGATTCTCTCGTAAGGCAGGACAGGAACCTTTCCGACAGCCGCCTGGTTGGACTCGCTTCTGGCGAACGGACGGGCCAGCCAGCCCTCACGCCTTTTCTCCATCCTGTAACGCAACGGGCGCCAGTACGCCTCGCACCGTTTGGAACGGGCACTGTTGGCCTCGATCCTGACGGACTTGAACATCGCGCCGGGCTTGAGGAAGCTGTCCGAGAAACCGGCGTTCAGGTTGCTCTCACATTCCAGCTCGTAAGGAAGCGGCATACCCCATAGGGCGTAGTTGCGTACCATCTGGCGGTAGAATTCCGTGATGATGCCCTCCTTGTCGGTGCCGTAAACCCATGCGGTGATCGCCTCGCTTCCCAGGTCCACCCCGCAATAGAACCATACACGCTTTCCTTCGGCATAGAAGAAGGGGGGCTGACGGTCATCCACGGATATGATGCTTCCAGCCCATCGGGGATGCTCCAGCGTTTCGAAAGGAACATACATGCCCAGACGGATCTGACGGTTGCCCGTGCGCCTGCGCGACGTGGCCACGCCCGACTCCCACGAGGACAGGAAGCCGCTTACCGTACGCTGGGATATTTTTCCGTACCCTTTCGGGTCAAACACCTCCCCGGTTTCCACATCCACAACCTCCACATAACCCGAAAGGAAGGCCTCGTACTGGCGGAACACCTCGGCGGCGTCAGGTTTCCATGACTGGTGCGCGAACATGCTCTCCAGAAGGGCACGGGCCTTCTCCGTCCGTATTCCTGCGGAATTGTTACCCCTGTTCTTGTTGACAAGGAAACGGTATCTCTCCTCCGCATCCAGGGCGGCGTATTTCCTCATTTTCTCCAGAAGGCGGGCACGGGAGGGGGGCAGCGTGTGCGTCTTCCCGAATTTCTCCTCCAGCACCTTCCCGAATGTGCTGTAATCACTCCATACCGAGTCGTCCAGTCCGTACATGCTTCTTCTGCCTCTGGACTGCCATTCGGTAAGACGGGCCTCGCGCAACGCCAGCAGGGCGTTCAGGACGGAGGCGTTCATCACATACCTTTCCTGCTCCTCCGTGGAGAGTTTTCCGCCGGCATCTTCATAGATGTTGGAGTAGAACTCCACGGCGGCGGCGTCCGTGTTGAAGTAAAGCAGGAGGATATGTTCCACACGGCGGGGATCGCCGAGGGACTCCCGTATGGTGGCGGGAAGGGAATCGAAGAGCACCAGCAGACGTCTTCCGCTGCCACCGCCGCGGCTGTACCGCTTGATGCCGGTGGGCTTGTCCTGATGGCGGAACAGCTGCTTTTTCAGATTATCGTAGCTGTAAAACCGCGGAACAAGCTCGTCTTTGGTGACTACCAGTATGTCGTTGTCTATAAAGATTGGCATTTCTGTATAATTTGACTTTGTGCGGTTTCCGGCGTCGGACCGGAAACGAGGGCCGCCTTCCGGCTCCCTGACCGCGTGTCCTATTTTTCCTCCCTGTAATACCTTTGTCCGATAAGGGAAAGGCAGCATACGACTGCAAGGACCGAAGCGGCAAGGTTCTCGTTGAAGGTGGGGCGGAGATTGTCCGCCAGTCTGAGCACTACCACAAGGCCGATGACAGCGGCCGCTATATGGATTATTCTGAATGTTTTCATTACGAATCATTTTTAAGGGTTTATAAAATTGTCTTCAAATTTCCGTCCCTATCCGTCACGGACCGGGACGGAATGTCTAACTAAAATTCAATCTATTACCGGTTGTATGAACTATTTTTCTTTCTCTTCCTCCAGCTCGGCCTCGGACTGAAGGTCCGCTTCCACCTCCGCAATCACCTTGAGCGTTTCGTCGGCGTCCATTATCTCCTGCTTGCATTCAAGCATTCCGTTGATGATGCGCCGGTAGTCTACATCTTTCTCACCCAGTTCCTTGCAATAGTTCTCATACTTGATCTCCGCCTCGGCCTTGCGTCTCTCGCAATCGTCTTTGGCTCCCTCGATCTTACGGTTGATCTCTTTCTCACGCAGGCTGAACAACTTGTCCACAAGGTTGCAGCCTTTCAAAATTGCTGTCAGTTTCTTCATAATCTTTCAATTTTTATCAGTTTATGTTTTCTGATCATCCGGACCTCTCCGGCGTCATGTGTTATTTCACCTTTTAAAAAAATTGACCCGTCAAGGCCAAGCGGCGGCACTGCCATTTGGACCTGGAGCCCCCCTAATAAGTTTCTAAACATATCCATATTATTATAGCCAAACCCCACCGGGGTAGTGGTTAACGGTAAGTCTGATATTCTATCTTTCATATTCTCTTATTTTTCGATTTCCTTGACCAGACGCTTCGCGCCGGCTATATCCCATATCTTGTCGACCATTTCCGCGACCTTCATGTCGGTTGTCGGTCCTATCTTCACCATCACCGCCCCTTCGGCGTCCTGGTCCTTGGGAATGATGATGGGGCAGAGCATCCCGTATTCACGCCAGATCGTTATCACGATCCTCAGGTATTCAAGGTTGATACCCATCGTATAAGTAATCATCCCTGTTCCTCCCATTCTATCAGCAGTTGTCTGTATACCGGAACAGGTTCGGGATATATGATGCCTTTGTTCTTGTGGGAGATAGCTAGCTTCGTCAGTCTGTCGGCTATACGGCGGCTCATTGTGTTGCCGGAATACACCTTGCATACATGGGAGTAGGTGACTTTCATGTTGGTGGCGACCGTTTTCAGATCATTCCGGTTGAGATAACGGCACACAGCCTGTTTCCATTCGATGAAGTCCGGACGGAACTTGGGTGCGGGAAGCGTCGGACGCTGTGTCGGACGAACGGAGTAAGCACCGGTGCGGCGGATAGAAGGGAGAACCTCGTTAGTTACCCATCTTTTGAATGCTTTAGCCGTCGGCAGCTTGGATCCGAAAATAAGGGCGTACATGCCGCTTTCATTGATTAAAATTGTTTCTTGAATAAATCCTTGATTATCAGGGACGCCCTGTTTTAGGGCGTCCTCATTATCAACGTGTTGCGAAATCGCGTTTCGTGTTTTGGTGTACCCTAGAGAAGCCGCCACATCTTTCCCCACAAACCAAGGAGCTCCATTGATTACCTTTACCCTTACATTAGCATCAATATCTTCTTTGAAGAAGATTTGCAGACCTGTTGTCTGCTGGTTGTTGTTCGGTGTTTCCATAATATACATTATTAATTAATACGCTCCGCTTTCACATTACCTTTGTTGTCGAGGATTTTGACAGTTTCATGCTTGGCGATTTCGTCAACATTGTACAGCTTACTGTCGTTCCGTTTCTTGGCGGCTTCCCAGATTGCCGGGGCTTTACCACCCTTCTTCTGACCGGACAAAACCTGTCCGACATAAGCCATTGTTACTTTAAAGGCGACAGCAAGTTCTTTCTTGCCTTGTGCGCCTAACTTAATTACTTGTCCCATATTCAATATTTATTGGATTAAAATTGCTATATTTGGCGCGGTTTATATTAAACCTGATGCAAATATAAATCATATATTAATTAAAACCAAGAACCATAATTAATATATTAATAATTTAGAATCAAATATAAATAATAAAATATGGAAAAGCCTGTAAAACAAAGAATTAAAAAAGTATTATCTTCAAAAAGAGTTTCAATAACAGCTTTGTGCAAAGCTATAGGTGTTCCACAACCTACTCTAAACAGGCAAATAAACACCGATGCTCCCATGACATTAACTAATATATTACTTATCTTGGACTATTTTTCAGACGTATCGGTAACTTGGCTTTTAACCGGTGAGGGAGCAATGCTAAAAAATGAGAGTTCTAATCCGGAAATCACAATTGCTCCTACTTTAAACAAACAAACTAGCATATCACAGCAAGAAAACGTGGTACCTTATATATTATATGAAAAACTACAAGAGAAATTATGCGAACAAGCAACAACCATAGGAAAACTCCAAAACGAGTTGGATAATTTAAAGAAGCAACAGCAGGAATCCCCAACAACAAACTCCGACTCTCATGCAGAAACTGTCCAAAAAAAGCGGAGCTCATCGCGTATATCAGGCTCTTCTGCGCAACCCGATGCCCCGACCATAAAATAAAGATAATAATTGAGTGATAATCAAATACTAATAATTTAATTCTGTTTGATATGAGAAAGATATTTAATCGTAGTGACACTCCTTATTTTTTAAGTATTATAGCTGCTATACTTAGCGTAATATCACTTTGCTTTTCATTGATAAAAATTCAGCCGGTTGAATGGAATTTAGTTGGCATATTATGTGGTGTATTATCATTTTTTGTTGCAGTTATTATATTTTTCTTAGGCTTTAATTATATAACATATGAGAAGAAGATGAGAAAAGAAACAACTCAAGCCTTAAATGAATCTCAAGAAAATATTATAAGAGCTGTTGAAGCATATTATATGTCTATTTATGAGCGTTCTAATTATGTTATAAACTTTAGTGGACATATAAAAGGATGTCTGAATGGATTGGTACATGAGCAAAAATCAAAGAAAAAATATGCAACAGATAAACTGATAAGCTCATTGCAATCATTAATAAACGAACATATGGAAGATTTATCTGGCTTAAAAATGACTGATGAAGAGAAAAAAGGATACTTGACCGTTTTGTATTCTCTAAAAAAAGAAGGGAAAAACACTGATAAAATAATAGAGGCAATAACATCTATTACCTCTATAACTATACAGGAAACGGATAAAAAGATGCTTTAAATAACTCGATCCTTTAAAACATCGCACCGTAGTTTGAACAAAAATTCAACGAGTTCCTTATCTTCATCGCCTTCGACAGCAATTAATTTATCAATAAACCCGTCGATTTGTTCAGCCGTTTTTTGTTTTCCGAAAGTCCTGATCATTTTCGACAAAACATCAGTTCTTTCTTTCCAATTCAATTTTACATCATTTATATCCATAACTTACATTTAAAAACTCCCGGAGAAATCCGGGAGCACGCGAACAACAATCTTATTACCTTAAAAAATAGACTAAAGCCTATATCCTGACACTTATATAACGAATTGGCTAGAATCACTGTTTTATAGTGCCCCGGTAATGAAACCGGGAGCACTTCGACTAGTCTATCATCACACACCAACATATAATTTGCAGCTTGAATCTATGCAAATATAGGTGTTTTATCCCAATTATGCAAGTAATTATCTAATAATCAATATCTTATTATTTACTACAAATGCAACCCAATGTACATATAGGGTGTAAAAAACAAGGCTTTTCTATTTTAGAGCCATTTTTATAATACATATACCCCAATATTCGGGCGTTTTTTTTTTGCGATTTGTCCCCCCAAAGTGTCCCCCCAAGTATAAAAAGTGTCCCCCCTTTAACACTTGTTTAACAAACAGACATATTACTCCCATGGTGACAAATCTGAGATAATATTGGCTTTAAATTGCTCTTTTAAGCCAATATGTATAGGAATGTATGGAGAAAATAATAAAGGCTGTAAATCCTTTATTTAAAGGGCTTTTAAGCAGTATTTAACCGATGCTTCCAAGTGGGTGTTTGGATAAGTCGAGGAAATTTTATATCTTTATTGTATAAAGCCTGTGCGGTTTCACTTTATACAATTCTGGCAAGGAAGATAGGCGGTCATTTTGTCACTTTATTCTTCAATATGTCGCAAAATGATTTGAAACTCCCGAATCGTATCTTATTAATTTTCAGCGCAATTCATATTAAATCTTTCGCATTTCGTTTTGCTACCCCTAGTACTCATCTGTTTTTCGTGTAGCCAGTTGTACCAATCCTTTACGTATTTCCTCT
>ERZ773145.178-NODE-178-length-66499-cov-11.328427_pt1 | contig 66499 bp, 50 predicted proteins | sample MGYA00580848_ERZ773145 | MGnify/ENA primary metagenome ERZ773145 (study PRJEB29015, sample SAMEA2737858) | human gut metagenome | biome: human gut; feature: human-associated habitat; material: faeces | place: China | collected 2012 ... | reverse complement strand
CGCTGAAGAGAATTTTCACAGCCGTCCACATTTGAGAGCCTATCGAACCATTCTACGTTTGTTTTCTTTGTTCAGCTGCTTTACCTCGCTTCGAAGCTGCCGGATCTACTCCGCCAGGCTCATTGCGTTTTTGGGGGTTCGTAGTATATTCTTTTGAGCGTGGGGTGTCAAGTTTTATTATACAACATCACGTTTTTCTTAAGTGGCAGCAGTTTTATATGTTTTGGACTATGCGGAGAAAGGCGTTGCATTTTTATTGTTGAAATGATATAATTAAATATATCATATTAACATTGAATGGGGTTAACAATATGCTGCAATTCTATCTGTCAATGATGAACAGCGGGGAGGACAAGGCGCTTGTCGAGTTTCTCTACAATGAGTACAAACAGCTTATGTTCAAAACGGCATACGCGATTCTTCGCAACAGGGAAAGCGCCGAGGATGCGGTTCACGACGCTTTTTTGAGGGTAATTAACCATTTATCGAAATTCCGCAGCTATTCATGCAAGGAAAACGTGTCTTACCTTGTTATTATAGTGAGGGGCATTGCACTGAACATGGTTTCGAAGTCGAACAGGCAAGCGGAGCTCGACGAGGAAACACCTGACGGTTTGAGCGTTGAGGACAGCGTGTTATCCGAGCTGGCGTATGAGGAGATAGTCGAAAACATCAAGGCTCTTTCGCCCGCGTTAAGGGATATCGCGTATCTGTCCTTCGTTGAAAACTGCTCTGCGGGCGAGATATCGGAGCTTTTGGATATGAAGATAAACACGGTGCATTCCTCAATATCCAGAGCAAGAAAAATCCTTTCAAGAAAGCATACGGAGAATAACCAATGAACAACAATCAGCTTATAGCCCTAGCGCTCCAAAACGATTTTGACGCCGAGCTTGCCATGTATGACGGAATGCCCGAGCACAGGTTTTCGCTTCGGTTTCGGAGAAGAATGAGGAAACTGCTCGGGGGCGGTGTTCCAGAGTGGGAAACAAAGCGTGTCCCTCTTAGGAAAGCCGTTAATCTCGCGATTATCACGGTTATCCTGCTCGCTTTTCTTACGGGAGCGACCCTGCTCATCTATAAGATGTGGGATAAATTTCAGCTCCACGACGTGGGAGAGCATTCTTTTCTGGTGGCATTGGATATTGAAGGCGCACCGACGACTTTGGAGGATAAATACCGCTTGGGCATTGATTTGAGCGGGTATTCTGAGAATATCCTGCTTGACAATGAATATGAATATCTGGTTGAGTATCACGAAGTCAATGGAAATCGCGTGCTTGGCTTTAGTCAAGCGATAAAAGACCATTATCAAGGTGAAAGCTGTTGGCTTAATACTGAGAAAGCTATGGCCATGCCTACTGAAATAATAGTAAACGGCTGCAAAGGGTTGACTTTTCAAACATATCATGGAATAAACGTGTTAATTTGGGATTGTGGCGACTATGTGATTTATTTGTCAGGTTACAATATTGGTCAAGATGAACTGATATCGACCGCTGAAACTGTGCAAAAAGTAGAATAAAGGATTCGAAAAAGAAAATATGCAAGTATCTGTCGAAAATTGCTGTTTACTGTATAGAGGGAAACCTCAAAAAGAAAATGGAGGTGAGTATATATCGGTTGTTCTTGCGCTTGTTGTATTCTTTGTATGCGCTGTATCAGCGTATGCTATTAGTTTTTTTGATATGGACTCGGCACGCAAAAGCAGTATTTTGGATAAATCATCTACAACTGCTACTTGCCAAAGCTCTTTTATTGACGGAACCGGAGTCGTAACAATAATCAAGATAATGCTCTCTATTAGGCTAATCTCTAATTATTAGTACGACAACCCGCCCAGGGGCATTTTCTTGTGTATCTCCTTGAGCTTCTCGGCGTTTATCTGCTTGTACTCGTCGATTAGTGTCTGCTGGTTCGCGTTCAGCAGGGAATCACGGTGTTTGAGCATTTCCCGGAACTTCTGTAAGCCCACGCACTGAATGAATGTGTCTATGCTGTTTCTGCTTTTATTTACATACCTTCCTGTATTAATTGAAAATTTAGTTATAATTTGTTATAATGTATTTGGCACAGTTTAACACTTATAAGGAGGTCGTTATGGGTAGATTTTCAACAACAGTACACGTAAAAGATAACGTCGGAAGGATAGAGTTTATAAATTCTTTCTGTGGCATTATGAAAAATCACGGGTTTGTGCCGTGTTCGGATGACGAGGCGGAACAGTCGTATGTGTTTGCATTCGGCGATGGTTGGGTTACGTTAGTGAACAAGGATTACAAGGATGACCGCCTGAAGGCGGGTGACGACGCAATGAATATGTCGGCGGCGCTGAAAACAAGCGCGTTTATGATGGATGTGATAGACAGCGACTTTGCGTATATTCACCTTTTCGCTCCGAACGGCGGCAAGGATGGGGTTGCTGTCGGGGACACCTCGGGATATGGCGTTGAAAAACCGAAAAGAGGAAAGCAGAAATTTTGGAAGCCGCTTCTGGCAGAAGGCAAAACATGGGAGCAGTTCTCCGAAACAGTGGCAAAAAATGCATTATTTGTCGAGGAAACTTTGGTGGAGATGGCGGAGGAACTCAAAATTGATCCGGATTACATTTACGCGGATTTCAATGAGCTGATGAACTTGGCGGGTGAAGATAGGAATGTCCAGCCGTTTTACTTCAAAAATGCCGCAGGGAAAAGGGTCACGCTTAAAGCGGCATTTAAGCGGGTATTCGGTGAGGCTCTCGAACCGCTTGGATTTAAGCTGATAAAGGGCAAATATCCTTATTTTGTTAGGGTTGTTCCGGGAGGGGAAATTATTCACATCATATCGTATATGGAAGAGTGGTGCCCTGATCGGGGAAAGAAAGCATTTAATGTTATAGGCGGTATTGCCACTGTTTATAGGCATAAAATTGATTTGGGTGTGTCGCCAAAAGATAATTACGAATGGTTGTATTCAATTGCTAAATTTTATTGGATGACCACCCCAAAATCTGAGTATGACAAAGAATATGGACAAAGCATATGTCGTTTTATGTTTGATGAGAATAGTGAGTCTTCATTGTACGATGCAGTGAATTATACGCTGGAACTGACGAGAAAGCATATTCTTCCACAGCTTAGCACCGCTGTTGATATTCGCTCAAGCTTAAGTTATCTCAAAAGATTAGGGTATAACTGTTGTATAAACAATTTCGATAGAGACTTAAGCTTTGGCGGTTGTGGTAATGCTGATGAAGGATTCCTATATATTGTAGCTGATGACGAAGAATTGAAGGGTATGCTAGAAAGTCAGATTAACGGCACCATACCCACCACTGAGGAGGAACATCAAAGAGCGGTGGAGCATTATGAATTCTTTAACGACCCTGTGATACACCCCAAGGTGCTGCTTGAGATCGAACGCCGCAAAGCGCAGAATACGGAAATCCTGAAATCGTATGGATTATCCCTTTAAGTGGATATGATATTTTCGGTAGGTTATATAAATGAAAGGTTGGATGTACAATGAAACATTGGATTCGTAAGTTTATTTCTTGCATTTTAACAATTGCAATTTTTATGTCAGCAATAGTATTTCCTGTAGGTGCTTATGATTTCAGCATGAATGAAGTAATACATCAGTATAATCCTCATGCTTTCACAAGAAAAAATACTCCTGCTGTAAAATGGAATGGAAAGACTGAGTTAAAAGAGAACTCATATTATTACACTACTTCGGCCGTCACGATATCCCGTGATGTAATACTGCCGGAGAATTCAACGCTGGAGATAAGAAAGACGCTGAAAATCACTAATGGTGCAAAGCTTACCGTTCTTGGAGACCTTTTGGTGGACTATGACGCAAAGGTGAATCCTGTGAATGGTACGCTTACTGTTGGCAAGAGCGGTTATATTCACGATTATGGGGCACTCGCTATAAGCAAAAAAGGCAGACTTGAGGTTTATGGGCATGTATATGTTATGGTTCCCGGAAGCCTTAGCGTTAAGGGAATCGTGAGTGTATCGGAGGACGGCTGCGCAGTATATGCAGGCTCGTTCAAAAAATACCCGGGAGCAAAAGTGAACGGAAATATCACCGCTGCCGTTAATGTGACGGATCAGCTTTCCGAGGAATTGTCGGAATTTTCTGAAAACGAAAAGATATGTGTCAACTTTCTTTTTTACGACTCAGAAACAGCCAGGAACACTACGGTTGACGGCAAAAACATTCTGGAAATATCCCTTGAGATACAAGAAAAATATGCGATCCCCGCTGTAATTTCTCATGTGTTGTTCGATGATGAAGGCGGAAGCTATAAGGAATACAAGGCTTTGTCTGACAGACGGACAGACGTTTTCCTGCGCTATCTCAAAACCAATTTTGGCGGTTCAAAGGGGTACAGGCGTTATTTGAGCAATGATTATTTCAGCAATATTATTCCAAACCCTGCTTTTGAGAATAATTCAGCCGAAAATCCGTCAGACAATAAGTATATTGTATCAGACGATTATCGCAGTATGTTCAGCCTAAGAACCGAAATAGCTTATAAGCTGAACCAAGCTCTTTATGATGAATTAACAGTGCTTGGGTTTAATGAACTGTATATTCGCAATACGCTGAAAAATGGATATGGCGCGTTCTCCGCTGAGCTGACGAAAGCGCAGATAGAGTCACTCTCTGACGACAGCCGCTTTCTGTTTCAATCGGTGAACGACGGCAAGACAATGACTTCCGGAACAGACAAGCTATATGTCAGCAACGGGAACAAGAAAAAACTTGGAGTGTCAGATTGGGATAAGATAACAAGCCTTTACGGAAATACATTGTGCGTTGTAACAGCAAACGATGTGGTTTCGGGAGGGGTAGCGGCAACCGATGATGTTTATGAGCGCATATCCTGCTATACCGATGTAAAATGGAGCAAGGATTCGGGTACAATGTATAGCCATTCTGCCTCGGGTTATTTCAATACGGAATTGTTTTATAGGACGCAGTTCAAAGGTTTGTATAGCTTTGATGGCTTCTGGGAGGAGCTGCGCAATGCGAATCACAGTGTAACCAAGAATTTTGTCCTGGACAACTGCCTGACATACGGTTTATTTAATGACAGCTATGTATACCATAGTGTGACAGTTTCATCTGCCGCAGAGCTGGAAAAGCTTATCGCTGATGAAAATGTACTTCTCATAATTGAGGAGCAGGCTGAGCAGGAGTAGTGTGAAGGTGTCAAGCTGTGAAGCTTTTATATTAATCTTCTTCACGTCCTATATCTGTTTACCCTTTGGGCACAAAACACTCTACCCCAATCTTCCTTTAGAGCAGGACGAGGGTGAGCCAATCTTGTTAGCACCTATACAGGCTTCTGTATAGATGCTTCAGTCTGTCGAAAAAGCCGCAGAATAAACTCTGCGGCTTTAAAGTTATTTAATTAGCACATCACTTACGCCCTGGGGGTGGAGTAAACTAGGTCAGCCGGGGACCAGCCGCACCACTGACCGTCAAGATACGACCTGACAATGAAGCCGTATTTCTTTCCGTTTGTAAGACCCTCTGCGGTGTAGCCGGTATCTTCAGTGTAGCCAAGTTTGGTGTACTTTCCATCGGCGTAGATGTAAACAACATACATCTCAGCACCATCTACCTCGCCCCATGTGAGGTAAACCTCCTGATTGCCGGCGGCCGCCTTAATATTCAGCGGCTTATCGAACGCGCCGACAGGCTCAGCGTATACTGCGTCGTCGTTCGACCAGTCGTTCCACCTGCCGTTTACCCACGCCTTTACTATGAATCCGTATTTTCTGCCGTTGGTAAGGCCCTCTGCAGTGTATCCGGAATACTCGGAGTAGCCGAGTTTTGCGTAGTTGCCGTCAACATAGCTGTAGATAACGTATTCTTCAGCGCCGTCAACATCGTCCCAGATCAGGTGGACTTCCTTATCGCCTGCCATAGCCTGAACGTTCTGCGGCTTTGCGTTCACCGGAGTTGCAAATATAGCGTCGGAAGGCTGCCAGCCGCACCAAGTGCCATTTGCGTAGGAGCGCACGATGAATCCGTATTCCTTGCCGTTGGTAAGACCGGTCACGGTGAAGCTCGTGGTATCGGAATAGCCCTGCTTGGTGTACTTACCATCTGCATAGCTGTAGATAACGTAGTTTGTCGCGCCGGATACCTTATCCCAGGTGAGCGCAACCTGACCGTTTCCGGGAACTGCCTTTACATTGCGGACGTCCGTGCCGCCGACCGGAGTTGCGTAAACCGCGTCGTCATTCGACCAGGCGTTCCAGCCGCCATTTACCCATGCCTTTACGATGAATCCGTATTTCTTGCCGTTTGTGAGTCCGGTTGCTGTGAAGCTGTTGGTTTTGGAGTAGCCGAGTTTATTGTATCCGCCGTCGACGTAGCTGTAAACCACGTAGTCCTCCGCGTTCTCCACAGCGTCCCATGTGAGCGTTACCTGACCGTTTCCGGGGACTGCCTGCACATTCTGGGGCTTGGTGTTCTGAACCGGAGTTGCGTAAACAGCGTCTGCAACGGACCAGTTGTTCCACTTGCCGTTTACCCACGCCTTTACGATGAATCCGTATTTCTTGCCGTTTACGAGGTCCTTTGCGGTGAAACTGGTGGAAGTGGTGGTGCCGAGGTTATGATAGCTGCCGTCTACATAGCTGTAAACGATGTAGTTGGTAGCGCCATTCACAGCGTTCCAGGTGATTGTTACCTGTTTGTCGCCGGGAACCGCCTTTACGTTCTGCGGCTTGTTTGCTGATGCCTTCGGAGTTGCGTAAACCGCGTCGTCGTTCGACCAGTCGCTCCACTTTCCGCTGACATACGACCTGACGATGAAGCCGTACTTCTTGCCGTTTATGAGGTCGGAAGCGGTGAAACTGTTCGTGGTGGAGTAGCCAAGCTTTGTATAGGTGTTGTCTGCATAGCTGTATATAACGTAGTTGGTAGCGCCGTCCACCTTATCCCAGGTGAGCTTTACGTTGTTGTCGCCGGCGGAAGCTGTTACGTTCTGTGGAACCGTGGTTTTTACCGCCTTTGTGTACGCCTTTATTCTTACGTTAGATTTATATTTTGTGGTGCAGTCAGACCAAGTGTTGTAGAACTTGTAGAATGAAAGTCCGGTGCTCGGGCTGTATCTGTCAGTGATGACGTAGTGCTTTCCGTTTTTGTCATAGAGGTCTACTGCAACGGCGAATTTCTCCCCAGCCTTGACGGGAACGCTCACCGGGAGGTCTACCGTGTGATAACCCGCGTACTCCTGTGTGCCGGAAATCACCGCGGATTTGGCAAGCGTGCCGGTGTCTGGTGTGGAGCCGGTCAGACCGGTGTAGACATTAATGGTGTAGTTCCAGCCCGCTTCTGCGGAGTAGAAGGAGACCGCCGTTATTTCGTCGTTCTTGTCGGCGGTGAATACATTCGCGCCTCCGCCGATATTGGTATGCGACACCCGGCTGGTTGAGTATATGTATCCGTTCTGGCGAAGGCAGCCGCCGTCATACTGGTATATACTGCCGTAATTAGTGGTAGGTTCCATCGTGAGAGATGCGAACTCGCCTACTGTGGCGTCATTGTAGGACAAATAGAAGTATCCGCTTGTGCCCCATGTGCTGCCCCAGCTATTTCTGCACAGCCATGCACCGTCGTTGTTGGGGGTGCCGCCTGTCCTGAAGTTGCTCTTCGAGAAATTATCGTCCCAGCCGACCACGGTTATGGAGTGATTGGAGGTATATCCATTTGGGCAGTAATACGCGGTGTACTCGCCGGAGTTCTTTGTAAGGTAGTTTGAAGATGCGTAGTAGGAGATCTGTACCGCGCCGTCGCGCATGATAGCTTCCTTAATGGAGTTGATGTCTTTCTCGTCATACAGGTTGACATTCTGAAGGTGCGCGTAGGAATGATAGCGGTAGGATTCGTCAACGCCGGAGTTGAAGTCCGCGTAAGGAACGTTGGATTCCTCCTCAGCGCCTATCCAGGACATCATGGTGAACATAATATCGACCATGTTGCCGCCTGCGGAGTAAGCGGTGGGTGCGCCCAGACCTGAGAAATCGCCGTAGAGGGAGTCACCCTGCGGTGCTGTGGCACCTACAGCAAACCAGGCGAGGTGCTTCTCGGAATAATCAACCGATGAAGCGGACGCATAGCCCTGTTTTATCATGCTTGATTCTGCCATAGCCATGCCGGCATGCGCCCAGCAGCTTCCCTCGGAACCCTGGTTTCTTACCGCCGGGAGATATCCCCGGTCGACCATGCTGTATTTGGACGGCAGGGTGCCGTGATAGGCGAGCGTCCCGGTCGGGGTAAGGTTTGGCGTTACCTCGTTGCCGTTCTCGTCGATGTACTTGTAGTGAACATAGCCGTACTCAGAAGCGTCGCCATCAGCTACAAGCGTGATAACCTCCGGGGCGTCGTTTTCAGAGCCTGAAACCTCAGCCCGGGCGCCGAGGCTCACAGCCGTTGACAGCATCGCGGCAGCCGAGAAAAGTGAAACGAATTTTTGCAGCAGCTTCACAATAAGTTTCCTCCTTTTTAAATATAAAAACTTCCAATTTTTATTATAACAAAGCAACCCATAAAAGTCAAGCAATAATTACAATTCGGTTATGTCTGTTACCGAATTGTTACCATATTGTCACCGCTCTGTAATTGACTGTCAGAAAAAAATATGCTATAATTAAGCTGCAAACAAAATCGGCTGATACAGGAGGCGGCAGCATGAAGAAACTGAGGATAATTTACGCGCTGATATTCAGCGTTACGCTGTTTTTTGCGATTCCGCTGAACGCAGCCGCAGATTTCGGACCCAAACCGACCGTGAGTATAAGCTTCCGCAATGCGGACGGTCAGACCTGCTATTCCGCGGTGCTTGCACGCGGGAGTTTTCAGCCTTCGCTCGGGGAGCTTTTGACCGAGGACGCCTACAGCGATTGGTTCGGGGAACTCACCCCGCAGGAGCAGGAGGCGGTGCGCGCGTTCGCGGACTACGCCGGACGCTCCGCACCGGACGGCTACGCGCTCTTCAACAGGCTGTGGGACGTCAGCCGGGAGAATATTGAGATGACCTACCTGCCGCCAGATGACTTCATAGTGCTGGCGTACTTCCCGGACAGCGGCAGGGTGATCGCAAGCGATATCTGCCGCACCTATGTGTTCAACAGCTATTTCACCGCCGACCTCTCACGCTCCGACAGTTTGCTGTACATCAAGCAGTCCTATAATGTCGGAATATGGCTGCTGGAATTCGCGGCGCGGGTGCTCATCACTATTGCGGTGGAGCTTGTCGTGGCTCTGATCTTCGGCTACTGGGAAAAGAAAACGCTGCTGTTCTTCGCGGCGGTCAACCTCGCTACTCAGGTGCTGCTGAACATGATACTGGCTCTGGTCAATATCCGGTACGGCTTCCTGCTATTCCTGTTCGCGTACATGTTCGGGGAATTGATCGTGGTAACGTTCGAGGCTGTTTTCTACAGCGCGTTCATCGGGAAGTACAGCCGTCAAAATGGCAAGGTGCGGGCGGTTTTCTACGCCATCTGCGCGAATTTGGCATCGTTCTTCGACGGAGTGGTTTTTTCGGTGAATTTCACGGCGCTGATGTAACCTTTATTCCGTGCGGCTGTCATTAAAGGCAAGGAGGGTGATCATATGAAAAATACGAAACTCATAACATTACTAGTCGCTGCGGCGCTTCTGACCGGGTGCAGCGGTTCAGCGCAGACCGGCGCTGATTCACCGGCGGAGGACAACGCACATGCGCAGACAACCGCGGAGCAGTCCGGACCGGAGACCTCGGCAGTTTCCGCTGACGCTGCGGGATCCTCCCCGACTATTGCGGAAATGCTGGGAGTCACGGACTACGAAGCGCCCTGGAACAGCTCGGATTATCCGGAGCTGGAGCTGTCAGAGGTTCCAGCAAAGGGAGAGGGCAGCGTAAAAATGACCCTCAGCCCCTACGCACTGGACGACGTATGCGTGTGGCTGCTCGCCGACGACGCGTATTCCGACGGCGGGAAGATATACTGCACCCGCATGTACATAGGGCTGACAGTCAGCGGCGTGGAGCAGGACATAATTGAAGCTCCTCAGGCCCTAGCCGCCCCGGACGGCACGTTTGAATTCGACCCTGCGAATCCGCAGGAGCAGGCAGGGTATACCTCCATGCCGCAGACATACTACGGCATAAACGGATTTTCCGCCGACAGCGCCGCCGGCTGCGAGTACTACACCATCGGCAGGCGCGGCGAGCAGGACGGATTCTATCTCAGCCCGCTGGGTCACACCGATGAGCGCTGCATGCTCACTCCGGGCGCGGGATTCACGCTCCCGCCGGAGCAGCTCTCCGGGGAGTACACTATCTCGACATGCCCGGCGGTGGTAAGCTGCGACGGCTCGCTCCCGCAGCAGGAGGCGCTTGATATACTCACGGAAAAGTACCTTGATTTCCTCACCGGAGAGGATACGAACCGCAGCTTCACCGTGCTGGAGTACCGCGGCGTAACCTCGGAGATACTCGGGCGCGCCATGGAGGCTCCGGCGGGGGAGGACGGCTGCGCGCTGTCTCCCTGGAACAGCCTCCAGACTTGGGAAATGTCCTGGGAATCGTGGCTGGTGGACATCAACGCAGAGTTCCGCGGGGAGGGGTACATTGACGACATGGCAATAGGTCAGCTTGACCCGGATGTCTGGTACAGCTTGCCAGGCGGAGGATTTCCGAAGGCGTGCTGGCTTATGTACGGCGACGGGGACAACTGGTATCTCTGGTCGAGGTACGCCTACAGCGAAATACCCCGCGTCCTGAAGTAAACTGACCCGGAAAATCACTTGACATGCCCCGGCGAATGTGGTATAATTCTATTTTACATCGTTCCGGAGGTACTGCATGAACTGGTCAGAAATAAATCTGAATAACTGGGTTTTGTGGCTGGGGCTTGGTATAGTCGCCCTTGCCATACTGATATGGATATACATACGGCTGCACGAGAAGCTCCCCTACGAGCTGAACGAAACTATACTGACAGAGCGCGAGCGGGCGTTTTACCGCATTCTGAAGCCCATCGCGGACAAGCTGGAGCTTCAGATATGCCCGAAGGTGCGCGTAGCGGACATCGTGTCGATAAAGAAGGGCACGAAGGACTGGCAGAAGTGGTTCAACAAGATACGCTCGAAGCACGTGGACTTCCTGCTGTGCGACTACGACATGAACATCGTGCTGATGATAGAGCTTGACGACCGCAGCCACGAATCCGAGCGCGCAAAGAAGAACGACGCGCTGAAGAACGCGATCTTCGGCGGCCGCCTTGTGCGTATACGCTCGCTGAAGGACGACGTTGAGGCTGAGATAACCGCCGCGCTGAAAAAACTGTAAAAACGACCCGGCACCGAGATGGCGCCGGGTAGTTTCTATGAGTCCGGAAACGCTTGATTACAGCTTGGAAATAGCGTCGTTAAGCTCGTTGATACGTGTGTCGATGGTGGCGAAGTTCTCCTCGCGGAGCTGAGTGTAGGTCTTTTCGCCGGTGAGGAATACCGTCTTGGTGAGGGATTCAACCGGGGACTCAGCCTTGCCTGCGTCGGCTACGTCGGTGCCTATGCCGTTCTTGAAATCGAAGATAGGCGTGAGCTTGCTGGTGCCGTCCAGGGTGGTCTGGCTGTAGATGAAGTCGAGGTTGTAGTCGGTCCAGCCGTTCTTATCCTTGCTCTGCTGCTTGGAAGCGGCGGTAACTGCCGGGTCGAGCGAGGAGGTAACGGAGCAGTCGATCCACGCGGCAACGCCTGCGTCGTTCGTGGAGCCCTTGCACCACATCATAGCGTCCTGCTTCATGAAGTGGTAGTACTTATCTGCCTGCGGGTCGCGGGGGTAGGGAACTACGCAGATCTCGTCGTCGTTCCAGCCGAAGCGCTGTGCGAACTTGTTAAGTCCGGAATCGCCCTCAAACTCCCAGGTGCCGCCGTTGCCGTAGAACAGGATATCGCCCTGCGCCCATGCCTTGGGGTTGACCGACCAGCCGTTGAGCTCGTGCAGCGGGTAGCGGAGGTTCTCCTTCTGGAGGGTGGAGAGCAGATCCATAACGCGCTCTACGTTAGCGTTATTCATATTGTTGATGAGCTTTGTGCCGTCGTTCTCAATGATGGGCGTACCGGTGGAAACAACGAACTCGTTCTCGGGGTTGTATCCCTCGATAACGTACTTGCCGTCGCCGGACTGCTGGAACTGTCTTGCCATGTCGAGGAACGTATCCCAGGTCCACTCGTCGTTCTCAAACAGGGTGCGGGGGTCCTTCAGACCTGCGCCCTCGAGGACGCTCTTGCGGTAGTAAAGCAGGGAATCAAAGGATATCTCGTAGATAGCGCAGTAGTATCTGCCGTTGAGGCGGAACTGGTTGAGTACGTCGCGGGCGCCGTCCCACTTGGAGCCTTCCAGGTTCAGAATGGTGTCAACGGGCTGGTATCTGCCCTTGATAACGCCGTAGGGGAAGTCGCGTATCTCGAACGGGAACAGGTCGGGGGAGTCGCCGGACTGGATAGCTGTAGCCAGCTTGTCGTAACGCTCGCCGTAAGCCACGTTGATGTACTCAAAGATTCTGCCCTCGCGGGAAGGATCGTCACCGGTAGAAGGAATACCGTAAGCCTTCTTGAACAGCTCTGCAGCCGCGGTGGTCTCGTCGATATCCCACCATGCCATCCACTTGATGCGCTTGTCGACCTTCAGGTCGGGGTTGTCGAGGCTTGTGGAAGCCTCCTTAGCGGCGTCGATAACGGCGGGGTCTGTGTCGTAGGTGGTGGTTACGAGCGGGGTGGTGACAACGGCGTTTGCGTTGGCGTCGGGAGCCGCGTTGCTTGTTCCGGAGCCGCTTACTGTAGTACCGGACTCCTCGTCGCAGGCGGTCAGCGACAGGATCATACCTGCTGCGAGGACGCCGGCTGCGGCTTTCTTAAAGTTTATCATAGTGTTCCTCCATACATGCCCGAAGAATCGGGACTTCCTGAATAGGGCGGGCTTGCCCTGGCTACTATAATTATAGCCCTATTTCAAGGTTGTGTCAATGTGATAAACATATGAAAATCGCGCGTGAAATTGTGGATATTAAATAAGTTAATGGTAGCAATTAGTTTTGTTTAGGTTAATTGGGTGATTAGTGTGATCGGGAAACTTGTGTATGTTGTGTTTGGATTTCGAGCTGCATGGAGTGATAAATTGTTGTTTAGAGGCGGAACGTTGCTTGTGAGGGAAAACTATAATTTAGCGGCGAGTGTTCAACTTTGAGCAACCCCCTATCGGGAGTCAAGGGCAGAGCCCTTGTCGCCGTTAGGCGAAACCTCCGCACAGAGTGCGGATACTTCGTGCGAAAGCACGGCAACTCTGCGCGCCGGCGCGCAGTCAAACGTCCAAAAGGCGCTAAAGGGGTGTGGGGGAAAACAAGAGTTTTCCCCCACATGCAACATATTAAATTCGAATGTGCTGTTCCTCCGAAACAGTCCGGTGGACTGTTTCGGAAGCATAGTGCGCCTTTTGAAACGAGCTTCGAAAAATCGCGCAGTCCCTTTAAATGTTCATGACGTTTTTATTAACCAGTATGCGTAAGTTTCAGCGTGAATGCTGTTTCAAAAACAGTCCACCGGACTGTTTTTGAGGAAAGGCACTTTTGTATTTAACATGTTGCTAGTGGGGGAAAACTCTAGAGCGATACCCAAAGCGCACACTAATCGACTTTCCCAATAAATCTGTAATAAATCTCCACCCGCATTGTATTAGTTACGCAGTCACGTTCGTGAACAACGATTTTTTCAATCAGCAGGTGGACTAATTCTTCCGAAAGCTCCGTAATGTCTGTGTATTGCCGAATCAGTTCCGCGAATTTCTCGGCATTTTCGGTGAGCTGCTGGGACTTACCCAGCTGTTCGGAAATCTGTATAAGTCTTTCCTGGATCTCCGTGCGCTCTCGCTCAACATTACCGCTTAGCTCAGAATAAACCTCCTCGCTGAGCTTCCCGAGTGCCTTGTCCTCGTAAAGGCTCTGAAATATTTTGGTTAAAGCCAGTTTTCGTGCGGTCAGCTTTTCCGCTTCTTTCTTCAGAGCGGAAAGCTCCGCACTTTTTTTGCTGCTGGAAGCACTTAACATCTGTTCAACGAACCGGTCCTTGCCTTCGGAGGAAAGTGCCGCGTTACGCTGGATACTCGTCAAAACCACCTGCTTTATCTGTTTCAGCGTGATGCTGTGCCGCGAGCACTCGGACTTGCCGTACCGCTTGTAAATTGCGCAAGAATACCGTCCGGATTTGCCGCTTTTGCTGAACACCATTTTCCGTCCGCACTCTCCGCAGACCATAAGTCCGCGAAAGATATTGTCGGGATTTTCGACCTTTCGGTGCTGCTTTACAGCAAGCCTCTGCCCGACCGCCTCAAAATCCTCGCGGGAAACCAACGGCTCATGGTTGTCACGAACCACAATCCACTCGTCCTCGAAGGTCTTGCACACCTTTTTGCTCTTGAAAGACTTGCATTTTCTTCGCCCGTTCACCAAATCTCCTACATAAACCGGATTTGTCGCGATCGAATAAACGCTCCTGTCCTCCCATGCGTAAGGGTGCTTCGCGGAAGCCGAATTTTTGTACACGCCGTACTTTTCAGCAAGAAACGCCCTCGGAGTCAATATAAGGTTCTGTTCGAGGTATTTCGCAACCTCATAGCAGCTTTTGCCCTCTAAAAGAAGCTCGAAAATCTGTTTCACTATCGGCGCATTTTCGTCCGGAACAATGCTGTGTCTGTCACCGTCAGACCGTCTGTAACCGTATGCGGGATAACCTCCGAGGAATTCACCGTTCCTTGCTTTAAGGTGCAGAGCGGACTTTATCTTCCGGCTGCAATCCTTTGCGTACCACTCGTTGATTATGTTCTTAAACGGCGCAAACTCGTTTTCGCCGTGGTCGGAGTCAACATTGTCGTTTACTGCAATGAACCGCACATCATGCTCCGGAAAGAAAATCTCGGTGTAGTAGCCGGTTTTGAGGTACTCCCGCCCAAGTCTGGAAAGGTCCTTCACAATGACCGTGCCGACCTTGCCGCACTCAATGTCGCTAATCATGCGACAAAAATCGGGTCTGTCAAAATTCGTCCCGCTGTAACCGTCATCAACATAGAATTCTGTTACGGTAAAGCCATTGTCCCGCGCATACTGCGAAAGCATAGTTTTCTGGGTCTGTATGCTCGCGCTGTCACCACCGAAATCATCATCTCGGCTGAGCCTGCAATAAAGCGCTGTTGTTCTGTTCTGCTGTATATTCATATTAACCGTCCTTTCTTTCAGCAGACAGAATCGGAATATTTGCACTTTATATTATACACTATTCTCAAATAAAATTCAAGACGCTAAAGCGTAAAAGCTGCAAATTTGATACTGTTTACCGTTGTAAAAGATTTGGTTCTGTGGTATAATAAACGCAAAGCGTTTATTATACATCAAAACGTCCTCGCACATACGCAAATCATAGATTTGCTCCGTGCGTATCGGACAATTATACCATAACCTCGCGGTTATGGTATAATGAAAAAAGTGTTGGGAAGTGATGATGTGAAAAGAGTAGATTTCAGCAGCGTAATAAAAATCCTGCTCAGCTATCGGAGCCTGAGCGAGATCTTTTCGCAGGGCGAGTTTATCGCGGAACTGTTCAGCGCATTCTATGAAAAGAGCGACGCTTCATCAGACGACGGACAGGTCAGCCGCTGGGTAAACGGAGATGAACGCGTCCCCGAGCGCTATGCGGCTTTCTACTCGGAAAATCTGAATTCCCTTTGCACGGACATTCTAACGAATATTTTCCCCGTCCTTTCCGACCGCTGGCAGGCTGTCAATGAAATTCGCGATTTAGTGCTTTTTGACAGCGGGATTTCTGAAAACAAGAAATTCGAACTGCTCTGCGGACTGAATTCCAACAACGATTATTCATGCGCGGAGTTCATCGCAAAAGTCCTGCTGTTCGCTATGCAGCGCGGAATATCCGACCTCCGGAAGTACTCCGAGAGCGCTTCGCCCGTGCTTTCCGGAATGGTGTTCGGCTGTGATGTACCGAAAGTCTGCCCACACTTCTGCGGCAGGGAAAACGAACTGCAAAAACTCCACGATCTGCTCACCGAGAACGGTAAGGTGTTCATCAGCGGAATCGCCGGAATGGGCAAAACAGAGCTTGTCAAAGCCTACGCAAAGGCACACAAGAATGACTACACGAACATCTTATTTCTGAACTTTCGCAGTAGTCTTACCGAAACAATCACCGCGCCGGTTTTCGCCGGAGATGGCGGACTGATGACGGTTTCCGACCGCTATTCTAATCACCTCCGCTTGCTGAAAACACTGTCGTACAGCACACTTATTATAATAGACGGCTTTGACACGGTCGCCGCCGAAGAACCCGAGCTTGCCGAGATAATGCGTCTGCGCTGCCGGGTGCTTTTCACCACAAGGAGCAGTTTTGAAAACAGCGCGGTACTGAACCTCGCAGAACTGTCTGAGGAAAACGCGCTTTTTCTTTTTTCAGCATTTTTCACCCGTGCCGAAATGGAACGCGAAACCGTCACCGAAATAATCCGCACCATTCATTCCCACACCCTTGCGATAGAGCTTGCTGCAAGGCTATTACAGCGCAGTTTCATCAAGCCGAGCGAGCTTTTAGGGAAGCTGAAAAGCGGGTTCGGAAACCCCGACACCTCCGACAAAATCCGTTTCACGAAAGACGGGACGGCATTCAGTGACACCTACCACAACCATATAAGAACGCTGTTCGCGCTGGGAAATCTCTGCGATGAGGACAAGTATGTAATGCGCTGTCTGAGTTTCGTCCCCGAACGCGGAATCGACGCACGGAACTTTGCGCTGATAGCGCAGCTTTCCACGATGAACAGCATAAACGACCTCGCAGAGTACGGATTTATACGCACTTTCGAACCGGGCGACTATACGATTTCACTGCACCCGATGATTCGCGACATCACCGTCACGGATTTGAAGCCGACATTCACAAACTGCAATCGGCTGATGAATTCTATTAAATTGATTTGTGGTTTTCATGGAAAGCTAGTCCCGAATTTTCAGCTTTTTGCGGATATTCTGGACGGCATAATGACCTATATTTCCGCCGATTCTCCCGAGTTTATCCCGTTCGCCGAGGACGCTTTCACATACGTTTTTCAGCACAGCACCGAGGCTCTCTGCGAAAAAATCCTTGCAAGGATTGAGGTTTGCGACGGTCTTTCCGATAACGACAAAGCCTTGCTTTGTGACTTCCGAGCGCAGATTTTGCGGATTTACAAAAAGGACAACCGTTCGGCACTTGAGCAGGAAAAGCAGGCGCTGTCGCTTTGCGCCGACCTTGACAGCCCGCTTTACATCAATCTTTGCAACAATCTCGGCAGTCTGTATATGGAAAACGGCGACCTTTCCAATGCTGAGAAATACATAAATATCGGCTTTGCGCTGCTCGAAAAACGCGGCGTTATAAATCAGGATTACATTTCCGGACATCTGGTGAAAGGCTGGCTGCTGTGCCGACTAGACCGAATCGAAGAAGCCGCGGCGGTGTTCACAAAGTGCTGCGAAATCCTGCGCGAAAACAGCGCGCTATGTTCGGAAAGCAGTGCGATCTGCTTTGAAAATGCGGCGGTACTCTGCCAGAAAAAGAACCGCGACAATTACGCAGAAATGCTGTTCCGGTGCGCTTTTGAAATTTTCTGCGCGCTCCCCAATCGCGAACTGTACGAAGATGAAATCGCGCGGCTTAGGTTAGTCCTTGAATAATCACCATTCATATTCGTATTCATCTTCCTCGTAGTATTCCGTGTTGTTTACGCGCTCCAGTTCGGCTTCAATGCCTTTTTTCGTGAACATATCTCCGAGCCTGCTTCCCCTGACGGAAACAGGCTTTCCGTTTTTGTCCGTGTATCCTGGGTGACGGTAGGAAATTGTACTGCCTGCGATTCTGCATTCAACTCCGTAATCCTCGTTCAGCGAACGGATCACATCGTCAAAACTACGGTTCTTCTCAAGTGAGATTTCATACCGGATAACTTCGCGCAGTTCGTCCTTGAAGCTGTGTTTTCCGAGTTTTTTCATCTGTGATTCAGCCTGAGTTCTGCGTTCGGCAGAGCCGTAAAAATTCTCGCGGACTGAGTGTACAAGCCCGTTGGCTTCGCACTGCTTCCCGAAATATTCGGACATCTCGAAAAGCTCTTTTCTTCCGCGACGAAATGATTTTCCCGTCTGCATATTGCAGTTGCTGACCAGAAAATGCGCGTGTATATGCTGTGTGTCGGTGTGCACCGCGAACAGCACCTGAAAGCCCTTTTTGTAGAAAAACTCGTTAGCGAACTGCCGCGCGATTTTGTACGCAAGTTCGTATGTAAGGCGGTCGTTGTCGTCCGGGTGGAATGAAATCGCCAGCTTGTGCGCAAGTATCGTGTCGGGATTTAGGCGGCTGTACGACTTGCCGTTCAGCTTTCGGGTGACAAGAACATTGTTCGCGAAATTGTCGCGGTCGCAGCCGAACGTATTGTAGAGGTGCGGTTCGGTCTTTTTTATCCCGCTGCGGATCTGGTCGGGGCGCTTTCCGAGAATGTACGCCGCCGCGGATTTCAATTGTCCGACCGCCTTGCAGGGCGAAAATTTGACGTTCACGTTTCCGAATGCCATTCGCCAGCCTCCACAACATACATATCCACGATTGGCTTTTCGATGAACGCTTGCAGGCTTTCCATAACGCTGTAATATCGTTTCTGGAACGCTGGAATTTTGTCCGCGGCTTCGTGAAAATATCCGCAATTCGCAAGATAGGCTATCTGATTCAAGTTGTTTCCGGTCATCTGGAGTTCGTGAAAAATTGCCTTTATCGTGTTGTTGAACTGATAGATCTTCACGTCAGATTTGTCGAGGATCTTCAGCAGAAATTCCGTTTTGTTCAGTCCGCTGGCTTTCTGCTTTTTGTTCCACCGCGAAAGCTCTTTTTCGGTGAGCCGAAATGAAAGCTGACGCGAACGGACGCGGTTATTTGTGGTACTCATTTTGTATGCTCCTTTCTATGGGTTGAGTTTTGTTTTGTGACCCGCTCGGGGGTCTCGGGGGCGCAGCCCCTGAGCAGGTAGACAGTCGGCGTCTAGCCAACTGTACTACCTGCCTATCCCCACAACGAGCCGAATTTGGCTAGACGAGCAAGCCCTCCATTGTGGGGATTCGCGTCCCCGACGGCGGCAGGGGGCTGTGCAAAACGAGGTCATGCAATACGCCGTCGGTCGCTCACGCACTGTGGCTTAGAGCTGTTTTCGTGTGACATCATACTGACTGCACTATTATGCAAAATTGATGTGCAAGGCATTCAGGCGCTTTTTCAGATGACTTTATTGTTATGCGAAAGTGATTTCTTAATTGCTGAAAAAGAAATTGTTTATCCGTCAATAAAGTCCCAGTCCACATTGTCGGTGTGAGATTCTTCGGGCGGTGCAGTTTTGCCGAGATTTGTTCCGATAAGATTCAGTAGATATGATGTCAGAAATGTGGGCAAGCCCTTTTCCAGAGCCTGTTCCACCGCCTCAACGATACGCCGGACGAACATTTCCTCACGTTCGCGGCTCTCGAAAAACGGGTCGGACTCTGCGTGTTTCTGACGTTCAAAAAAGTCGCACACTGCAAGAGTAATCGCGTGATTTATTGACTTGTATTTCTCTTTTTCGAGGTTCTGCAAATACTCCCACGCCGTTTGCTGTTCAGGTTTGGAAAGATTGAAACGGAGCGTTGTGCTTTTGATTCTGCCCAAGTTGTTCACCTCTGTTTCTGGATTTTTTCAAGCGCGAGGGTTTCGTAGCCTTTCGCAGTTGCACATATATCCGAGATGATTGAAATCCGGTCGCTTGGCGGAACGAAATTTCTGAAAATACAGCTCCCGCCGCCCGCGACATACAGCCGCATGAGTTCCGGATTATATTCATACTTGCGAAGCGCGTCGAGAATTTCGGAGCTGTATTCTCTGGCGGCGCTGCGGATACACGCGAGGTATTTTTCGCTGATGTCCGCCTTACCATACCGGAGCACGCTTTCAATAATGCTCTCATCAATTTTCGTCCCGAACCTATCCATAACGGCATTTGCAGCGCGGACAACGCACTGATTAACACCGAGTTTTTCCGTCCAGCATTTGCTTGCAACGGGACGGGAGTTGGTTATGTACATGATGTTCATGGTGCCATTTCCGATGTCCGCGAGCATATTCACTCCGCGCATTTCTGAGAGCCTGTCGATTACGGCGGTGTAGCCCTGCGGGAACACCGAACATCCGACAAAACGCAGCTTGTACAGCCGGTTGTTGAACTCAAATTCAATGCGCTCGTTTCGCATGAGGTAGTTCGTGAACTCCTCGCGCTGCGACTTTACCCAAGTTAGCGGGAGTCCAGCCGCAAGGTAAACATCTGCCTCGGAAAGTCCGGCGCGCCTGAGTTCCTTTGCCGCGCCCATGAGCGTGAGCAAATAGTAGTCGTTGTCGCCCGACTTGTCTGAAACGAACGCCTTGTGACCCTCGCCGCAGCTGTAATACATTCCATCGCAGCGGAGAATGTTCGAGCCGAACGCCGGACGGATGGTTGACGGAATTACGCCTGTGGGCGTGATGGTGTTTGCAGTTTTGATGTTTCCATAGCCGTGGTCTATTCCGATAATTCTGATGTTGTTAAGTGTTTTCATGTTTGTCCTCCACGATTTCTGCGGGTCTTTCCGGCAGCTGCATGATGAGCTGCTCGGAAGTTTTCTGCGCAGACTGATTACTGTACGAGGTTACAATGAACTTTGTGCCGCCGATGTCCTCCTCGTACTGTTCGCCTAATCGGCGGTAGTTGTTTTCTTCCATGAGTTTCCTCTGATCGATATATTTCGCCTTTCTGCCACCGCGGTGATTGCACTTTCGGCGATATGTTTATTCTACTTGATTTTATCCGAAAACTCATTGATGGGGCTTTGACGGGAAGTTGAGAAGTTTGATCTGGTAATTAAATCCAGAGATAGGAAAACGGCTCTATCCAGTAGGACAGAACCGTTATTATATTGTATTTTTCTTGTCGGCGTGTTGATATTATCAAAAACAAAACAATATTATTTTATTTGCGATAATGTGCCTTTGTCCATTTCAAAAACGCAGTCGCAAAGTATCTGTATATCCTCATTTGAGTGTGACGCAATTAGAATCGTTTTTCCCTCGGCTTTCAAATCGAGCAGATATCTCCGCATATCCTCAACTCCGCTTTTATCAAGGCCGTTCATCGGTTCGTCAAGGACAAGTATGTCCGGATCTTCCATGATCGCCTGCGCAAGCCCCAGCCGCTGGCGCATTCCAAGCGAGTATCTGCCGACGTGCTTTTTGCTGTCCGGGTCAAGACCAACGCTTTTTATTGCGCTGCGTATCGCCTGCTTATCTGCCCTGCCGCTTATATCTGCAAGGAATTTCAAATTGTTGTATGCGCTGAACGATGATAAAAAACCGGGAGTTTCAATGATAACACCCACGCTTTCCGGTATCTCTACATCCTTGCCTATCGTTTTTCCGTTTACTTTAATTTCCCCGGATGTCAGCGGCATAAGCCCGCAGATACATTTCATCAGTACGGTTTTGCCGCTGCCGTTTCTGCCTATAAGTCCGCATATAGTTCCCGCGCTGACTTTAAGGTCAACATGTTTAAGCGCAAGATTGTCCTTAAACTGCTTGCAGGCGTTTTCTGCCTCAATAGCATAGTCTGTCATACGACCTCCATTTTCAGTATTCTTTTTCTTCCAAAGGTCATTATCAAAATTCCCATCGCAACCGCCGCTGTAAGATAAATCGCAATACAGTACCACAGACCAGGGTGATCCTTATTAAGACCGATCCCCGAAATATCCAGCGTCGTCCATGAAAGCGGAGAATATTTCAGCAGGAACTCCATACCTCTGCCCTCGTTTTCCGCGAAACAGCAGAACGCCATAATGATCCCGCATATCGCGCTGCCTAAGTATTTCTTTCCCGACAAGAGATTGCACAAGCACAGAATAAACCCGAACATGACTCCGTTCAGCCACGAAAGCAGCAGGGTGATAAGGCAAGCCGCAATCGGAGTGTAATTCTGCACGACAAGTCCCGAAACCTTCAGAAAGAACAGCTCTTCCTTTAATGCGATCTGTCCCGCGCTGTCAGAGAAAGCCAGCGTATATATCGCGTCGCCCCAGTCTGCGGAGAATTCGGCAACAGGAAGGGAAATGACGATCGTGCAGAGAAACACAAATCCGTAATATGCAAGGCTTGCAAGGATAATATAACCAATCTGCCCCGCCAGATATCTGCGCCCGCCGATCCGCGTGAGTATCATCAGCTTGTTGCTGTCAATGAAAGGCGCATTACAAAACATCAGAATTATCGGCAGGGAATACAGCAGCTTCATATGATATTGACTGTACGCAAAGGGATAAATCCATAGCGACGAACTGTTTCCGAGCGCCGCAGCGATAGTGTTCATTATTCTCACGCTGTCAAAGCAGAGTATTATCACTAATACGGCGATCGTCCATATTCTGTAATCCTCGCTCCATTTGCGGATATTCTGCAGGCTGATGTTAAGAACGCACCTGACGCTTCTCATTCGTCCAACCTCCTTTTCGCAATATAATAAAATACTGTTCCGAACAAAAATGCCAGAACCAAAAAGACAAGCAGTATTTCAAGGGACGAAAAAAAGATACCATCAGCGGTGCTGACATACCCTCTTGATAAATTCCAGAGGTCGGGAAGGAAGTCCGCTTCGATAGTGACAAGCTCGATAATGTAGCTCATGATAAGCGGAGTGCATACCGCGATAAACGGGTCGGGAAACAGAGCCGAAATCGCCGCTCCCGAAACTGACCACGCTCCAAGGCTCGCCGAAAAGAAAAGGGATTTGAGCAGAATAAACAGCCACGCTGTATTTTCATTGTTCAACAGCCGCCCGAAGGTATCGGAATACTCATTGTGCAGGCTCCCGATGAGCGGGAAAAACAGCGACAGCGCAAGCACGCACAGAACGATCCCCAGGAAAGACACGAAAAAGGTACACAAGAAGTTCAGCACGGCGTGGGTCAATATGTAGTTCTTTTGTGAACTGCGCAGGATTATCTGCTTTGAAAGTCCTGATTTAAATTCAGTGCAGAAAGCGGCTGTAAACGGCATGCAGGCAGCAATAAGAATAAGCTTGCGGTATGTTCCGAAATCCATCATATCGCTGAAAAGCTGGGCAGTTCCCGTAAATCTGATATATTGCACGAACGCCTCGGCGGAGGTGAAATTTCCTGCGGAAATTATCCCCCACAAAGCAATCAGCGCGCAGCCGGCAACGCCGATGTAAAGCGCCGGACTTTTCAGCAGTCTTAGAATATAGGCGGCGGTAAGCTTCATTTTCCCACCTCAGTTCAGCACCAGACCAGTTTGAGCGTCAATGAAAATTCGTTTGTAAGAAATCTTGGCGTTCTCATTGCCTGGCGCGGACTCTTTTTCTGTGGATTTTATAAACAGCCAGACGGGATAGAGCGTGCTTTCGCCGGTCTCGGAATTCGCGTCGGCGATGTAGGTCAATTCCCCTGTGGAATATTCTGTTTTGCCTGATTCCGTGGCGCGCCCGACTGTATTTTGAAGTATCTCCACGGCTTTTTCTCGGGAAATTATCGGGCGGGTATCCTTTTCCTGATAGTCGAAAATATACTGTATGTCGCAGTATTCAAGGCCGTCGGCGGTAACGATAAACTCGGCAAAGCCATAGCTTCCGTTTTGCCCCACGCTTGTAAAATTCGTATACTGATACGGCAGGTCGATATTGTCTACGCTCGCGTGATATAGAATGTAATACGCGTCCTTCGGCGGCACAAGCTCGTTTCCGTTGTCGTCGCAGGCGGTTCCGGTGCAGGTATATATCTGCGGTTCACCCAGACAGGGTATTTCAAGCTGTTCAACGATATCTCCGGCGATTTTCAGGGCGTTATCAGAGGGCTGACCCTCGATTTCCCGGAGAGGATAAAATTCCTGCACGATATCTTTTGAGGGGTAAACGTCGAACTTGGAAATATTCATGTAGCTGTGCATATCGTTCACATCTTTATTGTAAACGATAGTGCCCGCGTCACAGAACAGTTCTCTGCCGTCTTTGAACCGATACAGATTATACAAGCCTTTTCCCAGCCGAGGGTCGTCGATTCGTACGCTGTCGCTTTCAAGCTTTGAATATTCAATGTCATTTTCAGTAAGGCTGTCATAGTCAGGAAAAAACACCCGTTCTGCAAGGCTGGCGTCCCATATTTTATAGCTGCCGGAATATATGGGGCATGTTTCTCCATCGTTATTCTGTGACGGTTCCCTGCCCGATGAACACCCCGAAAAAACTGACAAGGCTGCGACCGCAGTTACTACAGATAACATAGCTTTTTTCATTGAACCGACCCTTTCCATAAATGTGGCATGTCTGTTCGGAGCCATGCCGCATTCTCGTTTTATACCAGACAACTCATATTATAACTTATGACAAACTCAAATTACGGAGTCCAGCGTCCGCTTAAGGATACTGTATAGTAACCGCCTTGTGCAGCAAGGAATACTTCGTCCTCATAATCAGGAATACTGCTATAGTTAAGCGTAACTTTTTTGTATTCGCCGACCGATGTTACCTTTTTTGTATCGGTGATCTTGTTAGCAATATTCGTTGTAGGCGAAACCCATAAAGACACTGGATGGAGTGAGGAAACCGTACCTTCTGTGGTTTTTACGGTTACATAGTTGAATGATGATTTTTTTCTTGCCTGAGAAACGTCCGTTTCTCCTACAGAAAGATCAAAAGAGTAATCAAATTCAGAGCTAAACGCAGAAGCAGTTAAGCTAAGTGAACTGATTGTAATTACGGCAGCCAAAATAGCCGCTTTTGTTCTTTTTGCATTCATAACATTTTCCTTTCTTCATAGCGCTGTTAAGCAATAGCATAAACAGAAACAATACTATCCCGGATAATATACGAGATGGTTGTTTGTCAGTTATGGTACGCTCTTTTCTTGGCTATAGATTGTGATAGTTTCCGTTTTTCCGCTGGAATTTGTCAACGTAAAGACCGATTTCAGACGATATGTACCACTGGCAAGTCCACTTTTGGTGTTAGAAAATGAAATCGTGCTTTGGGTGAAAGTTTTAGACCAGTATGCACCATCAACCACGTTCCATATAGCAAACCAGCCGCTGTATTTTTCCAAGGTTTGCTCTACGGTTATGCTGACAACGTTGTTTCCTTTTGCTTTACTGATGCAGTATGCCATTTTATCGTTAATGGTCAGACTACTTGTTGAGTTATATGCAATTTCATAAGCGGGGGACACTTCATCAATAATAAATGAATCAGTTGTTTCAGCGATCGTTGAAACTGAAAAACTCATACAAAAACATACTGCTGTTAAAAATATAGCCATTCCTTTTTTACAAAACATGTATTTCGCCTCCTTTCGTTTTATTGAGAGCTTTTTATCCCTCTATTATATTAATCTGTTTAAGAAAGCGATTTACTATGCCTTATTTATTATTTTCAATAACTTTGGCAGTTTTGGCCAAATCACACAATTCGTTTTTGGAATATTCTCCAAATAACTCAAATATATAATCTCCATTATCCCACACAATCCCAGCGTAATTATAACCTTGTGAACTATAGTCCAAACATAAGCCGCTATGTCCGTTTATGTTAATTCCTTGAAATTTTTGGTTCTCTGTATCATAGTGAGTAGAATCAAATGACACCTTTGCAAATTGACAAAACGTAAGTGTTTGTTCTGTTACTGGATTTTCGTAACTGATCCACTCATAAAAAGGAGTTGAATCAGTTCCTGATACTTCATAGCCATCAGGTAAGCAAGGTAAATAGTACTTATCTTCAATAGTTGACGGACAGTTTTCGGTATTGATCACAAAAAGTTCTGTGTTATCAGCGTTTACTTTTCCATAAAAATTCTTTGAAGTAAAATATGTGACGCCACACCCCGCAAGAGCTGCCAAGAAAATAACAGCCAATAATACTATTATGTTTCTTTTCGTAAATCTGAAATGATAATGTGGCCTAGAACCTATGTACGGTTTTAGTTTGCAATCGTTTCTCTCAAACAGCTTAAAAACATGTTTCATCTTACGCTCATGCTTTTTGGAAAAAACATGCTCCTGAGCATGTTCATACTTAACCCATTCAAGCCTTGCTGATTCCTCCAAAATAGATTTCAGTACACTTTCACTCATGTCGTTTCCTTTCAATAAAAGACCTGATGGATTTTCTGGCAAGATACAGCCGCTGGTTAACTACTGTTTTAGATACTCTGAGCGCTTCTGCGGTTTCTGAAATGGAAAGCTCCGACAAACAGGTAAGGATCAAAACATTGCGCTGAAGTTCCGGCAGACCATTTATGAAATCAAGCAGTTCCTCGTGTGAAAATTTTTCTAAAAGAGAGTTTTCCAGGAATTCAGGATCTGATTGATAAATCAGATCTTCAGGGAGTTCTTCCTGTTGATGTTTGGTTTTCTTGTTATACATATCAATTGACGTATTCCTTATAATAGCACTTACTAGATATATACGTTCATCACCTGAAAGCGAAAAAAACTTATCTGGATTTACTGTGATTCTGAGAAAAGCTTCCTGTATTGCCTCCTCGGAATCCTGAGGATTATGCAAATGTTCATAGGCAATAGCATAAAATCTGTTCTTATACATCTGGTAGAAATCAGAAATAACATTCCGTTGCTCATCAGTTTTAAGTACGGCTAAAGCGGCAGTAATCATAATTTGACCTCAATTTTATTTTATAAGAATAGTATATCACATTTATGGTAAAAGCGCAAGTCGTGTCAAAGAGGGAGTACATTATTTATTATAGCAACATATTTTTCTGCCAACCATTATCTTTTGGCTACTGAAATCAATGTAATAATCCAATGTAATTATAATCAAGGGGGTATTTTGATTAATCAAAGTACCCCAAAAAATTTTTAATAAATGTACGAATTACTCATATTCCAATTCTGCCTGCTTGTTCCGCAATGAGAAACGCTCTCTTGTTTTCCCCCGCACCCCTTTAGCGCTCTTTTGCGTTTAGCCGTGCTTACGCACGGAGTAACTGCGCGCCAGCGCGCAGAGTATCCGCACTTCGTGCGGAGGTTTCGCCTGACGGCGACAAGGGCTCCGCCCTTGACCTGCAAGGGGGACTAGTCCCCCTTGACTCCCGATTAAGGGTTGCAGTAAACGGAACACTCGCCGCTAAATTATAGTTTTCATCAACGTATTTTTACCGCCTCGACTTTTCGAAAAGCTGAGTTTCACATTTTATTTGGAATTTAACCTCTCCCGTGCTTGTCATATTTGTCCCGGACAGCGCATATATTCCACCAGAAAAACCAGCGGCGGCAGGCTGGAAAATCACATGTCACACAATTGCAGGAGGGACATTTATGCGTATGATAACACTTACGAAAAAAAAGGTAAAACGCCTGACAGCCATAGGGCTTCTCGCGGCGGCGACTGCGGCGGCAGGAGTCGGCGCGATACTAACATCGGTAGGCACGCAGGCAACCGAGCGTCAGCTCCCGGTATACTGCGTGGAGCGCGGCGACAATAAAATCTCGCTGACCTTCGACGTGGCATGGGAAAATTCCAACACGCAGGAGCTGATAGATATTCTCGATGAGTACGACGCCCGGGCTACTTTCTTTGTAACAGGCGACTGGTGCGACCGCTATCCCGACGACATTAAAATGTTCGCGGACGCGGGTCACGAGATCCAGAACCACTCGGACGTCCACCCGCACGTTAAGGGCATGAACGTAAACGACCTCATCACCGACACCAAATCAGCCTCCCGGAAGATAAAGGACATCACCGACACTGAACCGACACTCTACCGCGCGCCCTACGGCGAATACGACGACACCGTGATAACCACGGTCGAGGGCATGGGGCTTACAGTTATCCAGTGGGACGTTGACAGCCTCGACTGGAAGAAACCGGATCCGTCAGCGATCACAAAAAAGGTTGTGAACTCAGTGAAATCCGGGTCTATCGTGCTGTTTCACAACGACCTTGAGAACACCACGGAGGCGCTCCCGCAGATACTCGAGCAGCTCTCGCAGAAGGGGTACGAATTTGTTCCGGTCAGCGAGCTTATCTACACCGAAAATTACACCATCGATCCTAACGGAATGCAGATCCCGATAGTCCAGAGCAACACGGAGATAACCCCCGAGAATGTCGACGAGGTTATGGCGCAGTACTCCGAGCAGCTCCACAGTGCAGGTGTGTCAGACGAGCAGATGGCGCTTGCAGCTCAGGCTGTGAAGAGTGGCGCCGAGATACCCGACGAGGTTTACGAAGCGCTCGCGGATTATGCAATGTCAAACGGGATAACCCCCGCAAGCCTGATTTCGGATACCGCGGAGGCTCCGGATACCATGGATTCTGAAAGCTCCGGGGCTGAAACGGAAAGTGGAATAGTAAAGTAAATTTGTAATTCTGAAGCCGTGTCCGGCGGAAATTATAATGACTGACTTTTATTGAGAGAATGCTATATATTTTGCCCCCTGCCTTGGCTGACAGGGGGCTTTAATTATTGGTCGCCGTCAGTATTCAGTGCCGCAGTCCGGCATTGAACTGAATGCCGTCAGAGCTCGGCAACGTAGGCGTAACCGCCTTCCACTGCGGTGATTTCAGATGGCGTAGCTCTCATGCTGGGACGTAAATCCAGCGGATCGATGTCATTCGTGGTTCTGATCTGGTAGAATCTCTGGCACTTGGCAAGCTCCGCCGCGCGGTCGGGCGCAACAAACATCGTAGCCAGTGAGCCGTTCTCCAGCTTTATCCATGCGAGTTTCAGGGAGTTTCCCGCTTCGGTGCCCTTGTTGAACCCGATGGAGACTGCGGAGATGTATTCGCCCTCGGGCAGGTTGACCGACATTTTGTTTACTCCTGTGTGAAGGTAGGAGGTGTAGTAACTGTCGACGTAATCTCCAGAATCGTTCACAGTGCGGATTCTCGCCGACCAGACTCCGGAGACTTCCGGAACGTTCAGTGAAAGCGTGTATTCGCCTCCCGCAGGCGGGAATTCGAGATTCTGCCAGAATGCGTGGGTGTTGGAAGCCAGCGCCACCGAAGCGGTCAGGCGGATTCCATCGGATTCCGGAGCGGCTTTGCACTTATCGGTGGAGATGTACCACCTGTCTACTGTATAGCCGGTTGAGTATTCGCTCTTTCCGCGCTGGTTTATCCTGAAATCCGGGTTCATCAGCAGGTTGGAACCGCCTGCGGCTCTGGATATCTCGTCCGTGACCGAGCCGAGCGTCACGGCTGACTTAAAAGGGCACTCTGCGTAGTCGTTGGAAACTATCACCACAGAGCCGATCCCGAGCAGATGAAGCTCACCGGAGATTCCGGTCAGCGCCGCAGAAGTCCCCGCCGGAACGGACAGCACTCCGTCCGCACCTTCCGTTATTCCTGCCTTTAACGACGCCAGTACTACGCCTGCGCCGTCGTTTCTGATGTGGGCGATGGAGCCGTCAAGTCCGGTGACTGCGGCTTCTGCTCCGGTTAACTTTGCTGTTTTTACTGCCATTTTGTTGTCCTCCTATGTAAAACATATATTAAACAAGGCGTTCGCCTTGTGATTGTATTATGAACTGTATTTTACTGCAAATCTCTGCAAAAAAGGCAAAAATAAAGGAAAACCTTCCCTGATTTTGAAATTAGATTGAATCTATTGACAAATGCCTGCCGATGGGGTATAATTGTAAAATAGATTACTATGTGAGATTATGCCCACAGGTGATTTTATTACACAAATTGTGATAAATCGAGACGTAATGGAGATACTGAAATGCTTCCAGAGGACACAATATCTGTTATAATGGGAATAAAGTATTGCAGACCCGAGCTTGATACGCTCAGGAGAAGTCTCGATTCTATACTTGCGCAGACCTATGCTGAGTTTGAACTGCTGATATGCGAGCGCGGTTCGTCTCACCTGGCGAAGGAGCTGCTTGCGGATTACGCCTCCCGGGATCCCCGGGTGAGGGTCATCGACGGTTCGGGAGCGGGCTCGTTTTCAGAGCAGCTCAACATCTGTCTTGGGCAGTCACGGGGAGCCTGGATCGCCAGAATGGACGATGACGACTACTCCGAGCCGGAGCGGTTCGAAAAGCAGCTCGCATATCTCCGCACGCACGGAGGAACGGCGTTTGTCGGGTGTAACGTCCGGCTGATACAGGACGGGGGCGATGTTGGCGCACAGTGCTTCCCGGAGAATCCGCAGGTGCGGGACTTCCTGTTCAGCATGCCGTTTATCCACCCGGCGCTTATTTTCCGCAGGGAAGCGCTGGAAGCCGCGGGAGGGTACTCCACGCTGCCGCGCTGCGACCGCTGCGAGGACTACGACCTTCTGCTGCGGCTGTACGAAATGGGGTACTCCGGTGCGAACATGCAGGAGTTCCTGTTCAGGTACTCGCTGCCGCACAACGGGATATCCACGCGCACCCTGCGCGACAGGACGAACGAGGTGCGTACGCGCTGGGCGAGATTCTCCGCACTGGGACTTCTGCCGAAGGCGCTGCCATACGCGCTGAAGCCGTGGGCGGTGTGGCTGGTTCCGCGGAACACGCTCAGGCGGCTCAAGGAGAAGCGTGCGGCGAAGAGCGGAGATAAGCTGTGAGGTGAGAAATGGCAATTCCGAAGAAGATCCACTACTGCTGGTTCGGCGGGAATCCGCTGAATAAGAGAACGCTCCGGTACATTGAACGCTGGAAGGAGCTCTGCCCGGATTTCGAATTTATCCGCTGGGACGAGACCAACTGCGACATGAACGCCAACGAGTACGTCCGCGGTGCTTACCAGAGCGGAAAATGGGCGTTCGTGTCGGATTATTTCCGGCTGAAGGCGCTGTATGAGCAGGGCGGGGTGTACCTTGACACCGACGTGGAGCTGCTCAGACCTTTCGGTGATCTGCTGGAACTGAGCGGTTTTGCAGGATTCGAGGACGCGGAGCATGTCGCCACCTGCGTGCTGGGCGCTGAGAAGGAACACGGGTTCTTCCGGCAGGCTATGGAGCTTTATGAAGGCAGGACGTTCCTGCGCGAGGGAGGGGAGCCTGATCTCACCACTAACGTGGAGATACTCACCGGTCTGCTCGGGCGGAACGGTCTGGAGCCTGATGGAGCGCGTCAGAGCGTAATGGGCATGGAGATATTCCCGGCGGAGTATTTTTCCCCCAGGAGCCTTGAGACCGGAAAGCTCACGAAAACCGGAAACACATATGCGATACACTGGTTCGAAGCGTCCTGGCAGACAGGCTCGCAGAGGTTCCACAGGAAGGTGGCGCAGGTCATCGGTAAGAAGAACACCGAGCGCCTCAAAAAGCTGCTGGGAAGGTCCGGCGGGCCGGAGAGTTCCGGCAGGAGCGGCTGACAGTACGCACAAACGAAGGGAAGTGACCGCTGGTGACGGAGGAGCAGTCGCAGATGTTCCGGCTTCTGCGCGCATTCAGTGAGATTTGCGAAGAAAACGGGCTGCGGTATTTCGTCGTGGGCGGGACGCTCATAGGCGCGGTAAGGCATCGGGGGTTCATTCCCTGGGACGACGATATTGATGTTTCCATGCCGCTGGACGATTTCCGGAAATTCACGGAGCTTGCACGGGAGCTTCCCGGGAGCTTCGCACTCCAGTCGGAGGAGACCGACCCGCGCTATCCGTTTGTGTTCGCGAAGCTCTGCGATACGCGGTACGCCTACGACACGGGCTACGATAACCACCCCATGGGGGTCTATATCGACATCTTCCCGCTTATCCCCGCAAGGGCGCTGAGCCGGCGTACAAAGCTGATCTTCGACATGATAAGCGTTTCGGACTATGTTTTGCAGGTCAAGCTTGGCTGGACGGAGTTCGTACCCTACAAGAAGCCGCTTGCGCGGGCGGGGTTCCGCATGATGAACTGTCTTTCTGCGACGCGTCTGCGGAGGCTCCGGCGGAGGCTCATCGCCGGGATATACGACGAAAAGAGCCGGAGTACGCTGTGTTCCCCGGGAGGGGCGTACTCTGCGGAGAAGGAGTTTTTCCCCGCCGAGTGGTTTGCCGGGGCGGCAAAGGTGGGGTTCGAGGGCGTACAGTTCGATGCCCCGCAGGGCTGGGACGAGTATCTCAGAAGAAATTACGGTAATTATATGGAGCTTCCACCTGTCGCGGAACGCAGAAGCTCGCATAAAAAATAACAAATATATAAAGGGAGAAATCACATGAATCTAGCGCTGATATTTGCCGGAGGAACCGGCACGAGAATGAATTCCAAGACCAAGCCCAAGCAGTTCCTTGAGCTGAACGGAAAGCCCATCATTATACATACCATCGAACTTTTCGAGAGCCACCCTGAGATAGACGCGATAGCAGTGGTATGCCTTGAGAGCTGGATAGGCTATCTCAATGAGCTGCTGGAGCGGTTCCGCATTAAGAAGGTAAAGTACGTCGTACCCGGCGGCGAGACCGGTCAGCAGTCGATAAGGAACGGCCTGACTGCATTCTGGGACGATCAGGATATCCCGAGGGATTCGCTGGTGCTGATACACGACGGCGTGCGTCCGCTCATCAATGAGGATATCATCACACGCAGCATAGAGTGCGCGAAGCAGTACGGCAATGCGATAACCGTTACCCCGGCCATCGAGACGATAATCACCGTTTCCGAGGACGACAGCGTTGACCAGATAATGGACAGAAGCAAGTGCAGAATGGCGCGTGCGCCGCAGACGTTCCGGCTGTGCGATATCGTTGAGGCTCACAATAAGGCGATAACGGACGGCGCGCTGAATATGATAGATTCGGCGATGCTGATGTCGCATTACGGCGCGACGCTCCATGTAGTGGAGGGTCCGGTGGAGAACATCAAGATAACCACTCCTTCGGATTTCTATGTGTTCAGGGCTATTTCCGAGGCAAGGGAAAATTCGCAGATCTGGGGGATATAAGGCGCTATGTGGACAGAAAATCCGATATTCAGGGAGGACCTCGACAGGCTCACTTCCTATGACTATATTCCGTGGGACGACCTGCGGGACAGCACGGTGTTCATCACCGGCGCGACCGGACTGATCGGCTATACCGCCGTGTGCGCCCTGCTGCGCTATGATCAGCTCCATGACGCGGGGATAAAGGTGGTCGCCCTTGTCCGTGATGTAGGCAGGGCAGAGGCTAAGTTCAGCCGCCAGATCGCCGACGGCTGCGATATCACGTTCATACGCGGCAGCGTGGAGTACCTCCCGGAGATAGTCGGGAAGATAGACTACATCATACACGGCGCCTGCCCGACTTCCAGCCAGTATTTCGTTGACCACGCGGTGGAGACGATAGACACCATTGTAAACGGCACGAAAAACGTCCTGGATCTTGCACGTAAGAAGAATGTCTCAGGCGTTGTGTTCCTCTCCAGCATGGAGGTTTTCGGAACCACCACCGAGCGCAGACCGCTCTCAGAAAGCGACCTGGGTTATATCGACCTGTCCTCCCCGCGCAGCAGCTACCCCGAGGGAAAGCGCTTCGCGGAGAACATGTGCTGCTCCTACGCAAGCGAGTATAGCGTACCTGTGACCGCTGCAAGACTGGTTCAGACCTTCGGTCCCGGCGTGAAGTACGACGACGGCCGCGTGTTCGCCTATGCGGCGAGGTGCGCCCTTAGCGGCGAGGATATCCGGCTGAACACAGACGGCTCAAAGGAGAACATGTACCTCTACACCGCCGACGCGGTGGGAGCTATACTGTTCCTGCTCGTAAACGGCGAACGCGGCGGCGTGTACAATGTCGGCAACGAGGAGAGCTACTGCTCCGTAAAGGAGATGGCGCAGACAGTAGCCGAGGTTCTCGGAAAGGGCGCGGTTTCCGTGCTGACGAACTGCGGCGCACAGGATAACTCCGGAAAGAAGAACATCTACCGCCCGGACGGCTTCCTGATGATGGATATTTCAAAGCTGAGATCCGCCGGCTGGACGGCGCATGTTCCGCTTGGCGAGATGTTCCGGCGCATGGCGGAGTGTTTCGAGGACGAGGAGCCGGAGAGCGCTCCCGCGGCAAAGCCCGAGGTCTACGCCCAGACAGATTCAGGCTACGAAGCGCTGATGGATCAGATAAACATCCTGAGCAAACGACTGGACGCGAATAAGAAGGCTCTCGACAAGCGGCTCGACAAGACGGACGCCGCCGTTAAGAGCATAAACCTCAAAACTGACCCGTTCAAGGTGAAATTCAAGCGCAAATTCAAGGCGGCGGCTAAGAAGAATAACCCGGTGGGATTCCTGTTCAGAAAGGCGCTGAACCAGTACCGTAAGATGAAGCGCGCGCACTTCCGCAGGAAGTTCAGCAAGCTGCCGCTTCAGGAGAACAAGGTATTCGCGATAACGTTCGACAAGCGGTATAACTGCAACCTGAAGTACATCGTTGAGGAAATGCTCCGGGAGGAGCTTCCGCTGGACATCGTGTGGGTAATTCCCGCGAACGGCAAGATAAACCGCAGGGACTATCCCGCCGGAGTGCGCCTTATAAAGTACCAGAGCAAAGAGATGTACTACGAGATGAGCACCGCGAAGGTGTGGCTGGACAATGCGCTCAACTGCGTCTGGGACAACGGCATGAAGAAGAAGCCGGGTCAGGTGTACATCAACACCTGGCACGGAAGCATGGGCATAAAGCGGCTGAATGGCGACAAGCACTGGCTCAGCCGTGCGAAGCTCTGCAACAAGGCTACCGACTACTGTATCTCCAACTGCAAGTTCGAGGAGGATGTCTACAGCGACACGTTCTGGAAGGACGTTTCGTATCTGAGATACGGCCATGCGCGCAACGACATTCTGTTCCGTACTGACCTTCGCGGCCTGAGAAAGCAGATCTGCGCCCGCTATAATGTCTCCCCTGGGAAGAAGATAATGATATATGCGCCTACGTTCCGCGACGATGGGAGCCTCGACTGGTGCGACCTCGATTTTGAGCGTCTGCGCACCGACCTTGAGCAGAAGTTCGGCGGAAGCTGGGTAATATTTATCCGCAAGCACTTCAAGAACCGCGCCAAGAGCGTCACGGAGGACGTTTTCGACGGCTCGATAATCGACGTCACCGACTATCTGGACATGCAGGAGCTTCTTGCGGTTGCGGACGCGGGAATCACCGATTATTCAAGCTGGGCGTACGACTACGTGCTGACGCGCAGACCGCTGTTCATCTACGCCACCGACCTCGATCAGTACGACCAGGGCCGCGGGTTCTATTATCCGCTGACGGAAACGCCGTTCTCCATTTCGCAGAACACGGACGAACTGTCTGAAAATATCCTGGCGTTCGACGACGGCGCATACCAGGCGCGTATAGACGATTTCCTCGCGAAGAAGGAGTGCGTAGACGACGGTCACGCGAGCGAACGTATAGTTGGTCTTATCAAGCAAGTGACTGATACGAAGTCTCCGGCGGACGTGGAGGCAGAAAATACACAGACTGAAACAAAACAATGAGGTGTTGACGAATGCAGACAGGCGCTATCGAAGCAGTTAAGCAGGAAAAGGCCGTCCCAGAAAAGGGCGGCAGAAACTACGAGTTGGATTTTTTCCGGCTGGTGTTTGCACTGCTGGTATTTATATACCATACAAACCCGTTTATTGGCAAAAATACAAGAGTAGTTCTGCCACCCGATCTTGGAGCGGGAGCGGTACATTTCTTTTTCATTCTTTCAGGAATGTTTATGGCAAACAGCATAGTAAAGCGCGGTGTGACAGGAAATTGCGCCAAGTTGTCAATCGGATTTGTACTTAATAAATTCAAGTCGTTTGCTCCTGAGTATTTTGCGGCGCTGTTTATTGGCGTCACGGCGAAGGTAGTGTTTTCCGACGGTGGCATTATGGTCAGACTGGCAAGAATGTTTCCCGAAATATTCTGTGTGTATGCTTCCGGTGTATGGTACAATAACAATGCAGCAACATGGTACTTATCTGCAATGCTGATATGCATGCTTCCGCTTGCATATCTGCTATATGCCAAAAGAGATCTCACATTGTATGTCATAGCTCCATTGGTGTCCATTCTGACATTTGGTTATATGTGTCAGACAAACAATTTCCAGTTCATCTATCATGTAGATATGTACGGCATTTTGATGGGCAGCATAATTCGCGGAATGTGTGGTCTGTGTTCTGGAATATGCGCTTATACAATATATGTCAGAATTAAAAATGCAAGTTTAAACAAGCATATGCGATTTTTCTTGACGGTTGCTGAAGTGATTATGTATCTGATATTCTTTTCAGCATGGTTCGGGCTTCAGAATAACGCTGTCGTTATGTCCATTATGATAATGCTCCCAGTGCCGCTTGCAGTCACATTCAGCGGTAAAAGCTATGTTGGGGAGCTGTTTAGATTTAAATGGATGAGGCATTTTGCACCGCTTTCCCTGATAATCTACCTAAATCATGGAATTGCTCAGGGTATAGTTAGTACAGTGCTTCCCGGCAGAAGTTATAAAATGTGCCTAAAGTGGATGATAATTCTCACTGTGGCATTCTGCATAATCAACACTCTGTTGGTAAAGGGCGGCAGGGCGCTATGGAACAGAAAGCTGAAAGAGTATTTCACAAAGCCGGACGTCGAATGACCCGCCGGCACTATCTGGGAAGCGAGGAAGTCAGACATATATGCTGGAACGAATAAAGCAGAAGATAAAGCAGAACCGCTTCCTGTTCGAGGAGCTGGTGAAGCGCGACTTTACAAAAAAATACAAACGCACGGTGCTGGGTATGCTCTGGAGCATACTCGGCCCGCTGATGACGCTGGGGGTAATGGCTCTGGTGTTCACGCAGTTCTTCGGGCGGAACATGGAGCACTACGTTATCTACATGTTCTGCGGAAACCTGCTGTTCAGCTATTTCAAGGAATCCACCAACGGCGGCATGACCGCCCTCCAGGCAAACGCGAAGATCTTTTCCAAGATAAACGTGCCGAAATATATGTTCGTGCTGTCGAAGAACGTTTCATCGCTCATAAATTTTGGTATAAATCTGTGCGTGCTGTTCGTGTTCTGTCTGTTCGACGGGGTGGCATTTACCTGGAAGTTCCTTCTGCTGATCTACCCGGTGTGCTGTCTGGTGACGTTCAACCTTGGAATGGGGCTTATCCTCTCGGCGCTGTACATCATGTTCAAGGACCTCAAGTACCTCTACGATATCTTCACGCTCCTGCTGATGTACGTTTCGGCGATATTCTACTCGATAGACGCCTACCCGCTTGAGAAGCAGTACTTGTTCTATCTCAATCCGGTGTACGTCTACATCAGGTATTTCCGCAAGATAATCCTTGAGGGCGAGATACCGCAGTGGACGTTTCACCTGCTGGCGGCGGGATACGCGCTCGCCGCGCTGGCACTGGGCGCCGTTATCTATAAGAAGAAGAACTACAAGTTCCTGTACTACATCTGACGGGGGCGTTTATGGGCAAAATAATCGAAGTTAAGAACGTGTCCGTGAAATACATCACGGGCGACCTGCGCAACATCGGGCTGAAAGAATTCGTCATGAAGAAGCTGACCCACCAGTACCGTGCAGAGGAATTCCTCGCGGTGAACGATGTTTCATTCTCGCTGGAAAACGGCGACATGCTCGGTATAATCGGCACCAACGGAGCGGGGAAATCCACCCTGCTGAAGGTCATCACGCAGATAATGCGGCCGTCCTCCGGAAGCGTCAGGGTGCGCGGAAAGGTTTCTGCGCTTCTGGAGCTTGCAAGCGGGTTCGACGGCGACCTCAACTTAAAGGAGAACGCCTACCTGCGCGGCGCAATGCTGGGCTACACCCGGGAGTTCATGAACGAGCGCTACCCGGAGATATTGAAATTCTCGGAGCTTGAGGAGTTCGAGCAGAGACCGTTCAAGCAGCTCTCAAGCGGCATGAAGTCGCGCATAGCATTCTCTATCGCCAGCATGGTCGACCCGGAGATACTTATACTCGACGAGGTGCTGTCGGTCGGCGACGGTGCCTTCCGGGAAAAGAGCGAAGCAAAGATGAAGGAGATAATCCGCAACGGAAAGGCGACTATACTTGTGTCGCACTCTCTCGACCAGATACGGCGCATGTGCAACAAAGTGCTGTGGCTCGACCATGGCAGGCAGATAGCGTTCGGCGAGACTGAGAAGATATGCGACGACTATGCGGCATTTCTGAAAACTAAGGAGCTTCCGAAGATACAGTAAAGGAGACAGCTTTAATGAAACTAAGCGTATTGGAGCGGCTTGAGAAAACCGCGGCGCAGTTCCGGGATAAGACGGCGTATTCCGACGCCGTGGCCAGCATAACGTTCGGCGAGATAGAGGAAAAGGCAAAGCGCCTGGGAAGCGCGCTTGCTGAGCGCGTCAGACCAGGCAGCCCGGTGGCGGTGATGGGGAAGCGCGGAGTGCTTACCCCGGTGATGTTCCTGGGAGCGGTGTACGCTGGGTGCTACTACATTCCGCTGGACGCTTCACAGCCGGAATCCCGGCTGAGGGATATACTGTCCGTGCTGAAGCCGGCGATACTTATCTCCGACGCGGACACCATCTCCGCCGCCGGGAAACTGGGGTTTGAAGGCGGGATAGTCCCTGCGGACGAACTGTTCGCGCATGAGATATCGCAGGAGCGCCTCGACGAGATATCCGGCGCCGCATGCCTTGACGACCCGCTGTACGTGATATTTACGTCCGGCTCCACCGGCAGACCCAAGGGCGTTATAACATCCATGCTCTCGCTGATGAACTATATAGACGCGTACATCGAAGTGATGGGGATAACCGAAGCAGACGTCCTGGGAAACCAGTCGCCGCTGGATTACATTGCGGCTATCCGTGATATCTACATACCGCTGTTCACCGGAGCCTCAATGTTCATAATCCCCAAAGAGTGCTTCGTAATGCCGTCGGAGCTGTTCAAGGCGCTCAACGAGCATAAGGTGACGTCGGTGGGCTGGAGCGTTTCCGTGTTCACCATCGCCGCGAAAATGGGCGTGTTCGACGAAGCGAAGCCGCAGTATCTCAAGAAGATATGCTTCTCCGGCTCGGTCATGCCGTGCAGTATCCTGAGGATATGGCAGGAGAATCTCCCTGACGCGAAGTTCGTCAACCAGTACGGCCCCACCGAGTGCACGGCGTCCTGCACCTATTACGAGGTGAAAGGCATGGTAGAGGACGGCGACGTGCTCCCGATAGGAGTACCCTACAGGAATTACAGGGTGTTCCTGCTGAAGGAGGACAACACTCCCGCCAAAGCAGGTGAGATGGGCGAGATATGCGTAGCGGGGCAGTCGCTGGCGCTGGGTTATTACAACGACCCGGAGCTTACGGCGAAGTCCTTCATACAGAATCCGCTGAACAGCTCTTACCGCGAGCTGATATACAAGACCGGCGACTACGGCGTGCTTCTCCCTGACGGAAACCTTGGCTACAAGGGCAGGAAGGACCGGCAGATAAAGCACCTCGGACACCGGGTTGAACTGTCGGAGATAGAAGCGGCTGCGCTGCGCCTTGAGAGCGTCAGCGAGGCGTGCTCTATGTACCTAAAGGAAAAGGAGCTTATATATTTATTCTACACAGGCGCGGCGACGGTAAAGGAAGCCGCGGTGCATCTCAGAGGGCTGCTTCCTGGCTTCATGGTGCCCAGGAAGCTCATAAAGCTGGACGATATGCCGAAGCTGGCAAACGGCAAGATAAATATGCAGGCGCTTAAAGAACTAATGAAATGATTCAGGAGGAAAACAACATGAAAGAGCAGTTACTTGGAGTACTTGAAGAAATCAGACCCGACCTCGACTGGGAGGCGGAAAAGCAGCTCATCGACGGGGGCGTGCTTGATTCGTTCGATATCGTGTCCATAGTAGGCGCGCTGAACGATGAATTCGATATCGACATACACGTAGGCAACCTGGTTCCTGAGAACTTCAACAGTATCGAGGGTATGATGAAGCTCATCGAGAAGCTACAGCAAGAGGACTGATATGAACAAGACTATACTTGAAGAAGCGGCGCGCCGCTTCGGAACTCCCTGCTACGTTATCAGCGGCGACGACTTCGCACGCCGCGCGAACGCAGTAAAGGAGGCGTTCGGGGAAAATACCGGGCTTTGCTATTCGATAAAGGCGAATCCGTTCCTGCTGAAATACCTGCCGGACGCGTTCTCGTATATCGAGGTATGCTCCCCGGGCGAACTGAGCATATGCGAGGAGCTTTCCGTTCCGATGAGCAAGGTGATATTCTCCGGCGTGAACAAAACCGAGCGCGACGTTGAGCGCGCCTGGAACGACGGGGTAGGTCTGTTCACTGCGGAGAGCCTGCTTCACGTACAGCTCATAAACGACCGTGCAGTAAGGAGCGGCGGAAAGGCTCGGCTGATACTCCGGCTTTCCCACGGCAGCCAGTTTGGCATGGACGCTTCCGTGATAAAGGAAGTTATCCGGAACCGGGATTCCTACAAGGGGCTTGAGATAGTCGGCCTGCACTACTTCACCGGCACTCAGAAAACGAAGGTCCAGACCATACGCCGGGAGCTTTCGCTGCTGGACGAATTCTGCCAGGAGCTGGAATCGGAGCTGGGTTTCCGTGCAGAGCACATTGAGTATGGTACGGGGCTTGCGGTGGAGTACTTCAAGGATTTCACCGAGGAAACCGATATGGCTCTGCTGGCAGAGGCGGCGGAAGCCGTCCGGGAGTTCGCCGGGAAATACCCGCTGACCGTTGAGATGGGAAGATTTTTCGCAGCGGAAAGCGGCAGCTACCTCACCAGCGTAATGGACGTAAAAACGAACGGCGACGCGACCTACGTGATATGCGACGGAGGAATAAATCAGCTCAATTATTATGGGCAGAACATGGCGATGAAGGTTCCGCCGATATCTGTGCTCAATAAGCCGGAGGGATCGGAGCGCGCGGATTACTGCCTGTGCGGCAGCCTCTGCACCACTGCTGATATACTGGTGCGCAAAGCGGAGCTTCCGAAGCTCGATATCGGCGATGTTATCTGTTTTTCGCGCTGCGGAGCCTACTCCATCTCGGAGGGCATAGCGATATTCCTGTCGCGGAGCCTGCCGAATGTCGCGCTGTACAGCGAAAAGGACGGGTTAACTCTGTCGCGGCAGATAACGGAGACCTATCCGCTCAACAAGCCGTAACCGGAGGTAATTAATGTCATACACATCGCTTGGCTACATGCTGTTTGTGGCGTGCTGCCTGATATTTTACTATATTTTCCCGAAGAAGCACCGCTGGTGGGTGCTTCTTGCAGCAAGCATAGGCTTCTATGCAATAGTATGCCTGAAGTACATCAGCTTCGTTTTCGTGACCGCAGCCAGCACCTACGCAGGCGGGCGGATACTCGAGGCATATGCGAACAAGCATAAGGCGTACATAAAGAGCCAGAAGGGCGTCTGGTCGAAGGAAGAGCGCGACCTCTACAAGGCGAAGGTCTCCCGGCGAAAGAAGTGGATAACAGCGGCGATCCTGCTGCTGAACTTTGGCATACTCGGGTTCCTCAAGTACTACAATTTCTTTGCGGACGCGCTGAACGTTCTGCTGAACCCGCTTGGCGGCGGGCTTCCGGAACTAGGGCTGTTCCTGCCGCTAGGCATTTCGTTCTACACGTTCCAGTCAATGGGGTACATCATCGACATTTATCGTGAGAAGTTCCCCGCGGAGCGTAATTTCGGCAAAATGCTGCTGTTCACGTCGTTCTTCCCGCAGATAGTGCAGGGACCTATAAGCTTTTACAGCGACCTGTCCGGGAAGCTCTACGAGGGTCATGACATCAGTTTTTCCAACATCAAGCAGGGCGTCCTGCTGATAACCTGGGGATTCTTCAAGAAGCTGGTCATTGCTGACCGGCTGGTGAACACCGTGCTGACTATCCCGGCGGAATACGAGAAGCATTCCGGCACCGTGATACTGATAACGGCGCTGTTCTACGCAGTCCAGCTTTACGCGGATTTCTCCGGCGGCATTGACATTTCCCGCGGCGTTTCTCAGCTTTTCGGCATAGATCTCGCAGAGAACTTCAGACGTCCGTATTTCTCAAGGAACATCTCCGAGTACTGGCACAGATGGCACATCACCCTTGGAGCGTGGCTCAGGGAATACCTGTTCTATCCCATCGCGATGTCAAAGCTGTTCCAGAAGTTCGGCAGGAGCCTCAAGAAGCATTTCGGCATGAAGATATCCAAGGTGCTGCCGGTGAGCATAGCCTCGCTCATCACATTCATCGTTGTGGGAATATGGCACGGAGCTTACTGGAGATATGTCGGATTCGGTCTGTGGAACGGACTTATAATCATGGTCTCCACGCTGCTTGAGGACAAATACGCTGTCTGGAAGAAAACTCTGCACATCAGGGATACCAACAAGCTGTTCATCTTGTTCCAGATGTTCAGAACGTTCCTTATCGTGCTGGTGGGGTATTATTTCGACATAGCTCCGGGATTTACGGCGGCTCTGAAAATGATGTGGCTTTCGATTACGGATTTCCATATCAGCGAGCTCGCAGATCCGGCAATATTCGATGCTCTCGGAGTCAGCAGTGCAAGCCTTATTTTAGTCGCGATCGCAGTCCTTGCACTTCTGGTATGCTCCATCGTTCAAGAGTGTTCCGGCAGGACACTGCGTGAGATGATATGCAGCAAAGGCTTCTGGGCTGAGGCTGGAGTATTTCTCCTGCTGTTCTGGGTAGTGGCGATATTCGGCGTTTACGGTCCGGGTACAAACCCTGCCGAGTTCGTATACATGCAGTTCTAGGGGGTCGATTATGAAAACTGTTTATCTGAAACGTGCTTTCAAGCTGGCGGCGGTCGGCATTGCAATGGTGGTGCTGTACTTCTTCTTTGCAGACCTTTTGAAGTTCAACAACACAAATTCCGAGATGCATGTCAGAAATTTTTACCGTGAGCCGGAAAATTCGATAGATGTCGGGCTGATAGGCGCTAGCGAGATGTATGCGGACTATTCCGCGCCGCTTGCCTACCAGGAATACGGTTTTACAAGCTACAACCTGTGTGTTGCGGGAACTACCGGCGGCGTATACAAATCAATGATACGAGAGATGTTAAGCCGGCAGACTCCTCAGCTGCTGGTGATAGAGGTCAACGGCTTTTTATATAATGTGAATGGTCTTCAAGATGAAGGAGCGCTGCGCCAGTGGATCGACAACATGGAAAAGAACGATAACTGGCTTGACACTATCAGCGAACGTATAGAGCCGGACGACAGGAAAAACTATTATGTACGCCTGTTAAAGTACCACTCCAATTGGGAAAATCCTAAAGACCTGGTAAAAAGGCAATGCGATATCGACAGGAACAATGAAAGCGATGTATCCCTCTGCAAGAGCATGGGCATACGCACCCAGACCAACCCGGAAGTGAGCACGGCGGAAAACAAGAGCAAGCTTACCGACCTTGGAAAGAGCTATCTTGAAGAAACCATCGCCTACTGTCAGGAAAAAGGGCTGAAGAATGTTCTGTTTATCAGGGCTCCGCATAATAAGAAGCTGAACAAGAAAACAAACCAGCAGCTTGAAGAAATCATCACCCAAAACGGCTATGCCTATATGAACTTTGAGTATATTTCGGAAGAATTCGGAATAGACGATAAAAATGATTACTTTAACACCGAGCACCTGAATGTATTTGGCTGCGAAAAGTTCACAGATTACCTCAGCAGGTATATTACTGAAAATTATACGATCGAAACGGAGCATTCCGAAGACGTAGACGCAGAATGGAACAAATGCGCGGAACACACAAATGCCGTATTTGATACCCTCAAGGAGCGCACGCTTAAAGAAGAGGGTAAGTATTACACAGAGTTTTCCGACATGAAGTGGTAAGCTTGTAAGTCCACCATTTGAGAATACATACTAAAACCTCCCCCGAACCTTAGGTTTGGGGGAGGTTGCAGCTTGTTGAAAAAGTAGCTTTTGCCTGCGAAGCAGGCATTTGAAATCCGTTTTTTGCCTCAGCTCTGCCGAGGCAAAAAACACTTCTATCCCAGCAAGTGTGCGGGTTGGTGGCAAAGCCGCCAAGACGTGCGCGCGGCTGGGATGTTCGGCAGAAAAGTCACTTTAATGACTTTTTAGACGGTCTCAAACCTCCCCCAAGCCTCAGGCTCGGGGGAGGTTATTTGTTATGTGAAATCACAGGGGCGCTGTAGATTTCATACGGGAGGGACCGGAGATCTGGGCGGGCGGGTCATTTGGAGAAACAGCGGCAGATTCCGGGATAGGGAGGGAGACGATGGCGCGGGCTGTTCCATTTTCAGCGGTGAGCAGGAACTTCCCGTCGTACTTCCCGGCGATGTTGCCGACTATCTCCAGACCAAGCCCGTGCTTCTGCGGCTCGGATTTATCCGAGGCGGGCTTCCCCTTTTCGGAGTTCAGCACCTTTGAGGTGCTGTTCCTGACCTCGATGAGAAGCAGCCCCATGCTGCGGCTGGCGCTGACCTCTATGAAGCCTTCCGCAGCGCCGGAGACCTCCCGTATCGCGTTATCCAGCAGGTTCGCGAACACCGAGCAGATATCCGAACGCTCGAACGGGAAGTCCTCGCTCATCGGTATGTTCACCCGGAACTCCGCGCCCAGCTCCTTTGCGGTCTGCTGCTTGTGGTAGAGTATGGCGTTGACGGTGGGGTTGCCGCTGAACACCGGCATTTTCGCGTTGGCGGTCTTTTCCTTCAGCTCCTCCAGGAGCATTCTGCCGTCCTCCGAGGTGGTCTTTCTGCGCAGCAGGGACTCCGTGACCTCGATAAGGTTGTTGATGTCGTGGCGGTATTCGCGTATCTCCCGCATTTTGTCGGCGAGACCGTCGTAGTACTGGAGCTGCATATCCATTTCATGCTGCATGTCGTTGAGCTTCTGGGTCAGCTCCTGTGTTCTGGTGTTCTGCATGAGGGCGCGGTACATCAGGATATCCGCGGCTATCGACAGCACCACCGCGATTATGATGAACGGGTTGCTTATAAGGTCGAGGCGTTCGCCCGTCCAGGTCTGGTAGGCGCACGCGCAGAAGAAGAAAAACTGGCTCACCGGGAACATCACGAACAGACCCAGCGACTTTACATGGGATTTTTTGAAGAAGTGGTTCCACACCGACATGATGAGCAGAAACCCTCCGGTGAAGAAGAAATTCATCGCGATTATCATGATTATTGTATCCCATGTATGGAATGTCTTCAGCGAAACGAGCAGGTTTACGTCTATCAGCATGACGAAGCCTGAAACGCAGACGTCCATGATGATGGATCCAGCCGCGAGAAATCCGGCGGCGAACAGACGGTACATCAGCTTGTCCTTATACAGGAACAGCGCCGGCAGGAAAAACGACAGCGCGATCCCGACGCCGTGCAGCAGCGGTGGGCCGTCTAATAAGAGCTGCTCCGAAGCGAAGCTGTACAGAACCGAAGCAGATACGCAGATGGCACGGTGGTACCTGGGCTTCAGCATGAACGACATCGCGAAGAAGGTGATGAATATCTGGTAAAGGTCTCTGGTAAGCAGGTAGCAGGTTTCAAGCAGGTATCGTTCCATATGCCCTCCATCAAGAATTGATAAGCGTTACCGCTGTTTTTATGCCGTCCTTGTATGTGCGGCTTATCGGCAGCACGCTGCCGTCGGACATCTCAATGCTCGCCCAGTTCACTATGCGGTTTATGCGGTTCAGATTCACTATGCAGCTCTTGTGGCACTGGGCGAAGCTGGCAGGCAGCTTCTCGCGGTAATCCGACAGCCTGCCGTATATTTCGACGCACCCGCCCTGGTGTCTGATTATCAGCTTGCGCTTGTCGCTGACGATGGAGATTATCTCCGCGGTGCTGAGGTATGTCACCGTGCCGCCGTTCTTTATCGGGAGAAGCTCCGCCTGCTTTTCGCGCTCGTGTATCTTGCTGAGCGCGTTCCGGAGGTACTTCATCTCTATCGGCTTCGTGAGTATCGCCGCCGGGAGCGCTTTGGAATCAACGCAGTACAGCTCCTGGATATACTCGCTGGCGTAGCCGGTGATATACACCAGCTTTATCTCCGGGTGGGAGGACAGCAGCCGCGCCGCGCCGGATATCCCGTTTGCATTGCGCAGTTTGATATCCATGAACACGCCGTCTATGCGCCCGGCGATATCCTCGATGTTGAACAGCAGCGCCTGGAGCGTTGTGAATATCCTAACCGACGAGTCCGGTTCAAGCTCGGCTATTTTGGCTTTCAGGGATTCGGCAGCCGCCGGCTCGTCGTCGCATATCAGATAGTTCATGTTAATTCCCCCGTTTCATGAGATAATTATATATGAAAACGCCTTGTTTGTCAAGTATTGCGTTTCATTACATTTTTTATGCATTTTATTACATCTTCGCATTATTTTTCTGCGGAATATATTATAATCATAGAGAAAAAAGATAAGGCTTTGCGCCTGAAAAAGGAGGAATTTCAATGAACCTGAAACGAGCAATATCCGCTGTATGCGCGGCGGCTGTCCTTGTTTCAACGTCGCTTTCAGACCTGCCGGCGCAGCTCTCCGCGTATTCCCACGCATATGCGGCGCTGACGGAGTTCCGGTATGAGTTCAGTCAGTCGCCTGTAGCGATGGCGGTGCAGAGCGCCGACGACGGCTCGCTCAAGTGCGAGGCAGTGACCCGCTTCCCGGCAGACGGCGTTACCAACGGAGTGACCACTGTCGCGGAACTGCGCAGGCTGTATTCCGGGCTGACGGTGAACGGATTCGAATTCAGTAATTCGAGCCTGGAAGGGCTGACTGCGGAGGATATCCACACCTCGATATCAGTGCTCAGCGGTACGGATTCCAACTCGTATGACGGCTGGTACGCCGTAACGGACAAGGATACCCTCGATTTCGCAGACATGCCCGCAGACAACGACAGCAAGGTCGTACAGAGCCTGTCGTTCCACATCTACATAGACGGCGGCGCTGTGTCCCGACTGGGAATGAAGCTCGGGGACAGGATATACCTGAACTCCGACGGCAGCGGCTTGTCCTATTACACCCACACCGAGCCGAGCGGTCCTATCACGATGACCGTCACCGAGGCGACATGGGAAAACAACAGCGGAATGTCCTGCGCCTACAACAGCGATTTCGAGATTCCCGGCGTGACCAAGGGAGTTACCACGTTCGGCGAGCTGAAAGCGCTCTACGATGGAATAAAGGTGGAGGGCTACGAATTCATGGGCTCCACAGTCGAGGGAATGACGGAAACCGACCTTGTTCCCACCATCGTACTCATGACCGGCTCAGACTGGAACTGGAAAGCGGTATACAACACGACGAAGATGAACTTCAGCAGCGACCTTGCGGACGTTGCGGACGACGATATCGTGCAGTCCATCGCATTCTCCATTTCCGTGCAGGACGACTCGTTCGCAAAGCTGGGGCTTAAAATCGGCGACAGCTTCGTCGTGAATCCCGAGGAATCCGAGCCCGACTACTACACCTATAAACTGCTCAGCGGAAGGTGCACCGCAGAGGTCGTCAAGTCCAATTCAGGCCAGGGCACCGGTCTTGAATGCACGTTCATGGCGCCAATATCGCTCCCTGGAGTCAAAATGGGCGAAACCACGGTGGGCGAGCTGAAAAAGCGGTTCCTGGGCGTAAAGGTGGAGGGATTCGAATTCAGGGAATCCACCGTTGAGGGTCTGACCGCAGATGATTTCTTCCTTGCGACCGCCATAATGACAGGCGAAAACTGGGACTGGAACGCTGCATACATGACTAACACCATGACGTTCAGCGACGTGCTGAAGGACGTCCCCGACAGCGACGTTGTCCAGGAGATGAGGTCCCAGATGGCTATAACGGACGACGCTTTCACAAGGCTCGGGCTGAAGCTTGGCGACATCATTACCATCAACCAGAACGATATCAGAATATTCCTTGTGGACGATACAATTATGTGGGACGAAGCCGACGGCGCCGACCATTATGAGGTATTCTGCGGCGGCAGCCTGCTTGATAAATGCCTGTCCAACAATTCTGTGGGCTTCAAGATTGCGATGTCGCTGAACGGATATAAGCCGGGCAGATACCAGCTCGACATCTACGCAGTATACGCCGACGAAACCAGAAAGCTGCTCGGCAGCGTGGATTACGATTACGGCGTCACTGTCAGCGATAAGAACATGTTCGCCTACTCCGAGAATGACGACGGAACAGTCACCATCACCGGCGGTAATATCGTAACCCCAAAGCTGGAGATACCGGCGGAGCTGGAGGGCAAAAAGGTCAGCGCCATCGGAATGAACGCGTTCACCGGAAACAACGTTATAACCGACCTCGTTATCCCCGAGGGAGTGACCACGCTGAACTGGTACAGCTTCAACACCTGCCGGAATCTGGAAACCGTCACCCTGCCGGATTCCCTGGAGTTCATCGACAGCTGGGCGTTTGAGCGCTGCTCCAAGCTTAAGACTATCAACGTCCCTGCGAACGTGACCCGGATAAATGGCGGCGCGTTCGCACAGAACAGCTCTATGACGTCCATAACCTGCGACCCGGCGAACAAGAATTACGTATCCGTGAACGGCGTGCTGTTCACTAAGGATATGAAGGAGCTCGTGGCGTACCCCGGCGGTATCCAGGGCGAATACACCGTCCCCGCTACCGTGAACCACATCGGCGACGCGGCGTTCTACGGCGCGCTGGGGCTGGATTCCGTAACGATACTCGGCAACCTTGACTTCATCGGCTTCGAGGCGTTCGCAGAGTGCAGCAAGCTGACCGACGTTGCTATCCGCGACGGCGTGAACTACGTCGGCTACTGGGCGTTCCGAGGCTGCGACGGCATAAAGTCGCTGACTGTTCCGCAGTCCGTGACGAACATCGGCAATCAGGCGTTCGGCTTCGCTTACGCCGACCAGAAGATGAGCGGCTTCAGCCTGCGCGGCTACAAGGATTCCGCAGTGAACTTCTACGCTATAAGGCACGATATCCCGTTCATCTGCATAGGCGAGGCGAGCGAGGACAACAAGCCCTTCGACAAGGACAACGCCAAGGAGAGCGAGGTAGAAACCAACCCCGATACTCCCGAGGACGAAAAGATAACCACGATAATCGCGACCCCCGCATTCAATATGAAGGACAAGAGCGAAGCGGGCGTAGGTCTTGACCTCAGCAAGGTAAAGGTAAAGGCGAAGGAGATATACGACGAGGAGGGCATAAAGCGCGCGGAGGAAGCCCTCGGTACTGAAATTTCCGCTAACAAGAAGTACAGCCTGCTCGACCTCACGCTGATAAACGGCGACAAGGACTACTCCAACGGCTACGACGGGCTTGTCGAGGTAGTTATCCCGATACCGAAGGGGCACCGCGGCAAGACGTTCTACTGCTACCGCCTGCTTGACGACGGCACAAAGGAGCTTATCCCGGGCAAGCAGAGGGAGGACAGCTACGTTGTATACCTTGAGCACTTCAGCGTATATGCGTTCGTGGCTGACGAGGAGCACACCTGCGTATTCAGCGAAAGTTGGTTTAATGACAAGGACGGTCACTGGCACGAGTGCGCCTGCGGAAAGACCACCGAGCCTGAATCACATATCGCCGGCGACTGGATAACCGATGTCGAGGCAGCGGCTGCCGAGGACGGTCACCGCTACAAGGCGTGCACCATCTGCGGCTACATAATGGAAGAGGAAACTTTCAAGACTGAAAAGACCGCGGCTTCGGTGATCTCCCCGAACGGCGGAACGTTCACAGGCTCGCAGACCGTTACCATCACCTGCGCAGCTCCGGACGCGGTGATCTACTACACCACGGACGGCTCCACACCTACAGCGGATTCCACCAAGTACTCCGGCAGCTTCACGCTGACCGCTTCCGCGGCAGTAAAGGCGTTCGCGGTAAGCGCTGACGCGACTGCAAGCGACATCGTAACTGCTGTGTTCACCAAGAAGTCCGGCGGTTCTTCGGGAGGTTCTTCCGGCGGTTCGTCAAGACCGTCCTCCGCTAAGACGGAGGAAACCAAGCCTGCTTTCAACGGCAAGGAAACAAGCTGGACAGACATCGCAGGCTCAATAGCCAGGCTTGCAGAGGGCGGTGCCGTGACCATCAGCCTGAACGGAAACTACACAGTTCCCGCAGAGGTGATGAAGCAGATAGCCGATAAGAAAATCAAAGCGACCTTCGTCGTCGACAGCGTAAAGAGCTGGGTAATAGACGGTTCGCAGATAAAGAACGCGGCTTCGACAGACCTCACGCTTATCCCGACCCAGAAGCTCAAGACCGGCGGACTTGCCGGAACAGAGGGCGTTCAGTTCACGGTAAGCAGCGCGGATATCCCCGCAGGCATTGCAGTATGCTTCAAGGCTGATTTTGCGGGCAGGTTCGCGAACCTGTACAAGTCGGTGGACGGAAAGCTGGTATTCATGGGCTGTGCAAAGCTCGACAGCACCGGAAAGTCGACAGTCCCCGGCATTGACGGCAAGGGCGGCTACGCCGTAATGCTGAGCGAACTCAGCGCGCTTCCCGGCGACATGAACAACGACGGTATCCTGAACGCGCTCGACGCCTCCGAGATACTGAAGTACGCAGTCGGAATTTCCGCAGGCGCAAACCTCGCGGCGGCCGACATCAACGGCGACGGAACGGTCAACGCTTCCGACGCGGCGGCTGTCCTCAGAAGGGCAGTCGGATAATAAACGCTTCCTGGATTTTTTGATATGCGGAAACCGCCCCGGGCTTTTGGCTCGGGGCGGTTTGCTTGTGAATCTGTAATCTGTTCAACGGTTGCTTCCGAATGCACAGCCTGATATCATGCTGTTCATATCAGATAAAAGCCGCTCCCATTGCCTGAACTGGCTCCGGGAGCGGATTCATTTATATCCGGTTTTGTGAACTGGTTTTGTGGATACCGTTGGAAATCGGCATTGCTGCGCGGGTGTGGTTCGCCGGAACTGCGCAGCATTCCTCCGTCACGCCATGATATCCAGAACAGACTGGCTGTTCTCCTTCTGCTTTGACATGATGTACCCCTGCGCCTGCATTATGAGCTTCTGCTTGGCGTCGGCTTTTACCTCCTCCGCAATATCCGCGTCGCGAATGCCGGATTCCGCGCTCTCAAGGTTCTCCACCGTGGCAGCGTTGACGCTGTACGCGTGCTCGGAACGGTTGCGCTGCGCGCCGGAGACCGCACGCCACTTAGACAGGTAGTCGTTGGCGTAATCAAGGCGGCTTATCGCTTTCAGCGCGCGGTCGACCGTAGTCACGCCGGTGGTGTTGATACGCATGAGGTGTTCGTCCGCGCGCGTCTTGTCGTACCAGATGTAGCTGTTCGTGCGCCTGCCGTAATGTATGCCTATCTCGTTGTCGTCGTCGCGCTTGTCCGCGCCGTAGAACAGCTCGTCAGAAGCGCTCCCGGCGAACTTGTCTATGTCGTACGCGCCGTTTTCCGTGGTGTAGAACATCAGATTTCCGTTGTTGTCCACCGCCCGGACAAGACAGGGTATCGCCTCCAGCTCCTTGTTCAGCGCCTCGGATACCGAACGGGAATCGTAAGTCCCCGCAGGTATCTTCACCGTCAGCGGAACGCCGTCCAGCTCGAACGTAAGCTCGTCGTTCTGCCCGGAGATTATCGTCACGCCGCCGGAAAGGTCGGATTTTCCGATTATCCTCGACGGCCTCGGCGACTGGGTGGCGTCATAGAAAAGCCTGTACGCCGAGTTTCCGCGCACGCCGTCTATTATCGCGTCCACCTGCTTCACCGTTCCGTTGTCCGGGACGATATAGCTGAGTATCAGCTTGTCGGAATTGTCGATACCCGTTGAATTTTCGCTTACTCCTATCGCGCTCAGACCTATCGTTGCGTGGAAATTCTCAGCGGGGAGCGGGTCGCCGTTGACATCGGTCATCTTACCCATCGCCTCGCGCCCGGCGGTCTGTATCGCGGCGGCTATCTCGTCGGGATAGTACGACCCTTCCGGGATATTGAACCCGACTTCGTAGGTATGCCCCTGATAGGTGAAATCGAATTTCAGCTCGTCGTTAAGCCCGGCATATATCAGCACGTTCTTCCCGCTCTTTATCTCGTCCGCCGTTTCCGGCTGGATCGTATTCCTGCCGATGATATAGGACATCGCAGAGCCTGCGGTCGTGCCCGCTTTTTCGGTATGGGGATTCAGCCGGGTATAGTTCACGTCCTGGAACACCCTGTTGAACAGCCTGCCGGAGAAATTCCCCATTCTCTGGTCGCCGCCGACCACTTTCGCGGTTATCGACAGCTTCCCTGATGAAACCCCGACCTCAAGCTGACCTGCGCCTATCTGCCCGTCAATGCTGGCTTGTATGGCGGCGGCGAGAGTGTCGGCGGTGTAGCTTCCCTCTGGGACGGACACGGTGAGGGTCTGGCTGAGTCCGTTGTTGGCGTAGTCGAACGTCATCTCGCTGAAATAGTCCTTTATCTCGATATTGCCGACTGTCGCTCTGCCGATTATATACGCCGGGGTATATTTCCTGTCGGTTGGCCTGGGGGAATTGCAGGTCTCCGCGCGCTTGAAAATCGGCGAGGTATTGTCAGCGTTCAGCGAAACGGAAGCCCCCGCGCCGACATTCGAGGTGGTGAGCTTCAGCTCTGAACCGCTGGCGTCCACCGTCACGCCGGAGCCGTTTAAACCGTCCCTTATCTGGCCGGCAAGTCTGTTCTGCCCGTCGCTGCCGCTGTAAGAGCCGTGCGTGAGCTTGAACTTATAGTCCGTTCCGTTGACGTTTATGGACACGGTATCGTTAAGGTCGTTTATCTCAACGCCGTCGCCGCCGAAAAGCGTGGAGAACTTGCTGTTCCTGATATAAGCCGGGAATTTCAGCTTGTTCTCGCCCGGAAAGGCTGTTCCGCCTGCGGCTGTGTTGGTCTTCTTGTATTTCTCAATGTTTGACGTAGTGGTAAGATTGCTGAAGCTGCAGCCCTTTCCGCGCTGAACGGACGTAAACGTCAGCCCGCCGCTGCCATAGTCCGCGGTTATCTTCCCTTTGAGCGAAGCGTCCATGTCTATCGCGGAGTTTATGGCGCTGGCGAGGTCCGCCCCGCTGGTGTACGTTCCATCGGGGATCATGATCGTGAGTCTGTTGGTGATGATTCCGGATACCGTGCTGTTTTTGGGGTAGGTGTAGTCTATCGTGATGTAGTTATTGCTGCTGCCGGAGCTGTCGATGGTGAGCGGCAGGTGGCTGTCCACCGAGGAAAGCGTTATCTTCGCCGGGGTCTCCGCGTTACCTGTCGCCGGATTATAATAGGGCGAATTTATAACGTCGTGGGTTATTTTCTGCTTGTTCAGCGGGCAGGTGCTGGAGGCTGAGAAGCTGCTTCCGCCTGCGTCCTTCGGCGCGCCGGTGAAAACAAGCGAGTCCCCGCTGACCTTCACCCCGGCTGTTGAACCGCCGTTTGCCGCCGCCATCTTCGCGTTTATCTCAGCGGCGAGGTCGGAAAGGCTGCCGTAAGCGCGGTTTTCCAGCCTGAGGTCATAGCTTTTGCCGCCGAGGGTGAACGCCAGCCGGTCGCTGGTGCTGTCCACGGTGAGCGGGATATGCGAGGAAGCCTTGCTGAGTGTGAGCGTAGACGGAACGTATACAGTATCGCCGTCAATGACCGCGCCGGATCTCCCGGCAAGGCTGCTTTTCTTCGCGTACTGCATCATATTGCCGGAGAAATTGCTGAACTCAACATCTTCGCCCTTAGCCTCAGATTTCAGCTTCAGGCTGCTGCCGTCCGCCGAAGCGGAGACAACATCTTTCAGCTCCCTGTTTATTTTCCCGACAGCCTGTTCCGCCGTGGAACCCTTTGGTATCGTGACGGAGTAGGAGTTTTTCCTGCCGTCCTTGTCGGTAAGGTCGAAGCTGAGCGTGGTGTCCCGCAGCGAAGTTCCCGCTTCGGTGAACTGTGTGAGAACGTTGTTCAGCGTGCTGTAGGCGGGGGTGTGATGAGTGTGTTCGCTTCCGAGTTCGCTTTCATGGCCGGGATCCCTGTAGGTAGTGCCTGGGGTGCTGCTGGGGGAAGCGTTTCCGTATGAAAGCAGCTTGTCCGACTGCTGCTGCGTGGAAGAAACGTACCCGTCCTTATACTCCACCGCCGGAATGGATTCGCCCGCCGTGCGGCTTACCGTGCTCTTTCCAGATGGGTCGGTGTTGGTGTAGGATACCAGGGTCTGCTCCTGGTCGGAGGGTCGGGAGCCGTCTATATTGTCGTAGTAATTCGTGCCGTCTACAAGATATCTGTTCGCGGGGCTTTTCGTTATATCCTTATAGGACTGTATGCCGGTTATCTCCCAGCCGTCAGAGCCGTTAGCGCTGACGGAAAGCGTGTCGCCGACAGTGAAATACAGCTTGTCTTTCAGCTGCGGATAATTCGCGGCGAGCAGGTCGTTGAGCTTCGTCTGGAGCTGCGAGCGGGAATAGTTCCCCGCGGGTATGTCGAAAGCCAGGTCGCCGCCGGCAATGGTTCCGGCTGGGTCGGTGGTTATTTTGAACGCGAGGGTGTTCATGTTTTGGGGTATGACTATGCCTGCGTCAAGCTTCTTGTAGCACTTCAGCGAAGCGGGAGTGTACTCCGAGCGCTCCTTTCCGGGTTTCAGCACAGACAGCGCCGCGTTGTCGAAGAGGTCGTACGCCATATAGCCGCTCGGTACGTCCGTCTTGTCCAGCTTCACACGGCACTCGCTGCCGTACTGGAGCGTGCTGAGCCTGAGCGCGCCGTTCACCGTTTTGACCTCTATAGGACAGCCGTACTCCGCGAGCTTCCCGCGTATGCGGTCGGCGATGGCGTCCGCGCTGGAGTAGGTGCGGAGATCCTCGCCCGGGTCGAGCAGGTCAATGCGCAGCTTCTCCTGATGGGGTTTTCCGTCGCTGTCGTACCAGCCTGCGTCAAGTACGAAATAGTCGTTCCTGCCGCGCTCTATCTCCTGCCCCGCCGGAATCTGCCGCGTTCCGGTCAGCACCGCTTCGCTGTTCACAAGGTCGCTGTATTTGCAGATATCGTAGATAGGAGAACTGATGTGGTCTATCATCAGGAAGTTGCCGGAAAGTCCGGTCATGGTCATATCGCTCTTTATTCCGATGACGTTTCTGCCGCTGACCGTTTCCGCGACCGCTTCCATCTTGCAGGGGAGCCCGGCGTTCTGAAATTTCTCGTTCATCTTCGCGACAAGCTCATCGCGGGTATACTTTCCCTGATCTATCTTTATGGAATATTTCGTGTCGTCGGTATTGCCCAGCCGGAACTCGATGACGTCATTCTTGCCCGGCTTTATCTCAAGCTCGCTGTCAGGGGCCTTGAAATTAGTAACGCCAAGCAGGTATCCGTTGGAATTGCCCGTGACCTTATCATAGAACAGCGACGCGCCGTTTCCGGCTATGTAGTTTATCTTCCCGCCCTCGCACTGCATGGTGAGCTGCTTGTCCTCGTTGACGCCGACTATGAGCGAAAGATCCTGCTCCCACAGTTCGTCGTCTATCTTGTCGGCGATCTCCTCGACCGTGTAGGTCCCCGCGGGGATATTGACCGTGCATTCATAGTCCGCGCCGTCCTTGCTGACGCCGATTATAAGCGGGGAGTTTGTGCCGTCTATAGTGACCCAGCCCTCGTGGGTAAGGCTTCCCGCGTCCTTTTCGTATTCCGGGAGGTGCTTTTCGAACAGGGGTATGCCGTTGAACTCCGCAGAATCCGTGATCTGATCCATCTCGTCGATGAGCTGCTGATATTCGAGGTCGATCGCCTCGCGGTCGAGGCGGCTCAGGGTGTCGTTTGAAGCCTCCACGGCAAGCTCCTTCATGCGGTGGAGCATATCGTGTAGCTCCTGCGCGCAGCCGTCCACGGTGTCGAGGTAGCTGATTCCATCGTTTATGTTGCGCTGACCCTGCCGCAGACCGCGGTCGATGGCGCGGAGCTTCTCGGAAATCGCAAGCCCTGCCGCGTCGTCGGCGGCGGAGTTCACGCGGTACCCGGAGCTGAGCCGCCTTGAAGCCTGCGCCAGCTTTGACTGCGCTTCGCTCATGCGGTTTGCAGTTATCATTCCATCGTTGTCTATGAATTTCACTTTACGTTCCCCCCGGCAGTTTCAAATATAATTACCATTTTAATTATATTACATTCTGTTCTGGTTGTCAAGCGGTGAATGCAGAAATCCATACAGCGCAGAGTTGTCACAGAACAACATGCCCCGTATATTCCGGCAGCTATAAAATATGAAACGCTGGTCTTACAGAACAGGCGTTTTTTCCCGACTATGACAGCCTGACCGAAAATGACACTGAATATTAAAAGCCTGAAAGCCAAAACGTGCGAATCAACATCCCCAGCCGGAAAAAGGATTGTATAATCTTACCGGTTCGAGGACGGCAGAGAATTGTTCTGCGGCGCGGGCAGGATCCTCAGGACGATCGCAGGGACAGCCCGACGGGCGACGAATGCGAGGTCATCTCACCTATGGAGTGTGGCTCTATTTGAAGAACGGCAGTCAGAAGGGCTGGTGGAGCAGCGGCCTGATATCCTTCGATGATATCGCTGTGCTTGTTACGGACGATATAAACACCGACCTCGACGATTTCGTCATTGAAGAGGCAGGACCACAGTATGTCCTAAGATGGTGGAACTCTCCAACGGCAAGGGTCGGGCGGTCAGAGAAACTATCCGCAGGCGGTTTGCCGACCGGCTGCAGCTCGTCGTAGTTCGTCAGCGTTAAAATGCAGAACTGCGGGGGCGCTTCGATCGTTATGTCGTTTGTTGAAACGAGGCGGTTCAGCACCGTGCGGGTCTGTTGGAGCGTTCGCTGATTGATTGCAGACAGTTCTTTTACAGTCGTGCAGCACTGCCCGCGCTTTATTTCGCAGTTCATGTACATGGCGTCATCCCACGCGGCGAGATACTTGGCAGTATAAGCGGAATAAAGGAAAGGCTGCATTCCGAAAAAGAAAGGAAGCAGCCTTTTTTGTGGTATAGGAAAAGCTGAAGATGCTGGTAAGAAAATAAACAGTATCCCCCGGGGCTAGCGCGCCGGGGATTCACTATAGAATAAAAAGCGGCATGTACGGATACACGCCGCTTTGTTCTGATGGTTAGCTTTTAACTTCTTTCTGTTACAATATAATTGTCGGTAAATCCACAGCAACAGCCTTTTTATCTTGTGCATGTAAATTCAGGCACATGTGTGTCAAATGCAGCAGAATCTATGACCTCACCGGTCGTATTATCAACGACAACTATATTGAATCCACGCATGTTCTTGGAATACTCTTTCCCGGATACATTTATCGACGATTTATCGCCTGAATGCAAAGTCTGGCTGGTTACGGAAATATTCATGTCATTGAGCATGCCGTGGTATTCAGTATTGCCATAGCCATTGTCGCCGTTTCCAATATTCTGCGCGACAACGGTTTTGCCGTCTATCACGCCGACAAAGCTGTGGTATTCGTGCTCTAAAAGCGTATCGGCATTATCGAATCCGAGAGCTTTCAGCAGATCCGCCTGTTCCTGAGTAAGAGAATATCCCTGGATGTCCCTGACGGATAAAATTGCCGTATATCCGTTCAACTCCTTCAGCTTGAAGAGATATTCATCAAAATTTGTTGTTTTGGAAAGACGAACTTCTTTTGATTTTCTGCTGTATTTCTCAAACATCTCCTCATATACATGGTATTTATTATCACCTTGATGATTAGCAAATCCAAATTGCTGCTGTAACTTATCAGCGACATATTTAGACACCTTTTCGGCTCCACAGTTGTTAGTGTGCATGGGATCGATAAAATCCATTGAATAGTCTAATCCAATAGATTCAGCCTCAAGGTTTAAATCCCACATCTCATATCCACGGTTCGTTATAATGCGCTTGGCATAGTTGTACATAGCGAATTTATCTTCTGAAAGACAATTCGGGGTACAGGTAAAAATGACCTTTTTTCCCAGAGCGTCGCAAAAGTCCAAAAAATCAGACAAATAATGCTGTGTTTCCTCAGAAATAGGTATTTCCGGGGCGTCAAACCGAGCTTTTATTTCTTTGTAATTAAACGGCGAAACTCCATATTTCACAAAATAACCCAAGAAACTGTTTTTATCTTCAACAAAATCAGCTTCCGATAAATCATTCCATCTGTTATGGTATTTGTAAAATGAGAAATAGAACTCATTAAGGTCAACACCACTCTTATCATAATATCTCACCCAATCGGATGTCATTGTTTGTATTGCTTTGACTTTATTATCAGACCAAGCCATATTATCTGTAACTCTTCTGATTGACTCCTCCCAAATGCAGTTATAGGCAAGCTGCCTGATATCCACAAGGTATACTTCGGGATCTTGAGTTTTTTCAATTTCTGTAATTAGAAATCTTGTGGCATTAAATGGAAGATTACCGAAAGCCATTGGATATAAAGCTATTCCATTTTCTTTATACATGACAGGGGCAATGGCGAATTCTTGGACAGAACTGCTTCCGATCCATACTGCGTCAAGGATATCTGACGGCAGACTATAGAACTGACTAAACTCAGCGCGAGAGTGCACATCGTCTTGATAATTCAACACCGTGTTTATTCTCAATGCAGAAACAGCAAAAAGCGCAAGAAAAATTATCAGACTAATTATTCTTTTTGCTATATTCACTTTTTATCCCTCCATTTATTTAGGTCACCTCTAAAAACCTTGTTTGAGTGAAAATGTGTATAGCACACCGCCTGCTTCTTCAAACCTCCTCGTAAGGCATACAGCCTTACTTCGTCGGCTTTCATCGCATTCGGCGCACTCTACCCATTTTCCCTCTTCAAACCGGTTTTTAGAGGTTCCCTTTAGAAATTCAAATACATAAAAGCGGATGCGTCATATCCAGAACCATATATTCCAAAAATAAGTACTGCAAAAATTCCGGCAAGATAGCATATCCACTGGAAAATGATATTCTGCTGGGATATCCTTTCGCGGACATTTATACCGTTTTCGTTGGCGATGCTGACCGCAAGAAGAATCAGCATTGAAAGGATCAGCACATTCCAGTTTGCAGCGTCTAGGCCGAGCGTCATAAGTGTTCCATCTGTAAATACCCAAGGATTATAAACTGTGAACATGCTCCTTATCATTTTAAATGCTGCCATCAGTCCGTTTCCTCTGAACAGGACGTAACCAACGAGCACGATCAGAAAGGTTCTAACTATCTGGAACAGTTTATAGCTAAAGCAGTCCGTCTTTATTCTCAGCAGCTTTGTGAGTTTTTCATAGACCGGCGCGAGGAGCGAGGACGCAATGATGATCATTCCGTAGTAGATACCCCATGCAGCATAGTGCCAGTCAGCGCCATGCCATATGCCGGTTATTAGCCACACCACAGCCAGTCCGGCTATAGTCGGAAGATTTGTCTTTACAAACTTGGGGAGCTTTTTGCTCTTGGCAACTTTCTGGAAAAGCTTTGTCCTGATGATCGGGTAAAACAGGTAGTCCCTGAACCATGTTCCGAGGGTAATATGCCATCTGCGCCAGAATTCGGCAGTGGATTTTGAAAAATATGGCGTGCGGAAGTTTTCAGACAGCCTGATACCCAGGGCTTCACCTGCGCCAAGCGCAATATCCATGTATCCGGAGAAATCCGCATAAAGCTGAACGGCATAGAGGAATACCGCGACCCAAATAACTGCACCGCCATATGGTTTCCAGTTGTCAAACACCGTGTTCACAAGCAGCGCGGCTCTGTCCGCTATGACCATCTTCTTGAAGAAGCCCCACAGCATTCTCACAAGCCCGGATTTCAGTCTGTCGTAGTCAAACTTGCAGGGCTCAAAAAGCTGCGGTGCGAGGTCGTTGTATCTGCCGATGGGCCCCTGCATGATCTGGGGGAAGAATAAAATAAACAGCGCATATTTCATCGGATTCTTCTGCGGCTCATACATTCCGCGGTATACATCGATGAGATACCCCGTAGATTGGAAAGTGTAAAAGGAAATTCCAAGAGGAACGATAATATCAAGCGCGGTAAATGTACCTCCTGTAATGGCTGAAACGCTCTCCCCCACAAAATTGAAATACTTTGTGAAGGCGAGCATTCCCACATTGAGGATAATTCCTGCCGCGCAGAATATTTTCTTGTTTCTCGTGCAGTGCTTGTTGTAGGCTTTCTTTTCGTCCTTTGTAAGTTCGTTTTTCTGAAAATAGCTTGCCTTACGGGAATCCAAGTACCCGATCATTCTGGACGAAGCATATATAACGGCGACAGACGCCAGAATATACGGCAAAAACTGCGGCGACGCCTTAGTGTAGAAATAAAAGCTGGCAGCTAACAGCCATATCCATCTTAAATTTGGAAAGATCAGATAATACCCTATCAGAACGATAAGAAAAAAAGCGATGAACTCAAACGATGTAAATATCATTACCTGTATAACACCTCAATACCAGCCAGATCATCAGGATTTATGCAGATACCGTTATGGTCACCTCTAAAAACCTTGTTTGAGTGAAAATGTGTATAGCACACCGCCTGCTTCTTCAAACCTCCTCGTAAGGCATACAGCCTTACTTCGTCGGCTTTCATCGCATTCGGCGCACTCTACCCATTTTCTCTTTTCAAACCGGTTTTTAGAGGTTCCCTTATATCTGTTCCTCTATTGCGTCTATCATATCTCCTACGTTCTTCATGGAAACGACCGTTTTCATGTCGAAGGAAACGTCAAACTCATCTTCGACCGCCGATATAAGTGTAATGTGAATCAGGCTGTCCCATTCTTCGATATCATTTGCATTGGTCTGTTCAGTCACAACGATATCGTTATTGTCAAAGACATCGTGGAATACTTCGTTGAGTTTCTCTAAAATTTCAGTTCTGTTCATTGCTTGTTACCACCTTAATTACTTTATTTTTGTTTTCGTAGTTATCAATTTCAAGTTCCCATTCAGAATCGCCGTTTTCCTGCTCGCTGATTTTCGTGAAACCAAGGGCGCCGTAAAATTCCCTGACCATGCTGTTTTTGGGAGTCTTGAAATAATAGCCTTTAAGTGTTTTTATGCCCTGTTTCTTTGCCTGTTCAACAAGGCTGTCGAGCATGGCTAGCTCCATGCCGCGCTTGAGCACACGGCAGCTCATCAGCCAGAGTTCGATATGAAGGACTGTGCCTTCTTTTCGTCCCAGAACGACGGTGATCACACCGTTGTCGCCGTACTTATCCTCCAGCTTTCCATACAGACGAACGTATCTGTCGTCTGCCATGATTGCTTCCATTTCAGCCTGTGTAAACCGCTTTGTCGTGAGGTTGAACTGATTTGATTTGTTGGTAAGCTGTGCGATACGCTGGATATACACATCATCAAAATCCCTGATAACTGCCGTCATGTTCAGCGAAAGCAGGTAATCCGTATAATTCGTGAATGTGCTTTCCAGCTTAGCGCGTTCAACATTCGCCTTATACATTTCATTTCGCTTTATATCATCTTCGGAAAGGTTCGTCACTTCGAAATATCCATTCCTGTCGATATTTGTGATATATTGTTCCACCTTACCGATTTCCGGTACAGCAGTGCCGGGAACATTTTCACGCACGATCCCTCTCTCTACGGGATTATCGTCAACAAAGACAAGGCTGTCAGGGAGAATATTCAGCTCCCTGGCGATCTGCATTACATTTTCATCTTTATTGAGCCAGTTCGCCTTAATGATTATGAAGTCGTCGGGCTTCAATGTCGCGGCAGGGTGGTTCAGACCGGCGATAGCGTTCTCGTGGTCGTTCTTTGAGCATACGTTGAGCATTACGCCAAGCTGTTTGTGGTCAAGAAGGTACTTCTGGAACTCGCTGAACACCTGCCCCATCGACGTTTCATGACCTATTTCGATGCCCTCGACGCCGTCATCACCGACAACACCGCCCCAGAGCGTGTTGTCAAGGTCGAGAACGAACGCCTTTTTGTTCTTGCCCAGCAGCGACTTTATGATATTCGCAAGATTGAGCGAAAACTGCGGAATGGCATTCAGATCCAGAATGTATTTATACATGTGCCACACAAAAGGATCTGCCCATTTTGACAGTCCGTAGTCGGCAGACAGGTAGTTTATATCGTTTATGAAGAAATTCTTGTTTTTCTGTGCGTATTCATAGAATTTCATGTTCAGGGAAGCCGCGAAGTTGATCGAACCATGCGGGTCTGAAGCTTCCTTGTTGCCCATCAGACGATAGAAGGGCATTTCAAAGTTGTTTTGAATTATGACCGCTCCGAATTTGCTGAACAGCTTTTCCCACATTACACGGAAATGCTCATACTGCCTGTCAAGCTTATCGCTGATCGCTGCCGCGTCATCGGAAATAGTCGGAAGCTCTGTGATGTTCCTGAACGATGTATGTATAAAGATTATTTCCGGCTTGAACTCGTCAAGCTTCGGATTGTCGAACATCGCGTCCTGCCAGTACTGATTGAACTCCGACTCGTAAAACGTCGGTCTGATTCCATAGTTCAGCAGAAAAAGTTCCAGTATATCAATTATATCGTGCGTAGTCGATCCGCCGAGAACAGCAATTCGTTTTTCAATAAACGGTTTGTCGGTTTTCAACAGCTCTTTTTTTATCGAGCGCCTTTTTTTCATTATATAACCAGGATCAAAAGGATATTCTAATTCTCTCATCATAGCCCCCTGACGCAAAGTGTAAATCGGTTACTGCGGTGTTAAGCCGCATGTCTGTCGTTTATGATCTTATATGGCAAGAAACATTACCTCATTTAATTATACTCCTTTTTATATTTTCTTGTCAAGCTGTTTTAAATACCAACGCTATATCATTATAGGTGCGTCTGCATTTTTAACTTCAGGTCGCCTGTCAGACCGCCGGCATGGGGTTTTACGGCGAAACCAGAAAAAATGCAGCCATACCGGAGTGCATATCCCTCGATCGTAAATTCCGCCGCCGGACAAGCGGCACCGATGTGTTCATCGCCGCGTTCTCCGAGGGAAAGAACTGGCAGGACGATATCATCAGGTCGGTGCTTTCGGAATTCCTGATATCCGTTTTCCAGAACGATCTGGTGGTAAGTGTGGGCGATACCGAGATATCTTCTGAGACCCTCCCGGCGCTTGTGGAAAAATACCGCGAGGTAATCCCGGAAGTATTCAACTATTATCAGGCGATGACTTCCGACAAGGCTGTAGTAATAAGCGAGCGCTTTCAGGATCTGGGCACGATAGAGCTGCATCTTCTTATTCAGAAGGACCTGCACCGCAAGATACTCATGAGCCGCAGCAGCGGAATGAAGATATTCGACCAGAATCGTATTTCTGGTACTATATTCTTCGCAGGAGTATGCATTCTTAAAGACGAAAAGATAAACGCGTATTTCAGGGAGATGGAGAATCCCCAGCATGACGCATGGGAGCCAGAGCGCCACAGCGAACCCTCCGCCGCGAAGAAAAATAAACAGGCTCTGTCCAGGCGGCTGAAGGAGATAGTGCAGCAGTACGGAATGCAGACCACTCTCGAGGAGGTTGACGCAGAGGGAATGGGAGAATTCCTGCCGGACGACGAGGGCGTATCCGACGGCGGCGAAAAGACTGAAACCATAAGCAGCGTCACCAAAGATTTTGACGTTGCCATGTCGGATATCCAGACAGGACAGAAAGGCTCGGAAAACTATGCGGATTCCGATGGCGCCCCCGCTGACTGCGGAATGGGTATCGCCGAAGGTGAAAGCAGCGGCGGCACCGGAAGCAATGATATGTACGATGATGAAAACAGTTCCGGGTCGGGAGGCGGTTTTGGCGGCGGGGACAGTGAAGGTACGGACGGCGAGGGCGCCAATATTTATCAGGTCGGCGTTGAGGACCCGTTTAGCGATTCTGTCGTCAAGAAGAAAATCGAAATGCGCATCATGCGTGTAAGGCTGTTCATGACCGACCCCAGACAGCACCGGTACCGGCTGATATTCACGCCGTCAAAGAGCGCACAGTGGGGATATTTACAGTTCCAGCTTTCGGGAGAGCAGAGCGCCGTTGACGTTAAGGTGCGGGATTCGTTCCTTGCCAGCAGCGGTAAAAAGCTGTCCTGCCAGGACAACGAAATAATTCTCGGAAGCTTTTCCGCAGGTCAGCGGCTGTCGGTGGATTTCACTATTGACTACGCGGAGCAGAGCTCGATGGAGGTGAAGCTGTATGGATATCAGATCTAAGCTGTACCCTTATCCGGTGCTGTCCTCGGCGAACGACGACTACACCGGCAGCAGCTTTACATTCACGCCGAATATCAGCAAAGGCCCGCGGGAGGTCGTGTTTGACTTTTCGCTGAATTTGCAGGACAGCACGCTGCAGCAGCTTATCGGCGAGGGGCAGGCTGAGTTCGTGATACATATAGAGTGTCCGTACACCGCATTCCGGGAGATAATCAGATGCTCCTCTGAAAGCTGTTCGCGGCACATCGTGGAAAGCAGGCTCAACGGAAAGGTCTCCGTGTGCGCGTTCATAGTCGCAAAGCAGGATATACACGGCTATACAAACCCTGCTTTCAACGCGGACTACAGCGACATCAGCTTTGATATCGAGCGCGGCGGGATACTTGCGGTCGGCGGTCAGTGCAGCGTTGACATAATCAAGGAGACCGACGAGCTGGCAAAGGTGCCGTCCATTTTCTCGATATGCAGGAGCGCGATGGATTCAGATGAAAGCATGAAAATAGACCTTGACGGGGAAAAAATCGCCATCACGCTGTGCGCGGAAAGCTTCAGCAATTACCGCGTGATGTCCGATTCCCCGGCGTATCTGCCGGTGTTCCATTCGATACTTATTCTGCCTGCGCTGATATATGTGTTCGAAACGCTTAAGCGCAGCGGCACGGAGGATTTCGAACAGCGGCGCTGGTTCAGGGCGATACGAAGAACGCTCTCCGCGCAGGGGCTGAAGCTGGATCAGACCACGCTTGACACCTATGAATCATTCGAGCTGGCGCAGAAGCTGCTGGAGCTTCCGGTAAACAAGGCGATAACTGCTCTGGCACAGCTTGGCGACAGCGTGGAGGACGAACAATGAAGCTGCATTTTCTGAAATATGACGCACTGGCTTCCCTGCGTGCGAACGTTGAAGGCAACCTTGAGAAGTATCGCCTGCCGGTCAACGACTGGATATATGAATTTTTCGGCGAGGAAGAGCCTTTCGGAGAATTTATGACCACCGTCGGAGATATCAGCCTTGTATGCACCGAAAAGGAACAGGGAAAGGCTGATGTGCAGAACGTCATTACGCTGTATTCAGCTATGATGAACATAACGGATACGCAGGCTTCCGACGAGCGGCTGTGGGCGGGAATGTGCCACGGCGATATGTGGGAGTTCTTAAACAAGCGCTGGGAGGCTTCCTCGTCAAAGAAGATAACCAAAGAGGACGTGCTGTCGAGATATTTTTACGGTCAGGGCAGACGGCGTTCGCTGATAACCAACACGCTGGCTAAGCTGTGGTGGGTAGGCAGGCTTACCTACGACCCGGACCGCAAAGACCCGTTCGAGCTTACGCACTATTTCGAAGATGATTTTTCAAGAAAGACCCTTATCTTATTTTCGAGCAATTACATGAGCAGCAGACCTGTTGCGCTCGGGCTTCTCAGTGCGCTGAACGACCTGGAGCGCAATACCGCTTCCAGCGGCAGGGAGCGCAAGCTCATCTACCAGGAGGCTTCAAAGTATCTGAATATCCTCGGCGGTACGATGATACTTGACTACTTCACCAAAGAAGAGATAGAAGCCCGCGTGAAGAATCACATTCTCAGCATGAAGAAATCAGAAATGACCGTGTGACGCGGCGTTCCATGACCGCGCAGTTTTAAGGAAGCACAACAACCCCGGACGGAACCCCCGCCGCGGGTATCAATATCTTTAAAGTACTCGCTTTGCTGAAAAACCCGCTCCCGTTGCCTGAACTGGCTCCGGGAGCGGTTTTCCATCTATATCGAGCGCTTCAACGTCCCACTGGATAACTGTAAGCCCCATGCCCTCGATCGTGGTTATCACGGTGTCGTCGTACTCGCCGTAGGGGGCGCGGTAGAGGGTCGGTTCAGTGCCGGTGATGTCCTTTATTTTCTGGGAGGCTGACTTGGTGTCGGTGATGAGGTCGTTTACGTTCATACCCTTAACGTGCGGGTGGACGTCCGAGTGGTTCTGGATCTCGTGGCCGGCGTCAGCGAACATTTTAACGTCGCCGGGATAGCGGTCGCACCAGTCGCCGGTCACGAAGAAAGTAGCCCGGGCGTCGTATTCGTCGAGAATATCTATCAGCTCCTGCGTGTTGGAGTTTTCCCAAGCCACGTCGAAGGTCAGCGAGATTTTATTATCGCCGCGCTCCACGCAGTATACCGGGAGCTGACGCTCGGTTGCCTGCGTGCCAACCGAGGTTAGTATCGCTCCGACTCCTGCCGCCGCTGTCGCCGCTGCGAGAAGCCCTATGGCTGTCAGGCGTTTTACCTTTTTTTTCGTAAGTGTTATCA
>ERZ773145.160-NODE-160-length-69953-cov-4.261066_pt1 | contig 69953 bp, 66 predicted proteins | sample MGYA00580848_ERZ773145 | MGnify/ENA primary metagenome ERZ773145 (study PRJEB29015, sample SAMEA2737858) | human gut metagenome | biome: human gut; feature: human-associated habitat; material: faeces | place: China | collected 2012 ... | reverse complement strand
GCGTAGCATGTAGTAATCTGATTAATCATAAATGAGGGGCAAAATACCTTTTGACTCTCATATCATTACGGTAAATAGAAACACGAAATGAGGTAATTATGGAAGCATACACGAGTTTTGCCCGGGTGTATGACATGTTCATGGACAATGTGCCATATGAGGTGTGGAGCAGATATATTGTCGAAAAACTGCGTGCAAATGGCATAGACAGTGGATATGTCGTGGACTTAGGCTGTGGTACGGGAAAGCTTACCACGCTTCTTGCAGATGCAGGCTATGATATGATAGGCATTGACAATTCTTTTGACATGCTTGATATGGCACTTGAGAGAGAGGATGACAGAATCCTTTATCTGATGCAGGATATGAGAGAGTTTGAACCGGGAGAAAAGGTGAGTGCCGTCGTAAGCGCATGTGACAGCATCAATTACATTCTTGAGCCTGAGGATCTGCAGGCAGTTTTTTTCTGCGTGAGCGAAAGTCTCAAAGAGGGTGGCATTTTTATATTTGATATCAATACTCCATACAAATATGAGGTGCTCATGGCTGATAATACCATAGCTGAAAACCGTGATGAGGGCAGCTTTATATGGGACAATTATTATGATGCCGATGAGAAAATAAACGAGTATGACCTGACACTTTTTATAAAGGAGCAGTCAGAGGATGAGGATGACATCTACAAGAAGTTTGAGGAAACTCATTTCCAGAGATGCTATGAGATTTCAGAGCTTAAGGAGCTTCTTGAGCAGTCGGGACTTGTGTTTGATGCGGTGTATGATGCGTACACAGACGATCAGGTGAAGTGTGACAGTGAGAAGGTCACTGTAATTGCACATAAAGCATAGAATTAGATAATGAGAGGTAAATTATGTCAGATTATATAGTAAGAGCAACAGCGGCGGATGCTAATATCAGAGCATTTGCTGTAACATCAAGGGAGATGGTGGAGACCGCCAGAGAGGATCACATGACAACACCTGTCATGACGGCGGCACTTGGCAGACTTCTTTCTGCGGGAGCCATGATGGGAGCTATGATGAAGGGCGATAAGGATATCATAACTCTTCAGATACAGTGCAGCGGACCTGCAAAGGGACTTACCGTCACAGCAGATTCGCACGGCAATGTAAAGGGCTTTGCCATAAATCCACAGGTTGAGCTGCCACTCAATGCGGCAGGCAAGCTCGATGTGGGTGGAGCGCTTGATCTTGGAATACTCACAGTTATAAAGGATATGGGCTTAAAGGAGCCGTACTCAGGTCAGTGTGAGCTTAAAACAGGTGAGATAGCTGAGGATCTGACCTATTATTTTGCCACATCTGAGCAGATTCCATCGGCGGTTGGTCTTGGCGTGCTGGTGGATAAGGACCAGAGCGTAAAGCAGGCCGGTGGATTTATCATCCAGCTTATGCCGTTTACACCGGATGAGGTTGTGGACAGGCTTGAAAAGAAAATCACAGAGATTGATTCGGTGACACAGATGCTTGACAGGGGGCTGACTCCGGAGCAGATACTTGAGGAAATTTTAGGGGATTTCGGGCTTGAAATCACAGATACGACTGAGACACGCTTCCACTGTGACTGTTCAAAGGAGCGTGTGAGCAGAGCACTTTCCACACTTAGCAAAAAGGATCTTGATTCCATTATCGCAGATGGTGAGAGCATTGAGGTAAAGTGCCAGTTCTGTAATAAGGCATATGAGTTTACGGTGGATGAGTTGAAGGAGATGCGCTAATTGAAGGACGGATATATAAAGGTCGCTGCAGCGACACCAAAGGTAAAGGTGGCTGATACTGTATACAACGGACAGCTTATTAAAGCTCTTATGAAGGAGTGCACTGACAACGGGGCAAAGGTGGTTGTTTTCCCGGAGCTTTGCATTACCGGATACACCTGTCAGGATCTTTTCTGGCAGGATAAGCTCATTGCTGCAGCAGAGGATGAGCTTATAGGAATAGCTGATTACAGCAGGAGCCTTGACGGCATATTTTTCATAGGGCTTCCATATGAGATAAACGGCATGCTCTATAATATGGCGGCAGTTGTATCCCACGGAGAGGTGCTTGCCATGGTGCCAAAGACATTTCTGCCAAATTACAATGAGTTTTATGAGGCAAGGCATTTTGCATCGGGAGAAAACTTAAGCACATATGTCACACTGAAAAATGGACAGCAGGTGTCTGTAGATACTGATTTTATTTTTAGCTGCAAGCAGCTGCCAAAGCTTAAGATAGCGGTGGAGCTTTGTGAGGATCTCTGGACTCCGAACCCGCCGAGCATCAGACACGCGATGTCGGGTGCCACTGTGATTGTAAATCTGTCTGCATCAGATGAGGTGACAGGCAAGGCAATATACAGGAGAGAGCTTGTGAGCGGACAGTCTGCCAGATTAATCTGTGGATATATTTATGCGTCAGCGGGAGATGGTGAGTCCACACAGGATGTGGTCTACTCAGGACACAATCTCATCTGTGAAAACGGAAATGTGCTTGCCGAGTCAAAGCGCTTTACAAATGAGACTATATACAGCGAGTTTGATGTAGAAAGAATAGAGACTGAGAGGCGCAGGATGACAACATTTGTTGTCGAGGATGATCACAGATGGGCTGAGTTTGATCTTGAGGTAAAGGATACCATTCTTAGCCGCTATGTAAATCCGGCTCCTTTTGTTCCTGCAGACAAGACAGACAGGGACAGACGCTGTGATGAGATTCTTATGATTCAGGCTATGGGGCTTAAAAAGAGATTAGAGCATACCAACTGCAAGACCGCGGTTATCGGTATTTCAGGAGGACTCGACTCCACACTGGCACTGCTTGTCACGGTAAGAGCATTCGACCTTTTGGGAAAGGATCACAAGGATATAGCGGCAGTTACTATGCCGGGCTTTGGAACAACAGACCGCACATATGACAATGCGGTAAATCTCATTAAATGCCTTGGAGCTACATTTATCGAGGTGGATATAAAGGATGCCGTAAATATACATTTCAGGGATATCGGACAGGATCCGTCTGTGCATGATGTCACCTACGAGAATGGACAGGCACGCGAGCGCACACAGATACTTATGGATATCGCAAACAAGGAAAACGGAATGGTTATAGGTACAGGAGATTTGTCAGAGCTGGCACTCGGCTGGGCTACCTACAACGGAGACCATATGTCCATGTATGCGGTAAATGCTTCGGTTCCAAAGACTCTGGTGCGCCATCTGGTAAAATACTATGCAGATACCTGCGGCAGCGATTTGCTGGAAAGTACACTTCTTGATGTGCTTGATACACCTGTTTCTCCTGAGCTTTTACCACCTGAAAACGGTAAGATTTCACAGAAGACAGAGGATCTTGTGGGCCCTTATGAGCTGCATGACTTCTTCCTTTACAATATGCTGCGCTGCGGCTATGCTCCTGCCAAGGTTTACCGCCTTGCAAGGATAGCATTTGAAGGAAAATATGATGATGAGTTTATTCTCAAATGGCTTAAGAACTTCTATCGCAGATTTTTTGCACAGCAGTTCAAGCGCTCATGTCTGCCGGATGGACCAAAGGTAGGAACAGTGGCGGTCTCACCGAGAGGAGACCTAAGGATGCCTTCTGATGCGTGTGGACGTATCTGGATGGATGAGGTTGATAAGCTGTAATAGTAAGAGGAGAACAATGGGAAAGACACATAAGAAAACTCATAGAAGGCAGGGAAGCATAAAACGTGCAAGGCACCGCGACAGGCGCATGAAAATAGGCGCAATAGTTCTTTGTGCAGCGATAATCATAACAACATTTCTGGCGTGTGGCATGCAGCTTTTAGTTCCCGTAGCTGACGCGGTGGTAGGTGCTGATAATAAGACGCAATCAAGAGATGTTGATGTGCAGAAGAATAATAATTCACTTACCGCATCTAAAATGGATTCAGAAAAAAAGCAAAACAGCTCAGAGGCTGATGTAAACTCTGCGGAGCAAGACAGTGAGCCTGACAAGGAAACGAAGCTTGATGAGATACTTCACAGTGCAAAGTATACGGGGCAGCTAAAGGAGCTTGCCAAGAGAAATGATGAGGCAATTGACTTCATATATGAGTATCCTAAGGAGCACTCGAAAGAGCATGATATTGATCTGACTGCAGAGGCCTCGCAGGATACAGTACCTCTTTTGCAGCAGTGGGATAAGAGATGGGGCTATGAAAAGTACAGTGGCAATTATTTTGCGGCGAGTGGCTGCGGTCCGACTGCACTTTCGATGGTTGTATTATATCTGACACATGATGCACAGGCGTCCCCTCTTGCGGTGGCAGAGTATGCAAAGGAGGCCGGCTACAGTGTGGATGGCTCCGGAAGTGCATGGAATCTTATAAGCAAGGGCTGCAGGCACTTCGGCGTAAATGCTAAGAGCGTAAAGGTAAATGAGGATATTTTTAAGGAAAAGCTTGATGAGGGCAATCTGATAGTCGTAAATGTCGGTCCGGGAGATTTCACAGACAATGGACATTTTATGGTGATCACAGGCTATGATGATGAGGGCTTTACTATAAATGATCCAAACAGTATCATAAAGAGCAATACCCACTGGCAGTTTGAGAGGCTGAGTTCGCAGATCAGGGCTGCATGGAGGATGTTTGTGTAGATAATAGCAGCAACACATGCATTTATGCTGATGTTTGTGATGCATATGGAAAAACTAAAAAATAAGAGATAATAAAACCTGCTGTGTCATGAATGATGGACACAGCAGGTTTTTAGTTACGTTCAGGAATAATTAATTAGTATAGTGTACTAAATTTATACAGACTAATAACAAACAGTAAAGTATGGTATGCAGATTATAGCAATTGAATACCATGCTCCTCACATTCCTTAATTGTCTCATCAGGCCACAAAGAGCTTTGTACCTCACCGATATGAGCCTTTCTGAGGAAGAACATACAGATTCGTGACTGTCCGATTCCGCCTCCGATAGTGTACGGAAGCTCCTTGTTGAGGATAGCCTTCTGGAATGGAAGCTTAGCACGCTCAGGACATCCGGCCTTGTCAAGCTGTTCCTTTAGGGCTTTTTCATCTACACGGATACCCATTGATGAAAGCTCAAGTGCGATATCAAGAACAGGATAGTACACGATGATATCAGCGTTTAAAGCCCAGTCGTCATAGTCAGGGGCACGTCCGTCGTGAGGCTCTCCGTTTGCAAGCTTGTCACCAATCTGCATTACACAGATTGCACCCTTTGCCTTTGCAAAATAATACTCGCGCTCCTTTGGAGTATTGTCCGGGAACATTTCCTCAAGCTCTGATGTGGTGATAAAGGTGATATCCTTTGGCAGAATTAAATCTATGTAGTCGTACTGTATAGCCATGTACTGCTCGGTCTTGCGCAGGCATTTGTATACTGTCTTTACTGTTTCCTTAAGGAAGTCTAAGTTTCTGTCCTCCTTGCGGATGATCTTTTCCCAGTCCCACTGGTCAACAAATATAGAGTGGATATTGTCAGTCTCCTCATCACGTCTTATGGCATTCATATCTGTGTAGATGCCCTCGCCGAGAGAGAAGCCGTATTTCTTTAATGCATATCTCTTCCACTTGGCAAGAGAGTGAACGACCTCTGCCTCCTTGTCACCCTGCTCAAGGATGCCGAAGGTAACAGGTCTTTCATATCCGTTTAAGTTATCGTTTAAGCCTGTGGTAGGATCAACGAAAAGCGGTGCTGAAACACGTGTCAGGGAAAGACGCTGTGCGAGCATGCCCTGGAAGAAATCCTTAACAGTTTTGATGGCAAGCTGTGTATCGTGAAGATTCAGTGCCGAAGAATAGTTCTTTGGTATTGTTAATTTGCTCATTTTCGATTAAACCTCGTTGTATTATTAATTTTTAAATAAAATTCCTTTAACCTGATTATTATATCACAATTTTTCTAGAAAGATAGTCCATAATATGATAAAATTAGATAGTTTAAAGAGAAACAATATCGTTTTACCTTATTTTTACGTGTTTAAGGTGTTAATGAAAGGTAGTAGATTTATATGAGAAAAAGAGATATGACCTTTGCTTCGGCGGTGCTTGAGGCAATAGATGCTATTTTAGCTCTTGCGTATATAGGCTTACAGATTTATTATGGAGTGTGCTATCACATACAGGTATTTAAGTTTGTGGCCAATATACTTGTGCTTTTGCTTGTATACATTGCAATCACATGGCTGCAGCATTATCCGGAAAAGCTCAATCACATAGCAGCGGAGCTGTGTGTGGGCAATATCAGAAAGTATTCACTCAGGCTTTTGACGTTTGTAAAGCTTGTTTTTACTGCGGGGCTTCTGGTGCCATGCGTGTGTGATGCGTTTGGAATAGCAATCCGCGATGTATACAGCCTCATTATGATAGGGCTCATCCTTGTGGTGACGGCATATTATGAGTACAGGATATTTCAGGAAATAAAGTCATTGCGGAAATAGTATAGGAGAAATAAAATGCAGCTTAGTATAGAAGAAGTTAAAAAGCTGGATAGTAACAGCTATCAGATAATAGATATAAGAAGTGAGGAAGAGGTGGCGCACGGTGCCATAAAGGGAGCACTCAATATTCAGGCAGAGGAAATAGAGTCAGATGAGAGGGTGCCACATGATAAGAAGCTTGTCATAGTCTGCAGCCGTGGTAAGACGAGTGTGGATGTGGCAGAGTATCTCACAGAAAAAGGTTTTGATGCGGCAAGCTTAAAGGGAGGCTATATAAGCTGGCTGCTTGATGCCATGAAAGAGGATGAGGTGGCAGAGCGCGATATAAAGGCAGATGTGGAGCAAAGCATCAGAAAGAAATTTAAGAAATCCATCTGGCGCAAGTTTACAAAGGCGATAAACACCTATGAGCTTGTAAAGCCGGGGGATAAGATTGCGGTGTGTATTTCGGGAGGTAAGGATTCCATGCTCATGGCAAAGCTTTTTCAGGAGCTTAAGCATCACAACAAGTTTGATTTTGATGTGAAGTTTCTAGTCATGGACCCGGGCTACAATGAGGCAAACAGGCATGTCATAGAGGAAAACTGCAGGAACCTTGGAATCCCTGCCACTATTTTTGAGTCAGATATATTTGATGCTGTATATGATATCGAAAAATCGCCATGCTATTTATGTGCGAGGATGAGAAGAGGACATCTGTATGCATTTGCAAAGGAGCTGGGCTGCAACAAAATTGCGCTCGGACATCATTATGATGATGTTATCGAGACGATACTCATGGGCATGCTCTACGGTGCACAGGTACAGACCATGATGCCTAAGCTTCACAGCACAAACTTTGAGGGCATGGAGCTTATCAGGCCTCTTTACCTGGTCAGGGAGGACGATATCAAGGCATGGCGTGATTACAACGGTCTGCATTTCATACAGTGTGCCTGCAAGTTTACAGATACCTGTACCACCTGCAATAATGAGGAAAACCGCTCAAAGCGTGTTGAGATAAAGCAGCTCATCGCTAATCTTAAAAAGGTGAATCCTTTTGTCGAGGCAAATATATTTAAGAGCGTGGAGAATGTAAATCTGGCTACGGTTGTAGCATATAAAAAGGATGGCATAAAGCACAGCTTCCTAGATCACTATGATGAATAAGACAGATATATTTCAGGAGGGCATTGTATGGCAGATATCATGGATTATATTGACTGGCGTGGAGATATAGGCTTTGATGAGGTGCATGTAAATGAGGTGGACGGACTGATTTTTTCACAGCTTATTTATGTGCAGATGAAGCCATATATGCCGGATGCAAAGAAGTCATACCTTACGATAAAACAGCTTTCAAGCCTTTACTGCGCGGACCACAGTGATGATGAGATTGAGCAGATGCCTAATCTTTTCCGCCACTCCGCGAGGCTGCTTCAAAAGCTGGCGCACTCAAGGCGCTATGCTGACTGCATTTTGAGATATTATATATACGATATTAGTGAAAAAGAGGAGTCGCAGTTTTCTGCGGTTACGATAGAACTGCCTGATGGCACATATTTCATTTCCTACAGTGGTACAGACCATTCCGTGGTCGGCTGGAAGGAAAACTTTAATCTAAGCTATCTCGATGAGACACCGGGACAGAACAAGGCGAAAAAATATTTAAAGCAGGTGGCAGCATATATATGCAATGATGATAGGGGCATAAATGAAAAAGCCATAAATGATAAAGCTTTAGATGATGAAAATATCAACAATAAAAGCATCAATACAAGAAAGCTGTGGATAGGCGGACACTCAAAGGGTGGAAATCTGGCAGTGTTTGCCGCCATGCATGTGGATAAAGAGGTGCAGGATGTCATTATTAAGGTGTTTAATTTTGACGGACCGGGCTTCAATCACAAGATGATATATACGGCAGGCTACAAAAGAATTTTTGACAGAATAGAGACATTTCTGCCACAGTCGTCTATTGTTGGCTTATTGCTTGAGCATGTGGACAATTATGAGGTGGTAAGAAGCCATAATTCGGGGCCGCTGCAACATGATGCTTTTTCCTGGGAGATAATGGGCGGAAGTATCATAAAGGCGGATGGGCTGGACAAAAACAGTGTGCGCCTTGACAAGACACTCAGAAACTGGATAGGCAGCATGGATGAGGCGCAGCGAAAGCAGTTTGTAAATGTGCTTTTTTCAATAGCATCGGACTCCAATTTTGAGAACCTTGACCAGATGTCATTTAAGCAGCTCATTGAGATGATAAAGGCTGCCGATGATCTGTCAAAGGCTGACTGGAGCATGCTTAAGGATACAGTAAGACTCCTGATTTCTGCCGGTGTCGGCGTGGTCAGGGATGAAAAGGAGAAATAAATGTTAAATCAGTTTTCAAGAACACAGCTTTTGCTTGGAAAAGAGGCGATGGATAGGCTAAAGGGCGCAAGAGTCGCAGTATTTGGAATAGGAGGAGTGGGCGGATATGTCTGCGAGGCACTAGTCAGAAGCGGCGTGGGAGCGATTGACCTTATCGATGATGACAAGGTGTGTCTTACAAACCTAAACAGGCAGATAATCGCAACCCGAAAGACCATAGGAAAATACAAGACAGATGTGATGGAGGAGAGGATTCATGATATTAATCCTGATGTCAGTGTCGTGACGCACAGGTGCTTCTTTTTGCCGGAAAATGCTGATGAATTTCCGTTTGAAGAGTATGATTATATAGTTGACGCGGTTGATACGGTCACAGCAAAGATTGCGCTTGTCATGAAGGCACAGGAGAAAAATGTCCCTATCATAAGCAGTATGGGAGCGGGAAATAAGCTGGATGCAAGTGCATTTAAGGTGGCTGATATATATAAGACCAGCATGTGTCCTCTTGCAAAGGTCATGCGCCGTGAGCTTAAAAAACGTGGCGTGAAAAAGCTCAAGGTGGTATACTCTGAGGAGAAGCCTACAAGACCGATAGAGGATATGTCTATAAACTGCAGAACCAACTGCATCTGCCCGCCGGGTGCCGAACACAAGTGCACAGAGCGCAGGGATATTCCAGGAAGCCTTGCATTTGTACCATCAGTGGCAGGACTTATCATCGCGGGCGAGGTGGTACAAGACATAGCCTTTGACAGGGTATGATGAAGAATACAATTACGAAAAGAGAGGAATAAAAATGCCAGTATTTGATTTTAGCGATACACCGGTAGCAAACGAGCATCCGGAGTGTACATATGAGACATTTCATTCGACAGAGACCAGGGCATCGGCCGATAAACCGATTGTTGTGATAGACAATAAGCAAAAGGAATGGGCGCATCATGCGCTCGGTATGTTTACAAATCCGATAAAGCGTACATCCTTTGAATTTGAGGATGGTGATGGGGGGACCAGTGCAGATATCCTGCGCATTGATTCCCGCTTCGTCAGCCTTTTTAAGTGGCTTGGCGAAAATCACATAAAAGTACAGCTTTCAGGAGCCAATACACCTGACGGATACGCAGTATACAGGGTGAGGGAGGTGTCTCTCGGCAGAGGCACAAAGCTGTCTGCAGAGGACGGATTCCTGCAGTATATGATGGAAAGGCTCTTTGCCAGCACCATGCCTGAGGATGAACCTGATCTCGATGATTACGAGGAAGAGGGCGACAGCATGAAGCTCACCAGTATACAGAGCATCACAGATTTCATGACCTGTGCAGGCCGTACACTGCCTGACAATATACTGCTGTGGGCCAGAAGAAATCTGGCAGTTGCGCGTTCAAGCGAGGTATCACCTGAGGAGAGACGCCATGCGCAGAGAGCACTTTCCATCATGATGAATATCCAGTGGAAGGGAAATTATTTTGAGGCAATTGACCCTGTGGAGGCAAGGCGCATACTCGATGAGGAGCTCTATGGCATGGAGAGCGTGAAGCAGAGAATCATTGAGACCATTATCCAGATAAACAGGACTCATACACTCCCTGCCTACGGACTGCTGCTCTGTGGACCGGCAGGAACCGGAAAGTCACAGATTGCATATGCTGTTGCACGTATACTCAAGCTTCCATGGACCACACTCGATATGAGCTCCATAAATGATGCAGAGCAGCTCACAGGAAGCTCAAGAATCTATTCAAACGCAAAGCCGGGAATCATTATGGAGGCATTTTCACAGGCGGGAGAGTCAAATCTTGTATTTATCATCAATGAGCTCGACAAGGCCTCAAGCAAAAACGGCAACGGAAATCCGGCAGATGTGCTTTTGACACTGCTTGACAATCTGGGCTTTACAGACAACTATATGGAGTGTATGGTGCCGACAGTAGGAGTATATCCGATTGCCACAGCCAACGATAAATCACAGATTTCAGCACCTCTTATGTCGCGTTTTGCTGTGATTGATATTCCGGACTATACCGATGAAGAGAAGAAGGTCATCTTCCAGAGATTTGCCCTGCGCAAGGTATTTGAGCGAATGGGAATGAAGGAGGAGGAGTGTGTTCTCACAGAGGACGGACTTGATGCGGTGATTAAGCTTCACGAGAACACATCAGGTATAAGAGATCTCGAGCAGGCTGCAGAGCATCTGGCAGCAAATGCACTTTATCAGATAGAGGTTGATAAGGTAAAGCAGGTGGTATTTGATGCCGAGGCTGTTTTTGCTCTTTTAGGCTAGCAGGATATATTACGGATACAGGAATTGTTACGAAAATAAAAGGAGATTGTCAGGATGAGAGAATTTGGAAAATCCAGAAAATTAGATAATGTGCTTTACGATGTAAGAGGACCGGTGGTGGATGAGGCGGCCCGCATGGAGGAAAACGGCACAAATGTGTTGAAGCTCAATATAGGAAATCCGGCGCCGTTTGGTTTCAGGACACCTGATGAGGTGATATATGATATGTCACGCCAGCTCACGGACTGTGAGGGGTATTCCAACTCCAAGGGACTTTTTTCTGCAAGAAAGGCAATCATGCAATATGCACAGCTCAAAAAGCTTCCTAATGTGACGGTTGAGGATATCTACACCGGAAACGGAGTCAGCGAGCTTATAAACTTAAGCATGTCAGCGCTTCTTGACAATGGTGATGAGGTGCTGGTGCCGGCACCGGACTATCCGCTTTGGACAGCCTGCGTTACACTTGCGGGAGGCACGGCAGTGCACTATATCTGTGATGAGCAGTCAGAGTGGTATCCGGACATAGAGGATATCAAAAAGAAGATTACAGACAAGACAAAGGCGATCGTAATAATAAACCCTAATAACCCTACAGGAGCGCTCTATCCAAGGGAGGTGCTGCAGCAGATAGTTGATGTGGCAAGAGAGTACGAGCTCATGATTTTTTCGGATGAGATATATGACAGGCTTGTGATGGATGACTATGAGCATGTGTCTATTGCGTCGCTTGCACCGGACCTCTTCTGTGTGACCTTCAGCGGTCTTTCTAAGTCACATATGATAGCAGGCTATCGTATCGGATGGATGGTTTTAAGCGGCAACAAGGCGCTCGGAAAGGACTATATCGAGGGTCTCAACATGCTCTCAAACATGCGTCTTTGCTCGAATGTTCCGGCGCAGTCGATAGTGCAGACAGCTTTAGGCGGATATCAGAGTGTAGGCGAGTATATTGTGCCGGGCGGACGAATCTATGAGCAGAGAGAGTACGTCTACAAAGCATTAAACGATATACCGGGAATTTCGGCAGTAAAGCCAAAGGCAGCATTTTACATATTCCCAAAGATTGATACTGCAAGGTTCAACATCACAAACGATGAACAGTTTGCACTCGATCTGCTTCGTGAGAAGAAGATACTCATCATCCACGGCGGCGGCTTCAACTGGGATAAGCCGGATCACTTCAGAGTGGTATATCTGCCTCGAACAGAGATATTAAAGGATGCCACAGGCAAACTTGCAGACTTTTTGGCTTCATATAAGCAGAAATAATTATTGGCATAGATAATTATAAAACAGATGATATAAAACATATAACATAAAACATATAACATATAAGCTCCGGCACAGGAAACTTTTTGTTCTGACCGGAGTTTTTATATTATGCTGTAATATTTTTTAAAAGTAACCTACCTGTAACTTTACATAATGTATTATACACTTGTATCGCGGGGCGGCTGCACTTTAAAGGACAGACCGCACAGCACTCAAAAATGTATAGAGAAGAAAAGGAGAATTAAATGGAACTGCTTAGAGTAGAACACTTATCAAAAATATACGGAGCCGGAGAAAATCAGGTCAAGGCTTTGGACGATGTGTCATTGAGCGTGGAAAAGGGAGAGTTTGTGGCAATTGTCGGGGCGAGCGGCTCCGGAAAATCCACACTGCTTCATCTGCTTGGAGGTGTTGACAGACCAACAAGCGGAAAGGTGTATATAAACGGCACTGATATTTTTGCAATGAATGATGATGAGCTTGCTATATTCAGAAGAAGACAGGTAGGCATCATTTATCAGTTTTATAATCTGATACCTATATTAAATGTGGAGGAAAACATGGCAATTCCGATGGAGCTTGATGGAAGAAAGGTGGAAAAAGCACAGATGGATGACATGCTTTTGCGCCTTGGACTTACAGAGAGACGTACTCATCTGCCAAATGAGCTCTCAGGTGGACAGCAGCAGCGCACATCTATAGGAAGAGCCCTGATTACGAGACCATCTATAGTGCTAGCGGATGAGCCGACCGGAAACCTGGATACCAAAGCCAGCAACGAGATTATGCATCTCTTAAAGACCTCAAACCGTGAGCTCAACCAGACAATCATTATGATTACACACAATATGGAGCTTGCAAAGGCGGCTGACCGCACAATAATGATAGAGGATGGTAAAATCAGATGAATTTGATGAAGACACTCACATTAAAAAACTTAAAGCTCAACAGGAAAAGAACTATTGTCACGATAGTCGGAATAATTCTTGCAACAGCGCTTTTGTCGGCGCTTGTCACACTTGTGTCAAGCTTTCAGTACAGTATGATTGAATACCAGAAGCAAAAGGGCGGCGACTTTCATGTGAAATTTTCGAATGTGAAAATGTCTGAGCTTTCGGAGTTTAAAAACAACAGAAATATTGAAAGCACATTTGAGACAATGGGAATGGGCTTTGCAAAGCTAGACGGCTGCAAGAATGAGGATAAGCCGTATGCATATGTCATGGCAACAGATGAGGCCGGCTTTGAGAGAGGCTGCTTTAAACTTATAGAGGGGCGCATGGCAAAAAATGAGGATGAGATAGTCATTCCAAGGCACTTAAAGACAAACGGACGAATCGACATAAAGGTGGGAGATGAGATAACACTGGATGTCGGAAAGCGATATGATTCAAACACCGAAGGTGTCATATCGGAAAACAGCGCATATGAGAATGAGGCAGAGACACTTACCGATACTGTGACAAAGCACTACAAGGTGGTAGGCATCATGGAAAGACCGGGCTATGGAATGGAGGACTATAGTGCCGCCGGATATACATTTGTCACATACTCTGATGAACTGGCAGCAATTGATAACGGCACAAAGAGTGAGGCAAGCGAAGCTGACACTACACTCACAGTGTACAGCAGATACACTAAAAAGGCTTTAAGAAACAAGGATGCTGTGACTGCTGATATAATTGGTGTGGATGAAAAGCTGTTTGAGAAAGCAAATAAATCATCTGTTGAAATGTCTGCTGAGGAGAGTGACAGGTTTCTTAAAGAGATGGAAAATGCAAAATATGATATATATATGAATGGATACCTTATAAGCTATGAGTGCGTTTTCCCGATTGACGGTTCATTTAAAGCACTGTTTACAGTGGCCGCTGTTGTGGCTTTGATAATCATACTGACATCAGTGTACTGTATCAAAAACAGCTTCAACATATCAATCACTGAAAAAATCAGGCAGTATGGCATGCTTGCAAGCGTGGGTGCTACGAGGCGCCAGATAAAAAGCAGCGTTAAGACAGAGGCAGCAATGCTTGGAGTGGTTGGTATTCCTGTAGGTACCATGAGTGGTATTTTGGCATCGCTTATACTTGTCAAGGTGGTAAATGCGCTGTCAGCAGGCTGGCTTAACTTTGCTTTGAGCTTTCATACTTCCCTGCCTGCACTTATTCTTGCTGTGATAATGAGTATAGCAACCATTTATTTCTCAGCAACAGGCAGTGCAAGAAGGGCGGCAAAGGTCACACCGCTTGAAGCAATAAGAAACACAAAGGAGATTAAAATAAAGTCAGCAAAGCTTAAGACCCCGGCGATTATAGGCAGAATCTGGGGTATCGGAGGCGTTATCTCATATAAGAATATAAAGAGGAACAATAAAAAGTACAGAACCACAGTGACATCTATTGTCATCTGCTCAGTAACCTTTATTGTGATATCATACTTTATGTCTATGGCCTTTAGCAGGGTTGGGATGTCATATGCTTCAACAGATTACAATATCGGAATAAATATGTCATGTAAAAAGGACCTTGATATTGAAAAGCTCTCTAAGCTTTTGAGTGGCATTGAAGGAGCTGAGGATTATCTGGTTGGAGCCGGCTATGATTTTGATGTAGATAAGCCTAAGTATACAAAGGAATATGGAGAGTATTGCGGGCAGCTTTATGATGACAGTGAGGATGTCTCACAAGAGTTTTTAATCACAGTTTTGGATGACAAATCGTATGATAAGTATGCGTCCGACGCAGGCATAAAAAATGCAGCTGCAGGAGCAATTCTTGTGAATAAAGGCACATTTGATGTGTATAATGAGAATAGCTCAAAATTCGTCAAAAAAGAGATGGAGCTGTACAAATATAAAGCAGGAGATACAATCGAGTGTGGCTATAATGTTTATGATGATGCTTCTTCTGATGACAATGCAGCAGAAGGCGATACTGAAAGCAGCACAGATGATAATAATGCAGTGGAAGGTGATACTGAAAGCGGCACAGAGGATAACAATGGATACGTTGACGAGGAAACAATAAATAACGGAGTCAGAAAGACTGTGGATGTAACTATTGCAGGTGTCACAGACAAGGTACCAACAGGTTATAAGGGCTACGGCAATACCACGCTTTTGTTTATGAACCAAAAAGGCTTTGAAAGCCTATGGGCTGACGGCAAGAGCGGTAATGAGCTCAAACCGGGACATGCGTCATATTCGGCATATGTGGTTGCAGAAAATGCAGATGAATATCAGGATACATTCGAAAAGGAGACGGAAGGAAATACTGAGTATTCGCAGATTAGTTTTTATGTCAGCAATCTGGATAAGGAGATGCGCGATGAAAAGTCACTCTTTACACTGCTTGGAGTATTTGCATACGGACTTATTGTGGTTATTGCCTTAATAGGAATCACAAATATCATCAATACCTTAAGCACCGGAATGGAGCTTAGAAGCCGCGAGTTTGCAACACTAAGAAGCATTGGAATGACAGATAAGCAGTTTGCTGGAATGGTCAGGCTCGAGAGTGTATTTATATCTGTAAAGGCACTTGTAATAGGTGTACCGCTTGGTATTTTAATAAGCTATCTCTTATGTGTTATGATGAACAGGATGGATGACGCAATCATTTATGAGCCGCCGTATAAAGCAATTATATTGTGTATAGTGGTTGTAATAATGCTGATTTATGCTATCATGAAACTATCAATGACGAAGCTTAGACACAATAACATTATTGAGACAATCAAAAATGAAAATCTGTAGGAAATGCGGGAGCTGATATGAAAAAAATACTTCTCATAGAGGACAATAAAGGAATAACAGAGGGACTGTGTGATACCTTTACAGAACCTGAATATGAGCTTTTGACAGCAGGCAATTTAAAGGAGGCTGGGGCGCTTTTGAGTGAGCACCCCGGCCTTGTGCTGCTTGATGTGTCGCTTCCAGATGGGAACGGCTTTGATTTTTACAGCGAAAGGCTGGAAAAAGAAAAAACACCGGTGATTTTTCTTACCGCAAGGGATGAGGAAAATGATATAGTAAAGGGCCTTGAGCTTGGAGCGGAGGATTACATCACAAAGCCTTTTTCAGTAAGAGAGCTTGTGGCGAGAGTAAACCGCGTATTTTTACGAAGGAAAAGTGATGACAGCTCATCTGTCATACACGCAGGAAGCATAAGCTATGATTTGGACAAAAAGGAAGCAAGAAGGGCTGGACAGGTGATTGCTCTTTCAAGTCTTGAAAACCGTATACTTGATCTGCTTTTTACCAATCACGACAAGGCTGTGTCCAGAAATGCCGTGCTTGACTGCATCTGGGAGGCAACAGGCAACGATGTCTATGACCATACAGTGACTGTCTATATGAAGCGCATCAGGGCAAAGCTTGGTGAGGATGTGATAAAGACTGTGAAGGGAATCGGGTATCGTGTTGATTCAGATGAAGCTCTTTAAAGAGTATCGGCCGACAGAGCCGGTTCCCGGGGGAAAGCATGAGAAAGAAGAAATATAATTTAGAGAACAGAAAACATTTTGTGTATTTTGCAATAATATATACATGTATATGTGTGACGGTTATGGCTTTTACCGTCTTTTTTCAGTACAGGGCGTATACAAAAAACTATAACATCACAGTGGCTAAGCTATGTGCACTCGTTCATGAAAAATATCCCGATGTATCAGATGGCAGTATAGCCGCGATTCTAAATGACAGCAGCTTCGATAGTGATTATACAAATTTAAAAAGCGCAGAGACGCTCTTTAAAAAATACGGCATTGATATGGAAAAGGATTCTGCGGTTTTGTCAAATGAAAAAGCGCTTAAAGGAGCGCTTTGGCTAGACATATTTCTTGTTGTGCTTTTTGCAGGGGGCTTTTGCCTTTACATTGTGCTTATAAGATTTAGCTTTAAAAGACAGGTCAGACAGGCTGCGGATTATCTGCGCCGCATAAATCAGGGAGACTACAGACTTGTTATGGCAGATAGCACAGAGGGAGAGATTTCTATACTAAAGGGAGAGCTTTACAAGACAGCAATTTATTTAAGGGAGTCTGCGGAAAATGCAAAGGCAGACAAGCTTTTGTTAAAGGATGCGCTTTCTGACATATCGCACCAGCTTAAGACGCCGCTCACATCACTTTCGATAAATCTGGAAAATCTGGAAGGAAATCCTGATATGGCATCTGAAAACAGAAACAGGATAATGCGCAGGGCAAAGCGCGATGTGGACAATATATCGCATATGGTGCAGGCTATCTTAAAGCTTTCAAGGCTTGAAGCGGATGTTGTGGAGTTTGATGAGAAGGATACGCTGCTGTCTGAAATTGTGTCTGAGGCAGCTGACAATGTGATGGCACTTTGCGATTTGAGAGACATAAGGCTGTCCATAGATGAAGGCTCTGATAAGGATGCCTGTATACATGCTGATGCATACTGGCAGTGTGAGGCCATTACAAACATAGTAAAAAATGCAGTAGAGCACGCAGAGAGTGAGGTAAAGATAGGCTTTTACAGGTATGAGATGTATGCAGAGATAACAGTGCAAAACGATGGAGAAGCCATAAGTGATGAGGACAAAAAGCATATTTTTACGCGTTTTTACAGCGGCAGCGGACAGCCGGCAGACAGCATCGGCATAGGACTTTCGCTCGCGGAAGCAATTGTGCGTCATGACAATGGATATATCCTTGTGGAGGATTGTAAAAAAGATGTATTAAATGAAAAAAATGAATGCAGTGGCACACGCTTTGTGGTAAGATATTTGTGATAAGTTGAGAAAAATTATCAATAAATACACTAGGAAGCGATAAAATGACACTAAAAGAACTTGGCATAGGACAGAGTGCCAGAATACTTACAGTAGGCGGTGAGGGCGCACTGCGCCAGCATTTCCTGGATATGGGAGTAATCCCAAAGGCCGAAGTAACAGTTATCAAATTTGCACCGATGGGAGACCCGATGGAGCTTCAGGTGCATGGCTATGAGCTCACATTGAGGCTTGATGATGCGGCACAGATTGAGGTAGAATTAATTGATAGCCGTTCAAGAAAGCATGAGGGTCCTAAAAAGATAAGCAACACAGCCCATCCCGGACTTGGCGAGGAGGGCAAATACCATGTGAAGGGCAGTGGCAATCCCCTTCCGGATGGTGAGAAGCTCACATACGCACTTGTGGGAAACCAAAACTGCGGCAAGACAACACTTTTCAACCAGCTTACAGGCTCAAACCAGCATGTGGGCAATTTCCCGGGAGGGACGGTGGACAGAAAGGATGGCTCTATTAAAGAACATCCGGATACATCAATCACAGATTTACCGGGCATTTACTCAATGAGCCCATATACGAATGAGGAGATTGTGTCGAGAAACTTTGTGCTCGATAACAAGCCAAAGGCCATAATAAATATCGTAGATGCGACAAATATCGAGAGAAACCTGTATCTGACCATGCAGCTTCTTGAGATGGATATACCGATGGTTATCGCTCTAAATATGATGGATGAGGTGACGGCAAACTCAGGCTCAATCGATGTAAATAAAATCGAGGGACTGTTAGGAGTGCCTGTTGTACCGATTTCAGCCGCGAAGAATCAGGGTGTTGATGAGCTGGTGCGCCATGCGATACACATTGCAAAGTATCAGGAGCGCCCAGGCAGACAGGATTTCTGTGATGAGAATGATTTTGGCGGTGCCGTGCACAGATGTATACACGCGGTCAGCCACCTGATTGAGGATCATGCAAAGCTCGCCGGAGTTCCGATTCGCTTTGCTGCTACCAAAATTATCGAGGGAGATGCACTTATATTAGAGCAGCTTCATCTTGATGAGAATGAGAAAGAGGCAATAGAGCATCTGATTGTCCAGATGGAGAAGGAGCGAGGCCTTGACAGAAGCGCTGCAATTGCGGATATGCGCTTTACATTTATTGAGAAAATATGCGAGAGCACCGTGGTAAAACCGAAGGAGAGCAGGGAGCGTATCAGAAGTGAACGCATCGACCGTGTTCTTACAGGCAAATACACGGCAATACCATGCTTTATAGTGATAATGCTTGCTGTATTTTATCTCACCTTCAATGTAATCGGAGCAGGCCTTCAGTGGCTTTTGGAGCAGGGCATAGGAGCACTGACCGCGCTTACGGATAAGGCACTCACAGCGGCAGGCGTGAATGAGGTGCTGCACGGACTGGTAATAGACGGCATCTTTCAGGGTGTCGGAAGCGTCTTAAGCTTTTTGCCGATTATCGTGACACTGTTCTTTTTCTTATCCCTCATGGAGGACAGCGGATACATAGCGAGGGTTGCATTCTTCATGGACAAGCTCCTTCGTAAGATAGGACTTTCCGGACGAAGCATAGTACCAATGCTCATAGGCTTCGGCTGTACGGTGCCAGCTGTCATGGCGACACGTACACTGCCAAGTGAGAGAGACCGTAGAATGACTATACTCCTCACACCGTTTATGAGCTGTTCGGCAAAATTGCCAATTTATGCATTCTTTGTTAGTGCATTTTTCCCGAAGCATGGCGGACTTGTCATGGGAGGACTGTACTTCCTTGGCATAATTGTCGGAATACTTTTCGCATTTATCTATAGAAAGACTTTGTTCAGGGGTGACGCAGTGCCATTTGTCATGGAACTGCCAAACTACAGGATGCCGGGCGCCAAGAATGTGTGCCAGCTCCTCTGGGAGAAGGCAAAGGACTTTTTGCAGAAGGCATTTACAGTAATACTTATTGCAACAATGCTGATATGGTTCTTACAGAGCTTTGACATACACTTTAACATGGTAACAGACTCAAAGGACAGCATGCTTGCTGCTATTTCAAGTATTATCGTGCCTGTCTTTAAGCCTCTGGGACTCGGAGACTGGCGTATATGCACGTCACTTATCAGCGGACTCATGGCAAAGGAGAGCGTGGTATCAACACTTGAGATACTGTTTGGCGGAACTGTTACGACAGCACTCACAACACTTTCAGCTGCATCTCTTCTGGTGTTCTCGCTGCTCTACAGCCCTTGCGTGGCTGCTATAGCATCCATAAAGAGAGAGCTTGGTGCAAAGTGGGCAGTCAGCGTGGTGCTTTTGCAGTGTGCGATTGCATGGGTGGCAGCATTTATTGTAAGAGTAATTGGACTGCTTGTGATGTAAAAAAACTGACTACAAAAAATATAAAAGGAGATATTTGATGGAGATTAAACTGGAAAATGAATCACTTGAGCTCACGATAAACAGCTTCGGAGCAGAGCTTAAAAGCATCACCGGCAAGCAAACAGGTACACAGTATCTGTGGGATGCCGATGAGAAATACTGGAAGAGAAGCGCACCGGTGCTTTTCCCGTTTGTCGGCAGCTTAAAGGACAAGAAGTTTACCGTTGATGGGACAGATTATCCGATGGGACAGCACGGCTTTGCAAGGGATATGGAGTTTGAGCTTGTGTCACAGACAAAGGATGAGGCATGGTTTTCACTTAAATCAAATGATGAGACTCTTGCAAAATATCCGTTTGAGTTTGTGCTCGAAATCGGCTATAAGCTCTCAGGCAGTGAGATAAAAGTGACCTGGAGAGTGACTAATCCTGCGAAAAAGGATTTACTTTTCTCAATAGGTGGTCATCCGGCATTTATGTGTCCGGTCGCAGAGCAGGGAAAACAGTCAGACTATTATCTGAAGCTTGACACAGACAAAGCAATCACCTACGGACTTATCTGTGACGGAGGACTTTTAGACAAGGATGACAATCTGCTTAATGTGGATGCGGATGGATACTGTCAGATAGATGAGCATATGTTTGATAAGGATGCGCTCATAATAGAAAACAGACAGGCTTCAAAGGTGAGCCTGTGTACACCGGATAAGAAGCCATACCTTACGGTGTCATTTGATGCGCCTTTATTTGGTCTGTGGTCACCGGCAGGAATGGGAGCACCGTTTATCTGTATTGAGCCGTGGTACGGCCGATGTGACAGAGCAGGCTTTGCCGGAGAATTAAAGGACAGGGAGTATGGTAATTCGCTGGCACAGGGTGAGAAATTTGAGAAGTCATATACGATTGCAATTGAGATGTAGATTTTCTTGTTCTCAATGTGACTTAAGACTTAAATAGTTACAAACAAAAATATAAGATATAGTTAGAATCATGGGACTGCGATATATTGTAGTCCCATGATTTTTGTATTGACAAAATGCAAGATATGAAATATATTATACTTAACTAGTGACTAATAAACAGTAGAGTGTTAATCAGTAAAGAGGGTGTTATAATGCAAAAGCAAAATTCAAAAAAGAAATTTTTGGAGAAACTTTATATTAGCTTATCATTTTATTTTGGGGATGATGACTGTGATAGTTTAATTAAAGACTATGAAGAATGGTTCGAAAATGAAGAAATGGCTGAAAAAAGCGAGTACGAAATATGTTCCGGCTTAGGAAAACCGTTTGATATCGCGAGAAATTTATACAAAGATTCAAAAGAAGGAAAAGAGCATACGTTTCCATTGAAGAGTAGTGTTTTATTACAGACAATTGCCACGCTGCTTATATATTATGTGCTATGCGTCAGTTTGTTAAGATACTTTGATAAAAACGGCTGGAATTTTTATCCGGTTGCTCTGATAGCTAATGTTCTAGTATTTGTTGCAGGTTTGTTTATTCTTAAAAAATCAAAATTAACATGTGATATGCAATTTAAAAACCATCTGTTATTAATCGGATTATTCTTTTTTATTTTATTAACAGAGGTATTTCTGGTAATGAAAAATAATGAGGCTGGCTTAGGGAGTTATTATGTGGTATTAGTTACAACAGCTATAATTATTCTGAGTTGTATTATTATTTACATCATCTTAAAGAAATATATAATAAACAGGGAATTGGGTTTTATAACGATATTTCATATACTTGGTATTATTACCTGTTTAATGTATTTTATAAATCAGTTACATATGATTTATATAGAAAGAACGTTTGGGCTTGAAAAAATAATAGCATATAGTAGTTTATTATATATTCAGACGCTGATTTTTGGGACAATTTTATTGTTAAAATTAAAATTTGAGAGGAAATCATAAATGGATTCACAGCTAAAAAGAGGAATCTTAAATATATGTATTTTACAGCTTTTAAAACAAGAAGACAGATATGGATACGATATAATTAAAATATTGCAGGGACTTTTCCCGGATACAGATGAAAGCACTATTTATGCCATTCTAAGAAGACTGAATAAAGGAGGGTTGACGGAAGTATATTACAGTGAAAAATCATTGGGACCACAGAGAAAATATTATAAAATAGTAGAAAAGGGGGAATTATATTTAAAAGAAAACATAGCTTCCTGGAATGAGATAGTAAGGATTTTTCACGAACTTGAAATAATGTAATTGATGGAACATTTAAAATTACTTGTTCAGATGAAGGAACAATAAGCGATAATAATTAACTATACATGTATTTGAAAAGCAGGTGCATCGGCATATATAGCATAACGCTATATGTGCCTTGGTGCACCTGCCTTTTTCATGCCTGCCTGAAGCAGCCATTTCTGATCAATTTTCTTAAGATCTTCACCGAATCTGACATGCAGCCGAACTGAGCCTTCGAGCTGCTCGATATGTTCAATGGTGCCCTTGCCGAACTTTGGATGATTGATATCGTCATTGATATTAAATTTTACAGTACTGTTTTTCTTTTTGCGGTATTCCTGCTCGCGTGAATATGTGTCGCGGATAGGAATACTCTTGTCAGTAATTTTCTTTTTGAGAACCTTATCATAATCGTGCTTAATAAGTACTTCACCGGCTTTGTAGTAAGGAGTGGGAGCTGCTCCGATAAGTGAGCAGCAATATTTCCACGCACTTCCGTGGATGCCGGGCTGCCAGTTGTACTTGTCCGGTATATCCATATTATATTGCATATAGTGGGCATATTCGTGCTTATATAAATCCATCCTGTCATCCTTTGACAAGGGCTTTGTCACACAGTAGCCGATGAAAAGCAGCGAAAAATGAAATTCTTCTTCATCCTGCCCAAAGCCCGGAGTGTATGCACCGAGCCTGTCCGTATCAAAGCCAAATGTGATAGGAACCCTTGCACCGTTAAGCCCAAGCTGTCTGTAGAGCTTTTGGTAGAGAAAGCGGATTTCCGCGAGATGTATTTTTGTTTCGTTTTCGAGTAGGTGTCGTAAATTGTTGTCTATGTTCATAAGTATATTTCTCTAAAAAATCAGTTTGTTTTCAACACAGTAATGATATATTCCGTCATTCTCAACCGATTTGCAAACAAAATCAGCCTTAGCCTTGACTTCGTCCTTTGCATTGCCCATGGCAACACCCATGCCTACGGCCTCAAGCATTTCAATATCGTTATGTCCGTCACCGAAAGCAATTGCTTCATCCTTTGAGAAGCCATAATGCCTAAGCACTGCAGCAACAGCATTGCCTTTGCCACTGTTAAGCGGAATAATATCAGCGGCCTTATCCCACCATGCAGTTATCTGTGAGTGGGGCGCGCCGGATAGAATCTGTGAGTGCTCATCTTTTTGGCAGGAGCACATAATCTGATATATATCAGTCCTGCTTATCTCGTCAAAATTGTCAGCGATTTTAAGCTTTTCGCTGCCGAAGGCAAAGTACTGCTCTAAATCAGGGTCGGTACCGTTTGTGACAATCATATGCTCGTTGCTGATTGCAATGGCGCGGTTCATATGCTTTAGATTGGAAATTATCTGATATTTGTCGTGCTCATTAATAGGATTTTTGAAGATGATATCATTGCCTTTGGTGACGAATGAGCCGTTAAAGGTGAGCAGGACATCAAAATCAATTCCATCAAAATGAGGCACACCTGTGTAGCATCTTCCGGTAGCCATACAAAGGATGATGCCATTTTGGTGGAGCTGCCTAAGTGCAGCAGCAGTGTTTGCGGATAATTCTTTATGTCCCAGCCGAAGCAGGGTGCCATCCACATCAAAGAATGCTATTTTAATCATAATTCACCTGCCTGTTTTAATGCTAGTTTAATGATATTTTCATTTATATAGAATCCGTTTGATTGAATTTTGGTTATTGCATTTTTTACAGAAGAAATAAAATGTTAAGTAAGTCTGCATTGCACAATGCAATTAATGGTGTTGAATTGACAATTACCCTACGCATTATTCATCTCCTCTATAAATTCTGCTTCATCATCAAAACTGAAGATAGATATATTATTATTGCTTAGATATTTGATGAAATCTTCCTCACTCATTCCGGCTATCTGTGCACAATATCCAATAGAAATATGGTTTTTTAAATAAAGCATTAGAGCAGTAGCTTTCTTGGCAAAAGCATTAGCTTCATCTTTGGTCATTTTGGTATCGTATAATACTTCATCTGGTATTTTTATTGCAATACTACACATATAAACACCTCTTTCTATTTATAATGAATCATTAATTATATCTCAGTTACATGATAACATAATAAGCGCAAGATTAAAAACATTTATTTAAATTTCTGCCACAACGTAAGGTACGTAAGCCGGGGTCTGTGTGGCACACGCACTTTAGCTATCGCTACGCTTAGCAACTAAGATTCTGTACGAAATTATGCTCATGAAGCGTAGAAACGCACCTGCATGGACGCAGGGGAGAGGAAGATTTACATATGTGTACGCAGGAGGACCTGGTTCATAAAGATTACCATTTCTTATAACTGTGTTCTTGATATTAAAGGACACAAGTGGCTTTTTTCAATATGTTGTTGTTAATTTATGGTGTTGGGCTTCCACCATTATGCCAGAAGCCTCACAAAAAGTAGCTGAAACTGCAGAAATCACCAAAACAGCACCCCAAACCCAGCCCAAAAGCCGGAAAAAACCCGAGAAAAAGTAGTTGAAACTGCAGAAATCACCAAAACAGCACCCAAACCCAGCCAGAAAGCCGGAAAAGACCTGGCAAAAAGTAGCTGAAACTGCAAAAATCCCAAAAACAGCTCCAAAAACCCAGCCGTAAAGCCTCATAAAAATGGACTTATAGACATGTATTGATGGCTTAGTTGAGAATTAACTACTGTGGAGTGTACTAGAACTTGTGAGTAGCGTGTCATTTGTAACCGCCAAAGCGTACACAATGAAGCAGTAACTATAAACTGTGAGATTATAGCAAACCATCTAGCATATACATTTGTATAAGTTTCGACGGTTTCGTCGTGCATAGAAAACCTAAGAGCATAATTTCGTACAGAATCTTAGTCGCGAAGCGTAGCGAGGGCGAAAGTGCGTGTCTCCCCAACAGTCCCCGGCTTACGTACCGACCTACGATTGATGCGCAAAAGTTGCGCGCAAAAAACGCGCACCTAATCCCTTGTTTGTGAAAAATGCTTGAAAACAAAAGTTAAAAAATGTCGAAATTGCACATTGACATAATCGCAATGCTGTAATATACTAAGTTCAGAACAAACGGTTGCGCGAAAAACGCACCTAAGAAATAAATTAAATTACAAGCAAATGGAGGAAACAACGGATGGACAAATTTATTGTTAACATCATTCACCGCCCTGAGATGGTGCCTGAGTACTCAGCAACAGTGACAGGACAGGGAAAAGAAGAGGATATTGGAGATAAGAAGCTTATCACAGAGTCACTCGACATCTTCAAGACACAGCAGAGACTTGCACATGAGGCGGGACTCAAAACCACAATCCAGATGACATATGCTTCACTTTTTAATGATGAGGCAGTAGAGCTTGCAAAGCAGGATCACGAGAAATACGGTGATGAGATAGCACTTTCACTCCTTGGACTTCCATGTGAGGAGTTTAGAGAGAAGTATAAGACAAAGGATTTCTGCATCTGGATGTTCTCAATGGAGGACAAGAAAGCTATCGTAAATGATGTTTTCGAGAAATTCCATGACAGATTCGGTTTCTATCCTGAGTCAACAGGCTCATACTATATGGATGCAGACCTTACAAACTACATAAAAGAAAAATACCCAATGGTAAAATGTGCAGTTGCAACATGCTGGGAGGAGGGCCCTAAGGCATACCACACATGTAACAACTCATGGTACACACTCTTCGACGGAGGCCCATGGGCACCATGGATTCCATCAAAGCAGAACACACATGCGCCAGCAGCAAATAAGGAAGAGGATAGCGGAATCGTAGCAATTCCACATCTCTCACGTGACCTTATTGCATGCTATGACGGAAACGGCTCAAACTTCGGAACACATCCACAGAACGTGCTTCGTGGAATGATTTATGATACAAAGACATGGGAGTATCCATATCTTTACAACCTCATCGACCAGTACAGAGACCTTGCAAAATACAATAACGGATATTCATACAACATGATGTTCGTAGGACCTGGCTGGATGAACAAGATGGGACGCTGGGAGCAGCCATATGAGCTTCTCTTAAAGTCATACACAGACGGCTGTAATTACTATGGCAAGTTAAAGAAAGAGGGTAAGCTCATCGACATGACTATGTCAGAGTTCGCTGATTACTTCAGAGAGAAGAAGGGTGTCAACGCAGGTAACTACAATGAGCCTGAGTGTGCGCCATGGAGAGATATCCTTTACGGCTCAGACAAGCAGCTCTTCTGGTACTGTGACCCATACATGAGAGCATGCGTAAACATGGATCAGGGTGGAGCAATCGTAGACCTTCGTCCATACGTTGCAAAGCTTGAGTGGCCGGTAGGAATCGGAACAAAGCATGTACAGGATGCATCTTATCCATTCCTTATTCAGGAAAAATACAGAGCAGGATACTTTACACACTATGCAGGAGCAGGAACAGTAAGAAGTGCCAAGCTTTCACACAACGGTGAGGAGGTTGACCTGTGTCTCTGTCCTACACACAGCCATTTTTCAGAGGAAGTTATTGATGGCAAGAAGACAAGAATCCTTACACTTGATCCTGTAGATATTGAGTTTTATGATGTTAAGCTTACTCTTCAGACAAAGGAATACTTTGAGGAGGGCTCATCAAACATCAAGATTGAGCGTAATATCCTTAGCATGAGTGATCCAAATGCAGAGGTTTATCTCGATGAGTACATTACAGCATGCTACGGAACAACAGAGTATCCTGAGGATATGACAGGCATCACACTTACATGTGAGGGAGAAAACCCACAGAGCATCAATTATGAGTACAAGTGTCGTGATGCAAAGCTTGACGGAGCAACTGCAGTAAGCGCAGTAATTCCTGCAATTCAGACAAAGGTTTCACTCACACCATCTGCAAATGCAGAGGGATACATTGAGGAAGGATATGCATTCTCTCCAATGTTCAAGCTTGGTTACAAGAAACAGATTAAAGACAAGGAGGTATTTGCAACATGGCTCAACTTGGAAAAGGCAAATTAAATTACAGATGTCCTTTATGTTTTATGAGGGATCTTGATATTGATATGTTCTATAATAAGGAAACAGGTATTTATAGCTGCATCCGTTGTCAGTTCAGAGGTACAGAGGAAGAGGTACTTCAGGGCAACGAGGATGTCCGCAAGAAGTACAAGGCTATGTACAAGAGATTCGACAAGTTCGATTTTGATTAAAGTAGTGATTGGTACGCTGCTGCTATAATAGCAGCAGCGTGTTTTGCATTTCGCTACAAAGGAGAGTATATATGGCGAAAAGAAAAAAAGACACGATGGAATTCAGATTCTATGAGCTGCCACAGGGAGAGTCAGCACTCGTACTGTGCGGAGAATCCTGGAAGAGAGTGTATGGTCATGAGGAATTTCACCTGCATTTCCATAATCTGCTTGAAATCGGCATCTGCCGCGAGGGAGATGGAAATATGTATCTGGATGAGGATATTTACCAGTATCATGACGGCGATATCACATTTATACCTGAGAATTTTCCACATGTTACAGTCAGCTATGGTGAGGTGGTGAATTTCTGGGAGTACATTTTTATTGACATACATTCTGTGATAGAAGAGATGTTCCCAAACAATACGGCATTCCAGAATGAGGCAGTTACGACTATATCAAAAAAAGCGTTTATGACTAACGTGTATCAGAGCCCGGCTATGGCTGAGTATATAAATGCCATAATCAGGGAAACCCGTGAACACAAGATTTATTGCCAAAGGACGGTAAAGCTCCTTGTGCAGGGAATTGTAATAGAGCTGCTGCGTAGGTATGATGAGCTTCCGGAGGAGGATAATAATATCGTAAAGGGTACCAATATGTCACAGATAGCCACAGCACTTGACTACATGAATAAGCATTACAGCGAATCGATAAAGGCAGGGGAGCTTTCGGAACTATGCAACATGAGCGAGACTCATTTCAGGAGACTGTTTGAATCATACATCAATATGCCGCCTATGGAGTATCTGAATCTGATAAGAGTACAGAAGGCGTGCGAGCTTATGAAAAAAACAAATGAGCCTATGGAGCTTATTGCACAAAAGTGTGGATTCACAACCCAGTCAACTTTTAACCGTAATTTCCGCAAATTTTTGGACACTTCGCCATATCAGTGGAAGATAAATCCTGAAAATTATGAGCATAAGCTGCTGAATTTTAGGATATCTGCACTAAAGGGATGGTAGAAAATGCATGTTTCGTATAATTTTGTACATTTATGATTGAATATGCATGTAATTGTGTGGAATTTGTTAACACATAAATAGCATGTATGGTTATAATGACTATGTAATCAAGAAACGGACAAGTATTCATAGTTAAAATGCCCAATTAAAACAATAAGACTATGAATGAATTATGAACGGAGTATTACAAAAACATCATTTTTATTAGGGAGGAAGAAAAATGAAAAAGAAAGTAGTTTCATTATTACTCGTAACAACAATGGTTGCCTCACTTGCAGCCGGATGTGGAGATTCATCTTCATCAGGAGATGGCACAGAAAAGACAGGTAAGAAGGTAGAGACCGTAGATGACGGTCATACACTTACAGCCTGGGCTTGGGATGCAAACTTCAATATCCCGGCACTCAAAGCAGCAGCAGAGGATTACAAGAAAAATGTAGATCCTGATTTTGTACTCAATATTGAGGAGCAGTCACAGTCATCTGATATTGAGACAGCAATTACAACAGCAGGTTCAGCAGGAGATTACAGTACACTTCCTGACATCGTATTATTCCAGGATCACTACTTCCGGCAGTACCATACAAATTATCCTGATGCATGGGTATCAGCAAATGATGCAGATGTTAAGTGGGATGATTTCAGCCAGGAGAAATTATCATTCTCTACAATCGACGGAGAGCACTTTGGATTCCCTGTTGATAACGGAACAGTTATCTTTGCTTACAGAACAGATCTTCTTGAGCAGGCAGGATACACAATCGATGATATGACAGGTATTTCTTGGAAGGATTTCATCGAGGTAGGTAAGAAAGTATACGAGAAGACAGGAAAATACTTACTTTGCATGGACGGCGACGGAAATGATTTATTCTACATGATGCTTCAGGCAGAGGGTGAGTCACAGTTTAAGGATGGCAAGCCAAACTTTGTAGACAACGCTAAATTAAAAGAAATCATGCAGGTACTTAAGGATATGATCGACAACAATGTTCTTTACCTTGCAAATAACTGGTCAGATTACACAGATCAGGCTGTCCAGGGAGACATGGTTGCAGGCGTTATGAACGGAAACTGGATCATTCCTACAATCGAGAAGGTTACAGACAACAGTGGAAAGTGGGAGATTACATCTCTTCCAACACTTGAGGGTGGTGAAGGCTATGCATCAAACGGTGGTTCTTCACTTTACATCACAAGCAACTGCAAGCAGACAGACCTTGCTAAGAAATTCTTAGCATATACATTCGGTGGCGGATCTTATACAGACAAGGGTGTATCTGAGACATATGACAATGCTCTTAAGAATGGTGGTGTTATCACTACATATACACCTGCAGGCAAGTCTGAGGTTTACAACGAGGGCGTTGAGTACTTCAACAACCAGCCAATTTACGCTAAGATCGTTGAGATGGGTGCAAATGTTAAGACAATCGAGCAGAGCGATTTCCATTACGATGCACGTAAGAAGCTTGCTACAGCACTTATCAATATTACTCAGAACGGTGCAGATATCGATTCAGAGATAAAGACAGCAGAGGATGACCTTAAATTCACAATGGGACTTTAATCTGTTAGCTTGATGGCAAATGTACAGGGAGCCATTAAATGGCTCCCTGTTTTTTCTCAAAGACTTATAGTTAGGAGGCCTTTACAGTGAAGAATAAGAAAAAAGGAATGAGCATAACAGGTAAACAAAGGGCTGCCGGCTGGATTTATCTGGCTCCGGCTACAATACTCATTTTCATAATGAGCTTCTGGCCTATTATCCAGGCTGTTATTACATCATTTAAAACCGGTTCAAGTGCAAATATGCAGTGGGCTAATCCATTTGCCTACAATTACACAAGAATGTTTCAGGATGCGGTTTTCAAGAGATCTATCGGAAACACATTCCTATATTTAATTATCGAAGTTCCAATCATGCTTGTACTGGCAATTTTACTGGCACAGTTACTTAACAACAAGCATCTTAAATTTAAAGGACTTTTCCGTACATGTGTATTTTTACCATGTGCAACATCACTCGTATCATATGCATTGATTTTTAAATCGCTTTTTGCAACACAGGGACTTATCAATACAATCCTTGTTAAACTTGGAATATTAGAGAGCAACTTTAACTTCCTCGGTACAGGCTGGAGCGCTAAGATTATTATCATAGTAGCTCTTATCTGGAGATGGACAGGATATAATATGGTGTTCTTTTTAGCTGGTCTGCAGAATATCGAGTATTCTGTTTACGAGGCGGCAAAGATAGATGGAGCGAGCGGCTGGAGGACCTTCTGGTCTATCACTGTTCCTCTTCTTAGACCTACAATTGTTATGACAACCATCATGTCAATAAACGGTACATTACAGCTCTTCGATGAGTCTGTAAACCTGACAAAGGGTGGACCTGCAAATGCGACAATCACCATGTCACATTATATCTATAACGGCTCGTTTGGTGAAGGTGTTGCAAACTTTGGATATGCATCAGCAATGTCTGTTATCGTATTCATCATGGTTGCTATACTGGCATTTATCAATCTGAAAGTAGGTGACAAGCGTGACTAAGAAAAAACATGGATCATCAATACAAAAAAGGCTTATACCTTCATACATTTTTCTTGTAATAGTTTCGTTCATCTCAGTATTTCCGTTTTTCTGGATGATATCGGCAGCGACCAACAAGTCTATTGACGTTGCAAGAGGTAGAATTGCATTTGGTGGCTATGCCCTTGAGAACTTAAAGAAACTGTTTGCATCACAGAACGTTGCACTTGGAATGAAAAACTCACTTATCAATGCAACAGTTCAGACAATTATAGCACTGCTTGTCTGCTCACTTGCCGGTTACGGCTTTGAGCTATATCATGACAAGGCAAAGGATAAGCTGTTCTCAGTTTTACTTCTTGCCATGATGATTCCGCAGGTAGCTACACTTATTCCTCTGTTCAAGATGATGTCAAAGCTCGGCTTTATAAATACGGTATGGGGCTTCATGCTCCCGGCTATTTCAACGCCGTTCCTTATCATGATGTTCAGACAGAATTCGAGAAACTTCCCAGTCGATATAATGGAGGCGGCACGAATTGACGGACTCAGTGAGATTGGTATTTTCTTCAAGATGTATATGCCTGTACAGAAATCAACATATGCAGCAGCTGCAGTTATCACATTCATGAATGCATGGAACTCATACCTGTGGCCAAAGGTAATCCTCAATAAGCCTGATGCTATCACAATGCCAATGCTTATTGCAAACCTCGCAGCAGGATATACAGTAGATTACGGTGTACTGATGATGGGCGTTCTTTTCTGCTCCATCCCTACAATGATCGTATTCTTTGTGCTCCAGAAGCAGTTTGCAGAGGGAATTACAGGATCTGTTAAATAAAAGTAAAATAATATTGTTAAAAATCAAGAAGGCAAATAATGTTTATTATTTGCCTTCGTCTTATAAGAGGCTTTGTGTTTAAAACAGACATGTATCAAATAATAAATACAGTAGATAGGAGTGTAAAAATATGAGTAATTTTGATTCAAATATCATTAAAAATCCGGAAATATTTGAGCAGAACAGACTTGCGGCTCATTCGGATCATGTGTGCTATAAAAATGAACTGGAGAAAATTAAAGGAAAATCAAGCCTGAGATATGATATGAACGGCTTATGGAAGTTTGCATATGCAAAGAATCAGTCCCTGGCTCCTTGTGGCTTTGAGGCAGCTGATTATGATTGCAAAGGCTGGGATGAAATCAGGGTTCCGGCACATATCCAGATGGAAGGCTATGACGTGCCAATCTATACGAATACCACATATCCGTGGGAGGCTGATGAGTTTATCAAGCCGGGCGAGGTACCTGAGATTTTTAATCCGGTTGCAAGCTATGTGAAGTATTTCACAATCCCTGAGAATATGAAGAACAAGAGGGTGTGTATTTCATTTCAGGGAGTGGAGAGCGGTTTTGCACTCTGGCTGAATGGACACTATGTCGGCTACAGTGAGGACACATTTGATCCGTCTGATTTCGAGCTGACTGATTATATTGTCGAGGGTGAGAACAAGCTTGCGGTCAGGGTATGGAAATGGACATCAAGCAGCTGGTGTGAGGATCAGGATTTTTACAGATTTTCAGGCATTTTCAGAGATGTATTTTTGTATGCCGTTCCTTGTGCACATGTGGAGGATCTGTCAGTTGTTCCTACACTTAATGATACCTTTGACGAGGGTACACTTAGTGTGTCAATAAAGGCAGATGGTGATGGTATTGCAAGTGTAAAGCTTTATGAGCTGGGCGATTTGTCTGTGGAAAAATATGACAGGGCTAAGCTTTTACTGGAAGAGTTTGATATAGAGCTTAGGAATAAGGAAATTTGCGAGGGCTCATGTAATGTGAAAAATCCTCTGTTATGGAGCGCTGAAAAGCCGAATCTGTATGAGGTTAAAATTATAGTTAAAGATACGCATGGAAATGAGACCGAGTTTATCAGCCAGCTGGCGGGCTTCAGACGATTTGAGATGGTAGACGGACTCATGAAGCTAAACGGTAAGCGTATTGTATTTAAGGGTGTAAACCGCCATGAGTTCAGCTCAATAACAGGCCGTGTGCCAAACCGTGATGAGGTGATAAAGGATATTGTCACAATGAAAAAGAACAATATCAATGCTATAAGAACAAGCCATTATCCTGATGATTCCATGCTCTATAAGCTTTGCGATATTTATGGAATCTATATGATAGCTGAGAACAATCTTGAGAGTCATGGCACATGGGAGGCATATAATAAGGGCTATGTTGACCTTGACTTTGTTGTGCCAAAGGACAAGCCACAGTGGAGAGAAATGATGCTGGACCGTGCCAACTCATGCTATCAGAGGGATAAAAATCATCCGGCAATCCTTATCTGGTCATGCGGCAATGAGTCGTTTGGCGGCAAGACCATATATGAGATGTCACAACTTTTCAGACAGCTTGATAAGCATCGTCTGGTTCATTATGAGGGAGTATTTAGCGATAGAAGCTATAATGACACAAGCGACATGGAAAGCCAGATGTATACTCCAGCTGCAGGCATTGAAAAATTCCTGGCAGAGCATCCTGAGAAACCGTTTATCTGCTGCGAATATACACATGCAATGGGAAATTCCTGCGGTGCTATGCACAAATATACAGAGCTTACAGACCGCGAGCCTAGATATCAGGGCGGATTTATCTGGGATTATATTGACCAGTCAATCTACAAAAAGGACAGATACGGCAAGTGGTTCCTCACATATGGCGGAGATTTCGGCGACAGGCCTACAGATGGAGATTTCAGCGGAAACGGCATCTGTTATGGCGGAGAGAGAGAGGCTTCTCCAAAGATGCAGGAGGTGAAGTTTAATTATCAGAATATATCGGTTGATTTTGACAGCGACTACATCTTTACAGTCACAAACAAAAATCTCTTTGTAAATACATCGGTTTTTGATGCTTTTGCCATTCTTCTTGCAGACGGTGAGGAGGTTTACAGGACAAAGCTTCAGATATCTGTTCCACCGATGGATAGGGCAAGCTATGAGGTGCCGGTGACTCTTAAAAATTCCATGATAGATGTGGAAAAAGAGTACTGTATTGTCGTATCATTTGTATTGAAGGAAAACACCATCTGGGAAAAGGCAGGATATGAGATTGCATTCGGACAGCATATGATAAAGAAGCCTGTAAGTGAGTATTCATGCGACAAATCAGTTGAGCTTGTTGTTGGAAACGGAAATATCCTTGTAAGAGGTGAGAACTTCAAGGCACTTTTCTCAAGAATGAATCTGGGAATGGTTTCATATGTATATGGTGGCGTCGAGATGCTTCCAAATACTATCCCACTGCCGAATTTCTGGAGAACACCTACCAACAATGATTCCGGCAACATGATGCCACAGCGCTATGCACAGTGGAAGATTGCCAGCATGTATGTGACCACCAGACAGAATCAGCGCTTTGCAGATACATCACCAAGGGTAGAAAAAAATGATAACAATATCGCCATCACATACACTTATTTCATGCCTACCACACCGCAGAGCTCATGCGAGGTGACATACAGGGTGTTTGGTGATGGAACAATCGAGACAACTCTGTCATATGACCCTGTAAAGGAACTTGGCGATATGCCGGAGTTTGGCATGATGTTCAAGCTGGATGCCGATTATGATACAGTGAAATGGTACGGACTCGGACCACAGGAGACATACGAGGACAGACAGCATGGCGGAAAGTATGGTGTATACGAGAATAAAGTGGCAGACAACATTGCTGAGTACCTCGTTCCGCAGGAGAGCGGCAACAAGTGCAGAGTAAGATATGCAAAGGTAATGGATAAGAAGGGCAGAGGCATGCTGTTCTTTGGTGATGAGCTTTCGTTCTCGGCACTGCCATATACACCACATGAGCTGGAAAATGCTACACATCACTTTGAGCTTCCACCTGTACACTATACTGTTGTCCGTGTGGCAAAGAAGCAGATGGGTGTAGGCGGAGATGACAGCTGGGGCGCACATACTCATCCGGAGTATCTGCTTGATGCCTCAGAGAAAATGGAATTCACATTCTGTTTCCGTGGAATCTAGCATTTTAAGGTTGTAAGGAATATTATTACACATTTTGAGAGCAGGGACTACTACTGGGACTGCTCTCATGGTGTAGATAAACGATATAAGGATAAATGATATAAGAATTAAGGAGGATTAAAATGTCAAAATTTATTAAGGGTATGGATTTATCAACCTTGCTCGAGCTGGAACGCTGCGGAGCAAAATACTACGAGGATGGAAAGGAGAAGGATATTCTTGACATCATGAAGGAGCATGATGTTGACACAATCCGTCTTCGTCTGTGGAACGACCCAAAATCAGAGGATGGTGAGCCTTACGGTGCGGGTAACAATGACCTGGCTGAGACTATTGCTATCGGAAAAAAGGTTACAGATGCAGGCTTTGGAGTGCTTTTGAATTTCCACTACAGTGATTTCTGGGCAGATCCGGGAAAGCAGATTAAGCCAAAGGCATGGAAGGATTTCGGTGTGGACGAGCTGGAGCAGGCTGTATATGATTTTACACTTGAAAATCTGACAAGGATTATTGAGGCAGGTGTAAATGTCACAATGATTCAGGTAGGTAATGAGCTTTCAAACGGACTTTTGTGGCCTGAGGGAAAGGTACCTAACTACGATAATATAGCAAAATTTGTGAATGCCGGAATACGTGCCTGCCGCAAGGTAAATGCTGATATTCCGATTATGATTCACCTTGATAATGGTGGAAACAATGAGCTTTATGTCAGATGGTTTACAAACTTCATCGAAAGAGGAGAGGAGTTTGAGTATATCGGATTGTCATACTATCCTTTCTGGCACGGCTCGCTCGATCAGTTTGAGTTCAATATGAACGATATTGCAAAGCGTTTCAATAAGGACCTTATCATCGCTGAGGTATCCATGGGCTTTACAATGGACAGCTACCAGGAGTATGAGAAGCTTGCTGATTCTGAGCGCAAGGGTTATGCGACAAAACCGGAGCTTGTTGAGAAGATAGATTATCCTATGACTATTGAGGGACAGGCTGACTTTACAAAGGATTTCTTAAACAGGGTGGCAAATGTTGTGGATGACCACGGAAAAGGATTTTTCTGGTGGGAGCCTGCATGGATTCCTGTACCAGGCTCAGGCTGGGCTACACCTGCTTCGCTTAAGTACATGAATGATCCGGGACCATGCGGCAATGAGTGGGCAAACCAGGCGCTCTTTGACTATGATGGAAATGTGCTGCCGGCACTTGATGTTATTAAGAATTTTAAAAAATAAAATAATAACATATGTAATTTTGTTGCATGATTTGATTTGTTATGTTGCATTTTCAGTCGGATGTATTGCAATGTAAAAATGTGCAGTTATAATAGAGTTATAAAGAAAGAACGAAATATTTTAACTATCAATTTAACGCAAATACAATCAGCAAAGGAGAAGAAAAAATGATACAGCAAAACGTATTAGACAAATTCAAGGAGCTTTTTGGAGCAGATGGGGATATCAGAGTATATTTTGCTCCGGGACGTGTAAATCTGATAGGTGAGCACACTGACTACAATGGAGGACATGTGTTCCCTTGTGCACTTACCATCGGTACATATATGGCAGCAAGAAAGCGCGATGACAGGAAGCTTCGTTTCTACTCTATGAATTTTGACAATCTGGGTGTGGTTGAGTCATCACTTGATGAGTTTACACCTGATCCGGACGGACTTTGGATAAACTATCCAATGGGCGTTATGTGGGCCTTCGAGGGACGCGGAATGAAGCTTGAAAGCGGTCTTGATATTGTTTTATTCGGAAATATTCCAAACGGCTCAGGACTTTCTTCATCAGCATCTCTTGAGGTGGTTACAGGATATATGTTAAAGGATATTTACGGCTTTGACGTGACAAATCAGGATATTGCACTTATCGGTCAGTATTCAGAGAACAACTACAACGGCTGTAATTGCGGTATCATGGATCAGTTTGCATCTGCAATGGGCAAAAAGGACAATGCAATTTTTCTTGACTGCAATACTCTTGATTTTGAGTATGCACCAATCGTTTTGGACGGTGCAAAGATCGTGGTTACAAACAGCATGGTTAAGCACAGCCTTGTAACAAGTGCTTACAATGACAGAAGAAATGAGAGTGCACAGGCTCTTAAGGATTTACAGACAGTATGTGACATCAAGACTCTCGGTGACCTGACAGATGAAGAGTTCGAGGCTCATAAGGATGCGATTAAGGATGAGGTTGCACGTAAGAGAGGCAAGCATGCGGTTTATGAGAACCAGCGTACCATCAAGGCTGTTAAGGCATTGAAGGAAAATGATATTGAGACATTTGGAAAGCTTATGAATGCTTCACATGTATCACTTCGTGATGATTATGAGACATCATGTCCTGAGGTTGACGTACTTGTTGATGAGGCATGGAAGATTCCGGGTGTTATCGGATCACGAATCACAGGAGGCGGATTTGGTGGCTGTACAGTCAGCATAGTAAAGGACGAGGCTATTGATCAGTTTAAGGCAAACCTGACAAAGGCCTATGAAGAGAAGGTTGGAAAGACACCTGAGTTTTATGTTGTTTCAATCGGAGACGGACCTAGCCGTCTGGCATAAAATCAGCAATATGAAATAACAGTAACGGATAAACAGGTTTTTCCCGACAATGATTAAGGAGCATGACATGATTCAGGAGAGAATATTAGAATTAGTAAAATATGGTCTTACAACAGGACTTGTTGACCCTGCTGATGAGGTATACACAGTAAACAGACTTCTCGAGGTACTCGGAGTGGACGACATCGAAGATGAGACATTTGAAAAGGTAGAGGCTCAGCCTGCATGGACACAGGAAGAGGCAGAGGAGAAGCTTGAGGGTATACTCGAGGATATGATGACATACGCATATGATAATGGCATCATGAAAGAAAACAGTATTGTATACAAGGATCTTTTTGATACAAAGCTGATGGGCTGCCTTGTAAATGCACCAAGCGTGATCAGAGCTCGCTTTAAGGATTTATACGACAATGAGTCTTCACTTGCGGCAACCGATTATTTTTACAAATTAAGCTGTGACAGCAATTATATCAGAAGACAGCGCATAAAGAAGGATATGAAATGGACCACAGACACAGAGTATGGCACACTTGATGTGACAATCAATCTCTCAAAGCCTGAGAAGGATCCAAAGGCAATTGCTGCCGCTAAAAATGCAAAGCAGAGCGCATATCCAAAGTGCCAGCTTTGTAAGGAAAATGAGGGCTATGCAGGCCGCGTAAACCATCCTGCAAGAGAAAACCACAGAATTATCCCTGTTACAATAAACAACAGCCAGTGGTTTTTCCAGTACTCACCATATGTATACTACAATGAGCACTGTATCGTGTTCAATTCAAAGCATACACCGATGAAAATCGAGCGTGCCACATTTGGAAAGCTGCTTGATTTTGTGACACAGTTTCCACACTATTTTGTAGGCTCAAATGCAGATCTGCCAATCGTTGGAGGCTCTATCTTAAGTCACGACCATTTCCAGGGCGGACACTATACCTTCGCTATGGCAAAGGCTCCGATAGAGAAAGAAATCACATTCAAGGGCTACGAGGATGTCGAGGCAGGTATCGTAAAATGGCCTATGTCTGTTATCAGAATCAAGTCAGCAGACAGGGATAAGCTTATTGACCTTGCAGATAAGATTCTTCTTGCATGGAGAGGCTATACAGATGAAGAAGCATTTATTTTTGCAGAGACAGATGGAGAGCCACACAACACTATCACACCTATAGCAAGACGTCGTGACGGAGACTATGAGCTTGACCTTGTGCTCAGAAACAACATCACAACAGAGGAGCATCCGCTTGGCGTATATCATCCGCATGCCCACCTTCATCACATAAAGAAGGAGAATATCGGACTTATCGAGGTAATGGGACTTGCAGTGCTTCCGGCCAGATTAAAAGGTGAGATGGCAGAGCTTAGGGATGCAATCCTTACAGGAAAGGATCTGCATTCGACTGAGACTCTTGCATCACATGCTGACTGGGCTCTTAAGTTTATGTCTAAGTATGATAAGATTGATGAGTCTAATATTGATGGTATCATCAATGAGGAGATTGGACTTGTATTTAAAGAAGTGCTTGAGTGTGCCGGAGTGTACAAGTGCACTGATGAGGGACGTGCAGCGTTCCAAAAATTTATAGATGCGGTAAACTTATAATATTTTCTTTTTATAATACGGAAAGCACCGGCGAACCATACTATATATTTCGCAAGTACTACGCAGCTAAGAAGCAGTAAGAATTATGATTTGGAGTGTTTAGACCATGACACAACCGGCTTTTATGCGCCGTCCATGGCGCATAACGCCTTGCCCCAGCGTCCATGCTGGGGCATTGTTGTAGGTGGACATAATTCTAACTGCTTCTAAGCTGCTTCGTAAAGCTCAATATATAGTATGTTCGCCGGTGCTTTCCTTAGGTTGTGAAATAAATTAATTTTTAAATACACTATTAAATACATCATTGGTAATGACTTTTTACTAAAGACTTGTAACTTGACTAGATTTTGCTTTCTGCAATTTATGCAGGCAGTGGATGAATGCAGGCACCAGGAAGGCATCTGCGAGAATCCATGCGAGTGGGCTTGCAAAGCAGGCGGCAGAAAAGCCGAATATCGGTACAAATACAAGTCCGATGAGCGAACGCGCAATCATTTCTGCTACTCCTGCAAACATTGCAAAACCTGAAAAGCCCATGCCCTGTATGGTGAAACGGACTGTGTTTACCAGAACGAGCGGGATGTAGAAAAATGCATTTATCAGCAGAAACTGATGAGCCTGTGCGACAACCTCTGTTTCGCTTGGTGATACAAACAGGTAAATCAGATAGTTGGCTATAAACAGCAGTGCCACAAAAATCAAAACCGAATAGACCGATCCTATAACTGAGGCTGAAATAAGCCCCTTCTTTACACGTTCAAATTTGGCTGCGCCGACATTTTGTCCACTGTAGGTGGCCATTGTGGAGCCGAGTGCGTCAAATGGACACACCATAAACATTGAAATACGGCTTGCAGCGGTCATTGAGGCAACTGCGATGGAGCCTAAGCCGTTTACGGCAGTCTGCAGTATGACGCTGCCTATAGCGGTTATCGAATACTGAAAGCCCATAGGAAGTCCCATGACCATCAGATTTCTGACATATGAAGAGTCAAGCTCCAAATCATTTCTGCTTACATGCAGCAGAGGTACATTTTTTGCTATGTAAATGATGCACAGCACTCCTGATACACCCTGTGACAGTACGGTTGCAAAAGCCGCTCCAAACACGCCCATGTTAAATACCAGAATGAAAAGTAAATCAAGACCGATATTTAGAACAGCCGCGATTATAAGGAAAATAACAGGTATGACCGAGTTGCCGAGAGATCTCAGATATCCTGACAGCAGATTGTACAGTATTGTGGCAGGAATGCCTGCAAATATGACAATCAGATACTGGTAGGCGAGGTCGTAAATGTCGCCTGGCGTATTCATCCAGGTCAGAATGTGACCGCAGAGAAGCACAGTGAGTGCCGTCATGATTATTGCGATAATTACAGACACAATCCCTGCATTTCCTACATATTTTTTAAGTCCTTTTTCATCCTTGGCACCAAAGCGCTGGGCTATTGGAAGTGAAAAGCCGGCACACACACCCTGGCAGAAGCCGATGATGAGAAAGCAGATGCTTCCGGTAGAGCCGACTGCGGCTAAGGCCGAAACACTTAGAAAACGACCGACGATTATTGTATCCATAAGGCTGTAAACCTGCTGGAAAAGCATTCCGAGAAGCAACGGAAGGGAAAAGCCCAGAATGAGCCCGGTAGGAGAACCTACAGTGAGATCCTTTGAATTATTTTTAGTCATTATTTATAATCCCCCTTGATTAAAAATAGATAAAAATATATATAAAAAATAGTGATTAAGTGTAATATACAACCTTTACAAACATAAGTAAATGAGGTAAAGTTAAATTGTTAGCATTTTTTTGGGTGCATATTTTATAGTGAATAAAAACGCTGATTTTATGTTTGATATCATGTTTTTTCAGAGAAGAAAATTGAATAATCAGTAATATGTATGGGCTGACATATAATTAAATTTGGAGGAAAAGAATGAGAGACTGGGAAAATAACATTCGAAAGGTTGTACCTTATACACCGGGAGAACAGCCAAAGAATACCTGTGTTATTAAGTTAAATACAAATGAGAATCCATATCCGCCAGCGCTGGGAGTGAAGGAGGTTTTAAGTAATTTCAATACAGATGATTTAAGACTGTATCCTGACCCAAGGGTTGATAAGCTGGTAAATGCAATTGCGGATTTCTATAAGATAGACAGCTCGAAGGTGTTTGTCGGAGTTGGCTCTGATGATGTACTTGCCATGATTTTCATGACATTTTTCAATTCGAAAAAACCTGTACTGTTTCCTGATATCACATATTCATTTTATGATGTGTGGGCAGATATGCTTCGAATCCCTTATGAGCAGCTTCCATTGTCTGATGATTTTTCAATAGTACCGTCAGATTACTATAAGGCAAACGGCGGAGTAGTATTTCCGAACCCTAATGCTCCGACAGGAAAGCTTATGCCTCTTGATGAGATAGAGGATATAATAGAGCACAATCAGGATGTAATTGTCGTAGTAGACGAGGCATATGTAGATTTTGGCGGGGAGAGTGCGCTTCCACTCATTGACAAATATGATAATGTCATCGTGGTACAGACATTCTCAAAATCACGCTCGCTGGCAGGCTCAAGAGTTGGTTTTGCCATGGCAAGTCCTGTGCTTATCAAGTATCTGAATGATGTGAAATATTCGTTCAACTCATATACCATGGACAGAATCACAATCGAAGCAGCTACAGCAGCGGTAAAAGACAGAGCATACTTTGAAGAGACCACAGCAAAGGTCATAAAGACACGTGAGTGGACAAAGAAAGAGCTTAAGAGACTTGGCTTTACATTCTGTGACTCAAAGAGCAACTTTATATTTGCAAAGCCTGCAAATGTTTCTGCAACAAAGCTTTTTGAGGACCTTAAGGCAGACAATATATTTGTCAGACATTTTAGCTCACCTGAGCGAATCAACGACTATCTGCGCATATCCATAGGAACTGATGAGCAGATGCATACACTAATTAAATTTTTGGAGAATTATTCATGTTAAAAAAATATATTTACATCTTTTTAATTTCAATGGTACCACTTATTGAACTCAGAGGAGCAGTTCCGGTTTCACAGGTGATGGGGCTGCCGATAGTGCCATCATTTATCGTTTGTATCATTGCAAATATGCTTCCGGTACCAATTATTTATCTTTTTGCGAGAAAGGTGCTCATATGGGGAGCAGACAAACCAATTATTGGAAGGTTCTTCAGCTTCTGCCTTGAAAAAGGAGAGAAGGGCGGCAAGAAGCTTCAGGCAAAGGCCGGAAGAGGTCTGTTTGTTGCACTTTTACTTTTCGTAGGTATCCCACTTCCGGGAACAGGTGCATGGACAGGAACACTTGCGGCAAGTATCCTTGATATGGATTTCAAGTCAACAGTTGCCGCTGTCATGCTTGGAGTACTGCTTGCCGGCATGATTATGATGATAGTAAGTCTGGCGGGCGTGTCTATATTCCTGTAGAATTTATGGGGAGCTTTCTTCGTCCTTTGTTAAACAGTACAAATCCGGCCACCAGTGAAACAATTGTAACCACAATCACAACCACAAAGACCACTACACTATTACCGGGATCAGGGAAAAATCCTGAAAGTGTGCCCCAAAGGTTGAAAAGCAGATGAAGCCCCATAGAGTAGTAAATAGAGCCACCGCGTTCGCACACATATCCGAGCACTATGCCAAGTGCAAAGGCATATATGCCCTGAATCCAGTTGAGATGGAACAGTCCGAAAAGTGCAGCCTGCATCAGATTGGCAAGAGCAAATGGCAAAGCCTTTCTGGCACAGCGCATGGTTACACCGCGGAATATAAGCTCCTCACAGATTGGCGCCAGTATTACAGAATAAAGTACTGTCACAAAGGTGGTATCTGTGATGCCTGATGTCTCAAAAAGCTCGTTGTACTGCTGCAGCCAGTCGGGACGGATGTAGCCGGTTAAGTTAGCGATGAAATTGGCAGCAAACTGTGTACCCGGCACGAGTATGACGATTGCCACAATCATCATGGGATTGAAGGTTTTCTTAGGGGATGGAAGAAAATTACCTTCGTATCTGGCATAGTACCACATGCCAAAAATCGCAATGGTAATGAGTGCATAGATGATCATAATCATCATGTTAAAATTTACAGAGGTAAATGTCTTTTCAAGGCGGTTCGATACGTTTGCAGACGGAAAAGCAAGCTTTCCGACAAAACCCTGTCCAAACACTCCCATGCCCATCATAAAGAATAAGGCGATAGTCTGAATTGCCTCAACTGCAAGCAGTGGGACAAATGTGTAAAAGAAATATCCTACTTTTTTCATTTTCAATTTACTCCATTCTGATTTATTAGGCGATAGTAACATTAGTATAACATATCATAATTTAATTGCAAGAAAGCTGTTTACTTTAAAACTTTAATATGTTAAAATTAAAAGTAAATAAATCGCATGAAAAAGGAGAACACGATGAGCAAGAATCTAAAAACAGAAGCAGTAGACCATTTGTTTGATGCTATTTTGTGTCTCAAGGATAGAGCAGAGTGTTATACATTTTTTGAGGATGTTTGTACTGTAAATGAGCTTTTTTCTCTATCACAGAGATTTGAAGTGGCAAAGATGCTTAGAGAGCAGAAGACATATCTTGATATAGCAGAAAAGACCGGGGCTTCCACAGCCACAATCAGCCGTGTGAACAGATCATTAAACTACGGCAACGATGGATATGATATGGTTTTTTCACGCATGGAGGATGGCTCTGACAAAGAGGATTAGTTTATCATAGGGGAAAAGAAAAACAGGCTCATTAATTTGAGCCTGTTTTTTTACTTTCCTTTCCTGAATGTGTATTTTCATGGGAAGAAGCCTCTTTTTCTTCATTTAGATTGTCAATCATGCGCTCAATCAGCATTTTCTTGATGTAGACATCAAAGCTCAGCATGCAGATAAAGCTGAATGTGTGAAGAAATTTCTGATCCTCATCAGGAAAATCCTCAAATGTCTCACCGGCAATCTTGTATTTCTTGCCGAGATCCTTTAGGAGCTTCTGCGATTCCTCCGCCTCTAAGCTGAAAACCTCAGTATAGACATCCTGCATCGTAAATCCGTCATCATTGCCGAAATACTTCTCGGTAAGCGGATTAAGAATCGAGCGTATATCGTTGATGCTCAATATATTTTTGAAATAATATATAAAAAGCAGTGTGAGCACATGCTCCTTAGAATACTTTTTCTTGTCCGGAGAAGGGAGCAGATTGTTTTTGGCATAGTTGTTTATCATTGTCTTGGTAAGGATTTTGTCGCTTTCATAGCGCTTTGATGCAGCGAGCTGCTCGTCCATGAAGGTTGTGACCTGATCCATGTACAGATCAATATTTGGTATATCCTCCGGCTTTATGTAATCTATTGATTTAAGCTGTTTTAATAATTCTGATAAAAATTCTTTAACGTCATTCTCCATATCATCACCTCAGGCTTTTATTATATAGTATTGAAAACTATATGACAAGTTTTTTTTGAATTTTCTCATATTGGGTTGTGCAAAACATATGTTTGTGATATGCTGTAGATAAATTATTTTTGTATTTATGGTATGTGTGCCTGTAAAAGACTGGAGAATTGAGAGGAAAACAGATGAACTTAGATATGTTGAATGAACAGCAGAGAGAGGCCGTTTTGACCACGGAGGGACCGCTTCTTATTTTAGCGGGGGCAGGCAGTGGCAAGACCAGGGTTCTTACATACAGGACTGCCTACCTGATAGATGAGTGTGGCGTCAATCCTTACAATATCATGGCAATCACCTTTACAAACAAGGCTGCGGGAGAGATGCGTGAGCGAATTGATGATATGGTGGGCTATGGTTCGGAAAGCATATGGGTTTCTACATTCCATTCGACATGTGTGCGTATACTGCGCAGGTATATTGACAGGCTGGGATATGACACGAATTTTACCATATATGATGCTGACGACCAGAAGGCTCTGATGAAGGACATCTGCAAGCGTCTTGAGATAGATACCAAGATGTATAAGGAAAAGATGTTTTTAAATGTCATTTCATCTGCAAAGGATGAGATGATTGATCCGATAGAGTTTGAAAACCGCTTCACAGGTGACTTCGTGAAGCGCAAGCAGGCACTTGTATACAAGGAGTATCAGAATGCCCTAAAGCAGAATAATGCACTCGATTTTGATGATTTGCTTGTGAAGACAGTAGAGCTTTTTAAGCTGGATAAAGAGGTGCTGGATTACTATCAGGAGCGCTTCAGATATATCATGGTGGATGAGTATCAGGACACAAACACCGTGCAGTTTGAGCTTATCAGGCTTCTTGCCATGAAGTATAAGAATCTGTGTGTGGTTGGTGATGATGATCAGTCCATTTACAAGTTCAGAGGTGCCAATATCTACAATATCTTAAACTTTGAGAAGCATTTTGAAGATGCAAAGGTCATAAAGCTTGAGCAGAATTACAGGTCTACCCAGAATATCCTAGATGCCGCCAACAGCGTCATTTCCAACAACGTGGGTAGAAAGGACAAGCGCCTTTGGACTGACAACGGAGCCGGAGACAGGATTACCTTTGAACAGCTTGAGAGTGGCTTCGAGGAAGCGGATTATGTGGCGCGTTCGATAGCGAGACTCGTGAGAAAGGGTGAGGCGCGCTATAAGGACTGTGCTGTGCTTTACCGAACCAACGCACAGTCGCGTCTCTTCGAGGAGAAATTTATTGCAGCCAACATACCATACAAGATTGTCGGCGGCGTGAATTTCTATGCCAGAAAAGAGATAAAGGATATCCTTGCATATTTAAAGACTATTGACAATGACCATGATGACCTTGCGGTAAAGCGAATAATAAATGTGCCAAAGCGCGGCATCGGAGCTACAAGCATCAATAAGGTGACAGACTATGCCATTGAGAAGGGAATAGATTTCTATACGGCACTGCGCTATGTCGATGAGGTGCCGGGCATGGCGAGGTCAGCAGGCAAGATAAAGCCTTTTGTGATGTTTATACAGTCACTTCGTGCGAGAGCCGAGATGGATTCGGTTTCGCAGCTCATACAGGCTATAATCGATGAGACAGGCTATGTCGATGAGCTGAAGGCAGAGGGCACGGATGAAGCAGAGCAGCGTATTGAGAATATTGATGAGCTTATAAACAAGGCTGTTGATTACGAGCAGGGGGAGGAGAATCCTACTCTCAGTGGCTTTTTGGAGGAAGTGGCACTTGTAGCCGATATAGACGGTCTTGATGAAAACAGCGACTATGTGGTTCTTATGACTCTGCACAGTGCTAAGGGACTTGAGTTTCCGAATGTGTATCTGGCGGGTATGGAGGATGGTCTTTTCCCAAGCTATATGTCAATCACGAGTGATGATGCGACAAGCGAGATAGAGGAGGAAAGGCGTCTTGCTTATGTTGGCATCACGAGAGCCAAGGAGCATCTGACCATCACATCTGCACGCATGCGTATGGTGCGTGGAGAGACACAGTTCAACAAGGTATCGCGATTTGTGAAAGAGATTCCGCGTGAGCTTATGTCAGGTGAGGTCTATGAGCCAAAGCGCCGTGATGATGACATTGAAAGAAATTCACAGAGCACCTACAGAAAGGCTAAGGAGGCCTTCAAAAAGACACCTACATACGGCACAGAGTATGCGACTACCTTTAATACTCAGCGTACAAGGACACCTGTCTATACACCTGTGAGCAACCAGAAGTCATTTGCCAGTGCCAATACCACCGGCGGCCTTTCATATAAGGTAGGAGACAGAGTATCTCACATTAAGTTCGGCGCGGGAGAGGTCATGGCAATTGTAGAAGGCGGCAGGGATTATGAGGTCACTGTGGACTTTGACAAGGCCGGTACCAAAAAGATGTTTGCTTCATTTGCCAAATTGAAAAAAATTGACTAAAATTATTGTAATTTTTATAGGAAAATTGGATATAATATGCTATAATGGATTTAACAAATAGCATTTGACAATTACTTTTGGAAAAGGAGCGGATTGAATTATGAGTAAAGTTGAAGAATTATTAAAGGACAACAAGCTTGCAGAGAAGCTCAGCATGGCAAAGCTTAATGACCTTCTCAAAAAAGAAGAGGAAGACGAGAAGCCTTCCAAGGCTGTTATCATATTTGCCATCATTGGTGTATTAGTTGCTGTTGCAGCAGCGGCATATGGTATCTACAGATTTTTCACACCGGATTATTTAGATGATTTCGATGATGAGTATGATGATGAATTCGATGATGATTTCTTCGAGGATGAAGACGATGATGATGCTGAAGAGGAAAAAGAGGCACCAAAGACTAAAGAAGAGAAATAATCGTTTTTAGATAATGGGGGCTACATATGTAGTCCTCATTTTTCTTTATGTGTGAAGCAAGGCATTTGCAGTCAGGCATACAAAGGAATAATAAAGTATAAAGAGAGATAAGAATTACATGAAAAAAGGATTTAGAGGAACAGGAACCGTAGAAAGAGTAGACTTCCCAAACAAGGGAATAGCCGTTACAGATGACGGCGACAGAGTAATTGTGAAAAATACAATTCCGGGACAGAAGGTGGAATTTGTTGTAAATAAAGTAAAGCATCAAAGGGCAGAGGGCAGACTCATGGAGGTAATTGAGAAATCACCTCTGGAGACAGAAGAGCCATGCCCTCACTTTGGAATGTGCGGGGGCTGTACATATCAGACAGTGCCTTACGAAAAGCAGCTTGATATGAAGCTTACCCAGGTGAAAAAGCTCATTTCGGATGCCATTGGCACTGAAAAAGAGGCAGGATATGAGTTTATAGGGATACATGGAAGTCCGAAAAAGAGTGAATACAGAAACAAGATGGAATTTTCCTTTGGTGATGAGTACAAGGATGGCCCTCTTGCGCTTGGCATGCACAAAAGAGGAAGCTTTTATGACCTTGTGACAGTAACGGACTGTCAGATAGTGGATGAGGATTTCAGGACAATATTAAAGGCAACACTTGATTATTTTTCAAAAAACAATATTCCATATTTTCACAGAGCAACACACAAGGGCTATCTGCGGCATCTACTTGTCAGAAAGGCAACAAAAACCGGTGAAATCATAGTCGACCTTGTCACCACCACACAGACAGAGGGCTTCAACGAGGAGGAGCTGCTCGCAGGCTTTAGATATGCACTTTTGACCAGGCACTATGACGGCAGATTCAAGGGCTTTTTACACACAAAAAATGACAGCGTGGCAGATGTGGTCAAAAACGAGGGCACAGAGGTGCTCTACGGAGATTCATATTTCTACGAGGAGCTCTTAGGTCTGAAATTCAAAATCACACCATTCTCATTTTTCCAGACCAACTCACTCGGAGCGGAGGTGCTCTATGAGACAGCGAGAGAGTTCATCCTGGGAGATGACAAGGATTCGCTAAACGGTAAAACAGTCTACGACCTCTACAGCGGAACCGGCACCATCGCGCAGCTTATGGCACCGGTGTGTAAGGAAGTAGTAGGTGTCGAAATAGTTGAGGAGGCAGTTTGCGCAGCAAAGGAAAATGCAGCTCTTAATGGTCTTGATAACTGTAAATTTATCGCAGGTGATGTCCTCAAGGTGCTTGATGAGATAGAGGAAAAACCGGATTATATAATTCTTGATCCACCACGAGATGGTATCCATCCGAAGGCTATCGGGAAAATCATAGAGTATGGTGTTGAGAATATGGTTTATATTTCATGTAAACCAACAAGCCTGGCAAGGGATTTGCAGATATTTATGGCTAGAGGATATAGAGTGGAGAAGATATGCTGCGTGGATATGTTTCCGAATACTTACCATGTGGAGACTTGTGTGTTGCTATGCAGAGCCGATACCTAGAAATCCTTGATTTTACGCAGTTTTTCGACCATTTCGTATTTACACCAAATGCAGAAAATGTACTGGAAAAGGAGTTAAAAAAGGAAATTCCAGTAAGTGTCGGAATAGAACTGGTAGTGGTAGATATGTCAAGAAATGCCTAATTTATGGGAAAAATCGCACTTTTGGCTATAAAAAGCTGAAAGTGCTTTTTTGTACTTTTTTTTAGGCTGAAAAGCCTTGAAAATCGCCAGTATAGGGCAAAAATATATAAAAATTTTTCAATGTACCTGCTTATGATACTTTCAAAAGCAAAGCTAGATTGTAACCGTACCCCTCTGTATATGCGGTCAATCAGCACGACCTAGACAAGTCGTTAAACTGTCTTTTTTTGTTGCCATTTTTTAGAGAACGAAAGGAGAAGATGAAGTATGAAGAAATGGTTTAAAGATGTTACAACGATTGAGGAACTTAGAAAGAGGTACAGAGAGTTATTAAAGATGTACCACCCAGATAATGAAAATGGAAGTGTTGAGATTACACAAGAAATCAATGCTGAATATGACCTTGTATTTTCGATTTTAAGTGAGAAAGAACATGCAGACGGTCAATCTTATACCCAAGAGGAAAATGAGCAATTTAAGGCAATTATGAACGCTATTATTGGCTATAACATCACGATTGAAATTATTGGCAGTTGGATATGGTGTTTTGATTGTTACCAATACAAAGACCAGTTGAAAATATTAGGTTTTACATGGTGTAGTAAAAAGAAAGCGTGGGTATGGCATAACGGACAATACCGCAGACATCACAAGAGAGAAATTCCGTTGAATGATATTAGAGCCAAATATGGCAGTCAGACAGTTAAGAACCAATTATATCAATATTCATTACAGTAAAGGAGCGTGAAGTTTATGTGCATGAAAAATAATCAGCCAGTAGGAGAATATAACAGTCCTTGTAGTAGTTGCCCCGAATACCTCAATAGCTGTATGCCAGTTGTTGCAAATGGTTTTCTAATCGAATGTGACCTATGCTATTGCGAATGGTGCAGTTGCTATGATGATTGTATGAATGGGGGTGTTGATGATGAAGCTAGTGAATTATGATGAACGAACTTTGATTTTGCAAAATCTAAGACCAGTTACAAGACAAGTTAATAATACATATACTAAGGCTCAATATCGTATTCTGTGTAATCTGATTAGGCAGAAGCGAATTACAGAGCCTTTTTTCATGCTTGTATTATCTTCTTTGTATGGTTTAAGCGACTGGAAACAGCTTAATTACAATCAGATGTACGAGCTAATTCACATTTTAACTTTTTACGATTATACGAAAGTGAGGTTATAGCCATGAATGATTTATTAGAGAAAATATATGAAAATGTTATAAGGCAGGAAGATGATACTCTTGATATGGAAAAACGTATCAATGACTGTATGGAAGAATACATATCAAATTATGACGATATTTCCGAAAAGGATAAGGAACGCATTAGAGATTTTGTATATTACGCAGTTCTGATAAGTGAAAAAAAAGCATTTCAACTAGGCATAAAATACACCGTCAAAATGCTACTATCACTATTGACTGATTTATAAAATCTCAATCATCTTTAAAATTTTTTGTTTCTTTTCGTTATCGCAGTCTTTTAATGCTCTTAATATTTCATTATCCAATGCTAATGATGAATTTTCATACTGGTCTGATAAAAGATAATCTATTGAGGTATTGAGAGCATTTGCGATAGCTAATAACGCAATAAGTGAAACTTTTGTATGATTATTCTCAATATTGGATATATGGCTGACATTGCAATCTACAAGTTGAGCAAGATTATCTTGTGTTAAATTCCTGCTGATACGGACAGCCTTTATCTTTAAACCAAGTTTTTCATAATCTATTGTCTGTTGCAATTAAACCACCTCTCTTTGCCTATATAAATACTTTTATGGTCTAATTGTAATATTGCAATTTACATGATAGAATAATCTGTATGAGTTAAATATATTTATATAAGCAATACACCAAGGAGGTTTTTATATGATATTAGAATTATTAGGATTAGGAATATTAGGAGCAATCGGAAAATGTGCTTATGATGAAGCTAAACAAGAGAACACACAGAAAAACTCTTATCAGCAATCTAGCAAAACACAAACAACTTCAAGTCTCAATTCAGCTCAATTAAATGGAGAGATACGTCAGCTGGATGTTAATTCTCATATTGGCAGTATCATTGACGATACTGGAACTATATACGATATAATATTTTCACAGAATACTTTTAAAAATTTTCCAAATAACATTCCTAAAGTGAATGATAAAGTTACGTTCACAAAACAATATGTCAATGATAGATTATGCGCAAGCGATATAAAATATCTAAAAGATGATGATGTTTTTATTGATACAAGAATAAGCCAACAATATAACAATAGTTCCAATACTAATCATACTGTTAAATCAGAACCTATACCATACCTATCTCAAGAATCACATGAAAGTGATGACAACCAAAATCAACTCAAGTTATATATTCTAAATGATGAGCAAAAGAAATTTGTCACAAATAATATTTTACTAATGAATGGAAGTGCGCCTTTTGTATCACATAAAAATAATGGAAGAAAGCAAATAGAGCCTAGTCATTTTATGCTTGTAGAAGATAAAGGAAAAAATGAATATGTTGTTTTGTTTTTAGAACGTGATTATGATGGAATGGAATACCATGTAGGTTTAAATGGAATACAATCATTTTTATATCGTGCAGTTTCTGCAAATAAAGCTATTGAAAGTATGGACGAAGATGAAATAGTACCAGATAAATTTTTTCATGTATTGCCTGAACGTATGTATAATGAACTTAAATCAAGGGTAAAATTATATACTGATACTAAACAAACGGATTACTCTGTACTTAGTTATATAAAGAACCTGTCAACGAAAGAACTTCTTAATACCATTGCCTATGAATATGAACATATTAGAGGAACACTTAATAGTGCTCCAGCTATGGGCGAATATGGAAGTATAGAATTTGCTGGTGCTCTACTCATATGGAAATATTGTAAAGACCATCTATATAGTGACAAATCTCAGATATGTGGAAGTCTTATGATAAACCTTGGCGACACCATAGGCTGTGCGTATCTTGGAATGTCCGCTGGCGAATGGAGCAATAAAATGGATATGGTAATATACACTAATGATGTTTTAGACTATGCCGAATGGAATTATATCTATAATTATTTAAAAGAAAATTATATGATATACATTCATAAATTTGAATTTTGCAGAGGTATATTATCAGAAGAAGAACGACAAACCATATATTCATCATTTGTTAAAAGGTATAATCAGCTAGATACATTATCACAGGTATTTGCACTTTATCAAAAAGTTGGATTAAATCTCAAATCTGATATGCCATTTACAATCAATGGTTAGTAACAACTATAAATACTCTGTGGATAAGATGTTGGTTTTACATTATCAGATTATTAAATTCAATATAAAAAGTAACATAACGGAGATACTTCACAATCGGGGTATCTCCTTTTCTTGTGTCCAGGGGAATTATCTACCCATTTTACAGGCATTTTGGTATTAGTTGTGTGGTAAATCATTTAAAATATATACACCACTGAAATTAAAATTGTTGCGGTTAATACTATTATTCTATCTGTTTTACTTCTACTGTATTTACAATAGCAGAAACAGGCGAAATAGTAGCATCAGAGTTAAGTTCATCTAGTTCCTGTTGAGTGATTTTTGCTTCATCCGCCTTATAATCATTTGTTTCCTCAAAAGCTCTATGCAATACAGGCATGAGGATATTTTCTAAATATTCAATCGTAGTCTGACTAAAAACATATTGCTGTATTTTTAACATGCTTGTTTTTTCTGTTGCTGAAATTTCTTTATTATGCTGAATATCGTTTATTTTATATAAACTGTTATATATGGTTACCAATGCATTAAATAGTTCATTGGGATTAGATAACAGGGCAGAAAGCATAAGTTCTATCAGATGATTTCCGCTGTCAAGTTCCAGTAATTGGGATAAATTTTTATAAAAGCTATCATCAAACGGAAAGAGCTTTCCCAATTCATAATATTTTTTATGCTTGGTAGCCGTTTCTTCCATGAAGTATTCATAACAAATATCTTCGTTGCGTTTTTCTAAGAAGTAATTTCTATATGCTTTGACAGTGGATACAGTAGCGGTATCACAACCCTCTCTTTCTAATTTTGAGATGGTTGAAAAGGCAATGCCAATCTCATCTGCTAAATCTCGTTGAGATATATTAGGTTTCCATGTTGTATCGTTGTCATATCGTAATTTTGCATAGTTATTTCTTTCTGCCATACAGTCAATCTCCTTTGTCCATAAAAATGCACAAAATAGCAAAAGATTTAAAACTAATTGAATTTGTGCAAAAAATTGTTATTTCGACCATTATACAATAGAATGACATTGTAAACAACAGCAACACCAAAAACAATGCAGTAGGCTAGCCAGTTTAAAGTAATGCTGATTGTTGAACAAATAAATTACATGGAGGAAATAAACCAATGGATAATCAACAGATTAAAGCAGTCATGCGTGATAACAATATTTATATGTGGCAGGTAGCAAAGAAGCTGAATGTTAATGAAACATCATTCTGCAAATGGTTTCGAGAGGAGTTATCAGAAGAAAGAAAACAGCAGGTCATGTCAGCGATTGAAGAAATCAAGTTAGACAGACTGAAAGAACAGAAATAATGATGAACAGTTATATTATGTCCTTCGGAGCAGGTATAGCAAGTTCCGACTGACAGCAACAGCAATAACTATCGTATAGGTTATAAGCTCTCAATAAGCGTAAAATCAAGGATTTTCCACTTATTGAGGGTAGACCTAAGATAGATTTTACGTTGATGTATAGACATAGTATAAGTCATTTGCAGGAGGGTTGATTTGCATACTTTTGAGTTAAACAGCAACATATCTCCAACCGCTTATAGATACCTGCATGATAATCTTCCGCTTCTTTCTAAGGTAAGTAATTATGTGGAGCGAACCAATTATTACTCTGCTAAAGGTATCATGCAGATTGAGTTAAGAACATATAAGTATGTAAAGTATGGTGTGGTAATGGAACGTTATTATGTTGTGCTTCGGTGTAATCCGTCAATCATCATGGGCGATAGCAAAGTATTTTTAGTAGATTTAACAAGGTACGCCCCTGCTGATATTTTAGACAGATTATTAAAGCGGATATATGAGATTAACGAGTTTCGTTATATCCGACTGGATAAACAGCCATTGTCATTGTTTCTGACGAACAGAGCAGATATAGCAGAGGACATACAGGCTGATTTTCCACAGCTTGTAGTATGGCTTTGTAATATGTCTTTCCCTTATGGTTATCGCAATATGAAGCGTACAAGCATTGATAAGGATATAGACAGTTTATATATTGAAAGCTGTTGTTTTTCCAATGGTTCGAGAGCTTTTAACATTTATCACAAGTGGATTGCTTTGATAAATACAGGGAAAGAGATACCAACAGAGGAACAGGAGCAGATACAGCGAACAGTCAGACTGGAAGCACAGATTAAAAAGCAGGGTATCTATAACATGAAGTTACCGACCAAACGCTCAATAGAACCATTTTTAGAAAAGGACTTCTGCCATGAGTATCTAAAGAAAGAAATCCGTAACATATTCGGCATAGAAAAATATGTGAGCAGGAGCAAAGCGGTTGAGTTGATTAACAACAGTTCCTATAAACCATATGATAAGGCGGTTATGGTATCCATTATTGATATGATACAGCATTTCAAAGGTCTGTATGAACTTGAAAAAGCGATTGCAGACACTAATATATATACACCGCCACAATATGGAAATATAAGGTCATTTAAAGAGCGTTGGTTAAAGAAATTTAAGTATTTAGGCATACAGCCTGTTATTATTCCCGATAGTATGGGGATTGATAAAATACCAAGTATTTATCACTTATTAATAAAAGAAAGCGAGAATTATTATGAGTAAAGAAAAAAGATATGATACCAAATCGGTAAAGGAAATGTTATTGAATAATGCGAGATATGCGTGTTTTGCATTAGGAAGAGCAAACAGTGAAAACACTATATTTGAAGAAGAATTGATTATAAAAGCTATGGATGAGGTGTTAGAAAAGGACACAGGAAGTGAAGAACAATTTAAAAAGTTATTAGGATTATCGTATATGTTACGTGGAATTACAGATAATCTTCGTTTATTCGATAGTGGGTCTAAACAGATTGAGTTTAACGAAAAAGAAGAACCATTTTAATATCATAGAAAGTTGGTAAATTTATGAAGAATGAAAAATTATTGCAGTACAGCAAAGAATTATCCCTGCTGTCACAGTTATTGCAAAGCAAGTTAATAACAGAAACCGAGTATCAGAAAATTAAAACCAAACTGATGAATGAATACAACATTATATCAGATATAACAGCTATGACAGCCTAAAAAGGCTTCATATACATTACTTTATTATATTTACAGGAGGCACAAGACTATGACAAATCCTACAGTACTGGTTCGTAAAGCAACCAAACAGACAGTAAACAGAAGAAAGGGTGTTCATTTGAACACTCTTAGGGTAGCGGCTTATGCAAGGGTATCAACAGATAGTGAGGAACAGCTTGAAAGCTACCAGTCACAGGTAAAATATTATACGGAGCTTATCAGCAATAATCCCGAATGGCAGTTTGTAGGTGTATATGCTGATGAAGCAATAACAGGAACACAGACCACCAAGAGAGAGGATTTTAACCGTATGGTTAACGATTGTATGAATGGAGATATAGATTTGATTATTGTAAAATCCATATCCCGATTTGCAAGGAATACAGTTGATACCTTACAGTATGTGCGAGCCTTAAAGGAAAAGAGCGTTGCAGTCATGTTTGAGGAAGAAAATATCAACACGCTCACTATGGATGGAGAATTATTACTTACAATCCTTAGTTCTGTTGCACAGCAGGAAGTACAGAATATTTCTGAACATGTAAAGTTAGGTCTTTCCATGAAAATGCAGAGAGGGGAAATGGTTGGTTTTAATGGCTGTCTTGGTTATGATTATCATAAGGAAGATAAAACCATTACAGTCAATGAGAAAGAAGCCGAAGCAGTACGCTACATATTCAACAGATATGTTGAGGGTGCAGGCGGTAAAGTCATAGCAAGAGAATTAAAAAATCTTGGATATAAAAATAAGCGTGGCGAAAGCAGTTTCAGTGAGCATGGTGTTATCGGTATTATCAAGAATGAGAAATACAAAGGCGATTTACTTATGGGAAAGACATTTACAGTTGACCCGATTACCAAACGCAGACTTGATAATATGGGAGAAGCCGACCAGTATTATACAGAAAATCATCATGAAGCCATTGTAAGCAGAGAATTGTGGGATAAAGCAAACGAGATATTAAATAAGCGTAAAGGTTCACATTCAAGAAGCAATGGTAAGCGAGATAAATACAGCAGACAGTATTCTTTTAGCTGTTTATTGAAATGTGGTTTTTGTGGTGGAAATCTCACAAGAAGAACATGGAACTCACGAACAGATTACAAAAAGACAATATGGCAATGTGTAACTGCTACGAAACATGGCAAGAAAGAGTGTCCGTACTGCAAAGGAGTACCCGAAGCACTTATTGAAGAAGCATTTGTAAGAGCATATAACGCATTATGTACTTATGACGGAGAATTTATTGACGGATTTTTGGAACATGTCAGAGCAGGATTACAAAATAATGATACTGACAGAGAACTGAAAAACCTTAATAAAAAGATTACACGTTTGAAAGAACGCAAGAGCAGTCTTGTAGATATGCGTTTAGATGATAAGATTGATGAAGAAATTTATCAAATCAAAGTAACAGAAATCAATGAGAAAATGGACGGATTGTTATTGCAGAAGCAGTCATTAAAAGATAAAATGCAAGACCAGCAGGACATTAACAAGCGATTGACGGAATTTCAGAATATCATAAGTAAGCATGAAATTTTACAGAAATTTGACCGCCATGTATTTGAAAGTATCATTGACAGGGTTATAGTTGGAGAAAAAGCGGAGAGTGGAGAAATCAATCCATATAAGTTGAAATTTATATTTAAAACAGGATATGAAAAAGATGAGGTTGCAAGTTCGCAACCTTTTTCTTTTGCAAATTCATGTTCCAATGGTAACAACGATTGTGGTATAATTTCTCTACAAGGCGACAACGATACACGTCGAGACGGTTGTCAAATTATCCCTCAAAAAAGATACACCTAAGATTGAGGTTACAATGGAGCCTGATGAAGAGAGTAATTACACACCACAAGAAAAGGCTACTTATTCAAAGATTAAGGAATATGTGAAGGACAAGTATGGTGTGAATGTGCATACTTCTTATATTGCACAGGTGAAGCGGATGTGTGGTCTGGACATGGGCGAGAACTACAATAAGTCTAAGAAAGGGAATCTTGAGGTGAAGAAGTGTCCGCAGGAGAAGGTGGAGTATATTAAGGATGCGATGAGGCATTTTAATATGATTTGAAAAAGGAGAAAAGTATGGATACAATTTCAAGTTTATGGGATATATTGAATGACATTAATGTAAATAATATATCTGGGGTAGTAGTTATTTCTTTTTTTATAATTATTCTATTTGCAGGTTGTATGGAGCCATTTTTTGCATCTAATATAGAGATTATGTTGATGAATAGAAATGATATATTGAAAAGGACAAGTTTGTCATATGCAATTTTGTTCATAGTTTTTGCAATGTTGAATTATATTATTGCAATAGAAACATTTTTTTTGTCAGCATGTATTTGGGGGTTCATCATATTTGCAGTAGTTCTAGGTATTAGCAAAATATTGTCTTTTTTTATTAATAAAGCTAAAGTGATATATGAAAAATATGCGGATTATTTGAAACTAGGTGCTATAATAATATTTTTTCCAGCAATTACTTATACAATATCTATTATTAAAGAGGTGAATTTTATAAGTTGTTCTCTTTTATGTGCTTTAATGGAGTTGCTGATAGTTGCATTATGTTTTTTAAATCAAGAAAAAAGACAATCAAAAATTATATTGCAAATAAATAATGAAAAATGGTATGTTTTTAGGCATATAGATAATAATTTATTATGTGGAAACAATAGAGAACTAAAGGCATCAACGCAGATAAAGTTGATAGATTTGGAAGATATTTCTAATAAAAATGGATTTTTTAGAGTAGAATAAAATATTTCAATCATATCACAACTTACAAGTATTGACACCGCTTCGTCCATGACGATAAATCAAGGGTTGAGGTGGTGTCATTTCTTATAGTCATAAGTAGTCAGAGAAGGAGGTTGAAAATACCTTCTTTCTTTATACCCATTTTTAAGGAGGTGGTGTCAAAAAGCATACATAAATACTGGGATGTTCTGTAAATGGATGTCCATACATTTTGGGACTGTTTAGCAGTCCTTTTTTTGTAGTTTCAAAAAGTACACATTTCAGGACTAAGGAAGGAGCTAATATCATGAAGAGATATGGTTATCACAGAATAAGTACAAGAGAATCACAAATAATGTTACAAAAATAAAACTAATTGGATGTTAATTCGAAATAGACTTTCGAAAAGTCGAAAATTGTATTTGAAAATATATAATTTGGAGAGTATAATGTACACTAGGACTTTTTATGAGGACTTTCGGGTCCTTCACCAAGATGGGTAATCCCCATAAGAGAGGAATTATATGGCTGTATCTTATAACGGATTATGGAAATTATTGATCGATAAGAACATGAAAAAGATGGATCTTGTTGAAAATGAAAACATCGGAATCAGCAGCAGTACACTTGCCAAAATGAGATCGATAAAGAAGGAAGTGAGAAAAAAACATTAACAGCTGCAATTGATTTATGACATATAAATATTTCTGAAGCGGATTCTGCTGATACCTTTGGAATTAGAATGGAAGATATGCTAGCTGGAATAATTACAAAACTTATGAAAGCTCTTTCTGAAGCATTAACATCTGATTACAAAGAATTAAAAAAAGTTACTTTAGATAGCAAATGGTTTAGATTGGATGATAGGAAAAGAAAAATATATCATAAGCTTCATAATGTAATTATGGTATTAAATAACAGCTGGTATAAGGCATATGCAGGTACTTATTCTGATTACCTAATATTGTTTATCGCGCTTTTAGAGTACATTAACAATGTACCAGCAGAAGAGATGCAATCCAATATAAATATGCAGGGTGAGTATTTTAATTCGTTTTGTACAGAAGCGTTAAAAGAACACTTTACAAGAATTCATAATAAATTAAATATTGAGCCTGTAACACTAAAAGATGAAGGATACTATATAGATAATTACGGAGCAAAAGTATTTGCTGATTCTCGTAAACAACCTGCTTTGATTATAGAAAATGGTCAGCGAGAATGTAAGGTATTATGTGCTGGAGTCGATATGAATGGAGTTCCGACCGTAACAATAGCAGAAGAAGATGGAAATTATTGTTATAGAATACCTCAAGAATTGTCAAAATGGATTGAGTTAATTGTGGGGTATAAGCTATATGGTATTGATAAACTTCCGGCGATGGTTAAATTTTATAAACATAATGGAATTTGGGATGCCATTATTATAGAAGGATGAGATAACGCATATGAGTGAATTGAAAGAAATACAGCGCAAAATAGCAAAAAGGTTATATGAGTTATTTGTTGTAAATCGAAATGCAATGGCGGTGCAGCTTGCAGATGGAAATTATGCGACAAAATATACAAAAATCACGGAAAATGATGTTTTATGCATGTTGGCCGAGGGTAAGGCAATTGGAAGCTATCAGCAATTATATAAGAGCCCATACCTTAAATGGATATGTTTTGATTTCGATTGTAAAAACAAAGAAGAGCCTAATATTAAAAAACTGTATATCTCTTGCACTAGGCCTTTGAATAGTTTTTTAGATGAACAAGGGATATTCTATGTTAATGAGTTTTCAGGTCGTAGGGGTATCCACACGTGGATCTTGTTCAATAACTATGTGAAAAAAGAAGATGCATATAATTTGATCCAAGCAATAAAAAAAGGTGTTAGCTGGGACTATGATCCGGATGAGTTTGGATTGGATGAGTTTCCATCTACATTTAGTAGTAAAGGAAATGTCGTTGGAAAACAGGTGAAGATTCCGCTTTCTACGCATAAAAAAGGTGGAAACTCCTATTTATTTGTAGGCGATTACCAAGTAGAAATTGTAAATGATTCTTTTTATGAAAAACAGTTAGAGATTATTAATTCTATAAAATTAAATAGTTTTGAAGAAATATCCGTTAAATTTGATTTACATGTACAGACCGATATATCTCAGTTTGTGAGAACATACTCTATAGGTGAAGTAGAATGTGATGCTGAGGATGTAATCAACTCTTTATCAAAGACAGAAGTATACAGGGCGTTGATAGATAGGGTCATGCATGGTGAAGCGTTACTTAAAGATTGGTTGGTAATGCTTGGAACTCTTGGCAAAATTGGCGATGGGGACAGATTGCTTAAAGATATTTTCAAATATTGTCCTACATTCTCTGAGGAAGAGACTAATGAAAAAATAGAAAAATACGGAAAAAAATACTTTCCAGCAACATTTGCATATCTTTATAACCTGTATGATCTGGATATGGAAGACTGGATTAATCCAGCAGAAACAGGCTTACAATTTTTGATAAGAGATCTTAATCTGGATTTAAATGTCGTGGAATGGAATCAAAATGAGATTTCAGTTCTTAGCGATAGCATGTATACGGTTGAAAAAGAAAGGCGATATTTGTTCTCAAATGATGAAGTACCAGTGGTGTCGATTTGGGATGATTTAAAGCATATGACTGTGTACGATACAAATAAGATAAATGCTAGTATTAGCGATATTAAAGCTGGAAATAGTGTGGATATTATTCCAACGGGATATCAGATTTTTAATCGTATCGAGAGCGAAGAAAAAGAACGAACTATGGTTTCATTATCGGCTTATGATAGAGTTTTGACCTCGCATATTGCATTAAATGCTTTTTATCAAATGAATCGGTCATTAAAATCATATAGCTATAATCCCAACTATATATCTAGTGATGAAATGTTTTATCACTGGTATTCTTCGTGGAGTAATTATTTATCACAGATTAGAAAATACATTGAAGTAGATTTGTACGCAGGCATGCATGTTTTAACAATAGACATAAAACACTTTTATGACAGTATAGATTTTTTAGGTGTTTATAACTTATTAAAGGATAAGTTGTCTGAAGAGGAAAACAACCTTTTTATGTCGCTTATAAAATATAATGAGCGTCTAATGCTAGAAATGAATGGCAAGCGAATCGGTGTTCCTCAAGGGCCAGCGTATGCACGATTAATAGCTGAGATTTTTCTTGGGACGTTGATAGATAAAGCATTATCCGAGTTAGGGCCTGATAGAGACAATATATTTCTGTATAGATATGTGGACGATATTATTGTTTTTCATGATGATTCAGTAGATAGTAAACGGATTAATGAAAAATTGGAAAGCGTTTTTAGCCGTCATGGTTTAAGTATCAATAAAGATAAAAGCAAAATATACGGTGAAATAGGAAAGTTAACCGAAAAACAAAAAGCAGAATTATTACGAAGCGATCAATTTCAGTATGGATTGAGAATTTCGGAGTATTCTTACTTGACGGAAAACCAGTATGTGAATGAAAAAGTAAATTACTTAATTCAAAAGAAGGGTGGTTTTAATGCCAGCGATATCAGTTTTTTCTTTTCAAAGTATGCGGACGAACGTGCAAAAAGAGTTTATTTTTCACAGTTTTCTCGGCAAATTTTTAGCTGCATATACGGGAGAGGCAGTGGATATCAATTGTTTTATCGATTTATATTTGAAAATGCTGACATTTTAGAAGCCTGTCTTGAAAATGGACTGTTTAATATGGTGCCATATAATACCATTAATTTTTCATGCCTATTAGCCAGTATGTTTTATTCACTTAAGGAGGATACTTTATATCCATCGATTAAGCACAAATTAATCGATAGATATCTGAAGACTATTGTTGTAGAAGATGTTACAGGAGGAGAAGACAAAAGTATTATTTTATCTTTGTCAAAACTAGAAGTATGAATATTGAACTAGCAATTGAGGCCTACCTAAAAGATTTGGCTTTGCCTCATAAAGAAGACCTAATTAAGGATATTTTTCTGTTTTTAGAAAAAGAAATTAAAACAGAGAATGCGACTGGTAATGAGGAAAGAATAGCAAAGCTTTTTTGTCGAGCAATTGAATCCTTGAATCAAGATGCAATACCGGAAGACGATGTAAAAAATGCAATTTTAGATGCGTTTGAGAATATTAGGACCATAGAGAATAATACACATAATAATGGCGAATTGATGTGTATTTATTTATTGAACATTTTGTATTCTAAAGAAGATTCTTTTGAAGAAGTACCACAAAATGATTTTGTACTTTTGCTAGATAACCTTGAGAAAATTCGCTGCATTTTTAAAATTACTGATGTGAATGGTAATCTTGTTTTTCCAATTGGAAGATTTTTATTCAGGTTAATTAATAGCGACAATTTATTTGCAGAAATAGAAAAAGCAAGTTCAGTGCAAGCATTAATGCTTGCACTTCAAGTGTTTGATAAAACCCAATATTCACAAGAATTAGAGAATATTAAAAATATGATTAGCGGGAAAAATCTAAAGTTTATTGAGTACCTATTTAATAGATGTATTCGTTTTGGAGATGAGGATTGGAAGGAAAACTATGAGAAAAATGGATTACTTGTTTTATATGATCCAACAGTCAACAAGATATTAATCAGAAATAATAAAAAATCATATTTTAATGTTGAATATGACACAACAGATTATAAGCTGGGTGATGTCACCGATGAAAAAAATGCGAATAATGATTCGATAGCTTTTTTTGTCGAGTATCCATTTGAAGACTATAGTTTTGTTAATCTGTCTAAGGAATTTTCAATTGAAAATAATAGAGACAGGATAGCGCAGGTTTTAGACATTATTTATTATAATAGGAATTATAATGTTATATCGAAAACTGCTTTACATGAGAGAGATGGGAAAATATATCCTACAAATCCATTTGGCGAGAATGATGCCTATGTAATTGATGCAGGTAATGCTTTTAAGGATGGCAAGAGTCATATAAGCAAAATACTTTATAAACATGGTTTGCTAAAAATCTCAGGTTCTGGATTGAAATATATTAATTTCGGTTTGATTGTAAAGCTTGAAGAAATATGTGCAATTCCGTTTGGTGAATTTCATATAGACGATAAAATAACATTGGATGAGCTTATTGAGCGATGGTTAGTTTTCTGCAGTGATAAACAAAAATGTTTTGACGAATTCTTTATGGCATATGAGAAACAGATAGGATATATCTATAGCCCCAATACATTATTTGAAAAAAAATATGAAGGTGAATATCTGATACCTGTTCCCATTTCAGAGAATATACTACATAAGCTTGAATTAGACGAAAAGCTATCTTTGTATAAACTTGAAAAATGTACTATGAAAACTGATTTTTTACAGGAAGAAAAAATAGTTACAGATTCAACAGGGAACACATTAGAGAATTATTCTATTGAGGATATATCTGGAGAAGATGTAAATGTTCCTGATGGGGAATTCTTTGCATTAGTTGATGAGAATGAAAAGAAAATCTATGTTGGGTTACAGGTAAAATATTATAGTTTGATGATTGAGAAAATCAGGCAAATTAATTCCGCGTTGACTAATAATGTAGATGCTAAGAAGGTTAATGAAACAGATATTGAAAATGTCGCAGAACGAATGGCATGTTTCAAAGATGCTTTTGATGATATTCATCCAGGAATACCTATAGAATCAGTTGCAAGATATCGTATGATTAATCATATTATGCTACTCAATACATCAAAAGCCGATATAACTGATTGGTTAGCTCTAATAAAAAAACACGAGATTGAAAACTTCTCTATCGTAAAAGACAAATGTCCAATAGGAAGTGTAGAAGGAGTTTTGTATGTACCAAAAGATCGTTCTCGCAAACAAAGTACTCTTAAATATATAAATGAACGATATTTCAACGATTTCAAAAAAAGAAATCCGGTTGATATTTACGATCAGACGATAAATGAACAAGGTGGTGTATATTATACAGGCGGTAAGAAAATAGACAAAGTGGTGATACTTTTCGATAATATTCAAAATGGTAAAAGTACAAAGGAGACTATCGATAAATATATTAATCAAAAGGGAAAACAAACGTCTGATGAAATAGTGACATTTGAATGTAAAGGGAAGGTAGTCACTCTATCGCAAATTTTAAAAGCGAATAATTGCAAGATAGAGATTTTTTCGATTTATGCAGGAGATTTAGGAATTAAAAACGTAAAGGATTATGTTAACAAGAAATATTCTAAGATGAATATTGTTGTTTTGGAACCATTAGAAAAGCTTACTGCAGTTGCAAATGCGGAGGATATTGAGTTAATGCAGAAAATGTATCCTGGAAAACTTGCAGGAAAAATTGGTGAAGGTAATTATTTGGTTATAAGAGAGTTTAACCAGCCTAAACTAAATATTATGTGTCATAAGTTGTTAGAAATCGAGCGTGTAGTTGCACTTTTTTGTAAAAGAGCAGAGTTGCAATAAAATGTCACACTTTGGAGTTACTATTCACAGTTAAATATGGATAGAAAATAATGCTCACAGCAATGTGGGCTTTATTTTTGCAGAGGGAACAATTAGAATTGTTTTATTAAACGAATCGGGATTTGTGAAGGATGATAAATATGAAAAATACATTATCTTGGCTGTTAATTTTGTTAAATGTGATTGGCTGCCTATGTCTTGATTATAGCAGCTACTTGTTTCTTTCCGGAAGTACTATAGTTGATGCATCATATGCAATGCTGCCAATGGTAAGATGGGAAAGAGGAGGTTGGCTACTTACTATTGGAATGATTCCACTGATAATTAGCAAACCTCTTAGGTTATGGATATATTCAATTTGGAAATAAGAAAAACAGACGGCTTATCTTCATTCCCTCTGTTATCTGCATAATTTTAGTAGCATGCTTTTGGGTGAAGGGAATAATATAATTTCAGTTTGGTGAAATAATGGCAACTTTGGATACCACATAAAGGGGATGTGAAAAATTCGCATCTCCCTTTTCTCTACTCCGCATGAGCTTTTTCGATAGCCCGCTTATGGCTGATGCGACCGCGGATGGTAAGAATATCACGGCGTGTCATTTTCAGATAATCGTCAATGGTTTCCAGCCAGTTTTTCATATACATTGGTTCTTTGTTAAGGGCGTGTACCTCAGCAATATCAAGGTAGGCGGTGACAATCTTATTGAGAGCGTCAAGCTCCTGTTCAGTAAGATAGTTCTTTGCTACTTCTACATCAGAACGACGGATTTCGTTATGTTCCCACGAGGTAAGCCCCATAATTTCTTTTTCTGCATCGGCACGCTCATAGATTACTTCGGCGGCGGTATGCTTGTGAGCAGCCCAGTGCATTTTGTTTTGCACCTGTTTGAAGAACAGGACAGAGCTTTCAGCATGGGGATCATAATCAATACTGGTTGCATAGATTTCCAGAACTTTTCTCCAAAATACTTTTTCTGAAGAGCGGATGTCTCTGATACGGGCAAGCAATTCGTCAAAGTAATTGCCTCCGCCAAGTCTCTTCAATCGGTCATCATCTAAGACAAATCCTTTTTTCATATATTCCTTTAATATTCTCATAGCCCAGATACGGAACTGTGTACCACGGTGGGATTTCACACGATAGCCGACGGAGATAATGACGTAAAGGTTATAGTGATCTACATTATATTTTTTGCCATCTGTGGCAGTGTAGGCAAATGAATCATATGAGCTATAAAGGGTTTTCGAGAATTGACAGAGAATTTGTAGGATAATATAATGTGTATATTCCAGTGGCAAAGGATGAGCAGGTATTACTATAAAAAAAGAAAGCAATAAGAGGAGATTAAGTTGAAAAAGAAAAAAGATGAGATAACTATCCGCTCTAGCGCGGCGGAATACTTAACCTATGTTGCCTCTGTTGGTGATCAGCAGGACAGTGTTGAGATGCGCTATGAGGATGAAAATATATGGCTGACACAGAGAATGATGGCCACATTGTATGATGTTGGTTTACCGACAATAAATGAACATATTAAAAAAATTTATGCAGATAGTGAATTAGAAGAGACGGCAACTATTCGGAATTTCCGAATAGTTCAAACGGAAGGGTCTCGTCAGGTTACACGTGATACCAAGCACTATAGCCTTCAAATGATCATTGCCGTAGGCTTCAAGGTCAATTCCGAGCGTGCCGTACAGTTTCGTAAATGGGTAAATCAGATCGCCAAGGACTACACCATCAAAGGCTGGGTGATGGATGATGAACGGCTGAAACGCGGAGCGTATCTGACAGAGAAGTATTTCGATGAGCAGTTAGAGCGTATCCGTGAAATTCGTGCCAGTGAGAGAATGTTTTATCAGAAGATTACAGACCTGTATGCGACAGCAATTGATTATGATAAAAATGCAGCAACGACAAGAAGATTCTACGCAACCGTCCAGAATAAAATGCATTATGCAGTTCATGGGCATACGGCAGCGGAGCTGATTGTAGAAAGAGCTAATCACACAAAGGAACATATGGGATTAACTACCTGGGCAGATGCTCCTGACGGAAAGATTAAGAAAAGTGATGTTACAGTTGCAAAGAATTATCTGAGCCCGGATGAAATGAAGCAGCTAAATCGTATGGTTACGGCATACTTGGATTTTGCAGAAAACATGACATTGCGGCATATTCCGCTTACGATGCAGGACTGGGAAAAGAGACTCAACAGCTTCATCGAAATGTTTGATTATGGCATTTTACAGGACGCAGGCAAGGTGTCCGCAGAAATTGCAAAGCTTCATGCCGAAACAGAATTTGAAAAATATCGTGTCATCCAGGACAGATTGTTCATGTCTGACTTTGATAGGTATATGCTGGAATTGGAGGAAAACGCAAAGAAATAAGGTTCAGATTCCGGGTTGAGACAGTGGCGAGCTGTGGTTATGTAAAGGAGCTGCAAGGATGGAGAATGAAAAAGGAATAGTTAAATTGACTCGTAAGCAGCTCTATGATGAAATATGGGCTCTTTCAGTTGCAGGAGTAGCTAGAAAATACAATCTGAATTACGGAAAATTAATCGCTACATGTAAAGCTGAGAATGTACCATTTCCCTCTTCGGGTTATTGGACCAGAAAGAATATGGGAAAAGATGTATCAAACGAGGCGGTTGAATTATCAGGTCATGAAGAAACGGAAATTTCATTGATAACGAATGACGCGACGATTAAGCTCCTACTCGATTGTATGTATACAATCCGATTGAAAAATTGTCTTTGAAAGGGTACTGTTATAATGTATGTGCAGTTGAAAATACCACACAGTATGTTACGATTTATAATAGGTGGTGTTTAAAAGCCAAATACTATGTAAAAAGGAGTGAAAATAGTATGCCTAGAGGAAGTATACTGGAGCTAAAAAATAATTATGGAATAATTGATACAGACGCATATAAAGTTGAACATGAATGGATACCGTTTAGAATAGAAAAATCTATGTTGGAAGAAAAAGAAGGAAAACAATATATTAAATACACAGATGAGGTTGAGTTTTCCTTAAGCCAAAGTCAGGGAGTAAGAGACCGAGATATCAAAGAAGCCACAGATATTAGGTTTATAGGAGATGAATGGAAATATCAAGAACGAATTATTGAGAATAATGCCATTCAAAATATTAGAAAAAGGTTAAGTGAATACAATTTCTATTATCCGGTATTGGATGATAAAGAATTTGTCGATTGGCTTGAAGGTAATAACTTTCAACCCAGAATGTTGGAATACTTATCGCCGGGAATATTTACCTGCAAAGAAATCATAAAAATGCAAGCAGGAAAGTATATTGACTTTGATTGTATTGATTCTAAGTTTAAAATAGGTTTACTTTTTGTAATAGATAGAATAGATATTGAGTTTAGGAAAAACATTTTGGCATGGATTACTGGCATAGAAAATGCCTATAAAACATATTTCAATAGAATAAGGATTGCTGATGATGGGCATGACGTTGGAACAGAAGTAATATCAGAATGGGGAGCTAAGAAACCTAAAATTGCGAAGTTGATTAAGCGGGCAAGAGATAAAAGAAGATACAGGAGTACCTCAGATGAATTTGAATACTTAACGGATGAGAATGCTGTGCCATTGTTAGATTTGATGGAACAATTAGAGTTAAACGAGTTGTCAGAACTTATAACTATTTTTTATGATGTTTATTCTAGAAAAGACAGCATTCCAGATATTTTACATAAAATGAAGGAATGTATAGGATTTATCAATGATTTGTGTGCCATAAGAAATGCCGCAGCTCATGGACGGTCAATTCTACCTTCATTTATGGATCCTGATTATAACGGCAATTGGGATTTAGAATTTGATAATGTCGAAGGAAGGTGTAGTGTAGAAAAGTGGATGCTGTATGATTGGCTAAAGAAGAAGTGGGAGAGAATGGGGCTTGAAGATTACTCTAAGCAAATAGTAAATACTTTATATGGAAATCCGCTTCGGAGAGCGTGGATAGAGCTTAATTACATATACTTCTATATAATTCAGGGAATAGAAAAAATGAGTTTCAAATTATTTGTAACGGAGGCAGAATGGTTTCTTAGCAAGGAAGAAGATATTAGGCAACAAATGAGAGGTGTAAATTTGTGCAATTTAAGACTTTCTGACATGGGAAATACAACTTTAGGCATTACAGTACCTCCTCATGATGAAATAGCACAAGAGGCTTTTTCTGTATGGGAATTGTTTGAAGGGAAATATCAATAATACAAAAGTATCGCACTTGCTAAACTGCAAGAGGCGATACTTGCATAGATTTCCAGAACCTTTCTCCAGAATACTTTTTCTGAGAGAAGTTAATGAAATACAAAGGCTTTACTATTACGGTTTTTATTATCGCTTCAGCCATGAATGTTGTTTTGTATGTGTATATAGGAAATTATGAGATAATGAATGAGATTTGTAATTATATTTCCTTTATTTCAGGTATTCCGGTACTGATTTGTATAGGAAAAATGTATTTAGATCATACAAATGAGATGTACAGTTATTGCTCAGGATTGTCTTATTACTTTTACATTGTTCATTTGCTTTACCTTTTGCGGAGGAAAAATAATTTTTGAAGTGAAATAGCAACGATACGGAACTGTGTACCTCGGTGGGATTTTACACGGTAGCCTACGGAGATAATGACATCAAGGTTATAATAATCTACT